>Ga0070707_100002020_pt1 | contig 19431 bp, 16 predicted proteins | sample KBSK5502metaG_FD_65468 | JGI IMG/M metagenome (GOLD analysis project Ga0070707, IMG submission 65468) | Corn, switchgrass and miscanthus rhizosphere microbial communities from Kellogg Biological Station, Michigan, USA - KBS K5-50-2 metaG | ecosystem: Host-associated > Plants > Roots >... | reverse complement strand
CCTGTCGCCAGTCGCCGGAGCAGCATTCCAGGTGCCGGAGGCCCCGGCATTTGGATTGCATTGATTTTGCATGTCCAGGCTGCAATAATTGCCATTGAGGTCGCCATTCGATTGCACCCAGCCCGAAAAATAGAGTGGGCTAGTATTTTTACCAGTTACAGTAAACTGGATGAATGTGGACGTGTTGACGGTCCCGGTGAGGGGGCCGCTGCCCGAAAGCGGTTGGTGTACCGTGAAGTGGCCGCTGATATTGCCCTGACCTGGTTGCTGCTGAATCGAAAGAGCCATATTTGTGGTGATGTTTTTTGTTGTATCATCAATTGTACCGTTGTAATTGCCGGCCACACCTGGGTAGGGGCTGGGTGTAGGCGTAGGAGATGGTGAAGATGTGGCTGTCGGGGGAGGCGTTGTGCCTGGTGCAGGAGAGGGTGTAGGCGTTTTAATAGGCTGGGAGGTCGATGTGACTCCTGGACGAGGCGTTGTGGTGACGGTGACAGACGCTCGCGTTGGATGAGAAGTGGGAGAAGCCGCCGCAGTAACAGTAGCAGTAGCAGCCACACCGGCCCGGTGTGTTAGGGCGGCAGGGTTTGCGGCTGGATGAGAGGCAAGATAGGCTAATAAAGCTGCCCAAATACCAGAGGCGATAAGGAGAACGAGCAAGACAAGTAACATCGCCCTGGATTTCCTGGAACGACGAATGGGCGCTTGTTTGTGAACTGCGAGAGTGGCAGGAGTGGAAGTATCGTTTTCCATTTGGTTTTGGGGAAAACGTGGTTGAGAAGCCGGGGCTAATGGAGCAATAACCGGCGTGTTTAGTGGTCTCCACGTTGGCTCAGTCTCGAAGGCCTGCCAGAGCCGTTCTACAGTTGGGAAACGATCATTGCTGTTTATGGACAGGGCACAGTGAATGGCGTCAGCGATATGCCATGGAATGTCAGGGTTAAGCTGGTTGAGCGGCTCCAGCGGATCGGCATTGCCGTCGCCCATGTGCGTAATGCGGAAAAGGGCATCGGCGGGAATCGAACCGGCCAATAGCGTATAGAAAGTTGCACCCAGTCCATAGATATCGCTGCGCGTGCTGGTACCTGTACTATACTGCTCGGGGGCAGCATATCCTGGCGAACCGGTACGAAAAGCAGTTGTGGTGCAATCGGGATGGTATTCCTTCGCTATGCCAAAATCGACCAGCACGGCGGCATCACCGGATGCCGGGACAATGATGTTGGACGGTTTGATATCCCGGTGCAAAACAGGAGGATGCTGGCAGTGTAAAAAGTGCACTGCCTCGATGATAGGGACGAGGGTCAATAAAACCTGGGGTAAAGAGAAACGCTTTCCAGGCTGCTGCTGGCGCAAAGCTTCCAGATTTGGCCCCTCAATATAATCCATGAGCAAATACGCTCGATGAGGCGCATCGTCCTCGAAAACACGGTAGACACGAGGCAGCGAGCGATGATCTAAGCGCTTGAGCAGTTCGCCTTCAAAAAGAAAACGTTCCCAGTCTTTCTTTGGCGGGTTGACTGCTTCTTTAAGCGCGTAGAGATTGCCCTTGACGCGCAAATCGCTTACTAGGTAAACTGCGCCAAAGCCGCCTTGGCCAAGCAGACCCTCTACAACGTAACGCTCACGTAAAATACTACCCAATGGGATAATAGTTTGCACTTCTTGCAAACGGCACCTCTCGGTTACATAAGCACGGCAAATCAGACGGTTTCTATGCCATGGGGATTAATGGGCATATTCTTCTTCCCTGCCAATTAAACGTAAGTTTTGCCAGATTTCTGCGCTAAATGCGTTCTATTTTTCCCTCGATCACCGAATCATCTTCATTGATCGAGTACACCCTGGCATAGGGTGGTTCGGGGTAGTACTGGTGAGAGAAGATAATATAGTAGAGTTTGTTGCGTTTCGCCCACTCTTTGTCGCGTTGGGAGGGATAGGCTTCAGATTTGGGGTGCGAGTGGTAATAGATCATCTCGCCATCGTACTCATCGATATCTTCGTAGATACGCAACAGGTCAGCATCACCAATGATGGAGAAATCATCGGGGTGCTCGGCAGCATTGGCGGTCGGGTAGTGTTTGACTACTCGACCATCCTTTGTGCCTAACGCTCCACAGGCTTCATTGGGATAGCCCGCCACCACGTGCGCCGCCATTTCGGTGTAAATGGCTTCAGGAATACGGACGACGAAACCGGCTACCATAACAATTTGGCCTCTAAGTCGTCTTCTAGTTGATCGAGGTCGCGTGTCCAGAGATCTTCGCTCAGGTATTTCCATCCACCGTCGGCAAGGATTACGACGATCTTGCCACGCTCCATGCTGGCAGCCACACGCAATGCCGCGTGGAGGGCTGCGCCACACGATGGCCCGGCAAAGATGCCCTCTTGATCCTTCAACTGCCGTGTCCTGCGTATAGCATCTCTGCTGGATACCAGAATCCTGGCGTCGAGCAGCGATTGATCGAGCACCGGGGGCACGAAACCATCTTCGAGGCTACGCAGGCCCTGCACGGCATCGCCCTGTAGAGGCTCGGCGGCGACAATCCTGATGGCAGGGTTGTATTCTTTCAAGCGGCGGCCGTTGCCGGTGAGGGTGCCGCCGGTGCCAAGGCCGGCTACGAACACATCCAGGTCGGGCAGATCATTGATAATCTCTAGCGCTGTGCCTTCGTAATGAGCACGAGGGTTCGCATCGTTGCCGTACTGGTAGAGCATGACGTACCTGTCGTCTTTGCTTGCCAGGTCCTGTGCCAGTTTTACAGCGCCATTGCTGCCCAGGGTGCCATCGGAGAGAATGATCCTGGCGCCATAGAGTTCCAGCATCTGCCGGCGCTCTTGCGTCACATTGTCAGGCAGCACAGCGATAAAAGGATAGCCCTTTACACGGGCGATCATCGCCAATGCAATGCCGGTATTGCCACTGGTCGGCTCCAGAAGAATAGAGCCAGGGGTCAATCTTCCGCTTGCTTCCGCTTCCTCGATCATCTTCTTGGCGATGCGGTCCTTGATGCTGCCGGAGGGATTGACACCCTCCAGCTTGGCAAAAATCTGCACGCCTGGACGTGGGCTGAAGCTTTTTAACTCTACCAGCGGTGTATTTCCGATAGTATCCAATATGCTGCTGTAACGCATCAGTTCATTCCCGGTTATATTAGCGCCCACCAGCCATGGCGGGCAACAGAATGACGGTATCAGCGGGACCGACAAGTGTTTCCAGGCCCTGCAGATAGCGCACATCCTGGTCGTTGACGTAGACATTGATGAAGCGACTGAGGTTTTCCTCCGGCTGAATCTGCTCTTTCAGCGCCGGAAAACGAGCGTACAGGTCGTTCAAAACTTCCGCAAGATTACTTCCCTGGGCGCTCACCTGCTTCGAGCCACCTACCGTGGCTCGTAAGACAGGCGCAAGACGTACCGTTGCCATATGTTACTCCTTTTTACCAAGGTTCTCGATTAGCTTACTGGAAGCGCGCAGACATCCGCGTAGGTTGGAAGATTCTCTGGATGGCCATGCTCGCCACATGCCGGACATTCGGGATCGCGGAAGAGGCGCAGTTCACTGAATTCGCCTGCCAGGGCGTCATAGGTCATCAAGCGGCCAACCAGTGGATCACCGATGCCAAGCAAGAGTTTGATGGTCTCTGTCGCCTGCAACAGGCCAATGATGCCAGGCAATACGCCCAGTACTCCGGCCTCAGCGCAACTCGGTGCAAGCTCGGGAGGAGGCGGCTCGGGATAGAGACAGCGATAGCATGGCCCATCATAAGGCTTGAAGACGGTCAGCTGGCCCTCGAAGCGGAAAACGCTGCCATGAACGACGGGTTTGTTGGCGATCAACGCGGCATCGTTCAGCAAATAGCGCGTGGGGAAATTGTCTGTGCCGTCAATAATCACATCGTAATCTGCTATGACGCGTGCCACGTTGGTTTCATCGAGACGCTCGATGTACGTGATAACCTTCACATCGGGGTTCAGCGCTTCTATCGTTTCGCGGGCCGATTCGGCTTTCAACTGGCCAATGCGCTTCGTGTTATGTAAAATCTGGCGCTGCAAATTGCTCTCATCCACGACGTCAGCGTCAATAATGCCAATCGTGCCGACGCCAGCGGCAGCCAGGTAATACGCGGCAGGAGAACCGAGACCGCCAGCGCCTACCAGCAGGACGTGCGCATCAAGGAGCTTTAACTGGCCCTGTTCACCCACTTCGGGTACGAGCAAATGGCGGCTGTAGCGCTTGGACTGGGCCTCACTCAAGGTGCGGGGCTGCACAAACGGTAATCCACCGCCCTTCCACATACCAAAGCCACCCGACATAGAGATTACATTTTGATAACCCATCTGCTGTAAGGTGGTTCCGGCGATGAGCGACCTCACCCCACCGGCGCAGTAGAGCACGACCGTCTTTGATTTATCGGGAACAGCTTCTTCTACCTGCAATTCGAGGAAGCCACGGGGTACGTGGAGAGCGCCTGGAATATAACCCTCGTTCCATTCGTGCTTCTCACGTACATCTACAAGGACGATCTCCTGGTTTTCATGGCCAGATTCATGCTGATTTGCTAGGGCCTCGTGTACCTGTGAAGGGGACCACTCCGGCACCTGTTTGCGGGCTCGCCGCAAAATCTCGCGAGATGCATCACCCATGACAAATTACCTCTCGATATTGTTGACTAAGTGTATCAACTTACTATTTATTAGTTCTTACAAAAAGAGTACCACGCACATTTTTTGTTTGTCAAGGAAAGTTGAGCCTGTGCAGGTGCTAACCTTTTGTTAGTCAGGACATTCAAAATGGATAACATGAGTACCTGCGAAATTATTCCAGGAGATTGCTTGCAATTTCTGTTGCTGCCTGATAAGCTGAAATGAGAGGATGTAAGGCTCAAGCTCTAGCAGAGAATTTTCCAGGAGAGAACAGCCATGACTGAGACAGCCGATATGGTCATTATTGGGGGAGGAGTGATGGGCGCCAGCATCGCCTATCACCTGGCAAAGCAAGGGGGTGGCCAGGTCATGTTGTTGGAGCGGCAAGCGCTCTGCAATGGCACATCGGGGCGCTCGGGGGCTATAGTGAGGCAGCATTACTCGAATGACTTCACGATCAGGATGGCAAGGGAGGGCCTTGCAGTTTTCCAGCACTTTGATGATGTGATTGGGGGCGATTGTGGCTTTCTCACCACGGGCATGATCGTGATGACGGATACACAAGGGGCTGAGGCTTTACGCGCGAATGTGCAGATGCAGCAGAGGCAGGGTGTTGAGACACAATTGGTCAGTCACGCGGAGGTGCGCGAGGTAGCTCCTGGATACAACAGCGAGGGTGTGGAACTGGCGTGTTATGAGCCGGGGACGGGTGTGGCAGACCCTATGGCGACAACACACTGCTTCGCGCGGCGCGCCGGCGACTACGGTGTAAGCATCCGCGAGTTTGTAGCTGTGACGCAAATTCTGGCAGAAGCGGGACGTGTAACAGGTGTACGGACATCGCTTGGGGATGTGCATTCACCTGTCGTCGTGCTGGCTGCGAATGTGTGGAGCGTTGGGCTGGCACAAGCGCTGGGTATTTCATTGCCGATCACACCCACGCGCCACCCGATGGTAGCCCTGCGCCGCCCTGATGATTTTGGGGGCCGGATGGGATTACATGCTGTCGGGCTTGACCTGACGCGCCAGATTTACTTGCGGCCGGACATTGGTGGAGTGACGCTGGTTGGATCGACCGAGAATGCCTTAACGCCGAGCGATCCCGATAAGTATGCTCAAGGGCTGACAGAGCAGGAAATTGTGCACTTCCGCACGATGGCGGTAGGCAGTATGCCTGCACTTGCGCGCGCTGTGCCACGCGGTGGGTGGGCCGGTATTTATGATGATACGCCCGATTATCACCCTGTGCTTGACCGGCTGCCGGGGTATGAGGGTTTGTACTGCGCGGCTGGTTTCAGTGGTCATGGGTTCAAGTTATCACCTGTTGTAGGGCAGTGGATGGCACAGTTCGTTCTGACCGGCAAGAAACCCGGTGACATGCAGCATTTTGCCTTTGATAGATTCGCACGGGGAGCGGAGATTCGCCCACGTTACTCTTCGGGTGTGCTTGGATGAATGACCTGGACCCAGAGGAATTGATCGCGCTGCCTTTCTTGTTCTATGTGTTGTAGCTACGTGTGTTACTTCACATTTTATTGAACAAGCAAGGAGAATTATGATGCGTCCAGACATTGTCCCAGGCGCGCGCTTTCCCGACTACGAGTTGACCGACCATACGAAAACACGCCGCCGCCTCAGCGAGTTACAAGGCATCGATCCGATGATTCTGATCCTTTCGCGGGGGCACTTCTGCCCCAAGGATCACCAGCAACACCTGGCGCTGGCCGCTTTTTATCCAAAGATCGCAGTGGCCTACACGAAGATTGTGACCATTTCGACGGACAACATCCTCGAGAGCAACGAGTTCCGAGATGCTGTGGGAGCGCAATGGCCTTTCCTCTCGGATTCGGGGCGCAAAGTGCAGCAAGACCTCGATATACAGGAGTACACGGACCCGTTCCACAATCCGATGATCCCGCACACGTTAGTGCTCGAGCCGGGGCTGGTGATCTACAAGATCTACAATGGATACTGGTTCTGGGGCCGGCCGTCGCCTGAAGATCTCTGGCAAGACTTGCGAGAAGTCACGCGCAAGATTCGCCCAGACTGGGACCTCGCAACTCCAGGGCTGCGCGAGAACTGGGAGCAGGGCGATAAGAAACTGCACTTCCCTTATCGGGAGCGGGAGGCAAAATAGCCAGGTGTAAACGCTCTTCCTAAATGCTTCCAGGTTGACCATGCCGCGTGGTATATAATGATTGAGGCCTCTACGGCTTTGTGCATAGCAGTCAGATCAATTACCATATTTTGAAAGGCAGGAAACAAGATGCAAATGGATGGCGTACACATCACGTGGCTAGGACATGCCACCTTTAAGGTCATGACTCCAGGAGGAAAGACCGTACTGATTGATCCCTGGACGTACCACAATCCAGCGTGCCCGCAGGAACTCAAAAAAGTTGACAAGGTTGACCTGATGCTGGTCACGCATGGTCATTCTGACCATATAGGCGATGCTGTTGAGATCGCTAAGGCCACCAAACCGACATGCGTTGCCATTGTGGAGCTAGCGGGCTGGCTTGGGTCGAAAGGGGTCGGGAATACCGTCGGCTTCAACAAGGGCGGTACGGTCAACATCGATGGGATCAAGGTTACGATGACGCATGCAATCCATTCGTCCGGCGTCGAGGATAACTCGTACGTCGGCGATGCCTGCGGGTACGTGATTGAGTTTGAAAATGGGCGCAGGCTCTATCATGCCGGCGACACGTGCGCTTTCAGCGATATGCAGATCATCGGCGAGCTCTACAGGCCAGACGTGGCACTGCTGCCCATTGGTGACTTCTACACGATGGGGCCGCGAGAAGCTGCTATCGCTGTGCGTATGCTGGGCGTAAAACACGTGATCCCCATGCACTATGCCACATTCCCCGCCCTCACAGGGACGCCCGATGCGTTCAGGGCGGCTCTGCAGGCGCTCGGTCTTACCGAGGTCGAGGTGGTCGAAATGAAGCCGGGGCAGACAGTTTAGCGCTTTGACAACCGAATCAGGTAATGTACATTACCCGTCCTGTAGGGACAAGGGGTGCAGTGGGGTGGATGAGGGGGCCTTGTGCTTGTCCTCGGTGGGATGAGACCTGTTTGCCTCACGGAACCCAGACGAATCGTGTTGCCACGAGGACAAGCACAAGGCCCCCACTCATCCCCACGTCCACCCCTTGTCCCTACAGGATGCCGGGTGCCTCTATTCCTCCATTCGGTTGTCAAAATTCATCAGGCTACCTCGCGCGGATAGCAGGTCATCTGCGCTAGCACTACGATTCCAACATATCGTCTGCCTTGAGTTGTGCCAGCGCCTTTTGTGCGGCAGTCGGTGTGCCCACTCGATAGGCTGCGCCATGCATGTGCTTTATAACTGGTTCCAGGTAGGGTTTCAGCTTAGGATTGCGCTGGACCTGGTTATTCAATACGTATGAGGTAGTCTCTACCAGCCAGGGCGACACCTCTGCCTTCATCAGCAGCTGGAGCACCGGTTCCACGCTCAGTCTACCAAAGTAGACCAGGCCTTTAGCACCCATCCAGGCTACTGAATGATCGGAGTCAGAGAGAGCAGCGACTAACACCGGCAATGCCCGACGGTCATGTATCGCTCCCAGAGCGCGCATACATTGCCAGCGCACCCAGGCTGTATTACTTGTACTCGCCTCCAAGAGTGCTGGAACTGCCGCGCGGTCCAGGCGCACTAAGGCTGAGAAAATCTGGCTTCCCACCTGTTCATCTGATCCACGAAGCGCGTTGAGCAGGGCGGGCACGGCTGCCGGATTACCTACACGTCCCAGGGCCTTGGCTGCCTGCATGCGTACAGAAGGAAGCGGGTCATTCAAAGCCTCGATCAGTACGGGGGCTGCAACCGGACTTTCAAGGATGCCCAGGATATAGATGGCGGTCTCGCGTACAGCGGGCCGTTTATCACGCGCCGCTGACATTGCTACGCGCTGGGAACGTATGGAATCGATGCCCGCGCCGGGGAGGAAAAGCGTACGGAGCCGCGTCCTGGTATACTGAGAACGCAGGGGCGCAGGAATGACAAAGGGCTTTCCCGCCCAGGTTCCCATAGCGATAAATTCCAGGAGATTCTGTGCCAGGCGATCATCATCCAGTGAGGAGACAGCGACTACGGCGCGGGGATCATTCTCCATGATCCAGTGCAATAGACGCCAGGCTGCACCACGCCGACCGGCGGCGGCGTCCTGGGCTAAAATCTGTGGTGGAGTTATGCCTATTGGCGGAGCAACATCGACAGGTGACTGCTCAGGCGGAGCGGTAACAGAGGCTTCCGTCACATTTGTTTTAGGCGAGGAATCAGAGGATGCCATCAATCAAGCTCCTTCGAAGGTCAGAGGCTGCGTTGTTGGTGCGTGGGAAACCCGGTAACGCAACCAGTGGCCGCTAGTGTTTCCTTTTCTCACAAACACAGTACGGACACGTCACACAAGAGCCATGCGTGATATGAAGATATTTACAGTATAGCACATTAGTGAGAGGGGCGAGGGAGGTTGGCCAAAGTGGATGAGAATGATTGGGTGAGGGGGCGAGGAGATGGCAGGACGAGCAAACGGGGTGAGCAACCAGGATGAGCAACCAGGGCGGGGGCGAGCGGGGGGGCAAGTGGGCGGGGCTTGCCCCGCCCCTACGATACATGTGATGGTGGGTTATTGCATGGCCATGAACAGGCGCTCGGAGGTGATGGGGAGGTGCGTCATACGCACGCCGACGGCGTCGAAGATGGCGTTTGCTACCGCAGCGCCCACCGGCACGACGGGGGGTTCACCAACGCCTTTGGCTCCGAAAGGGCCGAGAGCGGAGGGGACTTCGACCAGGATGGACGTGATATGCGGAATATCTACGGTATGCGGCAGCGCATAATCCATGAGGGTGGAGGTGAGTAGCTGTCCATCCTCGTCGTAAACGAATCCTTCAAAGAGCGCCCAGCCAAGCCCTTGCGTGACCCCACCGTAGATCTGGCCTTCAACCTCTGCGGGATTGATGGCAAAGCCTACATCCTGGGCAGCGAGGTAATCAAGCACGCGCACCTCTCCGGTAGTGGAGTCAACTGCTACTTTCGCCACATGTACAGTGTACAAGGGCGCGCTTGTCCTGAGAGCAGAACGACCGCGCCCATAGATGGGTTCGTACTTGCCCGCAAAACGCATGGATGCCGAAGCGATGTCCTTCAATAGGACACTCTTACCGGGAGAGCCACGCACTACTACTTTGTCCTCCTCGATCTCCAGGTCGGACGGCGAGGCCTCTAGCATATCGGAAGCGATCGTTAAAATCTGGTTGCGCGCATCCTGCGCCGCGGTAAGCACGGCAGCACCCATCGTAGGGGTGGTTTTGCTGCCGCCAGTACCGCCGCTGTAGGGCATAGTATCGGTATTGTCGTGCGCTGTGTTGACCGAATCAACCGGCATACCCAGAACTTGAGCAGCGATAAGCGAGAGCGTTGTATCGGAGCCGGTCAGGTCAACGGTACCGACGATGACGGTGATTGTACCATCGGACTCCAGGCGGCAGGCGGCTGCAGCGGGTTCGGTACCACCGGGCCAGTATCCGGCGGCTACGCCTATGCCGACCTTCCAGCCTTGTAACTCGTCCGGTACAACCTGCTGCTCCTGGCGGTTGGCCCAAAGCGGGTGCGCCTGGGTTTTTTCCAGGCACTCGAGAAGGCCGATACGGGGCCAGGTGCGATGATCCATAGTTGGATCCCCCTCTTTCAGGCCATTCTTCAGGCGGAAAGCAATGGGATCCATCTGCAATTTTTGGCACAACTCGTCAACGGCTGATTCGAGCGCAAAGGTGGCTTGAGGCGCACCAGGGGCACGGTATGCACCAACCCCAACTTTATTGGTCATCGCCTCGTAGCAGCGGAAATCGTAATTGGGGCAGCGATAGCTGCTGCCGAGGAGGAGACCACCCAGGGAAACCGCCGAACCGGCGTATGCCCCGGTATCAAAAATGACTTTGCCCTGCATTGCCACGAGCGTACCATCTCGCTTTGTGCCAAGCTTAAGAGTGATGATGGATTGCGGCGCGGGGTTGCCGGCAGAGAGGTCCTCAGTGCGGGTGTAGGCCAGGCGAACAGGGCTGCGCGAGGTGTAAGCGGCGGCGGCAACCAGAGGCTCTACCAGCCCAAATTTCCCACCGAAAGCGCCACCTATGGGTACGGACTCTACACGTATTTGTCGTTCAGGCATCTCGAGCGCCTCGGCTACACCTGAGCGTACTGAGAGCATACCCTGTGAACTGGGCCAGATGGTTAGCTGGGGTCCCGAGGCAGTGGGGGCAACAGTAATCGACTGTGGCTCTATGTACGACTGGTGTACGACACTGGTTCTAAAAGTGCGTTCGACGACCACCTCGGCTTCGCGCCAGCCCGCTTCCATATCGCCAGCGTGGAAGTGCGCTTTATCGCTTACGTTTTGTGAAAGCTCTTCCTGGTCGGTCTCTACCACCTGTTCCTCTGAGACAGCCGCATGGGCACCGCCGCCGGCGATCTCAGAAGAAGTTTCTTTTATGTAGACTCGTGTTAAGGGCGCGCCTGGCTGTATCGCAGCAACCGGGTCCATAACAACCGGCAACAGCTCGTATTCAACATCCACGGCGGCTGCGCCATCTTCAGCAGCGGCCTCGGTCTCCGCCAGCACGATGGCGACGGGGTGGCCGCACCACAGCGCTTCTTTGGAGGCGAGTGGAGACTGCGAGCGCGAACTACTTTCGGGGTCCGACATACCCAAGGTCTCGCTGGTATAGACAGCTTTAACGCCCGGCACTTCTAAAGCGGCAGAGGTATCGATACTGACGATACGCGCGTGGGCATAGGGGCTAAGTACCAGTCGAGCATGCAATAAGCCTGCCGGCGCTAGATCACCGGCAAAGCGGGTACGTCCAATGACCTTATCGTAACCGTCTTGCCGGCGTGTGCCCTTGCCAACAGTGGTGTGTTCTGTCGTCCTGTCAATCGTCTGTGCCATGAATTACTCCAATCCTTGAATCCTTGTTCCCACTATTTGGGGTCTGGCCCGAAAACTGTAATCACCCGGCCAGAAGGCATACCTCGCCTCTCCTACCCAAACTCCTGTGAAAGTGTAGCACATATTTCAGCTTGCTGTCAGTATGCAGATGGTTCTGATAGACATTACAGGGTTTTATGGCAAAATAGTGCGCTCCTAATAGTAACCTCCGTCAAAAATAGTACTGACAGGTCTACAATTTGCCCATTTTTTATGGTATAAATTCTTATAGGCTGATCTTTATCTTCAGTGCGTCCTCGAAGTGCGTCCTCGAAAACACCTTATTTACTCAACCTGGCCAACGATTGTCCCATGTGCGTGTAGTCAGCGCACCAATGCTCCCCTTTCTCCTTCTTGTTAACTACGTGAAAGGATCGATCAATGAAGAACGGATCTTTTGTCTTCGATGCACACACTGGCTTCTGGGATGCCAGCAAGGAGAACTGCAAGAACCGCTTTGGCGAGGCCTTCATCGAGACGTTCTATGCTTTCCATACCGGCTTCAATCCACCTGATAAGAAGTGGACGATGGACTACGAAACACAGTTCCGTAAGGTTGACCCTGACTGGTATCTGGAGGAAATGTTTATCAAGGGCGACGCCGATATGACCATTCTCTCCACCCAGGTGCTGATGGATTTTTACCACACGGGCTTTACGAATGCCGACCGCAACGCCACCTTGCGGGATCGTGCCCCAGAGCGCATTATTTCTTTGGGGGGTGTTGACCCGCGCATGCCCAATGCCGTGAAAGAAGTGGAACGGCAGATCAAGGACTGCGGTGTAAGGGGCTTCAAATGGTATACCGCCGAGTGGCGTGGCACCTCGCGTGGTTGGAGCGCAAACGACCCCATGGTCTTCCCTCTCTATGAGAAGTGTATCGAGCTGGGCGTGAAAAACATGCACTTCCACAAAGGTCCTGCTGTCGAGCCACTCTCCCTCTCCAAGTTTGATGTTCGAGACATTGACGAGCCAGCCTGGCTGTACCCTGAACTGAACTTCATTATCGATCACGTGGGCTTACCGCGCCTCGACGATTTCTGCTGGATTGCGACGCGCTGCCCCAATGTATACGGTTCGCTCGCGGTGGCGAACATGTTTGTTCACAACAATCCCCGCCACTTTGCCGAAATCATGGCCAATCTGCTCTTCTGGATCGGGCCCGACCGGATCATATGGGGGACCGATTTCCCCATTTGGTATCCGCACTGGCTACTCGATGATTTTATGGCTTTCGAGTTGCCAGACGATTTGAAAAAGGAATATGGAGTGGATCTCACAGAGGAGATCAAGCAGAGAATCATCGGTACCAATATTGCTCGGCTCTATGGCATTGACATCGACAGCAAGCTCAAGACAATTGCCAACGATGAGATTGCCCAACGCAAGCAGGCCTATGTTGCATCGCGGCCAGCGACTGAGACTGGTGTTGCAGGGACAGGATCACGATGACAATTGATGTTGAGGCCGTGCGAGCAGCGGCAGGCTCGACACGTGATCCCGAAATCCGCCGTTCGCTAGCCGAAATGGGGCTACTGGATGACGTGCAGATCGAAGGTGGTCAGGTGACTGTATATTTTCACCTGACCAGCCCGCTCTGCCCATCGAAATTTGCCACCAATATCGGACAGGAGATTCGCAAGCGCGTGGAAGCTGTGCAGGGAGTAGAGTCGTGCAAGGTAGTGCTGCGCGATCATTTCCTGCGCGAGAAGATCCAGGAGCAGATTAATATGAGAGGCCGCCGATGAATGTCACACGTGTCCTGGCTGGCCGTCGCGAAGGAGAATTGCTGACCTTCCCGTCGGTCTGCCGCATGACGGATATCCTGGCACAGCGCTGCCGGGAGCAGTCATGGGTACGTACCTCGGTAGCCAGTCTGGAGCGGTTTCGCGCCATGACCGGAAATTACGATCTGGAGCTGCTTCTGGAACGAGCGCTTGCAGAACCACCGGTGGCCGAGCAGGCGCTGGCTTCCTTTGCGTCTGCCCTTGCTGGATACACCGAAAGCCAGGTCTCTGCTCTCGTAATGGGAGCAAAGATTTGGTTTCGCTTGAATGGAGTAAACGTACCCTGGCGGTCCTTGCCGGGCAGGGTTGCGCCCCCTGCTTTGATTGCTTCTGAGCAACAGGGGGTAGAGCGTTTGATCCTCCTGGCACTGATTGGCAGCGGTCTGAGGCTGGCCGAACTGCTGCGGCTGCGCTGCCGAAATGTCGGCTCCCTGGACAGCGAAGGTCGCATCATCCCAGATATCCAGGCGGATCCTCTGGGGGTAGAGTATACGCCTCGACGTGGGAAACCTCGCCCATACCTGACTTTCTTGACCTACCAGGCGCGGCAGGCATTACTAGCCTCCCTGGAACAACGCACAATACATCAAACTCCCACAGAGCTTATCGAACTGGACGCGCCGCTGATCGCCCAGCCGGATGGCTCACCGGTGAGTCGTGCCAGCGTAGTGCGTGCCAGGAAGCGCAGCCAGTCATTGATTCGCACGTGCAGCGATGTCAACGTCGCATTATGCCGTGCTACCGGCGATTTCTTCCGCGAGTGGGGCCTACCCGGTTCGCGCTTCGCCGGGCCAGAAGATCTGAATATCGAGCAGTACATCTAGCATCATCCCTCCAACGCCGCTATGGCGTCTATCTGCGCTCAGGAGGGATGAAAGGAGGTACATATGAAAGCAGTTCGTTTGCACCAGTATAAAGAACTTCCAAAGGTTGAGGAGGTAGGGGAACCGAAGGTAACAGGTCCGCACGATGTGATTGTGCGCATTGGCGGTGCAGGACTGTGCCGGACCGATTTGCATATCATTGAAGGGCAATGGGCGGACCGATCGGGGGTCACCCTGCCCTATACGTTGGGCCATGAGAACGCTGGCTGGGTGCAGGAGATCGGATCGGCGGTCAGCAATGTGGCCGTTGGTGATACAGTCATTGTTCACCCATTGATTACTTGCGGACTCTGCCGCGCTTGCCGTGCTGGCAACGATATGCACTGCTCCAACCAGTCCTTTCCAGGCATCTCAGTTGATGGAGGGATGGCAAATTTCTTGAAGACGAGCGCACGCTCGGTCGTCAAGCTGGACCCGAGCCTGGCACCTAAAGATATCGCCGCTCTCGCTGATGCTGGTCTGACTGCCTACCATGCGGTCAAGAAGGCTGCCCCTACCCTGTATCCCGGTACGAAAGCGGTGGTAATTGGCGCAGGTGGTCTGGGTCATATTGGCGTTCAGTGTCTCAAAGCGCTGACCCCAGCTGAAATTATCGTGGTGGACCGCTCGCCCGCAGCGCTTGAATTGACTCGTAGCTGGGGCGCCGATCACACCGTGGTAGCCGATGGGACGCATGTCGCGAAGGTGAAAGAACTTACCGATGGGCAAGGAGCCGAGGCAGTGATAGACTTTGTCGGCGAGCAGGGGGCCGAGCACGACGCGGTTGCTATATTGCGCAACGCGGGCAGTCACTATATCATCGGCTATGGTGGCACACTGAATGTCCCGATGATTGACATTATCTCTAGAGAGATCAACTTCATCGGCAACCTGGTCGGCACCTACAATGACCTGGCGGACCTAATGACCCTGACTGCCCAGGGCAAAGTGAAGCTACATACCGCAGTGTACTCACTCGATGCCGCCCTCGATGCCATCCATGATCTAGACAGCGGCAATCTGCGCGGTCGCGGGATTCTCGTTCCGTGATGCGCGTTTAAGATAGGTGAGATTGCTGATTGACAAAATGACCGAGCGCACGACGAACGTAGATGGTGGCAAGTTGCTTGCGGTAGTTCATGGACAGGTCGGCATTGTCCAGCGGCTTGGCGCGTTTGGCGGCGAGGGTAGCCACGGCATCGATCTTCTCAGGGGTGAGATGCTGACCGATTAAGAGGGCCGCCGCGTCTTTGGCCTCTACCGGGTGGGAAGCGACTGCGCCAAGCGTGATGCGTGCATCAGCAATAGAACCATCCCCGGCCGGGCGCAATGCCACTGCGACACCGAGAATAGGGAAGTCGAATGAGCCGCGCCGGCGGAGCTTCAAGTAGACGCTTTGCCAGCCGGTGGCGGGGGGCAGGATGACCTCGGTGAGTATCTCGTCTGCTGCTTTGGTGTAGGGATACATGCCATCATCGCGGAACAGTTCGTGTACGGGTATAACGCGCTCGCCTCGCGCGCTCACCAGGTGCACGGATGCACCCAGGCTGACCAGTACCGGTGCGGTATCTGCCGAAGAGATGGCCCAGCAGCGCGGGCTGCCAGGGGCCACCAGGCAAACATCGCCATCCTTCTTCATGCAGTAGCCGATTGAGCGGCGCCAGAACTCGGTCTGGTTGTAGTAGTTGCAGCGTGTGTCGAGCAGCAGGTTGCCGCCGATAGTGCCGGCGTTACGCAGTTGCGGTGTCGAGACCGAGCCAGCAGCAGTAGCCAGCGCCGGATACTGTTCAAGCAGCGCCGGATACTCAGCAAGCCGGGTGAGGGTAACGCCAGCTCCTATGTGCATACCCTGCTCAGGGGAGCCGCTGATGGTTTTTAACTCGGGAAGAGCGTGCAAGCCAATCAGCACCGGAGGGGTAAACTGGCGGCGTTTCATGTTTGGGTAGAGATCGGTACCGCCAGCGACCAGCATAGCCTGATCGCCTTCCTCTTCTAGCATTTGCGCGGCCTCGTCGAGGAGGCGAGGAGCCAGGTAACGAAATGGTGGCAATCGTAACATCAGGAGACTCCTCCCTGCACAGGAACATGGCTTGCCTTGCTTTGATCTTCTCCCTGGCTCCCATTGTGTTGCCAGGAGATAAGGCGAGTGGGCCAGGGAGAAGAAAGTTCAATAGGCGTGGGCTGGAGTTCCGTCCCCTTCCCTTGTGCCAGGTTTTTCAAAGCTCTAAAGACCTTATCCGATGTAATCGGTACCTCGTCGATGCGCACACCTACGGCATCGTAGACAGCGTTGGCAATGGCCGGGATAACCGGGTTCAGAGGTCCCTGGCCCGCTTCTTTTGCTCCAAATGGGCCTTCGCGGTCGGGGATTTCGACGAGGATGGTTTCGATCTCTGGGGTGTCCAGCGTTGTGGCCAGTTTGTAGTCCAGCAGGGATGGTATCTTGTGCAGTCCCTTGCGGAAAATTTGCTGCTCCATGACAGCCTCCCCGCAGCCCATGTAGGCGCCGCCTTCGACCTGGCCCGCTACGAGTAAGGGATTGATAGACTGTCCCACGTCATGCGCGAGCCAGAGCTTTTCCACCACCAGGTCGCCTGTTTCTACGTCAACTGCTACCTGTGCTACGCAGGCCGAGTAGGAATAGGCGGGCGAAGGACCAACGCCAGCGCCCTTGTAATCACCATGAATACCTTCGGGAGGAGCATACGAGCCAGCAGCGACCAGGGCGCCAAAACGAGCCTCGGCAAATTGCACTGCGTGTTCAAAGGGCAAGGCTACGCCGGGGTCATGCTCATCGTAGATAACATCATTGGCGGCTTGCAGGCTTTCAGAGGGCACATGCAGGCGCTCGGACGCGACTTCGAAGAGCTGTTCTTTTAATTTGCGAGCGGCGGCGATAGCAGCATTGCCCGCCATGAAAGTGACACGACTGGAATACGAGCCGAGATCGACGGGCGTAAGGGTCGTGTCGGCGGTCTCCAGGTGAATACGTTCAGGCTGGATACCCAGCTCTTCGGCAACGATATAGGCAAGAATCGAGGTCGAACCCTGCCCGATGTCGGTAGCGCCGCAGTAGACGGTAACACCACCTCCACGGTCGAGCCTGATCTGCACCGCGGAGTGGGGCAGGTCGTTCCAGTAGATCGGCTTGCCAGCACCACAGATGTACGCTGAAGCAGCTATGCCCAGGCCGCGCTTGATTGCCGGCTGGTACTGCACGCTCCCATTTGACGCGTGAGGATTTGCTGCTGCGGCTAATTTGTTAGGATGAAACTTGGAGCGCTCAACGACTTGATCGAGGCATTCACCAAGCGCGCAACTGGTGATGCGCAGGCCATTAACGGTGTGGGTATACGGTTCAACCAGGTTACGGCGGCGCAGTTCAACGGGGTCGATGCCGAGGTCATGCGCGAGCTTGTCGAGATGGACCTCTATGGCATAACGCGGCTGCGTCGTCCCATGACCACGCTTGGGGCCACACGGCGGCTTGTTGGTGAAGAGACGTATCCCTTCGAACTTGTAGCAGGGAAGTTTGTAGGTCACGGTCTGCAATGCACCGGTGTAGTAGGTAGTGGCTATGCCATACGAGCCGTACGCGCCACCATCCAGAAACGAGCGGAAGTGCATGGCTGTCAGCGTACCGTCGCGCTTGACGCCGGTCTTGATCCACATTTTCACGGGATGGCGGCCGCGGTGGATCAAAAACACTTCTTCGCGCGTGCAGGTGATCTTGACGGGCCGGCCAGTCCGGCGAGACAGCTCACAGGCGCAAATTTCGTGTGAAAATGGATCGCTCTTGCCGCCAAAGCCACCGCCCACATTGGGGGCTATGACGCGAATATGTGACTGGGGTAGACCCAGTACTTTGCTCAATTCACGGTGGACGTAGTGCGGTGTTTGTGTAGATGACCAGAGCGTCAGTTTGCCTCCAGCGGGATCGCTAGGGTTTGGTTCCCATTGGGCGACACAGGCATGCTCCTCGATAGGCGCGTGGTTATTGCCTTCGTAGTAGGACCAGTCTTCGCGAATGTAATCCGCCGCGGCAAAACCGGCCTCGACCTCGCCAAACTCGTAGGAGACCGCCTTGTGGATGTTGCCGATACGCGCCTCGTCGTTGATCTTTACTTCGGGGTGCGCCAGCGCCTCCTCGATACTCATGATCGCGGGCAAAACCTCGTACTCTACATCAATGAGCTTGATGGCTTCATCGAGGATATCGGGGTCGAGCGCGGCAACTGCGGCTACGGGATCGCCTACATAGCGCACTTTGTCGATTGCAAGGGCGTACTCGTCCTGGCTGGAGGGGAGAATGCCAAATTTCTGTGGGAGGTCTGCGCCGGTGATGACGGCGAGAACGCCTGGCAGCGCCTGTGCGCGGCTGGTATCGATGGAGAGTATACGGGCATGTGGATATGGCGAACGCAGCAGCCGCCCATAGAGCATGCGTGGAAGCATGATGTCATCGGCGAACAATGCCCGGCCAGTCACTTTGGCGTAGGCATCGACTTTCGGCCTGGGCGTACCGATGATCTTATATGCACGCGTTTTCTGTTGCTGATCTTTAGCCATGATATCCCTCCACTGCAGGACGAATCGCCTGTTCATCGCCACCGGACATGCGTTGGGCAGCAGCTTCGACGGCTTCGTAGATTTTTGTGTAGCCGGTACAACGGCAGAGGTTCCCGGCGAGGTATTCTTTCATTTGCTCGCGGGTGGGATGAGGATGCTCTCGCAAAAGGGCAGCGCCAGAAAGCAGCATACCCGGTGTGCAATAGCCGCACTGAGCTGCGCCCAGTTCAGCGAACGTTTCTTGCAGGGGATGTAACTTGCCATTTTGTTCCAGGCCTTCGATGGTGGTGATTTCGCTTTCCTGCACTTCCAGCGGCAGTGTGAGGCAAGAAAGCACCGGCATACCATCGATCAGTACGGTGCAGGCACCACATTCACCCAGTTCGCATCCATGCTTTGTCCCGATTAAGCCCATATCTTCACGCAGCACTTCAAGGAGCGTGTGATGGGGCAGCACCGCTACTTCGTGGCGCTCGCCATTCACATGCAGCGTAATCAACTGGCGCATGTTGACCTCCTTTCGGATACCAAATTCAAGGGAACCTGGCATCC
>Ga0070707_100002017_pt1 | contig 19439 bp, 14 predicted proteins | sample KBSK5502metaG_FD_65468 | JGI IMG/M metagenome (GOLD analysis project Ga0070707, IMG submission 65468) | Corn, switchgrass and miscanthus rhizosphere microbial communities from Kellogg Biological Station, Michigan, USA - KBS K5-50-2 metaG | ecosystem: Host-associated > Plants > Roots >... | reverse complement strand
GAGGATGCGCTGCGCGTGAGCGTGACCCCGCAGGCGACCGCCGACTCGCAGGAGCGGCTGACCTATGCATTCGACGACGTGACGAACAGCTCCGCGACCGTATCGCTGCGCTGGGAGAAGCTGCGCGTCCCGGTGAAGGTCGAGGTCGACCTGCCGTCGACCGTGCGCGCGTCGATCGCCAGCACGCTGCGCGGCGGCAAGCATTGGGACGCCAACGCCTGGGCCGCCGCCGCCCGCTGGGAGCTCCGCAACGGCGATCCCGACACCGCGCTCAAGTACGCCGACCACGCCCTCTCGCTGACGACGTCGACGAACACGCTGCGCACCAAAGCCGCGGTGCTGGAGAAGAAAGGCGACCCGAAAGGCGCCGCCGAGCTCCGCGATCGCGCCAAGTCCCTCAACACCGAAGCCGAAACGATCGCCTTCGGCTACGACCCGAAGAAGCCCGACGCGGCTATCACGTTCCTCAACAACTACGCCACCGCCCACCCCACCAGCCCCGAGCTCTGGCGCATCTACGCCGGCCTCGGCGAAGCGTATTCAGCGAAAGGCGACGCCGCGAAAGCAAAGGAGTATTTCGACAAAGCTATGGCCGCCGCCCACGACACCGCGGAGCGGACGGAGGTGTGGGATTCAATCAACGCGGTTGGGGCGGAGAGGAAGTGATGGCACGTTTTTCGAGCTGGTGAGGTAAGGATCGCGCAGGAACGGCTCGCCATGTCATCCCGAGCGTAGCGAGGGACCTGGGGGGCGGGTGGCGAGCGGATCGTGCCACCCATCCGCCCAGGTCCCTCGCTACGCTCGGGATGACATGGTGGGCGACATCAACTGCGAAGGAAATGCGCCACCCCGATCCGTTGACCTCCATCCCCGATCGTTCTACCGTGCTTCCACAACGAGGATGACCGGCCGGCTCCGCTTTCTCTCGGCAGCGTGGGTGCTGCTCGTGGTGAGCGATCTCGCTGCTTTGCCGCCTGATCGCGCCATCTCGCAGTACGTCCGGCGCGCCTGGACCGTCGAGCAGGGGTTGCCGCACGGCACGGTGCGCGGCTTCGCGCAGACGGCCGATGGCTACCTCTGGCTCGCCACATACGAGGGCCTCGTCCGATTCAACGGCGAGGGGTTTCGCGTCCTGGACAAAACCGTCAGCCCGGGGATCCTGAGCAGCAGCATCGTCACGCTCTGCCGCACGAACGACGACACGCTATGGCTCGGCACGCTCGCGGGATTGGTGCGCTACCGCAATGGACGGTTTCAGCCGATCGCCACGGATGGGGGGCAGAACATCATCAACGCCCTCGCGGCCTCTCCCGACGGCGTGGTATGGGCCGGCACCGCCGCGGGCGGACTGATTCGCATCATCGGCGACCGCGCCGAAGCGGTACCGCTGCCGCTGCGCAGCAATCCGATCACCGCGCTCGCGCATGACGGCGATGCGCTTTGGATCGGAACGGCGGGCGGCCTCATTCGTCGCGATCGCGCGGGGAAGATCGATTCGTGGAGCATGCGCGACGGACTGTCGAGCGACACGATCGTCACGCTGCTCCCCGACGCCGGCGGCGCCCTTCTCATCGGCACCGCGTCGGGACTCGACCGCCTTGCCGGCGGAAAGATCGAGCGCGTCGGCGGTCTTCCCGTCGACCAGGTGACGGCGCTCCGCCGCGACCGCGACGGCAATCTCTGGATCGGCACTTACAGCAACGGACTCTTCCGGATGACCGGCGGGCGGATCTCGTCGTACGGAATCGGCGACGGCCTCCTCAATCCGACTGTCCGTGCCATTTTCGAAGACGACGAAGGAAGTCTCTGGATCGGCTCGAACGGCGGCCTCGAACAGTTGCGCGGCGGCGCGTTCATCACCTGGAACAAGCGCGACGGCCTCGACGACGATTTTGCGCGCGCGATCTTCGAAGACCGCGAAGGGGTGCTGTGGGTCGGAACGGCTAACGGTCTCAATCGATGGGAGAACGGCACCTGGCGGAAGGTCGACGACAGCCGTCTGGCGAGGATTCTGGCGATCGCGCAGAGCCGCGACGGCAGTCTCTGGTTCGGCACGTCGAACGGCGTCTACAAGGTCTCCGGCAAGAGCGTGACGCTCTACACCACTGCGCAGGGACTGTCGAACAACACCATCCGCGCGATCCATGAAGACTGGCGCGGCGACGTCTGGATCGCCACCGATTTCGGGCTGAACCGCATCCGATCGACCGGCGAGGTCGACGACTTCGCCGGCCGCTCAGGCCTCGGCACCGCGTATGCGATGGCGATCGCTGAGACGCCGGGACGCGTCTGGATCGCCACCGGCGGCGGGCTCGCCGAGTTCGACGGCACCGGCTTCAAGTTGCATGCGGCGCCGCGCGAGCTTCCGTCGAACCGGCTGCTGGCGATCACGGCAGAAGACGACGGCACGGTGTGGCTTGCCACCGACGGCGATGGACTCGTCCGTTATCGCGACGGCGTGGCGAAGACGATCACCACGCGCGAAGGGCTACCGAACGACAAGATCCTCTCGCTCGTCGACGACGGCAAGGACCTCTGGGCGGGGACGGTCCGCGGCACATTCATGGTGTCGAAAAGCGAGCTCAATGCGGTCGCTGACGGAAGGCGGTCGCGGCTCGTCTCACAGTCGTTCGACGAGAACGACGGTTTGGGAAGCCGGCAATGCAACGGAGCAGCGAATCCGTCGGCGTTGCGCTCGCGTGACGGACGGATCTGGTTCGTCACGGCGAAGGGCGTCTCCGCGTTGACGAGCAACCGCCGGCCCGCGCTTCCGGCGCGGGCTCCGGTGGTCGAGCGCGTGTCGATCAACGGCAAGAGCGCCACCGAGCAGTTGCTGCGTGCGGTCCCTCCCGGCGCGGAACGGATCGAGTTCGATTTCACCGGCGTCACCTTCGTCACGCCGGAGCACGTCCGCTTCCGCTACCGCCTGGAGGGCTACGACCAGAACTGGATCGACGCCGGAACGAATCGCGTGGCGTCGTACACGAACCTTCCCGCGGGCGACTACCGGTTCATTCTGGCGTCGTCACGCGACGGCCTGCAGTGGCGCTCCACGACGCTTCCCTTCACGCTGCGGCCGCACTTCTACCAGACCAGTTGGTTCATCGCGCTCTGCATCCTGGCGGTTGCCGCGGTTCTCCTCGCGCTGCACACGATGCGACTCCACTTCACCCGCGAACGGGCCCGCCTGTTGGAGACGCTGGTCGAGGATCGGACGCACCAGATCAGCGAAGAGAAGCAGCGGACGGAGGTGGCGCTCGAGCAGGCGGAGGCGGCGCGGCGCGAGGCGGAAGCTGCCACACGCGAGGCGGAACGCCACGAGCGGCTCACCGAGGAGGCGCTCGCGCAGGCGGAGGAGGCGAATCACGCCAAAAGCATCTTCTTGGCGGCCACCAGCCACGAGCTCCGCACGCCGCTCAACGCCATCATCGGCTTCTCCGACATCCTCATCGCGCACGTCGGCAAGCAGCTCCAGCCGCGTCATGCCCGCTTCCTCGACAACATCCATTCATCGGGCCAGCACCTTCTCGCGGTGATCAACAACATCCTCGACCTTTCGAAGATCGAAGCGGGCCGGATGGAGATTCATCCCGAGCCGATGGTGCTGCGCGAGGTCGTCCTCGGCATCGCCGCGGTGATGAAAGGGGTGACGACGCTGCGGAAGATCACCATCGACGCCGACATTCCGCAGGAGCTTCCGATCATCGAAGCCGATCTGACCTTGATCAAACAGATCCTCTACAACCTGATGTCGAACGCGGTGAAGTTTTCGCCGGAGCGATCGACGGTCACGGTTGCCGCGCGTCACCTCGGGCCGGTGGAGAGTCCCCTCGCGGAGGAGACCATCGAGATTCGCGTTGTCGATCGCGGCATGGGGATCGACCCGAAAGACCACGAGCTGATCTTCCAGGAGTTCCGGCAGGCGCGTGGGACGCGCGGCGAGCGTCCGCAGGGGACGGGACTCGGCCTTGCGCTCGTGAAGCGCTTCATCGAGCTGCACCGCGGCACGATTCGCGTCGAGAGCGAGCTGGGACACGGCAGCATGTTCGTCGTCCTCCTCCCGTGCGTGCAGCGGCCGCTGATCGTCAGCGACGAGCCGCTCCGTGAGAATCCGGTGGCGAACGTCTGATGGACAGCGCATCGAACGGCCGTCCCGTCGCGCGCTTCGCCGCCACCGCGAAGCAGCAGGAGCTGGCGTGGCAGGCGAGGACGCTGCACGGCGAGTGGGTCAAAGTCATCGGCGACGGGTTCGTTTCGGCGAGCGCGGCCGGGATCGTCCTGCAGCAGGTGGCGGCACGGAGCCAGGAATTGCGCGACGAACTCGAACGCCAGGTCATCTCCGTCGAGGAGCACAACGACCAGCGCTTCGTCATGGTGATGGCGATCCGGCGGCTCATCGACGCCGGCTGCGAGGAGCGCGCTTCACGAGTCCTCGCCCGCGAGATGCACGACCTCTTCGCCGACAGCCCGACCCTTCCGCATCCGAAGTACCGCTTCACGTTCGATTGGGTGAGCGCGCAGACCGAGGCGTGGCAAAAGGACCTCGCGCATCTGCAAGGGAAGCCGGGCGTGCGCGCGCTGGAGATCGGCTGCTTCGAAGGGCAGTCGGCCTGCTGGTTCCTCGACAACATCCTCACCGATCCGACGAGCCGCCTCACCTGCGTCGATCCCTTCGCCATTCCGATGGACAGCGTCCTGATGCGCTACTTCGAGCGCTACTTCGACCACAACATCGCCGCGTCGGGGGCGGGGGATCGGGTGACGAAGCTCGTCGGCAGTTCGCAGGTCATCGTGCGCGCCTTTCCACCGTTGCAATTCGACTTCGTCTACGTCGACGGCTCGCATCGCGTCGGCGACGTTTTGCAGGACGCGGCGCTGACGTGGCCGCTTCTCCGTCCCGGCGGCACGGCCATCTTCGATGATTACGACCTGGTCGACGACGTGGCGCCCGGCCTCCTCGCGCGCGCCCCCGGCCGGGCGCTCGACGCGTTCGTGACGATTCTCGGCAACAGTGCATCCGTCATGCGCCGCGACTGGCAGCTTGTTTTGCGGAAGGAGTGATGTATCATGCGCAGCCCGCTCCGGAAGTCCGTCGTGCACAAAACCAAGGCGCTACCTGTCCGACGACTGTCGTCGATCTTGTCGATCGTCTCGGCGGAGTTGCGCGATCGCTTCGGCCTGACGAAACTCTTCATCGGCGGGGCGAGCGCGCCGGCGCTACTCGATCATCTCTTTTCCGGAAGCGCGCTGCGCATGCGCGACTTCGACCTGATCCTCGCCGCCGACCGCATCGTCGAGCAGGATCTGGCGCGAAGCATCGGCGAGGCGATCGATTGTCCGGAGCTGACGTTCCTCCCCCGCTACGTTTATCCGCGCGCCCGTTCTCGCGGCGATCACGATCTCTGGCACGCCGGCTGGGGCGTGATCTGGGACGCGCACGGAGTGGAAGTCGACCTCTCCATTTTTCACGATGAGGCCGCGCTCGAGCTGAATGGGTTGATGAACGTCGACCGCATTCTCATCCCTCTCCCGCCGGAGCAGTCCTTGAACGAGATCGCCGCGAAGATGTTGATCGCCGGTTCGGCCGAGGCCATGGTCGAGGCGGGACTGGTGCATGACCCGTGCGGCGGTTATGCCGGCTGGGTTCACCGCGCGCCCGCCATCGTGGCTTGGCAGGCCATCCACGCATCACCGATTGAAAGCTCGATCCGCATCGTTCGCGCCTGCGCGAACAAGCTGCACCTCACGCACCTTCACTCCGAGCTCGCCGACCCGCTTCGCGCAGCGGTGGTGCAGGGACACGCGCGCGGCGACCGCTTCCTGCGCGTGCGCAATCTCGTGAAGCTGCTGCACGATGACCGCGCCGGCGCGGAGTTGGAAATGCTTCACGCCGTCGCGGCCTTCGATCATTGGCTGCCGGAGATCCACGAGTTACTCGAGAACGTCGGGCACGGCGGAATGACGGTGATGTTCGCGCAGGCCGATCGTGAACGCCGCAGAGACACGGCGCACCATGCCGCCTTCGCCGACGCCGGCGAGCAGGGGGGCGACGAAACGAGCGCGATCCGGCTCGAGGCGATGCTGCTCGCCATCGCGCCGGCAAAGCGCGAGCGCGTACTCGAGGAGGTCGCCGTTGCCGAGCCGACGTTCGCGTCGCTGGTCCGCAACCAGCTTCCGTTCGTCGAGCGCCGCGCGGCGAAGAGCGGTCGCTCCACGACGTCACGTCGCGGTGCGAAGACTCACGCGCTCCGCGCCGTGAACGCGCCGGTCGACTTGGCCACGTAGAACGCGCCGTCGCGCGCGATCCGTGCTTCGATCGCCGCACGCATCTCTGCGTTGCGCGAGGCGACGACTTCGCTGGCTCGCGGGCTCATCGACGCGATGTAGGCGAGGATCAGGTTCGGATCGGTCACGCGCAAGCCGTCGTGATACTCCGCGCGCTCGACGCTTTCGAACCCGGGCCGTAGTTGTGCCTCTCCGTTTTCCAGAGTGAAGCCGCTCGAGACGTCGCCCGCATCGATCCCGGCCTCGCGCATCAGCTCTTTGATCTCGCGAAGGTGTCCCTCGCCGTTCGTCGCGGCGAAGAGCAGACCGCCGCGGACGAGCACGCGCCGGATCTCGGCGAAAGCACGCTCACGGCCGGCAACGTGGTAGAGGACGTGATTGGCGATGACGACGTCGAACGTCCCGCCGGCGAACGGCAGCTCCGGCAACGCGCAGCTCGCGAACGTCGCCGCGACGTTTCGCCGCGCGGCCTCGACCATGCCGATCGAGAAGTCGGTGAGGACGAGCGTCAGCGGCGGCATCCGATCGCGGTTCTCGATCCACAGACTGCCGCTCCCGCACCCCACCTCGAGCACGCGCTGTCCGGCAGCGAGGTTCAGCCGGTCGAAGATCCATTGTTGCAGTCCGTACGCGTTCGTGCTGCATCGCTCGTGCAGCGCGATGCGCGCGGCGAGGTTCGCCGGCGTGGCGTATTGCTGCGCGATCGATCGTTGATCCATACGCGTCTCTTCTCACGACGCCGGTAGACTTGCAAGCGGTGCGCGGCGCTTCGCGGGTCCTCTTCCTGACCGTCTTCATCGATCTGATGGGCTTCGGCATCGTCGTGCCGGTGCTCGCCTTCTGCGCCAGGGGCTACGGCGCCGGCGGCCTGACCCTCGGCCTGATCCTCGGCAGCTTCTCGCTGATGCAGTTCCTCTTCTCGCCGCTGTGGGGCCGCCTCTCCGACCGCATCGGCCGCCGCCCCGTGCTCATGGCCAGCCTCTTCGGCAACGTCCTTGGCTTTCTGATGTTCGCCTTCGCCACGAACGTCGCCATGCTCTTCGCCTCGCGCATCATCTCGGGGATCGCCGCCGCGAGCATCTCCACCGCGCAGGCGTACGTCGCCGACGCCACCGACGACGCGAATCGCTCGAAAGGGATGGCGCAGATCGGCATGGCCTTCGGACTCGGCCTCGTGCTCGGCCCGCCGATCGGCGGCGTCCTCTCCAGCCTCGGCACGAGCCTGAAATTCGCGCCGAACTTCCTCCCCGGAACCGCGGCGGCGCTCCTTTCGACGACGGCGCTACTCCTCGCCATGACGTCGCTTCCGGAGACGCTGACTACGCCGTCCGATCGTTCGTGGTCGATGATCGACCACGAGAGCTGGAAGATTTTTTTTCGGATGCGCGGCCTCCGGCTGGCAGGCGGATCGCTCGCCGTGCTGATGTTCACCCTGGCGTCGCTCGCGCCGATTCTGGTGCTCGTCGGGCGCGATCATTTCGGGCTGACGGCGCGGCAGGTCGGCTATCTCTTCGGCCTCATGGGAGTCGTCGTCGTCGCGCTGCAGGCGTCCGCCGTCGATCCGCTCACGCGCCGCCTCGGCGACATCGGAACAGGCATCGGGGGCGCTGCCTGTCTGATGCTCGGCCTGCTCCTCGTCCCGTTCACGCATGCGGTCGGAATGCTCATCGCCGCGACGTGCCTGATGGGAATCGGCCAGGGACTCTGCCACCCGACCCTCAGCGCCTACATCAGCAAGACCGCCCCGCCGTCGCATCGCGGCGGCATCCTCGGCGTTTCGAGCTCGCTCACCGCGCTCGCGCGCGTATGCGGCCCCGCACTTGCCGGCTTCGCCTACGACGCGCTGAGGACACCCGGCGCGCTCTTCTCGCAAGCAGCGGTGGTGACGATCGGAATCTTCCTCTCCGTCAGAGCGCGCAAAGGTGCGCGAGAATCGCGTCTACCGTAGCGCTTCGTGCATAGGCTGCCGTATCCTTGCGCAAATCAGGTCATCATGTCTGACCTCCGAGCGATCATTCATTCCGATCCCGAGATTCACGGAGGGACCCCGGTCTTCGTCGGAACGCGCGTACCCGTGCGTACCTTGCTCGACTATCTCGAGGGCGGCGATACGTTGGAAGAGTTCCTCGATAACTTTCCGAGCGTCACGCGTGAGCAAGCCATCGCATTCCTCGAAGAGGCAGGTCGCGCCGCTTTGGCGGAAATCGCGTGAAACGCGTCCTTTTCGGTGCGACGAGCCCTAGATTCCGTCGGCGCATTTGACCGTTTCGTAAGGGACGTAACCCGCATTGCTCACAGCTCACGAGTTGGAACGTGCGAAATGAGAGGCCTTGAGCGTCCGCGCGCGAAGGCGCGCGACACAACATAGCCCCGGGCTCGGCCCGGGGAACGATCGAATGTCGCCAATGATCGTGGCCGCGAAGGCGGCCACAACAAGCGCAGGAATGGCGGCGAGATTTCCGCCGAAATGGGCAATGCGATCGCTTCTCTTCGGTTGTGGCGGCCGCCTTCGCGGCCGCGCAATCTGCCCGCGATCTGGGTTCCCCGGGCGGAGCCCGGGGCTATCTTGTGCCGCGCGCCTTCGCGCGCCGTTTCTTCGTAATCCCCAAACAGCTTGACCGCAATTCCTCTCAGCGCGTGAGAAATCCGGGGTACCCCGTCGGCGGCGCAGGATGGCCCAGTTGAATTCGCGAGATCAGAGCGCGCAAAGGTGCGCCAGGATCGCGTCTCCCGTAGCGCGCGTGCCGAGCTTCCCGCCGATGTCGGGTGTTCCCTCGCCGGCGACGACGGCGCGCGTGACGGCCTGCTCGACGAGCCGCGCTTCGGCGGCGTGGCCGAGGGCATCGAGCATCATCGCCGCGGTGAGAATCATCCCCATCGGATTGGCGATGTCTTTTCCGGCGAACGGCGGCGCGCTGCCGTGGATCGGCTCGAACATCGAGAGCTTGCCGGGATTCAGGTTCGCGGACGCCGCCATGCCAAGGCCCCCCTCGAGCGCAGCGCCGAGGTCGGTGAGGAGATCGCCGAAGAGATTGTTGGTGACGATCACATCGAAGCGGCGCGGCTCGCGGACCATCTGCAACGCCAACGCGTCGGCGAACATGTGGAAGGCGTCGATGTCGGGAAACTCCTTCGCCACGATGTTGAATGTCCGCAGCCAGAGCCCGCCGACCGCCGGCTGTACGTTGTGCTTGTCCGCCATGCACACCGAACGGCGGCCGGTCGCGCGCGCGAATCCGAACGCGTGCCGGATGATCCGCTCCACCCCCTTGCGCGTGGAGATGTCCTCCTGGATCGCGATCTCGTCCGGTGAATCGAGCTTGATGTTTCCGCCCACACCCGCATACGGCCCCTCGGTGTTCTCCCGAAAAATGACGAAGTCGACGTCCTCCGTCCCCTGCCCCTTGATCGGGCAGATCGATTCATGGAGCAGCCGCACCGGCCGGCAGTTGACGTAGAGATCGAGCCCGAACCGAAGCCCGAGGATGATGTCGCGCGCATGCTGCATATCCGCCACGCGCGGATCGCCGATCGCCCCGAGGTATATCGCCGCGAAGTTCTTGCGCAGATCGTCCAGCGCCCCCGCCGGCAGCGACACTCCGGTGGCCAGATACGTGTCCGCTCCCCAGTCGAAAGTCACGAGATCGAGATCGAGGCGCGAGCGCTCGTTGAGGTACGCGAGGATCTTGATCCCCTCACGAGTGACCTCCGGGCCGATACCGTCGCCCGGGATGACGGCAATTTTTCGGGGCATTTCGAGCTGATTGAGGTTATAGCGCAGAAGGATCGCGAATGGTGTTCACGACTGTCATCCCGAGCGATGACACAACGGGCCTTTCGATCAACCCCTCCAGCTGCATGAAGTTCACGCGCGGGTCGCGGAGGTCGGGGTGTTTCAGGACCTCGAGGAATTCGCGGTGCTCGGGGTGGAGCGGCGAGGCGACGTCCTTTCTCGAGTAGGCCGCGCCGCCTTCGTGTCCGAAGCTGATGTACTTCTGGAACGCGACGTAGTCCGCGCCGACTTCGCGGGCGAGGCGGACGAAGGCGGGCATCTCGCGGAAGTTCGAGGCTTGCACGACGAAGTTGAGTCCGAAGCCGGTGACTTGATCGCCTGTTTCCTGGCCGCTGGTATCGAGCGGGAAGAATCCTTCGCGGCGCAGCTCGCCGAAGAAACGAAGGTTCTCCTCGATGACCTGCCATCGGCCGGGGCGTCGTACGTCCTCGTACGTCTCTTGCGTCGCGGCGTCGACCGAGACGCTCAGCGCGGCGACGCGTTGCGCGAGGTGCGGCATGGCCGCCCATTGGCTGCGCGTCAGGAGGAGGCCGTTCGTGAGCAGGAAGAGGCGGACATGGCGGTACTCATCGCCGCGGAGTGCTTCGAGGATCGAGCGATAGTGGCGGCTGGCGAACGGATCGCCCCATGCGGTGAGTCGCAAGCCGGTAGAGTCGCCGCGCAGCAGCGGAAGGATCACCCGATCGCGCGCGCGCTCGAGGCGCTCGTTCTGCTCCCGATCGGCCATGAGGATCGACGGCCGGCAGGTTGGGCAGGCGAGATTGCACGACGCATCGTGCCCGAGGGAGAGAAGGCGCGGCGGATCGTCAAGCGCGGTCCGCTCTTCATCGATGATCGCGCGAAGACGCGGCGCCACGACTTCCTCGCGCTTCGGGAGCGTGTCGTTGACGATCGCCGGACACAGCGTCCGGCTGCAGTAGCGGAAATCGCCGTCGAGGATCGAGCGCCGGACCTCCTGCGCTCCGCTCGAGTTCCAGATCGCGTCCGGCGATTCGGCGTCGATGATGTTTCCGATGGAGAACGGCAGCCACGCCACGCAGTCGCACAGGTACGACTCGCCCATCACCTGTTCGAAGCCCGACGAGGCTGGATTCCAACGCGTCGCCTGCGTGCTCACCAGCACTTCGAACGGCCTCGAACAGAAACGTCCGCGAAGATCGGTCAGGCCGTTGGCGGCCGCGCTGTCGATCGCGCCGCCGGCGTCGCGACGCGCGCGAAGGGCATCGATGAGAAGACACGACGTGATCGGGCAGCCGCTGATCAGTGCGGACGCCTGCCGCGCGAGGGCGATGGCGTCGTCGTGAAGCCCCTCGGCGAGCCTGCGGCGTCCCGCGAGAATGAGCGGCTCGCGCCACGCGGGTGCCGCGGCGGCGATCCGCAACGCGACGCCGGCCGCTTCGAGGTCGAGCTCGGTGGCGATCGCCTCAACGATCCGTTCGAGCGCCGTCAGCGAGGCGCTGACGTCGCAGTACGCACGCAGCGTCTCGCCGCGCGCGAGGACGTCTTCCTGGCCGGAGAACCACGCCGTCGCGTATTGCAGCCGGCGGGCGAATGACGGATCGTCGAGCGCTGCCGCGCCGCGGTTGAGCATCCGCAGCGGACGCGCCAGGCGTCGCGCGAGCTCGCGGACGACGGCATCGCGCCGCTTCGGCCCGCGACGGCTCTCGATCCGCGGTGCGACCTCGGCAGCGGTCCACGCGCCGAGCCGCGCCCGCCATCGCCTGCGCTTAAATCGCCAAAGAAACCCAATCATGTGGTGCTTCCCGTCTCGTCTTCGCCAGGTATTGCGCGGGCTCGTTCGACGCGACCACCTCCGGCAATAGCGGCAGGAGCATGACCTTCGAAACTCCCTTCCGCTGCATCGCCGGATGGCGAAGGATCTCCAGCAGTTCGGCGTGGTCGGGATGGAGCGGCGAGGTCACGTCGAGCTGCTCGAACGTTGCCTGATCGAAGGAACCGTAGCTTGCCAGGCGCTGAAACCATACGTAGTCGGCGGCGTGGCGATCGCCGAGCTCGATGAACTCGAGCATCTCGCGGAAGTTGTCCTTCTGCACCACGAAGTTGATGCCGAGGCAGCGGAGCGTTCCGGCGCGGCGCATCTCCGCCAGGTGCGCGAGATTCTTCATCACCGCGTCCCAGCGCGCGGGCCGGCGGAGCTTTTCGTACGTCTCGCGACGCGCCGCATCGAGCGAGATCAGGACGCTTCCGATCATCTCCGGGAGATCGGGGTAGTTGGCCCAGCGCGCGGGCGTGAGCATCGTCCCGTTCGAGATGAGGATGATGTCGAGGCCGGGGAAATCGGCGCGATTCAGCACCTTCAGGATCGACCGGAAGTGTTTGCTCGCCAGTGCTTCGCCGCCGCCGTTGATGTAGGCGTGGCCGCGAACCTTCCTGAGCAGCGGGAGGATCACCTTCTCCGTGGCGAGCGCATACGCGTCCTGCTCTTCCGCTTTGGAGACGATGATCTCCGTCCGGCAGGAGGGGCAGGCGAGGTTGCACGTCGGGTCGTGATTGAGCTCGACGAACTCCGGGAGCTCCTCGACGCGCGTGGTGTGCGTGTCGATGGCGTGGCGCAGCTGGGGATCGGTGATCGATGCTTTCGCCGGCAGTTTTTGCGCGGTGATCAGCGCGCAGAGCGTACGGCTGCAGTACGAGAAGTCGCCGTCCAGAATCGAGCGGCGGATCTCCAGCGCGCTCTCCGAGTTCCAGATTTCGTCCACCGATTCCGCCTTCAGGACGTTGCCGATCGAGTAGGGCAACCACGCCGGGCAGAGGCACGGATACGCTTCGCCTTGAAAGCCGGTCGACAGATGCGTGAACGGCAGATGGCAGAACTTGTCGCTCAGGTCGTAGTCGACGACCGCCATCTCTTGCGTGGACGAGCCTGCGTCGCGTTTCATCCGGTATGCGCGCATCAGAAGCTTCTGCGCGCAGCTGCAGACGGAATCGACGCGCAGCGCGCGGCGGATGGAGTCGATGGCCTCATCGACTCGGTCGTTCTCGAGCAGCAGCTCCGCGTGAACGAGCAGCGCCGGCCGGTTGTCGGGGAAATCGTCGAGCAGCAGCGCCGCCAGTTCGAGCGGCTCCATCGGCATCGACTCCGCGGAGAGCATCGCCAGGTACTCGACGAGCGCTCGCAGCATCTTTACCCGCAGCGAGACGTCGACGTACGAGCGAAGCCCGAGGTCCTCGTGCCAGATTTTGCCGTCATCGATGCGCGCGGAGACTTCGATCAACACCTTCGCAAATTCCGACGACCCCGCTTCTCCGGAGACGAAGGCATCGAAGCGCGCCGCGGCATGGCGCGTGTGCCGGCTGAGCGTGGTGAACATCGCCTCGCGGTCACCATCGACGGCGACGAAGCCGGGAAAGACCGATTCGAGTCGTCCCCTCGACGGGGCATGGCGGTTTTCGGCTACCGCCCGGATGCGGTCCCGCCATTTGCGAGCGTAGGCCCTGAGCATGGATGTGATTCGGAATCATACAGGTAGGTTCGCGGGCTGGATCCGCGTTGTGGCGACAACGGAGAGGCCGATTTACAGAAGGCGGGTTGAAACCCGCCCCACATACTGTGTGGTTTTGATCGCCACTTCTGCCGGCTGCGGCGAGTAGAAATCCGCGCTACAGCACTTGTGGGCACGATGTATGTGGCGCGGGTTTCAACCCGCGCCCCCGTGGCTTCCCTCCACTGTCGCCAGAGCCACGCGTCGGTCATCTCTCGATGTTGATCGACTCTTTCTTGCCGCTATTCGCCACGGCGACCATGATCCCGATCCCGATCGCAATCACCACGCCGATGATCGTCCATGTCGTGCCGATTCGTTCGATGACGCCGCTCTTCCAAAGTGCGGCGAGTACTCCGACAAGCATGACGAGATAGCCCACCAGGTAGATTCCAGTCCATTTCATAAGCAACTGCCTGTGCAAAACCGGTTCCGTGCGCTTCTCAGATGGAAACGCCGCGCATATGCGTCCCTACCGGACGCGCCAAAGTTGGGCGGCGGCGTCTTCGTAGACAAGGTCCATCCCACCATCCGGGTTCGGCGGTGGGCAGACGCGTTTGGCGACGAGAAAGTAGCGGACGTCGATGCGGCGCAGGTTGGTGGCGATGGCGGACGTCGTGCGGGCGCCTGACAGGACGCGGTCATACGAATACGGTCCGCTGAAGTCGCCGAGGAGCGTGCCGCGGGCGTAGTACTTCAGTCGCTCGCCGCCGCAGACGTAGATCGTTTCCGTTCCCGCGCGAACGACGGCGGCGTACTCGGGGATACGTCGCGTCAGCATCGCTTCGCGCTCCGCCGCGGTCGGCGGAGGGAGTCCGCGCACGGCGAGGGCGTAAACCGCGTACAGGAAGCCGGGGGCGACTGCGATTGGCGCCAGCCAGGCGGGTCGCGACGGGATCGCCGTCGCTGTGACGATACTGATCAGCGGCAGCAGCGGCACGAGGTAGCGCGAGTCCTGCGGCAGGAACGAGAAGGCGACGACGTATGCCGCGGCGATGATCGCCACGCTGCGCGCGCGTGCATTTCGAAGCGAAGCGACGATGAGAACGACGAGCATGAGGATTAGAAACGGCGTGAACGGCGGCTGCTGGTTCACCCGTTCGCGCGCGAAGGTCACGTTCCAGGCGAGCTGCAGTGTGCGCACGAGGCGCTCCGCGAACGGCACATGGGGGAACGTCAACGACCACGGCGTCGCGCCGAAGAACGGAAAGAGCGGATTGCCGCTGCTGGCTGCCAGCCAGAGCGTCGTCGGCAGCGCCGCGGCGAGGCATGCCGCGGCAAACGCTACCGCCTCTTTGCGCGAGCGGAAGGCGATGACGACAAGAGCGGCGACGGCGAAGAATCCGCCGAGGTATTTCACGCTGCAGGCGGTGCCGAAAAAAAGACCTGCGAGCAGCGGACGGCGCCGATCCGCGCAATAAAAGCCGGCGGTGACGAAGAGCGCCAGCGCGGCGTCGACGTAGCCGATCGTGGCGAGCAGCACGACGATCGGGCTTCCGGCGAAGAGTGCCGCGGCAAGCAGGCCGATGTCGTCGCGATCGCCCCATTCGAAGAGGATCGCCGCAGTGATCGCGACTTCCGCAAGCGATACGAGATGCGTGGCCACGTCGCCCGCGAAAACGAAGAGCGGGACGCAGAGAAGCTCCTGAAGCCTGGGGAAGACCGGAAAGCGGTTGTCGGTCAGGAATTGAAGCTGGCCCGAGGCCGCCACGGAGCGAACGAACGGCAGGTGGTAGAGCGTCTCGTCGAAAAGAAGCGGAGGGAGCAGCGCCATCAGAAATGTTCCCGACAAAATCGCTCCGCAAGCGATCGCGATCGGGATCGATGGCCGTCTCGGCACCGCAAAGCCGCGCAGAGCGCCGCCGGCGATTGCGATCAGCATCAACGCGACGATCGGCACGACGCGAAGCTGCCCGACGACCGCGAGAAGAAAGAGCGCTTGCCCCCACAGCGCCAGCCCAAGCGCGCAGCGGAGGGCGAGAGCGGCGCGCGACCCGAGGGCGAGCGTTCCCGCGCCCGCCACGGTGAGAAAGAGCACGGCGAGCACGAAGAGGTGCTTGGCGAGGAAAAGCGTCATCGGCCCGTGCCGGCCAGCGACGACGAAACGGCGCGCAGCATCAGGCGGACGTCGAGCCACACCGACCAGCCGCACATGTAGATCAGGTCGTAGCGCAGCTTCACCTCGGGCCGGGTGTCGTATTCGGCCGACACCTGCGCCAGCCCGGCGATCCCCGGCCGCACCAGCGAGCGAAGGTCGAAGTCGGGGACTTCGTTGAGGATCGCGGTCATCAGCTCCGGTCGCTCGGGGCGCGGACCGACGAGGCTCATGTCGCCGAACAGGACGTTGATCAACTGCGGCAGCTCGTCGAGGTGATAGCGCCGCAGCAGCACTCCGGCACGGGTGATGCGATCGGCTACGCCCGCCTGCGGATCAGCGTGGCCGGACATCGAACGGAACTTCCACATGCCGTACGTCTCGCCGCGAAGTCCGACGCGCTTCTGGCGCACGAGCACCGGCCCATCGTCATCTTCGAAGCGGATGGCGATCGCGGCGAGCAGCCAGAGCGGCGAGGTGGCGACGATGAGCACGGCGGAGCCGGCGATATCGATCGATCGCTTCACGACCGCGCTCAGACCATAGCCGCAGCTCGCCGCGACTTCGACCAGCGGCTGATCGCCGATCCATCCGCGCGTCCGCGACGCGAGGAGCGCGTCGACGTGCGAGGCGAGCATCAGGAATCCGCGCGCGCCGCGGATGCGCAGCAGCCGCAGGCGAAGCCGCGGATCGGCGTGCGGCGAAACGAGGATGACCTCCTCGACGTCGCGAAGCAGCGCCTGCGTCTCCGGCTCGCCGAGCTGGTCGAGACGCGGCGCGCTGTCGCTGACGCGAATGCGCTGATCGCCGGCGAGGCGCAGTCCGGCCAGCGCCTCGTCGATGTCGTCTCGCTCGCCGAGGAGGATCGTCTCGCGCGGGCGAACCGGCGCGATCGCGCCGAGGAGCCGGCGCCACAACGGAAGAGCGACGAGCTCGAGAAAGGGGACGGCAAAGATCACGGTCCGCGGAAGCGGCCGCGCCAGCGCTGTCTCGCCGATCGCGGTGATCGCTGTTTGGATGACGAGCGCCGTGACGAACGACGGCCTCGTTCGCGGCGTGACGCGACTCTGATAGAAGCCGCTGAGCGCGAGCGCCACGATGAGCGAGAGCGCGAAGAGGATCACGTTCGGCGCATCGAGCACGAATTTCCACGGCGGCAACAGCGACTCGGTGAAGGCGATGTTGACGTGACGCCGCAGCAGGACGACGGCGCAGAGCGCGCCCCAGCCGATCAGGAAATCGCCGCCGACGAGAACGGCCATCCGGAGGGCGAGCTCTTTCGATTTGGGGCGGATCATGCGGCCGCCTCGCGGCGAAGGACGATCGCGGCGAGCCGATCGAGTGTCTCCTGCCGCGCGTAACGCTGTTCGACGACGCGCCGCAGTTCCGCCGCCGTCGCCATCCGCCTCCCCTCGTCCGAGATCGCTGCAACCGCCGCCCGCACGAGCTCCTCGGCGTCATCTTCGATCGACGCGAATCGCATCAACGGATCGAGTCCGCGCATCGCCTTGCTCGTGGCGACGATCGCGCATCCTCCCTCCGCCGCTTCGAGCACTTTGTTCGACTGCCCCGTTCCGTAGCGAAGCGGGAAGAGCGCCACGCGCACCTGGCGCGCCAGCGCGGCGACGTCGGGCACGGGAGACTGCACGCTGATTCCGTCACGGCCGTCGGCGGCGCGAATCGCCCGCGGGGCGCCGGCTCCCCCGATGACGAGCGTCGCACCGGGACGGCGCGCGCGGATCGCCGGCCAGAGCTCGTCGAGCAACCAGGCCGCGGCATCGGCATTCGCGAAGTAGCGGAGCCGTCCCCAGAATCCGAAGTCGAAGGGACGCGGCGCATCGCCGAGCGGCGCGATCGCAACGCCGTTGGAGATCGCCACCGCTCCGAGCTCCGCGCAATCGGCGGCACTGACGACGACCACGCGGTCGTATGCACGCGCGGCCTCCGCCTCCGCGCGCGCCACGCGGCGCGATTCGGCGCGCCACAGCCAGCGCGTCAACGGCGAGCCTTCGCTCGATCGTTCGTCGCTGCTGCGGCGGAGCGAGTCGATCGCATCGAGCACGCGAAATCCGCCGGGTAGCGCGCCGCGCACGCACGGGTCGAGTCGCGACAGGAGGACGACGCTGGCGTCGAAGTCGCCGGCGTCGTCGCGCGCGCGCCGGATCGCATCCGCCCAGTCGTACGGAGCGGCGAGCAGCGTCTGCGCGGGAGCACCGGCGAGCACGCGCAGCGCGCCTGCAAATGCCTTCGCCGCCGACGGCGCAGCGGGATGAAAACGAAATCGCGGCGCATCGTCCGGCACGCGGCCGGGGGGCGCCACCAATGTCACGTTTGCGTCGTTCGCCAAGGCGGAAAGCCAGATCACCGCGCGAAGACGATCGCCGGTATACGCCGGCCACGGGAACCGTGACGTGAGCAACAACAGCTTCATGGGAGGGGCTGGACCGGCGCGTATCATACGGCGCTCTCCGCCGATGCGCATTCTCCTTCTCACGCCGCGTCTGCCGTGGCCTCCGACGGACGGCGGGCGCGTGGCGATGTCGCGGCTGGCGGAGTCGCTCGCGAACTGCGGCGCCGAGGTGGAAGTCCTCTCGCTCAATCCGAAAAAACATCGCGTCGCGCCGGCCGGACCGCTTCCAATCCGCGCCGTCGACATCGACACGTCGCGGCGCCTCATCCCGACGCTGCGCGCGCTATCGAGCAACACGCCGTACATCGTGGCGCGATTCATCTCGAGCGAGTTTCGCAATGCGATCCGGACGACGCTGCGCCGCTTCACGCCCGACGTCGTGCAGATCGAGAGCCCGTTTCTTCTCCCCTATGCCGCGACCGTGCGCGAGGAATGCGGCGCGCGGATCGCCCTTCGCTCGTTGAACGTCGAGTTCCGCATCTGGGAAGGTCTCGCGCGCATCGCCGCCGGTCGCCTTCGACGTTTGGCGCTGCGGCGCGTCGCGTCATCGCTGCGGACGTACGAGCTGCGGGAGATGGAGACGCTCGACGCCATCGTGCCGATCTCCGAGGCCGACGCGGACGACTTTCGTCGCAACCTCCCGGCCGCGCCGCGGATGCATGTCGTTCCGTGTGGGGTCGCGTTGTCGAGTTGTCGGGTTGTCGGGTTGTCGAGTGCTGTTGGGTTCATTGGCTCGCTCGATTTTTTGCCGAATCAGGATGCGGTGCGGTGGATTCTTGATGAGTTGTGGCCACGCATTCACGCGGCGGCGCCGGATGCGCGGCTTTCGATCGCGGGGAGCAGGCCGCCGGAGTGGCTGCGGCGGCGGGGCGTCGATCTTCGGGCCGATGTCGACGATCCCGCGGCGTTCGTGTGCGCGCAGTCGGTCATCATCGCGCCGCTCTTCGCGGGCGGCGGGATGCGGATCAAGGTGCTCGAAGCGATGGCCCTCGGCAAGGCGGTCGTGGCGACGACGATCGGCGCGGGCGGGATCGACGTCCGCGACGGACACGACATCGTGATCGCGGACGATGCCACGTCGTTTGCCGCCGCCGTCGTCCGCCTTCTGCGCGAGCCCGATACGGCCGCCCGCATCGGCGCCGCTGCACGCGCGAGCGTCGCCGAGCGCTACGACAGCGACCGGCTCGCACGAGGGCTGCTCGATTTTTACGAGTCGCTTTGAGCAAGACGACGCATGGCGCGGACGAGCGCGGCGTCGCGGGTGCCGGCGATGCGCAGAGCGGCGACGGCGACGAGAACGATTCGTGCGACGAACGCCCATCGCCGTCCGTGATGTCCTCTTCCCCAGGTGAG
>Ga0070707_100002015_pt1 | contig 19451 bp, 21 predicted proteins | sample KBSK5502metaG_FD_65468 | JGI IMG/M metagenome (GOLD analysis project Ga0070707, IMG submission 65468) | Corn, switchgrass and miscanthus rhizosphere microbial communities from Kellogg Biological Station, Michigan, USA - KBS K5-50-2 metaG | ecosystem: Host-associated > Plants > Roots >... | reverse complement strand
CTTCATGGACTGGTGGATGCGCGAGGAGAACGAACACCTACCAGCCGAACAGGTCGACCACGCATTCCGCTCGCTCGTCCTCCCGGGCGTCGCAAACGTCCTGGAGCTGGACCTCGAGCTGCCGCGGGCGCTGTAGCGTCTGCGGGGAGACCGACGTAAGGACAAGGAGCATCCGATGAACGAGCTGATGCGCCTCGAGCCGCTCGTCGGCGACTGGGACGTGACGTTGACGCACGCCTGGTTCCTCGACAGCCTGGACAAGGAGATCCACGGAACGGCAACGGTCGAGTGGTACGCCGATGCGTTCCTTGTCCTGCATGGCGAGTTTCCAGGTCGCACGCCGGAGCAGGGCGGCTCCGCCTGGTGGATGGCCTTCGCTCGGAACGACCCGCGCGACGCCTTCGTCGCGCTCTATCACGACGACCGCGGCGTCTCCCGCGTCTTCGACATGACGTTCGGCGACGGCGAATGGACGCTCCTGCGCGAGGACCCGGACTTCCACCAACGGATGGTGATGCGCCTCGACGATGACCGCCTGGACTGGCGCGCCGACGCGTCTGAGGACGCGGGCCGGACGTGGCGCAAGGACCTCGACTACATCTTCATGCGTCGGACCGGCGCCGCTTGAGGCGGATGACCGATATCCCGCCAACTAGAACATCGCCGCGATAACTCGCCGCGATGATCGATACACGGTGAGTTGCGCATCTTGGCGAAGAAGCCACCCGAGTTAGCGTCGCTTTCGCTCGCTTCGCGATAGCCGCTTGCGCCGACTGGTATTGTGCCGATCGAAAGGCTAGCGTTTGGCTTCGAATTTTGCGGGGTACCGATGGACGAGCGACCTGAGGGCGGCGCCACTCCCGGTCCGACGCCCGACACGACCGCGACCACACCAAAGCCAGCGCCACGCGTTCCAGCGTCTCGCGCTAAGGCGGCAGGCTCCCGATCCCGTCGCCCCAAGAAGGCACGTGCTTCAGGTCCGCAGAACGCAGCGAGCGTGGCGCGTATCTCGGCGCACAAGAGTGCACGCACCTTCCCAGCATCAACCTTTGAAGACGCCGCAGCGCTCGCTAATGCCATCTGGCAACACGCCGAGGGAGAACGCGTCCGCCGACTAACGCTGTTTGACGCGCTAGGTAAGTCCCCAGAAAGCGGCCCGAGCCGGCAGCTGGTGACGAACTCCGGCAAGTACGGGCTGACAACCGGCAGCTACGCCGCCGAGTATCTTGAACTTACCGCCAAGGGCCGGTTGGCGACCGATCCAGACGCCATTGATCGCGAACATATCAAAGCGCGATTCGACCTCGCGATAGGCGACATTCCTATCTTCAGAGCGCTATATGACAACTACGTCGGAAAGAAGTTGCCGAGCCAGGCGGTCATACGCGACTTCTTGCGTGAGCAGAAGCTTCCCGACGATCAGATCCAAGAGGCGATTGACACATTTACGCTGAACGCGAAGTCGCTTGGACTTCTGCGCGTAATCGCCGGAGCCGAACGGCTTATCTCAGTCGAACAACTACTCGAGGAGAGACCGTCGGGGCGGCGCGGACACGCCGAGGAGGAGCGCGATGTCCAGGGCGAGGACACTCCCGACCGAACGCCGGTCCGAACCGGGGTAGCCAAAGGCACAGTCGATTGGTCTCGTGTCTGCTTCTACGTCACGCCAATCGGATCGCCGGGGACCGAACAGCGACAGCACTCCGATCTGTTTATTAGCGCCCTCGTCGAGCCCGCCGTGACACAGTTCGACATGACTGTTGTCCGCGCCGACCAAATCGGCAAACCCGGGCTTATCACCGCTCAAGTAATCGAACATATCGCGAAGGCTCGCCTAGTCGTAGCAGATCTCTCATTTCACAACCCCAACGTCTTCTACGAGCTCGCACTGCGGCACGCAAAGCGACTTCCAGTTGTCCAACTGATCAGGAGTTCCGACGCAATTCCGTTCGATCTTGAACAGTTCCGGACCATCCAGGTGGACACGTCATCCATCTACACACTCGTTCCCCAACTCGAGACGTATCGAGCAGAGATCGCGAGCCACATCCGCCGGGCTCTTGGAGACGGGTCGGACGTTGAGAACCCACTAACGGCTTTCTATCCAGCGTTCTGGGGCTAATTGGTCGTACAGACATAACTCACCTTATCGGAAGTGATGCTCGCCAAGAAAGCGGGCCGGCCACGGTACGAGCGGCTCGGTCTTTCAAAGCCAGCCGCGGCGCGACTCGTCAGGTAGACCGTCGTCTTCTTCGGGCAACGAACGATGCGACGCGTCACGCGGTCAGGCGCGAGATCCCGTATGCGTCGAACACGCGATCCCGCGACACCACGGTTGCGGCGAGCCGACCCGCCTGTGCGACGAGCATCCGATCGAATGGGTCGCGGTGGTGCAGCGGCAGGGTGGCAGCGGTTTGTGCGTCCGCGAGGGTGATCGGAATGCCCGAGAAGCCGGCGCGATCGATGGCCTCGCCCAGCGAAGCCGTGACCTGGACCTTTCCGAGCGCGCGCTTGATCCCGAGCTCCCAGACGGTCGCCGCTGACACGAGGACGTCGTTTGCTGGGTCTGCGATGGCGGCGTGCGCGGGCCGCGCGAGGCTCGGCTCATCGCCGAGCCACCACAACAGGGCGTGGGCGTCGAGGAGGAGGATCAAGCTTCGAGGCGAAACCGCGGACTCCGCGATGGCGTACCCAGCCTCGGAGTGGACCAACCAACGACCGCCCACCAGAGAGGTATGCCAGGCACCATGGGACGACTTCGAATTGCAGCGGGTGTATTCCCGCTGATCCTCATTCTCGCCGCCTGCTCGAGCGCGGCGACCCAGTCGCCGGTCGCGCCGTCGGTCGCGCCGTCGGTCGCACCCTCAGTCGAGGCCTCAGTCCCGGCCAGCCAGCAGGCGGCTGGCGGTCGCTATGGCGCGAACCCGAGCAGCCCTGCCGCGTCGCCCTCTGCCCAGACCACCGAGTCCTACGACCTCAAGATCAATGCCGGGTCGGGGACGGCCACGAACTACCTGTCGGGCGAGGACGGCAAGACGCTCTACATGTTCAAGAACGACACGGTCAACTCCGGCAAGAGCACCTGCAACGCCGGCTGCGTCGGGACCTGGCCGCCGTTCACGGTCGACTCTCTCGACGAGGTCAAGCCCGCCGCCGGCGTCACCGGCAAGCTCGCGCTGATCACCCGCGACGACGGAACGAAGCAGGTCACCTACAAGGGCTGGCCGCTGTATTACTTCTCGGGTGACACCAAGGCCGGCGACACCAATGGCCAGGGACTCTTTGGCAAGTGGTTCGTCATGAACCCCTAGAACAGACCGCTCCAGGCGACGAACCGACCATCAGCGGCGGCCGACACCGGCCGCCGCTGCCGATTCCCGGACCGCGACGATCGCGGCGGTCGTCCCGCCGGTCCACGGCTGGCCGTGGCCGGGCAGGATCCAGCGCGCGTCGATACCCGCGAGCCGGTCGAGCGACGCGAGCGCCTGGACGGGGTCGGCCGTGAACGGCGCGACCTGGGGACCCGTGATGCCGGTCGTGACCGCCACCGTCGCGATCGCGTCACCCACGAACAGGGCGTCGCGGCCCGCGACGTGAAGCGCCGCGCTGCCGGGCGTATGGCCCGGGACGTGGACGACACGCGGCGAGCCGGGCACGTCGAGCGTCGCGCCGTCGCCGAAGGTCGCGACCTCGGTGATCCGTTCGCTGCGCCAGCCGCCGAGGCGCATCGAGAGCGCGATGAACCGCAGAAGCGGCAGGGGACGGATCGGGCCGCTGCCCTTGGCCGGGTTCGGGACCTTGCCCTGGGCGAGAAGGGCATCGAGCTCATGGACCGAGACCGGGACTCCCCTCTCCTTCCGGGCCCGCTCGGCGTAGCCGATGTGGTCGGAGTGGCCGTGGGTCAGGACGACCGCTCGGATGTCGGCGAGGCTCCGGCCCATCGCGTCGAGCTCGGTCAGGAGGTCCGACCAGGACCCGGGCAGGCCCGTGTCGACGATCGTCACTCCTCCCCCGTCGGCGACGAGGTACGAGTTGATCAGCCCCGAGCCCAGCCGGTGGATGCCATCGGTGATCTGCATGGCCCGATGGTGCCATCCCGGGCGGCGCCGCGACAGCGGTCCCGGGGCCACCGCCCGGCCGTCGCGCCGGCGTCGGCGCGGGCAACCCGATGAGCGGGTCCGGCGGCGACGGGCAACGAAACGCCCGAAGGAACCGTCGATCACTAGATGCTCCGGCCAATACAAGTACCGACCGGCTCACTAGATGTTCGAGGCCCCTTCGGGCAAGGACAACGATAGGCGACGGTGGAGCGGAAGGTCCAGCCACTTATCCACGAGATTCGTGACAACGACGTTGCTTCCGCGAGGGTTGTCCACACGCTTCCCACGTTCGTCGCACGGCGCGCGACCATCTCCGACCGCGACCATCTGCGACCATGGGCTCCAGATGCTGATCGTCCTGTCCGGCCTGCCCGCCACGGGCAAGACCGTCCTCGCCGCCGCCGTGGCCCGCGAGCTCGGCGCTGTCCTGCTCTCGGTCGATCCGGTCGATTCTGCCCTGGCCGCCGAGGGTGTCCGCGAGACCCGCGCAGCGGGCCGCGCGGCATATGCGGTCGTCGGGGCGATGGCTGAGGAGAACCTGGCCCTCGGCACGACCGTCGTCGTCGATGCGGTCAACGCGGTCGGCGAGGCGAAGACGTTCTGGATCGAGCTCGCCCGCCGCCACGGGGTGCGGCTGCTGGCGGTCGAGACGATCCTGTCCGACCACGCCCTGCACCGGGAGCGGCTCGCCGGGCGCATCCGCGAACAGGCGATCGCGGAGCCGACCTGGGAGGCCGTCGTCCTCCGCGCGTTCGAGTGGGCCGCCTGGCCGTTCGCCCCGCTGATCGTCGACTCGGTCGAGCCGTTCGAGCTCAACGTCGCCCGGGTCCTCGAGGCGGCCCGGACGGTCATCGCCGAGCGGCCGGAGCCGCCGGATCCCGGCGGCGAGGTCGAGGGAGCCCCGGCAGCGGCTACGGGACACAACAAAACGCCCGAAGGAACTCCGAGTCCGTAGCCTCCACTCCCAATGCAAGCACCGGAAGCGTCACTTTCTTTCTCAAGGCCCCTTCAGGCAAGCCCTACTGTAGGTTGTCGCTGCGGCCCTGCCTAGGCAGTTGTCCACGACTTTCGCGGATCGAAGCCGCAATCCACGACGGTTATCCACGACCTGTCCACGACATGGTCCACCAGGCGCGTCAGCGATGCCGTGGAGCGGGCTCCTCCTCGCGTTCGAGGGGCCAGATCTCGCCGCCGCGCAGGAGCGGCAGCCCGCGACCGTCGACCGTGAACGGATCCTCGTCACCGAATCGCCAGACGGTCGCTTCGATCCGGGCGATCCGGATCGGCTTGACCTCGAGCCACAGCGTCGGCGGGATCACCGCGGCGAGCTGGCCCCGCGACTCGCCGGCCGCGATCGCTTCGGCGAGGCCGGCGACGGCCGCGAGGCGGCAGACCGTCGATCCGTCCAGCATGACCACGCCGTCGGCGTCCCACGCCAGGCCCGCCACGTGGTCGACACCGTCGCTGACGATCGCGTGGCCGTGGAGCGTCCCGTCCGTCTCCGGGTGGAGCGTCAGCAGCCCCGACGGCGTCGAGAGCTCGAGATGGGCGAACCGGCCGGCCGGGTCGGTCTCGAGGAGGAGCGACGAGGCGACCGCCAGCCCGGCGTTCCGGACCTCCCGCCAGCGGCGGCCGCGACGGCCCTCCGCCACGGACCAGATGACCGAGGCGCCGTCGGCGCCCTGGCCGCGGCCACCGAACCGGAGTGGCGGCGCCATGGATGGGTCAGTTGCCCGCCGGGCCGGAACCGTTGCGGCCATCGGCGAGCAGCGATTCCTGCCAACGCTCAGCGACGGCCGTCAGCTCGCCGGCCATCGACGGCGCCGCCCGGCCACGGACCCGGACGTCGCGCTCGCCATAGTCGAGCTCGACTGTGCCCCGCTCGCGGATGCGGGCGAGCAGCTCGCCGGCCGCGTAGGGGACGTGGACGTCGACCTCGACCCAGAGCGATGCCAGGAGCGCGGCGATCGAGGCCCGGAGGGTGTCCATGCCGAAGCCCGTCAGGGCGCTGACGAGGACCGAGCCCGCGAGGGCCGGTGCGGGCGCCTCGCCGTCGCGCGCGGCCGCCTCCACGAGGTCGGCCTTGTTGAACGCCACGAGGCGAGGTTTGGCGCCGGCGCCGAGCTCGTCGAGGACCGTCTGGACGGTGGCCCGATGCTCGCGCAGGTGCGGATCGGAAGCGTCGACGACCTCGATGAGGACGTCGGCCCGGTTGACTTCCTCGAGGGTTGCCCGGAACGCGTCGACGAGCTGGTGCGGGAGCTTGTGGATGAAGCCCACCGTGTCGGTCACGATCGCCGTCTGGCCGTCGCCGAGCTTGACCTGGCGCGACGTCGGGTCGAGGGTCGCGAAGAGCTTGTCCTCGGCCCTCGCCACCTCGCTGCCGACGAGCGTGTTGAGGAGCGTTGACTTGCCCGCATTCGTGTAGCCGACGATGCCGACGGTCGCCATCATCCGCCGATCGCGGCCGCGGGCGGCCGTCTGACGCTGCTGGCGGACCTGCTCGACCCGCTCCTTCATCTTCGCGATCCGGGTCCGGATCAGGCGCCGGTCGGTCTCGAGCTGGCTCTCGCCGGGTCCCCGGGTGCCGATCCCGCCGCCCGTCCGCGACAGGTGGGTCCAAAGGCGGGTCAGCCGCGGCAGCTGGTACTCGAGCTGGGCGAGCTCGACCTGGAGGCGGCCCTCGTGGGTCTGGGCGTGGAGGGCGAAGATGTCGAGGATCAGCCGGCTGCGGTCGATGACCTTGACGTTGAGGAGGCTCTCGAGCGCCTTCTGCTGACCGGGCGAGAGCTCGTCGTCGGCGACGAGCACGTCGAAGCCGGTCTCGCTCTTGGCCTGGGTCAGCTCCTCGGCCTTGCCCTTGCCGACGTACCAGTTCGGATCGACGTGGCGGCGGTTCTGCCACTCGGCACCGACGACGTCGGCGCCGGCGGTCGTCGCCAGGCTGGCGAGCTCGGCCAGGGACTCGGGCGCGGTCCAGCCGGCGTCGTCGCCGGTGTCGACGGCGAGCAGAAACGCCTTCTCGACGGGCGGGGTCAGATCGATCTGGGTCTGGCGGGGCATCGGCGAAGGATAGTCGGTCCGGTGGGCCGGTCCGAATCGCGGGCGGCGGCGCGTCCGGCGACTGTGGCACGCCGCCCGTCAGCGACCGGTCAGCCTGCCGACCTTGTCCGCCAGATCCTCGTTCGCGCGACGGAGCCGAACGATCTCGTCGGCGAGGAGCTTCAGAGCCCGTTCGACATCGGCGAGCTCCACTCGCACCGCTCGACGCATCGCCGCGTCCATATCGGTGCTCGACGATCGGCTGGTCGTCGAACGCGAGCGCGTTGACGTCGATCGTCGTCGCGGGCCTGCGACGTCCTTGAGGATCTCGCCGATGTCGATGCCGAACCCGAGGGGCTTGGAATCGTCGCTGTCGCGGGTGGCCATCCGGCGACGGTAATCGTTGCGCGGGCCGCGTTAAACGCTCCGCCGAAACGGCAATTGCCACAACACGTCGGTCAGCGTCGGTGGCGGGGCTGCTCGCGGACGAGGATGTCGCGGTAGATCAGGCCGCCGAGCACGATCGTGACGACCGCGCTGAGGATCGCGCCGCCGGCTGAGGGACCCGGCAGGAACAGGGCCAGCGAGAACCCGGCGAGCGGCAGCGCGGCCGCGAACGGCGGCGTGACACTGGTCAAGAGACTGACGCACAGCGCGGCTGCGACGAGGGACCCGATCGCGATCCCCATCCGACGAACGTGCTCCACCATCGCCCTCCCCGGCAGTCCCACCATGGTGCGCCGGCGCACGGGGCAAGGCAACTCAGGTCATCGCCGTATCGCGCATGCGGCGGGCCGCGCCGACTGCTTGGTCGAGGGGCGCGCGGTCCGTGGCGTCGAGCCAGGCGATGTCCGGCTCCGCGCGGAACCACGTCCCTTGCCGTTTCGCGAACGCGACGTTCCGCCGGGCATCCTCGGCGATGGCCGCCTCTCGATCGAGATGCCCGTCGACGACGGCCCAGGCCTCGCGGTAGCCGATCGCCGAGAAGGCCGGCAGGCCCGGGTCGTACCGCTCGCGAAGCGCCAGCGCCTCGTCGATCAGCCCGGCATCGAACTGGGCCCGAGCGCGGTGGGCGATCCATTCGCGGTGGGCTGGCGGCTCCACGGTCAGGCCGAGCCACGCGACCGGGCCGTCGTATCCGCGCGGCGGCGGCAGGGTCGGCTCGCCGCCCGCGACCGTGGCGATCTCGAGCGCCCGGACCACGCGCCGTGGGTTGGCCGTGTCGATCGCCGCGGCGCGCTGGGGCGCGACGGCGCGGAGCCGGTCCACGAGCGGGGTGAGACCAACAGCGAGGAATTCCGCCTCGAGGCGTGCCCGGACCTCCGCGTCGGCCGGGAGGGCCTCGGTCGCGATTCCACGCGCGACGGCCCGGAGATAGAGACCCGTCCCGCCCACGAGGAGCGCGAGACCGCCACGCCTGGCGATCGAAGCCAGCGCCTCGCGTGCGTGGGCCACGAAGTCGGCCAGGCTGAACGGCTGATCGGGATCGACGAGGTCGAGGCCATGGTGGGGGATGCCGCGCCGGTTCTCGGCGGCCACCTTCGCCGTGCCGATGTCGAGGCCGCGATAGACCTGCCGCGAGTCGGCCGAGATGATCTCGGTGGGGATCCCCTCCCCCACCAGGCGTACAGCGACGTCGATCGCGAGGCCGGTCTTGCCGGTCGCCGTGGCGCCGGCGATCACGAGGAGAGGCGGGCTCGCCGTCACTCCCCGACGACGACGCCGCGCAATGCGTATGGGCCCGCCTGCTCGATTCGGACCGGGACCAGCCGGCCGACGAGATCGGGACCGCCGGCCAGGTGGACGAGCTTGTGCTCGCGGCTTCGGCCGGCGACGCGCGAGCCCGACGGCGCCGGCTCTCCTCTGGCGTCATCGTCGTGCTCGTGGCTGCGTGGCGGCGTCACGGTGTCGACGAGGACCTCGACCTGACGCCCGACCCAGCCCGTGTTGCGCTCGAGCCCGATCGCCTCCTGGACCGCGAGGAGCTCGTTGAGCCGGGCCCGCTTGACCTCCGGCGCGACGTCGTCGGCGAGATGGGTCGCGGGCGTGCCCGGGCGCTCGGAGTACGCGGCGGCGAAGACCTGGTCGTAGCGGACCTCGTCGAGCAGGCGCAGCGTGGCCCGGAACTGCGCGTCGGTCTCGCCGCAGAACCCGACGATGACATCCGTCGAGATCGCGATGCCAGGAACGGCCGCGCGGATCCGGGCGAGCCGCTCGCGATAGTGCTCGATCGTGTACTGGCGGCCCATCCGCCGGAGGACCTCGTCGGAGCCGGATTGGACGGGCAGGTGGAGATGGGCGCAGATCGACGAACAGTCGGCCATCGCCGCGATCAGGCGGTCGCTGAGGTCCCACGGGTGCGAGGTCACGAAGCGGAGACGCGGGATCGCGGGCACGCCGTCCGCGGTCCGGATCGAGTCGATCGCCCGGATCAGCGCCGCCAGGTCCGGACGGCCGTGCAGGTCGAGGCGACGACCCGCCCAGCGTTCGGTGTCGACCTCGGCGAACCGCGGGTCCGGCGGCAGGTCGTGGCCGTAGGAGTTGACATTCTGGCCGAGGAGCGTGACCTCGCGATAGCCGGCCGCGGCCAGGCTGCGTGCTTCGTCGACGATGTCGTCGAACGGCCGGCTGCGCTCCGGTCCGCGACTGAACGGGACGATGCAGTACGTGCAGGTCTTGTCGCAGCCGTAGACGATCGGCAGCCAGGCGCTGATCGGCGACTCGCGGGCGACAGCTCCGCTCGCCACGGCGGTGGCGCGCGTCCCCGGCAGGTGGTCGGCCGCGCCGACGGTCAGCCGTCCGACGATCGTAGTGGCGGCGCTGGCGATCCCGACGGCACCCTGCGCCGAGGCCAAACCGAGCCGGTCGACCAGCTCGGGCTCCTCGTCCGGTCGCAGGAATAGATCGACCGCCGGGAAACGCCGGCGGAGCCCGTCGCGCTCGGGCTCGCGGACGGCGCAGCCGGTCAGGATGACGCGCATCCCGGGGTTCGCGGCCTTCAGCCGCTTCAGGACGCCCTGGCGGCCGATCACCTTCTGCTCGGCGGCCTCGCGGATCGCGCACGTGTTGATGACGACGAGGTCCGCGGTCTCCATCGACGACGCCTCGGCGCAGCCCGCGGCGAGAAGCCGGCCCGCCATCTCCTCGGAGTCGCTCCGGTTCATCTGGCAGCCGAGCGTCCAGACGTGGAAGCTCGGGAGGGTCGGAGCCTCGGGCCGGTACTCGCCGAGGCGAGGGTCGTCGGCCTCGGGCGGCGCGGCGGGTGCCCGCCTGGCCGGCGCGACGAAGTCGAGGACCGGGAGGGCGCGGCCGGTGGCTCGGGTCAAGGTCATCGTCCTGGCATGGTATCCGGCGCGCTCTCGGACGGCGACCGGCGGCCTGCCGCTACGGCCGTCGGAACGCTCCAGCCAAGGCCTCGTGGAGCCGTTCCCCGACCGAATCCGGGACGTGGAGCGCGGCATGAGCCTCGGCATAGGTCGAGGTGTCGCCGTGGTAGTCGGACCCGCCGGTCGCGAGCAACCGCAGGCTGGCGGCCACCGCGCCGACGGCCGCGACGGTCTCGGGCGCGAACGAGATGTAGTAGACCTCGAGGCCGGCCAGGCCCATGCCGACCAGCTCCCGCAGGAGTGGTACCTGGCCGGGCGCCTCCGAGAAGTGGGCAAGCACGGGCACGCCGCCGGCCCCGCGGATCGCCTCGATCGCCTCCCGCGGACCCATGCCCTCGCGCGCGACATAGCCCGGGCCGCCCCACCCGATCAGGCGGTTGAACGCGTCCTCGACGGTGGCGGCGTAGCCCGCGGCGATCAGAGCCCGGCCGATCGTCGGCCGGCCAAGAGCATCGTCGCGATTCAGATCGATGTGGGCGAGGTGCGCGTCGATCGGCATCCCGATCTCCCGGAGCCGGGCGACGGTCCGCTCGAACCGGACCCTGCGTGCCGAGCGCTGTTTCACGAGGGCCGCCTCGAACGCGTCGTCGGCCTGGTCCATCCCGAAGCCGAGGACGTGGAGCTCGCCCTCGGCCAGCGGGATCCCCTTGGCCAGTGCGTTGATCTCGACGCCGGCGATCAGCTCGATCGGGGCCGGCATGGCTCGCCCGAGGGTGAGCTCGCGATACGCCGCCAGCGAGTCGTGATCGGTGATTGCGAGCGTCCGGATGCCCGCCGCTGCCGCCTCGCGGACGAGCTCGACCGGCTCGAGCACGCCGTCGGACCGGAGGGTGTGGGTGTGGAGGTCGACCGTCGAGACACCACTGTTATCGGTCGCATTCGGCCGGCGTCCGTGCCGGGCGAGGGGCCGCTGCGCCACGCCTACAAACCTCGGGCCGATGGCTCGCGGAGCTTCGCCTCGGACCTCGGTGAGCGAGCGGCGGCTTCCAACTGAAGGTGCCCCTTAGACATCCACGAGACGTTGGATTCGCTCGATTGCGAGGGCGCGCCCGGTCGCCGGATCGATATCGATCTGGGCGGCGTTGAAGACGACCGGCCCGTCGCCGACCGCGAACCGGGTCGGCAGGGCGTTGATGAAGCGCGGCAGGACCGTGGCGGGGTCGAACCCGATCACGCTCCAGACCGGGCCCGTCATCCCGAGGTCGGTCTGGTACGCGGTCCCGCCGGGCAGGATCCGCTCGTCGCCGGTGACAACGTGGGTGTGGGTCCCCACGACGGCGCTGACCCGGCCGTCCAGATGGAGGCCCATCGCGTTCTTCTCGGACGTGAGCTCGCAGTGGAAGTCGACGATCCGGACCGGCGGAAGCGGCTCGGAGGCCCCGTCGAGAAGGTCGTCGGCATCCGTGAATGGGTTCTCGATCTGCTGCATGTACGTCCGGCCCTGGAGGTTGATCACCGCGATCTCGGTGCCGTCGATGGCGTGGTGGATCGCCCAGCCCCGGCCCGGGACGCCGTTCGTGCCGTAGTTCAGTGGGCGCAGGACGCGGTCGTTCGCGTCGAGAAAGGGATAGATCTCGCGCTTGTCCCAGATGTGGTTGCCGCTCGTGATCACGTCGACGCCGGAGGCGAAGATCGAATCAGCCGTGGACGGCGTCAGGCCCATCCCACCGGCCACGTTCTCCCCATTGGCGGTGACGAAGTCGATCCCGCGCTCGTCCCGAAGCGCCGGCAGGATCTGCTCGATCGCGACCCGGCCGGGCTTGCCGATCAGGTCGCCGATCATGAGGACGCGGCAGGCGCCCCGCGGCCGCGGAGCGTCGCCGTTCGTCGGGTTGCCGAGCCGGGTGCGCCCGATCGGGCTTGGGGTGGTCGTCGCGAGGTCGCCGTCAGTCACCCGCGGACGATACCCGACGCACGCTGTCCGCGAGGACCCGACCCCTGACTGCACGCCAGGCGAGCGCTATGACGTAGGAACGACCTGCCAGCGGTCGAATCGCACGCTGAGCGGGCAGAACGTCGGAGGAAGCCGCCGAATCGGCCGGTCCGGGCCGGCTCGGCCGTCGTAACGCACGCCCCGCGAGTAAGACGGCGCGATGTCGTTCCCCGCCCGCGCGGACACGGTCGGGGCCGCCGAGCCAGCCGAGCGTCAGTCGCGGGCCGCGCGAAACGAGGAGGGATGAGCCTCGGGGTCCGCCCGGTAGATGCGGACCATCCAGGCAAGCCCGCCCAGATGAAGCGCGATGCCGATCGCGACAATCAACGATCCGAGCGGCAATCCGACCACCATCGGGGGAGCTTCGAACATCGGGCCGATGCCGCGCGGCGCGGCCGCGAACAGAAGAACGACCAGGACATCAATCGCCATCACGGCGAACAGCAGACCGCGAGCCATCTGCCGACCTCGCAGCCCTCGCCCGGTCACTTCGCGTACTCGACGGCCCGCGTCTCGCGGATGACCGTGACCTTGATCTGGCCCGGGTACGTCAGCTGCTCCTCGATCTTGCGGACGATGTCACGAGCGAGGCGGGTCGCGGTGAGGTCGTCGATCTCCTCCGGTCGGACGAGGATCCGGACCTCGCGGCCGGCCTGGACGGCGAACGAGCGCTCCACGCCATCGAAGCTGTCGGCGATCGCCTGCAGATCCTCGAGTCGCTTGACGTAGGCGTCCATCGTCTCGCCGCGGGCGCCCGGTCGCGACGCGCTGATCGCGTCGGCGATCTGGACGATCGGCGACTCGATGCAGGTGTATTCGATCTCCTGGTGGTGGGCGCCGATCGCGTTCACGATCTTCGGGGAGAGGTTGTTGCGCTGGGCGATCTGGGCGCCGATCGCGGCGTGCGGGCCCTCGATCTCATGGTCGACGGCTTTCCCGATGTCGTGGAGGAGCCCGCCCGTCTTGGCGATCTGGATGTCGGCCCCGACCTCGGCCGCGATCACGGCGGCGAGCCGGCTCGTCTCGATGACGTGGTTGAGGACGTTCTGGCCGTAGCTCGTCCGGTACTTGAGCCGGCCGAGGAGCTTGATGAGCTCCGGCGGGAGGCCCGGGACGCCGCACTCATACGCGGCCGTCTCGCCGGCCTGGCGAATGATGAGATCGACCTCGGCACGGGCCTTCGTGACGACCTCCTCGATGCGGCCCGGATGGATCCGGCCGTCACCGATGAGCTTGGTCAGGGCGATCCGGGCAACCTCGCGGCGGACCGGGTCGAATCCCGACAGGACGACCGATTCGGGCGTGTCGTCGATGATCAGGTCGACGCCCGTCGCCTGTTCGAGCGCCCGGATGTTGCGGCCCTCGCGGCCGATGATCCGGCCCTTCATCTCGTCGTTCGGGAGATGGACCACGGTCACGGTGTGCTCGGCAGTGTGGTCGGCGGCGACGCGCTGGATCGCGGTGACGACGACGTCACGGGCTTTCTCGTCGGCCTCCTCGCGGGCGCGTCGCTCGATCGAGCGGGCCAGCTTCACGGCGTCGTGCTCGGCCTCCTCGCGGACCGCCTCGAGGAGGAGGCTCTTTGCCTCGTCGGCCGACACGCCGCTGACCCGCTCGAGGGCGACGACCTGCTCCTGGTGCGCCTTGGCGAGCTCCTCACGGGTCTTGTCGAGGTCGCGCTCGCGCTCGAGCAGCTTCCGATCGCGTTGCTCGAGCATGTCGGTCCGCTGATCAAGCTGCTCGTCGCGCTGGAGGAGACGGCGCTCGAGGGTCGACAGCTCGGTGCGCTTGGCGCGCGCCTCGTCCTCGGCCTCGCGCTGCATCCGGAGCTTCTCGTCCTTCGCTTCGAGGATCAGCTCCTTCTGGCGGGTCCGCGCCTCGGCCTCGATGCGCCGCGCCTCGGAGTGGGCGGCCTTCATGGAGTTCGAGGCGAACATGCCCCGGGCGATCATGCCGGCGACCACCCCGACAACGACGGCGGCAACGGCAATCGCCGCTACGACCGGTGGTTCCATCTTCACATCCTCCGATCAGCCGCGGGTACGGCCGATCGCGCTGAATCGGTTCGTGGTCAGATGGCGGGCGATCCCGGGGGAGCCGATCGATCGACGGTCCGGCCGGAAGGGGTGCCGATCCACCTGTGCGTCAACATGTCCTGCGGCCCGCTCGTTGGGCCCGAGCATTGCGGTTCCGCAACATAGCGTAGGGCCGGCGCGGGAACGGGTCAACCGAAGCCACAGTCGCGGATGACGAGCCGGAAACAATGAAGCGGCGCCGCTCGCGGCGCCGCTTCCTGGATGCCCGTTGCGGGTCAGCCGTTGTGATGCTTGCCGTGCTGCCTGTTCGCCTTCCTCGCCGCCTTGGCTGCGTCGCGGGCGGCCTTCGCGGCGTCCTTGGCCGCCTGGTCGTGGGCCGCCGCGCTGACGGCCCCACCATGGTTGCAGTTCTTGCCCCCGATATCGGTGGACTGGGCGATCGCGGAGACGCGCTTGCCGTGCGCGTTCGGTCCCTCGATCGTGGTCGGAGGGGTGGTGGTCGCGCCGGTCGTGGGCGTCACGGGCGGAGGCACGCACACGACGGGAGCGGTAGTGTCGGTCGTCTGCGTCCCGGTGCACGCGGTGGTACCTGTGTTGGTGGTCGTGGTCGTGGTGGTCGGTGCGGTGTCGCCGGTGTTGGCGTCGCCCGACTTGGCCCCATCGCCGGTCTCGGTCGTGTCGGCCGGATCCGTCGTGTCGGCAGGCTCGGTACCGTCGCAGGCCGAGTGAGCAACGGAGCTCACATATCCACCGTGGTTGCAATTCTTGCCGCCCGTCCAACCGCTCTGCGCGGCCTCCGACACCGAGATCTGGCCGTCGCCGTTGAGGTCGGCGGCCACCACGGCCGAGGCCGCGGCGACGGGGTCCGCAACGACGTTGGTCTGGCAGCTGTCGTCGACGCCGTTGCCGTCGAGGTCGACGAACGTGGTCCCGGCAGCCACCACGGGCGGGACCGTCGGGTCAACAACCGGCGCCGTGACGGCGGTCAGGATCGTCGCCGCGGCGACGACCCCGCTGAGGGCCAAGACGAGAAGGATCGCTCCGCCTCCCGCCAGCCCGGTGTGTCGTCGTCGATTCAGCATGCCGCTATCGCTCCTTGCCCCGGATCAATGAGTGCTTCCCGGCATACGCCGAGCGGGAATGACATCCCGCCGCCAGTGTCATCGCGAAGGCCTCCAAGGCGATCCCGTACCTTCGTCCCGACCTGATTCCACGAGCGGGTCGAACGGGGCCAGTCGGGTGACGAGAGGCGCGGAACGGTGCGGTGCCGTCGATCAACGGCACTTCGACGGGGGCTAATACGAGTCTTCCGGAGCCTCGTCTGGCGTGTCCGTCTCTGGGAGGACGTAGGCCGCCGCAGCGGCGCGGCACGTCTCGGGATCGAACCCGTTCCGGGCGAGCAGCGCGTAGGCGCGCTGGCGGCGCTGGCGAGGGTCAGCCACGCGAGCGAGCGATCGCTCGTGCCGCGCGAGGAGGCGGCGGGCGGCTTCGAGGTCGACGCCGCCACCGCCTGCGGCGACACTCGGGTCACGTCGTTCCTCGAGCAACTCGTCGATGATGCCTCGGTTGACGCCCTTGATCGCGAGCTCGCGACGGAGTGCGATCTCGCCGCGTGGCCGGGCACGGTCACGCGACTCGACCCAGGCCCGTCCGAACGCCGCGTCGTTCAGCATCCCGAGCGCCGTCAGCCGCGTGATCGCACCGTCGATGAGCTCCGGGCGGTAGCCTGCCCGGCCGAGCCGACGACGGACCTCCGCCACAGAACGGGACCGAGCTTCGAGAAACCGCGCGGCCGCGTCGAGGATGACGGAGGGGTCGTCGATCGCGGCCCGCTCGCTATGCCGCTCCGCAAACGACTTCTGCGGCCGTCGCTCTGCCACCTCAGAAGGGCTTCGTCAGCATCAGGACGAGGATCACGGTCACGAGGACGAGCTCATAGACATGGGTCGCGCGCACGACCGGGTCGCGCCACGCAGCGCGCGGCGCCGGCGTGACCTCGCCGGCCGCCACGGCCTCGCCCAAGGCCGCCTCGAACACCCGGCCGCGCGGGAGGAACACGAGCGGCGGCAGCGGAAACGACGTGACGACGAGCACGACAGAGACGAACAGCCAGTCGACGCCGGCGCCTTGGAGCGGGCCCAGGAACGGCCGGCCCTGGGCGATCGCCGCGCCGACGCCGAGCACGCCAGCGATGGATCCGATCACGATCACGATCCGCTCGAACGGGCGCGCCGCCTTCGTCAGTGTGAGCATCGCGGGTAGCGACTCCGCCCGCTCCGCTAACGCAAGAACGATCCCGCGGCCGAACAGTCCGCCGAAGAACACGATCCCGAGCAGCGCGTGGGCGAGGACGATGACCCCGGTCACGGTCGGCCCTACTCGGCCTCTTCGATTCCCTCGACCGGCAGGTCGACCTCGTCGATCTTGCCGCGGATCCGCGTGTCGATCAGCGCCGCGATGTCCGGGTTCGCTCGCAGGAAGTCCTTCGACGCTTCGCGACCCTGGCCGAGCCGGGTCTCCTCGAAGGTGAACCAGGCGCCCGTCTTGGACACGACGCTCATCGCGACGCCGACGTCGAGCAGGCCGCCCTCCTTCGACACTCCCTCGCCGTACATCACGTCGAACTCGGCGACGCGGAACGGCGGGGCGACCTTGTTCTTGACGACCTTGATCCGGACCCGGTTGCCGACCGATTCGGTGCCGGTCTTGATCGTCTCGATCCGGCGGATGTCGAGCCGGACACTGGCGTAGAACTTCAGGGCGCGGCCACCGGGCGTCGTCTCGGGGTTCCCGAACATCACCCCGATCTTCTCGCGCAGCTGGTTGGTGAAGATCAGCGACGTGTTGGAGCGCGACACGGCACCGGTCAGCTTGCGGAGGGCCTGGCTCATGAGCCGGGCCTGGATGCCCACGAAGCTGTCGCCCATCTCGCCCTCGATCTCCGCTCGAGGGACGAGGGCAGCGACCGAGTCGACGACGACGCAATCGATGCCGCCCGACCGGATCAGGGTTTCCGTGATCTCGAGGGCCTGCTCCCCGGTGTCCGGTTGGCTCACCAGGAGCTCGTCGACGTTGACGCCGCAGGCCCGCGCATAGGCCGGATCGAGCGCGTGCTCGACGTCGATGAACGCGGCCACCCCGCCTCGGCGCTGGGCCTCGGCGATGACGTGCTGGCAGATCGTCGTCTTGCCCGACGACTCCGGACCGAAGATCTCGGTGATCCGGCCGCGCGGGATGCCGCCGACGCCGAGCGCCAGATCGAGCGCGATCGATCCCGTCGGAATGACGTCAATCGCCTGGATCGAGCCGGATCCGAGCTTCATGATCGAGCCCGTCCCGAACTGCTTCTCGATCGTCGCGATCGCGGCCGCGACCGCCTTGGTCCGTTCCGCCTGGGCCCGGTCGAGGGTCTTGTCGTTGCCGTTCCGCTCGTCCGCGGCCCGCTCGCCGATCAACGCCATGGGTTCGTCACGCTCCTGTCGATGGCTTCTGGACCGACAGGTCGCGCTCCCGGGCGAGACCTCGGGCGGTCAACCCTCGTCGGTGTCTTCCTCGCGAACCGGCTTTTCCTTGCGCGGCTTCCGGATCAGCTCGGCTTGCTGCGGCGGCGGCTCCGAGAGCGACGTCAGCTTGGGCTGGCCGGACCGGTCCTTGGGCTTCTTCTTCTGTTCCTTCCTCGGACGATCTCGAGACGCCATCGATGCTCCTCCGAGCTGACCTGAAGGCTACCGACTGACCATTCACGCGGACTGCACCGCGTCTTCACTGCGGCTCGACCGACCTGCATGCAAGGCCAGATCGGGCAACGCTGCGGGGAAGGTTCCGGACCTGATCGCGGTGCGGATCCTGAGCATGAAGTCTAGGGTGAAGGTCAGGTTGTGACAAGTCGCGAGGCGGTACGCGAGGAGCTCCCGGGCGCGGAAGAGATGGGCCAGATACGCCCGCGAGAACGTCCGGCAGAGGAGGCACGGACAGTCCGCCTGGACCGGCTCCGGGTCGTCGAGGAAGCGGGTGTTCTGGAGGTTCAGGCGACCGCCCGGGACCCACAGCTGGCCATTCCGGGCGACCCGCGCGGGGAGCACCGAGTCGAACAGGTCGACGCCGCGGTGGACGGCGTCGAGCAGGTCGGCCGGAGAGCCGAGACCCATCAGGTAGCGCGGTCGCGGATCCCCGTCCAGCAACGGCACGGCGATGTCGAGCGCGTCGTTCCGCTGCTCCGGCGTCTCGTCGCCGGCGAGCCCGCCGATGCAGATCCCGTCGAACGGCAGCGACGAGATGAAGCGGGTGCTATCGGCCCGGAGGTCCGGCTCGAGCCCACCCTGGACGATCCCGAAGAGGGCCTGATCCCGCCGGGTGTGTGCGGCGAGCGACCGCTCGGCCCAGCGGTTCGTCCGCGCGGTCGCATCGGCGACGACGTCTCGCGGCGAGCTCGGGAAGACCGGCTGGTCGAAGGCGACGGCGACATCCGAGCCGAGCGCCTCCTGGACGCCGATCGCGACCTCGGGCGTGAACCGGTGCGTCGACCCGTCGAGGTGGCTGCGGAACGTGACGCCGTCGTCGTCGACCACCCGCAGGTCGCCGAGCGACACGACCTGGAAGCCGCCCGAGTCGGTCAGGATCGGGCCGTCCCAGGCCATGAACCGGTGGAGCCCGCCAAGCCGCTCGATCCGATCGTGGCCGGGGCGCAGGTACAGGTGGTACGTGTTGGCGAGGATGATCGAGGCGCCGACCTCGCGGATGTCGTCTGGATCGAGCGCCTTGATCGTGGCGTTCGTGCCAACCGGCATGAACTGCGGCGTCTCGACCACGCCGTGGGTCAGCTCGAGGCGGCCGACGCGGGCGCGAGTGGCGCCGCTCGCCAGCGGTGGGACCTCGACGGTGAAGTGGGCCGCGCCGGTCACGCGCTGGGTGGCTCGCCGCCGGGTGGCTCGCCGGCGCGACCGATCGAATCGGC
>Ga0070707_100002014_pt1 | contig 19451 bp, 20 predicted proteins | sample KBSK5502metaG_FD_65468 | JGI IMG/M metagenome (GOLD analysis project Ga0070707, IMG submission 65468) | Corn, switchgrass and miscanthus rhizosphere microbial communities from Kellogg Biological Station, Michigan, USA - KBS K5-50-2 metaG | ecosystem: Host-associated > Plants > Roots >... | reverse complement strand
GTCTCTGGCGGAGGCAGGTGATATGCACTTCATTAACGCGATGCTGTTTATCGCGATGGCTGCAAACGCCCTCTTTCAGGAATCTTACTCGACGGAGTGGAACAAAAAGTCCACTTTCACCACGGACAAGCAGGTCGAATTCCCCGGCATTGTCCTCGAACCCGGCACTTACGTCATTCGAGTAAAGGAGGGTGGCGAAAAACGCAGCATCGTGGAGATTCGGAATCAGAACGAGAAACAGATCCTCGCCACCCTGCTCGCGGTGACCGATCATCGGCAACGGCCCGATGATAATTCGGAGTTTGTCTATTTCAATCCGACCCCGCGGGGTCCCCAGGTGGTTAGAACCTGGTTTTATACCGGCGATTTGACCGGCCTCGAATTCGTTTATCCCAGGAGCCGCGCCAGGGTGATTGCGAAAGCGAACGACGATCACGTTATGGCGTCTAATTCCAGTAGCAGGGACGATGTCATCGTTGCCATCACACCGAACGGGAAAGAGGTCGTCATCGACGACCCGAGCCCGATTCAAACGGCAAGACAGAAGCCTGCTAGATGAGCGGAGCGAATGCAAGCCCGACGCGAAGCGCAAGCGCGATAGCGCGCAGCCTCAAGACAGGGCGCAGCCATCAATAGAATGATTCAAAAACTCTTACTTCTTATTGGTGTGATATGCCTCGGCCTTTACGGGTTTTTCACCGTGCAGGCCCGAATCGAGCAATCCGAACTGGAAGACGAGCTTTACCTGCCCCGGCCATCCTACACGAGCGCGACGATCGCCAAACATCATCTGCAGGAAGGCGATCTCTTCGGACGGCTCGAGGTTCCTCGACTAAACATGTCCGTTATGGTCATGGAGGGTATTGCCGCCAAAACGCTGCGGCTCGGCGCCGGCCACATTCCCCACACGCCCATGGCCTTTGCAGGGCACCGCGACAGCTTTTTCCGTGCATTGAAAGACATTCATGTCGACGACACCATCCGGCTGACCACGCCTGACGGCGTCAATGAGTACCACGTCGTCTCGACGAAGGTTGTCCCTCCAACGGACATCTCGGTCCTCGAAGAAAAGACCGACGAGAAACTCGTGCTCGTCACGTGCTATCCGTTTTACTTCATCGGACCCGCCCCAAAACGTTTCATCGTTGAAGCGGTCAAGAACTAACAGTTACAATCTGAATTTGTAACGCGAAGCGCGAGCGCGCTAGCGCGAAGCCGTAATTTTTGAACGGGGGTCCCGTTCGTCTAGCCCGGTCTAGGACACGGCCCTTTCAAGGCTGTAACACGGGTTCGAATCCCGTACGGGACGTTTTCGGTTTCGAAGTGAAGAAGCGCTTCGGCCAACATTTCCTGACTGATCGATCCATCCTCCGCCGTATTGTGCAGCTCGCACGCTTGCTACCTGCAGACACGGTCGTCGAAATTGGCCCGGGCGCCGGAAGCCTCACGCAAGTCCTCGCCGCTGCCGTCCAGCGCGTTGTCGCGATCGAAATCGATCGAGATCTCATTCCTTCCCTTCGCGCGAATATGCCATCGAACGTCGAGATCATCGAAGGCGATGCACTCGAGATCGACTTTCCGGACGCGCCGTTTCACCTCGTCGGCAATCTGCCCTACAACGTCGCAACGCCCCTCTTCAAACGATTCATCGAGAATCGTGATCGTATCCTCGATGTGACCGTGATGATTCAGAAGGAAGTTGCGGAGCGCCTTGTCGCTGAGCCGCGCACGGCCGCGTACGGCCCACTTTCGGTGCTCGTCCAATACTACGCGAATGTGACTTATGGATTTACGGTGCCGCCCGGCGCCTTCAAACCGCCGCCAAAGGTCGACTCCGCCGTGATTCGCCTTGAATGGAAACCGGACGTAGCCATGGCGAAGGGCTTCACTGATTTCGTCCATCAGGCTTTCTCCTCACGCCGCAAGACACTGGCTAATAATTTACTAGGCATGTTCGGTTCTCTTGGCCGCGACGAGATCCTGCGCCGCCTGGAACACGCCGGCATCAAACCCAACACGCGGCCGGAAGAGCTCTCAGTGACCGAATTTTTGCGTGTGTATAATCAATTTAGATGAGCGGACGCGAATGCAAGCCCGACGCGAAGCGCAAGCGCGATAGCGCGCAGCCTCAAGAAAGGGCGCAGCCATTAATAAAATGACAGATCAAACTCTTGAAGTCGTTCCTCTGGGCGGTCTCGGCGAGTTCGGCATGCACATGATGGCGTTCCGGTCCAACGGATCGATCATCGTGGTCGATGCCGGCGTGATGTTTCCGGACGAAGAACTGCTCGGCATTGACATCATCGTTCCCGATATCACCTACCTGCTCGAAAACAAAAGCGAAGTCAAAGCGATCTTTCTCACACACGGACACGAAGACCACATCGGAGCGCTTCCCTTCGTCCTGCCGTATTTGAATGTTCCCGTGTACGGGTCCAGCTTCACCATGGCGCTCGTGAAAAACAAACTCAAGCAACATGGAATTATTGAAGAGGCCCAGCTGAACGTTGTCAAAGACAAGGACGTGATTGCCGTCGAGGGCTTCACGGTCCAGTTTTTTCACGTGACGCATTCGATCGTGGATGCATTCGCACTCGCCATCAAGACTCCTGTCGGCACGATCATCCACACCGGCGATTTCAAAATCGATCCCACGCCGATGGATGGCAAACTCTTCGATCTTCACACGCTCGCTGCGTACGGCGACCAGGGCGTTCTGGCAATGTTTTCCGACAGCACGAATGCCGAACACTCGGGTTACACGCCGTCGGAACGCTCGGTTAACGATCGTTTCGAATCGATCTTCAGGACGGCGCAGGGCCGCATCGTTCTTTCATGTTTCACATCATCGATTCCGCGCCTTCAGCTGGTCATCGACCAGGCGAAGCAGTATGGCCGCCTGGTGAGCTTTCTCGGCCGCCGTATGTCGGAAAACACAGAAACTGCGGAGGAACTCGGCTTCCTGAAAATTCCTCCGGGACTGGTGATTCGATCGAAAGAGATTCGCAATCATCCGCGACATAAGGTTTGTGTCGTTGCAGGTGGATGCCAGGGAGAACCCATGTCGGCGCTCTCGAGGCTCGCGCTCGACGATCACAAGGATTTGAAGATCGACGAAGGCGACACTGTCGTCCTCTCCGCCCGGCAGATCCCCGGCAACGAACGCGCGATCGGCCGCATGATGGATCATTTCTATCGCCGCCGCGCCGAAATTTATTACGCGGATGGAAGCCAGCCGCCGGTGCACGTCAGTGGACACGCGAGCGAAGAGGAATTGAAACTGGTGGCGACGCTGGTGAAGCCGAAATACTTCATTCCGATTCACGGCACCTATCGGCAGCTCCAGCGTCACGCGAAGCTGGTCGAGAAGACGTCGGTCGTTGGCGGGAAGATCATCGTGGCTGAAACCGGAGACATCATCCGCTTCGGACCGAATGGCGCGGAGATCGCCGGTAAAGCGCCCGTCGGGCGCGTGCTGATCGATGAGGGTAGCCTGGAGGAAGTCGAAGAAGTGGTCATCCGCGACCGCAAGCATATCTCCGAAGATGGCATCATTCTTCCCATCATCGCCATCAACAAGCAGACCGGCATGATCGAAATCCCGCCGGAAATCATTTTCCGCGGTGTCGCTTTCGTTGAAGAAGAGCGTCTGCTGGCCGAGAGCCGGCAAATGCTTTTCGATACGATCAACAAGGCATCTGTTGAAGAACGCGGGGACTGGACCGTTATCAAAGAAAAGATCCGGAAGGATTTGAAAAAGTTTTTTTATAAGCAGACCTCGAAGCGGCCGTTCATTTTGCCGGTTATCTTGGAGATCTGATTGCACCAGCCACGAACATCATGAGCATCTTTCAGGCTATCGTCTTCGGAGCTGTTCAGGGACTCACCGAATTTCTGCCCATCTCGAGCACCGCGCATCTCGTCCTGCTGCCGTGGGCGCTCGGTTGGCCGGATCCCGGCCTTTCATTTGATGTTGCGCTACATCTCGGCACGCTCGTCGCTCTTCTCATTTACTTTCGCGCCGACTGGTTTGCCTTGATCAGCTCGGCCCTCGGCATCCTTCGGGGACGAACGCAGGCGCCGGACGCGCGAATGGCGATGCAGATCGTCGTCGCCACAATTCCCGGGGCGATTGCCGGCGCACTCTTCGAACACAAAGCCGAAGATGCGCTGCGCGCGCCGCAAGTGATCGCGCTGATGCTCATTGCGCTCGCACTCGTGCTGGTCGTGGCGGAAGTCGTCGGCCACCGGAAGAAGAGTCTTGATGAAGTTTCCTGGGGCGACGCGATCATCGTCGGGGTGGCGCAGGCGTTCGCGATTATTCCCGGAGTTTCCAGATCGGGAGTCACGATCACCGCCGGATTGTTCCGCAGCATGAAGCGCGATACGGCCGCCCGCTTCTCGTTCTATCTTTCGACGCCAATCATCGCCGGCGCCGTCGCGAAAAAGATGTTGGACATTGCCAAGGAAGGCGCCACGATCGACCAGCTTACGCCGTTCTTCATCGGCATCATCGTGTCGGGAATTGTAGGCTACATGGCGATTGCGTTCATGATGCGCTATCTCCAGACACGCACCACATATCTGTTCGTTTATTATCGCATCGCACTAGGTATTGCGGTGTATCTCGCAATCTGGACGGGAATCCGGTAGAATCGTCGATGTGGCCTGGACCGCTTACCTGGTACCGACGGATCATCGCCGAATAAACGAATTCGTTGGGTTACTGCTTCTGACTGTCGCCATTCTGGCGGGCCTGAGTCTGATCTCATTCAATCCCGACGATCCTTCATTCAACATCAGCAAGAGTCCGCATTTTGATTCGCGGCCGACCAACTTTGTCGGTTTTGTGGGCGCTTACGGCGCAGACGTCGGGTTCCAGCTGTGGGGATACTCGGCCTTCCTGGTTCCCGTTTTTGCCGGCATTTATGCCTTCTGCTGGCTCGCCTCGCGGCCGGTCCGAAATTTCGGCATTCGAATTTCGGGAATGATCCTGATGCTGTTCACCTTCTCGGCAGCGTTCTCACTCACGCCTTCGTTTCCACTTGTGCGTGGACACGTACCGGCAGGCGGATTAATTGGGACCCTTCTGGCCGACACACTCGATGCATCGTTCAACCCGGCGGGTTCGGTCGTTGTGCTTGTCGCTGCTTTTCTCGTATCGCTATTCCTCGCGACGAAATTTTCATTCGCATGGGCCGCCGAAATTCTGAAGCCCCGTCTGCGGTTCGTATCCGCGCTTTCGGAACGCTGGGCAGCGCGAAGAGCTGCTGAGGTGGCGGAGCCGAAGAAAGAAAAGCCGATCCAGAAGCAGACCATCGTCACGGAGAAGCCCGAACCGCGACCCAAAGAGCAACGGAAGGAAGAGCCTGTAGTCGCGGATCTCAGCGCGCGCCCCGCTCCCAAACCGAAGGCAAAGCCGGCGGCCGCTTCTTCCACGGAGTTCCCTTCGACCGCGCTTCTCCATGCTCCGGCCGCCGCGATCTCGATAAACGAGGACGAACTTCGCCAACGGGCGCGCATGCTCGAAGAAAAAGCCCGCGAATTCGAAGTTACCGGCACCGTGCAACAGATCCATCCGGGACCGGTCGTCACGACCTTCGAGTTCAAACCGGAGGCCGGCGTGAAGTATTCCAGGATTACGGGCCTTGGCGACGATCTCTGCCTTGCGCTCGAGGCCGAGTCCGTGCGCATCGATCGCATTCCGGGCAAATCGACAGTCGGCATCGAAGTTCCGAACGACGAGCGAGCGACCATCGTCTTGCGCGAGCTCCTCGAGGCGTCGGAGTACCAGATGTCGAATTTTCGACTGCCGCTCGCGCTCGGCAAAGACATCCGGGGAAAGATCGTTGTTACGGATCTCCAGAAAATGCCGCACCTGCTGGCCGCTGGTTCAACCGGTACGGGTAAGAGCGTGTCGATCAATACGATGATTCTTTCGCTGCTGTTCCGATCACGGCCCGACCAGGTGAAGATGATTCTGATCGATCCGAAGCGCCTCGAGCTGGGGTTGTATCAGGATATTCCACATCTTCTGGTTCCCGTCGTCACGGAGCCCAAGATTGCGCAGAATGCGTTGAAGTGGGCTGTGACGGAGATGGAAACGCGCTACAAGAAGCTCGCGAAGCGCGGCGTGCGAAACCTCGACGCCTACAACGAGCAGGTGAAGCAGTTGCCCATGCCCGGACTGAACCAGCAGTCACCGGCGGGAGAAGAAGATCGCGAACCGTTGCCCTACATCGTCATCGTCATCGATGAATTGGCGGACCTGATGATGACTGCTCCCCGCGAAGTTGAAGAATCGATCACGCGTCTCGCACAGATGGCGCGCGCGGTCGGCATTCATTTGATTCTGGCTACGCAGCGGCCGTCGGTGGACGTGATCACGGGATTGATCAAAGCCAACTTCCCCGCCCGCATTTCATTCCGCGTTGCATCGAAGGTGGATTCGCGCACGATTCTCGATTCCAACGGCGCCGAACAATTGCTCGGCCGCGGCGACATGCTGTTCCTGCCGCCCGGCTCTTCGCGGCTGCTGCGTGTGCATGGGCCGCTTGTCACCGAAGATGAAGTGATTCAGGTTGTCGAATTCCTCAAGAAGCAAGGCAAGCCTCTATACAACCAGCACATTCTGGAATCGCCGGAAGAGCGCGCGGAATTCGACGAATCCGACGGCGAAGTGGATGAGTTGTATGAAGACGCGCGGCGCATCGTCATCGAAATGGGCAAAGCCTCGACCTCCGTTCTCCAGCGCCGCCTCCGAATCGGATACGGCCGTGCTGCCAGCCTGCTCGACGCCATGGAACGCGACGGCATCATTGGTCCGCCCGATGGAACCAAGCCTCGCGAACTTTTAATCAACCGAGACGATTACCTCACCGAAACATAGGGGGATCGGCCACAAAAAGGCACAAGAGGCACATAATTTTTGTGCTTTTTGTGCCTCTTTGTGGCTTTCTTCTTTATATGGGTTTTAAAACAGACGCTATTCACGCAGGTCAGGAACCGGATCCGACAACAGGTGCGGTGACCATCCCCATCTATCAAACATCGACCTATGTCCAGGAGGGCATCGGCAAGCACAAAGGCTTCGAGTATGCGCGCACGCAGAACCCGACGCGCATGGCGCTCGAAAGAAACATGGCCGTCCTCGAGCGCGCTGTGGCCGGGTATGCCTTCGCGTCCGGAATGGCCGCAACGACGTCCATCACGCACCTTCTCCTCAAACAGGGCGACCACGCGATCTGTGGCGAAAACGTCTATGGCGGAACATTCCGGCTGTTCGACAAAATCGTGAAACACTACGGCGTGGAGTTCACGTACGTGAACACGTCGAATCTCAGCGATGTCGAGCGCGCCGTGCGGCCAAACACGCGGATGGTGTTCATCGAAACGCCAACGAATCCGTTGATGGCCATCGCAGATATTCAGGCCATTTCGGATATCGCGCATCGTGGCAAGTGCCGCGTCGTCGTCGACAATACCTTCATGTCGCCTTATTTTCAGCGGCCGCTCGAGCTTGGCGCCGACATCGTCGTTCACTCGACGACGAAATATCTCAATGGGCATAGCGACAGCGTCGGTGGTGTCGTCGTTCTCAAACACAAAGAAGACGCCGAGCGGCTGCAGTTCATCCAGAACGCAGCCGGCGCGATTCTCTCTCCGTTCGATTCGTGGCTCGTTCTGCGCGGCATCAAAACGCTTCCAGTGCGGATGGAAGCACACAATGCGAATGGCATGGCCATCGCGAAGTACCTCGCGGGCCGGAAGGAAGTTCAAAAGATTTACTATCCAGGTCTGCCGAACCATCCCGGCCACGATCTTGCGAAGAAACAGATGACCGGTTTCGGCGGCATGATCTCGTTTGATCTCGGCAGCCGCGAACACGCAGGGAAATTCCTCGAAACCGTGAAGCTGTGTTCTCTGGGTGAAAGCCTGGGCGGCGTGGAAACGTTGATCTCGCATCCCGCAACCATGACGCACGCATCCGTACCCGCCGAGGAACGCGCGCGCATGGGCATCACGGACGGTCTGGTCCGGATTTCAGTTGGAATTGAGGATGTGGAGGACCTCATCGCGGATCTCGACCGGGCATTCGGGAAATAGCCACAAAAAGGCACAAAAGTCACAAAGAATCCCTTTTGTGTTTTTTGTGCCTTTTTGTGGCTAACCTCCCACTGCCGAATCGATCCAGGCGATGTATTTATCGAACGCATCTTCGATCGTGACACCCACAATTTCCGGAATCGAGTAACTGTGTAGCGCCTTGATCCGATCCTGGAGTTGATCGAATCGTCCGCGTGTGGTTTTGATCAACAGCAAAACCTCATCCGACCACGTCAGCTTTCTTTCCCAGATGTAGCACGATCGGATACCCGGCACCACGTTCACGCACGCCGCCAGTTTGTCGGTCACGACCGATTGCGCGATCTTTTCCGCCTGCTCTTTGGATTCGCACGTAACAAAGACGATAATTTTGTCGGTCATGTTGGCTATGATCTCCTTATGGCAGCAAAAATAAAATTCGGCACATCCGGATGGCGCGCGATCATCGCCGACGAATTCACTTTTGCGAATGTTCGACTGGCGACCGAAGCCATCGGCCGCTACGTCCGGCGGCGAAACAGCTCACCGGCATTGCTCGTCGGCTACGATACTCGATTCGCTTCGGAACATTTCGGCCGTGAAGTTGCGCGCGTGCTCTCGTCTCAGAATATTCGTGTGCGTTTGTGTTCACAAGCCGTGCCCACGCCCGGTGTTGCATTCACGATCATGCATGGCAAGCTGGACGGTGCGATCAACATCACCGCGAGCCACAATCCGGGCGAATACAACGGCCTGAAATTTTCGACGCCGGATGGAGCGCCCGCGCTGCCCGACGTCACGTCGGAAATCGAAAAGGAAATCGTCGAGCTTCAGCAATCGAATTGGGAATTCAGGGCGAAGCCGAACGACTCGCTGGTCGAAAGTGTCGACATCGGTCCCGCTTACCTTCGCGATCTCGCAACGAAAGTCGATCTGAAGAAAATCCGCGAAGCCAACATCAGTCTCGCTTACGACGCGCTGCATGGATCGGGCGGTGGTTATCTCGATGGCCTCCTTCGTCAGGAAAACATTCCGGTGATGGTGCTGCATACGAACCGCGATGTCTATTTCGGCGGCCATCATCCGGAACCGGCAGACGAACAACTCGGCGAGTTGAAGATCGTGATGAAAAAGAACTGGCTCAAGCTGGGACTCGCCACCGACGGCGATGCCGATCGTTTCGGAATTCTCGACGAAGGCGGCGAATTCATTTATCCCAACGAGCTGATCTCAATGCTCTTCGACTATCTCATCGAAAGCCGAGGCTGGCCTGGCGGCGCCGCGCGCAGCCTTGCGACGACGCATCTGATCGATCGGGTCGCAAAGCTTCACAAGCGCGAGGTGCTCGAAACGCCTGTCGGCTTCAAGTTCATCGGCGAATACATCAAGGAAGGGCGGATCGTTATCGGCGGTGAAGAAAGCGCGGGGCTTTCGATTCGCGGTCACGTGCCCGAGAAGGACGGAATCCTGGCGTGTTTGCTCATCGCGGAAATGTTGGCAAGCCGCGGTAAATCTTTGAAAACTCAGTTAAAGGATCTTTTTTCGAAAGTAGGAGCGTTATATAATCGGCGTTTGAACGTGAAGCTCGATCCTGCGATCAGTGCTCGAGTCAAACAAAAGATCGCATCGGATGTTCACGAGTTTTACGGGCGTCGCGTCGTCGAACAGAATCGAGTGGATGGTTTGAAGCTCTTGTTCAATGATGGAAGTTGGGTGCTGATGCGGCCGTCGGGCACTGAACCGGTGGTTCGCTTCTACGCGGAGTCCACGTCCCAGGCGGATCTGGACAAGCTTTTGGAATACGGGAGAAAGTGGATCACAGAAGCTTGATGCAAGGCGTTATCGTTCGAATTGCTCTGGCCGTGTTCGGCCTCCTCACAGTGGCGATGCTTCTTCTCGCCGTCTTCAATGAAAAGGGCGCTCTTCAGGTTCACGCGCAGGCCCGGAAACTGAGCGCGATCGAATCGGAAATCTCCAGACTCGATGCCGAGAACAAAAAACTCACCGCTGAAATTCAGGCTCTTCGCAGCGATCCCACAACGATCGAAAAGCTCGCGCGCGAAGAACTGAAGCTGGTGAAGCCCGGCGAAGTCGTGCTCGTCACGCCCGAAAATTAAGGCGATTTCAATCCCACCAATTCACCGTAACCCAGAATATGTCCGTCCATTGCTTTGAGGACGCCCGCCCTGTCGTTGGATGCAGGCTGGATCTGATCGACATCGAGCGCGTAGATCCGGAACTCGTATCTGTGCGTGCCCAGCGGCGGGCACGGCGCCATGTAACCAGGTTGTCCGGCGATGTTCAAACCCGGAACGATTTTTTGGGTTGCTAACGCCGCGTTCGTGGATCCTTCCGGGATTTGAATTGTTTGTGGCGGAATGTTGTACAGGATCCAGTGGGTGATCGGAAACAATCGCAGGCTGGGCGAGGGAGCATCCCAGTCCATTGCGATCAGCGCGTACGATTTCGTTCCTTGCGCCGGATAGGTCCATGTGATGTCGGGCGCCGTCGACTTCCCTCTGCAGGAAAAGTCGGCAGGCATTTCCTGATCGGCTTTGAAGCTGTTGCTCGAGACTTGAATCGTCTTCTGCAGCTTCGCGTGATACCGCCCATCCGCGCTTCTCGTGGTGGCGGCGTAGGTCGCCAGTGAAGCCACGGCAATCACGAGGATCGCCGGAACGATCCACAGAAGATGCTTGAGGACGCGCTTCATGCCCAGTTCGGATCGCCGGGCTTTTCAGAACCTGCGAGCCAGGCTTTCCCCTCGGCGTAGATCTTCTCGACCGATGCTCCTTTCAATCCGGGCAGGGCTTTGCGGACCGGAAATCCGATCCTCGATTGCAGATAACCGAGGTGACGATAGCCTTCCGGAAAACTGTCGAGCACTCCCTGGTCGAGTTTGAGCGTGACTGAAGGATCGACGGGATCCATCCGGTCTTTTTCGTAGATGGGCTGCCGTCGGCGAATGAGCCAGCGGCCTTCGTGTTTCTGGACGAAGTCGAACATGCGGCCGGTGCAAACGACATCGACAAGAACGCCGTCGACCATCGCGCGCTGGTTGATGGTCATTTTGGTTTGCGCGATTGCGCGGTCGCCGGCGATGTCGCAACTGAAGCCGCCATAGAAGTGCAGGATGTTAACGCCTTTGTTGAAACCCTCGCGGCTGACTTCGATAAATTTTTCGGCGGGTCCCTGGAACCATGTGGCGTTCATCCAACCTTCGGGATGCCACACCGTTTTGAATCGCTCCCAGTCGCCCGCATCACGCCACAATACCCAGTTCTCGACCGTTTCGCGGATTGCAAGTTTCTCAGCCATTAGTTGATCCATAGGCCGAGCATTCTACCGCGTCTTCGTGCCTTTGTGTCTTTGTGCCTTAGTGTCTTTGTGTTTTACGCGGCCCTTTCACTTTTGAGATCCATCTTCCTCTCATGCATCCGCCGACCGATCTCTTCCAACTCCACCGACGCCATCCGTTCCTGCATTCTCGGAAACATCTCCGTTTCCTCTTCGTCAACGTGATGCGTAACGGCGTCTTTCAGTTCGGCAAATTTCCGATCGAATTCTTCGGAGACCGGATCGATGCTCGTCATCTGATAGAGCAGGTCCTTCACGGTTTGATGCTCGCGGTACGCTTCATCCACTTTGGAAACGCAGCCCGTCAGGTTTCGGATCGCCGGGTAGAAAATCTCTTCCTCGACCTGTGAATGGATCATCAGGTCATTCTTGATCTGATCGAACAATCTCCTGCGCACCATTCCATTGATCTTCGGCGTCATTTCCAGCGCCATCATGAGTCCACCCACCACCCGGTGATCTTTCTTTAAAATGGTGGTCGCCCGCATCGCCCGCTTCTTCAGGGCCGGCACCAGCGGAATCATCGCGCCGCCGGCAATCGCTCCGCCGATCAGACTCCATTTCAGAATGTTCGACCTATTCCGTCGTCGGGCCATAACACCTCCACAGACATGGGTGCAGCTTTTGTGCCGTTGACGTTCCTCCATTCCGGCTTATAATTGACTCGTACCGCGGGGTGGAGCAGTGGTAGCTCGTTGGGCTCATAACCCAAAGGTCGGAGGTTCAAATCCTTCCCCCGCAATTGAAACCCAGCAGATCAGGCCATCGCAAGGTGGCCTTTTTTGTTGGGCTTGCAGGGATGAGCGTGATTGAGAACGTTCAAATATCGAATCGATTCCTTTCGGAATGCTCACAATGCTCACAGATTTCCGAGAATGCCCCGCTCTAGCGCCTCTGCAGCCTTCCTCCGTTGAGCCTCATCCACGTGCGTGTACACGTCCGCAGTGATCTGAACGTTGGCATGGCCGAGTTGCGCCGGCGATAGCTTCATATTCCCGGTTTCTTTATTGATCAACGAGGCGGCGGTGTGGCGGAACATAAGTCTTTCAACGACTGTGCCGGCCGCCTTCGCAACGGCACATGCGAGTTCCGTCTTTCCAGAACCCGGCGGCCCCTCCACCAGCAATGGCTTACCCAGCTTCATCGCGAGGTAAACCACAGGAAGTAATTCGTCGGCAACGAGGTACTGAATCGCCCTTAGCTTTTGTGCGACTTCTTCTGGAGAAGAAAACACCGCGTCCCCCCTCAAATAGCATGAGTCTTTGGGCTGGTGTTTCGTGACAGCCATGCGGTAAAAGAAGTTTCAAGGAGAGGTCAATGGGACTCTACGACGCGGCGTGCTATTCTATTTTTCGGAGGCTCCATGAGCGTTAGGGTGATTCTAGACATTCCAGACGAGATTGCTGCCCAGCTTTCATCTCGCGGCCAGGAATTATCGTGTGCCGCTCTGGAAGCGTTGGCCCTGGAAAGCTACCGTGTTGGCAGGCTCACGCAGGTTCAAGTCGGCCGTCTGCTCGGACTATCACGCATCGAAGCGGAAGACTTCCTGGCAGAACACTTGGATCTGTACGATTACGAGCCGAACGAACTTCGGCGGGAAGCCGAAGCCCTGTCCCGGCTCGCCGACAATCCACCGCGCTAGCAGCAAGTCCGACTGCACATGATCGTCATTTCCAATACCTCGCCGCTACGCTATTTGATAGCCATCAAGCGGGCCGATTTAGTTTCAGTTATTTTCAATCACGTCTTGATTCCGCGCGGAGTCCACGCAGAATTGACGCACAGTTCTAGCCCTGAGATTGCGCGGAATTGGATGGCGCAAGCTCCCAATTGGCTTGAGACACAAGAACTCGTCGTCACCGAGAGGCGTAATCAAGTTGGGATGTTCTAGAACCTCACCTAAGGGAAGCGGGATTCCTCAATAAACCGATGAAAATCCTCTTCCTCCACGGCTGGCATTCGGTTCCTGGTGGCGTAAAGGCGACCTACCTGATCCAGCATGGCCACCAAATCATCAATCCCGCCTTGCCGGATGACCAGTTCGATGGAGCCGTGAAGATCGCCCAAGCCGAGTTCGATCAGCATCGGCCCAACATCATCGTCGGCTCCAGCCGCGGTGGTGCGGTGGCGATGGCAATCAAATCAAGCGACACGCCGTTGGTGCTGTTGTGTCCCGCCTGGAAGCGGTGGGGCACAGCCACAGTGGTCAAGCGAGGCACGACGATCCTACATTCCAGCAATGACGAAGCGATCGCTTTTGCCGATAGCCAAGAACTCACACGAATCAGCGGCCTGCCCGAGACGGCTCTGATCGAAACTGGAAATGATCACCGGCTGGCCGACGCTGCGTCGCTGAGAGCGATGCTGGATGCATGCCTCGCAGCGAGACCGCGTTTGATCGGGTGTGATTTCGGCGTTCCGAAAAAGGCGGGCGATCAAGCAAGGAAAATCATCCTCATTGAAGCTGTCAAGCTTGGCTCACACCACTACGCCATCGAACCGAACGGGCGGAATGCTCGACTGGTGCACGAATTCATCGATCCATCCCCATGGAAAACCAAGAGGCGCGGGTGGACTTTGCCCGACCTCGTCTATTCCTTGTCGGCCGACCCTTCTGTCAAGTTGGCTGCATTCGATTTCCCGTTCTCACTGCCGATCTCGCTTTTGCGCGACACCGAGTTTGCGAGGCTGTTGAATCAACCTCCGTTTGAAACTCGCGACGTATGGACCACCTTCGTCAGCGATCGGCTACGCCTGGCTTTCGACGATGATTCCGCTCGCTCCGAATTACAAGACCTCGCCTTTTTTGCGCCCTGGAAAGACAAGACGTTTTGGCTGAGACGAGAGACTGACGTTGTTACGAAGGGAAGTCCGCCACTCAAGCACAAATTCCAGAACATTTTTGCGATGACCATAGCCGGAAACGCTTTCCTGCATCGTCTCAAAGAGAATGGCCATACTATTCTTCTCGATTCGACCACTCCCACGCATTCCCCATGCGTATTCGAGACCTACCCACGCGCGGTCGCGGACCGGGTCGGTTTCGTCGGCAGCTACAAAACTTCTCCGCAGAAATGTCTACAAAGGGCCATGGAATTCATGCAACAACAGCGAGTCCGGATCGACTTCGACGAGAACGTGAGGCGTTTCTGTAACACCTATCGCACTCCTGGCAATGACCCCGATGGAGCAGACGCCTTCCTCTGCCTCATTGCTGCAATCGCCTGTGCGGAGGAAATGGCCGAGTTATGTTGCGGGACAGATCGAGAAATATTGCGTGAGGAAGGCGCTATAGTCGTACCCAAACGGATGCGGGACGATCATGTTCCGTAAGAGACAGAGCTCGTCGGAGCTCCCATTATTCCTTGGACGCTTCGGATCGCTCAGAACTCCAGACTTCGCCCCCCACGATCACCAGCACCCAGCACGAGGACTTCGTTATCGCCGAAGCAATCGTTGCGATTGAAGGGGATGGTTCCCTGACCGGACTGGAATGGAACCAAATCCCATATGTTCAAGTTCACAGCATGATCTCGATTGTGAATGCCAGCACGCTAATTCTGCGGCATCCGTGAAGAAACCTTACCTGGAGGGAGTCCATCTAGGAATAATCTCTTTGATGATGCGTTGCTGACCTCGTGGCGTAAGAGCTAGTTCGTCGCCATCTAACGGGCGGATCTCTTTGGCCTTGACAAGTCGCACGATAGCCGCGTTCACGGTTGCAGACTTCTGGTTTGCTGCTTGCTCTCGAATTGCGCCTCTCGTCAACCTGTTGCCTGTTGCGTGGTTTAGAAGCAGTAGCACTTCGTCCGAAGCCTGTATGTCCTTCGCAAGGACAAGCGGTTTTCCGTTGAGTTCATGGATCAAGGAGTGCTCAAGTTGTACGATGCGCTCTATCGTCTCTGCAATCACCTGCCGGTCTTGGTTCCATGCAATGCGAAGGAATTCACCAAAGAGCCATTTTCCAACGTGCAAAACCATCATTGAATCCATGTAGTTCGCATCGTATATGGGCGAGATGTGAACCGGACCTCTATCTGAGCGGAATTTGTAGACGACCTCGATCGCCTTGACTAAATGGTGGCGTTCTTTCTCTGCTAGATTGTGGGCAGCTTTCTGGTCTTCAAGCTTTGTGCAAATCTCGTTGGGTAGCTGACTATGTGTGATGATTCCACTATCAAGTTGGTAAAGAGAGCGAGCAATCGCTTCACATAATCTGCCGCCGTCAAGTTCTGCGGGTTTCCAATCGCCGGCGAGGAAGCGCTGGTGCATTTCCACATATCCTTCTACCACCGCTTTCGCCAAAGCTGGGTCCACGATTAAGGAAAGCGCTTGAATGAGCTGCGGCGTGGTGAGCATGTCAAACGCTCTTTCCCGCGACCAAGTCCTGTGCCCATTTTGTGCCGGGCGGCTGAAGCTGAAAGCCACCGCTCACTTTAAGAGCCTTCCCTTTCGCCCTATTAGAAGCCAACGCGCGGCCGAGCGTGCGCGAATCCACTTTGAAAATGAATGCTTCCAAAAGAAATTTTGAGAGCAGGTGCTCGGACACTACTTTCCCATCCTCCGTCGCAACTTTGGACACGGCCCACAACGCAAACACTCCTTTGTCTGCATTATTACGCCGCTCAAGCAGCGAGTGACCGTCGATGGAAGCATGTCCAACCTTCCACTTTTGAGCCCACTCCTTCGGCTTCGGCGATTGTTTCCGTCCCCTTTTACCCGCCAAATGCGACGTTGACTTCGAATCAGCGTCTTCTTTGGCAGCTTTGCCCCGCCCATCAGGCATCCAGCCAGGGCCATCTACGGCAATGTCGAATATCCTTTTGAGGGCTGCCTTTGCTTCGTCCCTTCCCTGTTTATTCAGCCGATACAGTTCACCCTCTCGTTCAAATCCCGAATGAGTCCGCAGAAACTTTCTCGAATTGCTATCGAGTACCTTCTGCAAAACAATGTTGAGATCCGCGCGCGAAACCTGAGTTCGTCCATCTTGTTCGTGGGCGTACACGAATAACAATGCAAGGCGTCTGGCATAGTCAAACTTGCTATCAGCTTTCAACCGTGGTTCATCGAGCTGTAAGACCGTACCTTCCTGATGGAATACCTCTCTTAGTAATTCTTGGTCTGCCGCGCCGGCGAGCCCCTGTGCTTTTTGCTCGGTTTGGATCTCGCTGGACAAGCCACCTGCTGGCTTCAAATCTGCAGCCGCCTCAGCAAGGGGGAGCGCGAGCTGTGCCTTGTTGTGGACGCCGCGTTGGACACCACGACCATCGCGCGGCATCAGCCGATTATCCAACGCATAAACGAGCGTCTCTCCGACGGTTGTCATAGCTGCATCTGTGAAGCTGAAGTTCAGCGCTCGCCCGCGCCTATCTTCCTTGAAATGGAGTACGTTTATCGCCGCAGATGGATATGGTTGTTCACTGACTGGGCTCGCCGGACCCTCGACGACGGCAGTCCCACAGCTGACACATGCCCGAGCATTGGGTTCCAAAATATCGCGACATACTTTGCAGCGAGCCTGCTTAGCGCAAGCAGGACAGAACACTGCGCGATCCGGTAAAGCGTCTCCACACATTGGACACTGATTCATGAAACTACTCCGTTTCTGTAAGCAAACCCCGGAAAACCGGTATGCTTCTCTTCAATAATCACGACACGAATGGTCCCGGACCAGCCGAGTTTTCCGCATTCGGGCCGGCAGAACCTCGGGACCCATAGTCGATGAGGTGTGATCCATTCACTGGCAGTGTTTACCACTTCACAAGCCTCAAATAATCGGCCCGCGCCCTTCGGAGTCAGCTGGTTCCCAAAAGCTTTCCACAATCACCCGCTAGTTCTACGTATTCTCATAATACGCAGCACTGGGACAACCAAGGTCCGGACGTAACAAATAACAATGAGCCGATCTCTTTTTGTCTCATCGCTACATACTGTTCACTTCAAAAGCCGGGACAACACCAATATTTGAAGAATGCAAGCGTTGATAAGGTTTCGAAGAACTGCGAGGGACTTAAACTTCAGGCCAGGTAGGTGGACGCCGGACCCTTGTGTGAGTCTCATCAGCAACGGCCAAGCAACCGGAAAGACTTTCAAATCGCTGCTCATTCAAAACTCTCTCCAAAACCTGACGAACCGCCGCACTACTTCGGCTCCTCACGCGCAATAGAAGAATCCCAGGATGGGCTCCTGGTGTGAACCGACGAACGTCGGGCAAAGTCAAGATCGAGAGTAATGAAGAAGCGGCCATCGTTGCAGACTCGTTTCCACACAGCTGAATCCGCCCCTCCGGACAGACCTTGGGCGTGAACGCGCTCGGCCTCATAGCCAGCGTTCCGCAAAGCCTCCACGTGCGAGCGTCCCAGGTTTTCGTCCAGCTTCAGAAGCATGGGACTAACGTATTGGGAGTATTTCTTCTTCGCGAGTCAAATTTGCAGCGTACGAGATAGCGGCTCGAATGTCGTCTAGCGTTAACGGCGGATATTCTTCGACGATTGCTTCTGGAGAGAGGCCATCGGCAAGATTGTCTAGAACAACCGAAACCATAATCCGTGTTCCACGGATGCACGGCTTGCCATGACACACATCCGGATTGATAGTTATCCTTTGCTGCCAATCCTGCATCAATTCCCCTCTCTTCCAAATTCGTTGAGCCCAAGATAACACATAGCCGTTCAGTTTGAGGGTTTCGCCTGCAGGGACAGGAAATACGCGTGTTATGAAAGCCATTTTCCAGCGCATTCTTGCTCACAAAATGATCACAGAAATCCGAGAACAGGGGGTAAAACCGGACGTTAAGAGCCACGAAATGCTATGAAACAAAAGGACCGGCCATTACTACGTTGTGCTCATAACCCAAAGGTCGGAGGTTCAAATCCTTCCCCCGCAATTGAAGGCCGGTGAACAACCGGCCTTTTTTATTGCAGTTGCCGGAAGCAATCTCATGCGCGAAACCTCTGGTGTCCGGACACCAGTCATTCTGGTGTGCCGTTGGTGTCCGTTATCGCGCCAGGCAAGACTTCGCCAGCTCGTTCAATCAACCGGTTGTTGGCGTGTGTGTAGATGTTTGCCGTCGTCGTGATCCGCTTGTGGCCAAGCTGGATTTGGGCCAGCTTCAGATCGCCGGTCAACTCGTTGATAATCGAGCTACCCGCGTGCCGGAAGGCATGAAAACCACTATGCCGGGGGAGCCGTTCAACTCCAGCGCGATCCACGGCTGGATAAAGAACGCTGTCCCGAATGACATCTGGATCTGCCGCCGAACCATCCCGGCTGGCAAAAAATGAAATCACCCGGTGCGTGAACAGTGATTGCTCTCGATGACTTTGCAGCGCCACGAACAGGACTTCAGGAATGTGCCTTGACTGCTTCGTCTTGTTCTTCGTTCGAGGGATCAACGCCCCTATCAATCGACTTTGAAACAGTGATTCTCCGCGACTGCCAATCAATGTCTTTCCAAGAGAGAGGAACAACGGCCGCCTGCCGGATTATTTCGCCGTCTGTAAGTAATATGAAACGCACCGTTTAGACGGTTTGGATGCGTCACCTGGATACGATCCACGACGACTGTGAGAGAGACGGGACCATTCAACGATGCAGCTTGTGCGCTGTCGCTGGGCCGACCCGCAGGCTCGACATGAATTCCAGACGGGGCAACAGGGTTCGATTTCCCGGAGCCGCAGAAAAAATCTTTGCAATCACGGACGAAATACCTTGCTGGCGGCCAAAATGATTTGCTAATGAACAAATTCATTTTCTAGCCAGAAAACGCCATTACTAATCAGGAAACGCCGTCGCTAATTAAGAAGAGCGATTACTGATTAGTAAAGCGCGATGCTAATTAGGAAAATGATTTGCTAATTAGCAAGTGCATTTGTTAGCCAGAAAACGCCATTACTAATCGGGAAACGCCGTCGCTAATTAGGAAGAGCGATTACTGATTAGTAAAGCGCGATGCTAATTAGGAAAATGATTTGCTAATTAGCAAGTGCATTTGTTAGCCAGAAAACGCC
>Ga0070707_100002009_pt1 | contig 19486 bp, 18 predicted proteins | sample KBSK5502metaG_FD_65468 | JGI IMG/M metagenome (GOLD analysis project Ga0070707, IMG submission 65468) | Corn, switchgrass and miscanthus rhizosphere microbial communities from Kellogg Biological Station, Michigan, USA - KBS K5-50-2 metaG | ecosystem: Host-associated > Plants > Roots >... | reverse complement strand
ACCCGCGTCGGCGACGTGCATGCTGCAATCTGAATGATCGACCCGGGCCGTTGCCTTCACGATGCGATCTTTAGCTCGAACAGGGCCTGCGGATCTGAAATTCCCTTGAGCATGTGCCGACCGAGATCGCCGGCCATATTGGCAGGCAGCGACCGCGCGACATCCTGGGAGCAGATGGCAGGCTTGGCGAGCAGCTTTGCAGCACTTTCCAGGCGGCTGGCATAATTGACGGTCGGGCCCACGACAGTGAAATCGAGCCGGTCGAGGCTGCCGATATTGCCATAGACGACGGGTCCCACATGCACGGCGGCAACGAAGCGCAAATCCGGGTTGTTGGCTTGGGCGAAGGCGCGGGTCACACTGCGGACCGCGCGTGCGCAAGCCTCTTGCCGTCCGCTGCCTTCGGCGGCAAAAAGGGAAAGCACGCCATCACCGATGAATTTGAGCACATCGCCGCCCTCGGACCGCACCGCCTCGACAACCACTTCGAAATAGCTGCCCAACAGGTGGAGAAGCGCGTCGGGCGCCAGCCGTTCCGACAGGTCGGTGAAGCCGCGCAAGTCGGTGATCACGACCGCCGCATCGATCTCGGTCATCGCACCGCGCTGGAACGCCCCGCCGGCCACGCGGCTCGCGGGGCCGGTGCCCAGATAGACTTCCAGGAGGCTGGCCGTCGAATGGCGCATCGCCGCGGGTTCAAGCGCCGCCGCCATCGCCGGCATCAGTTTCTCGATCAGCGCGGCCTCTCCGTCGCGGAAGCCGCCTGGGCGATCAGTGGTGAAGGCGCTCGCCTGGACCGACCCGTCGCCATATTCGACCGGCAGGGCCAGGTAGTCGGTGCTGCCCGCCGCGGCCAGTTCGAAAAGAACCTCATGGTCACGGCCACGCTCAAGCCGTTCAAGCGAGCTGCGAAAGCTCGTCCTCGATTTGATGACATGTTCGAACGGGCTGCCGTGAAAGGCATTTGTCTGCAGCACGCTGCGCGGCACGGTATAGAACTCTGCGCCGCCAGTGCGTGTCCACACTATTCCCCAGGCGCCGATCAAGGGATTGGCGACCTGCTGGGCGATGCGCACCCGCCATAGGGGAATGCCGGACGCGACGAGCCTCCCCACCAGCCCGTCGACTATCTCGGCCGGTGTGCAGGACCGCCGCGCCGGTCCGATCAGCCAGTTCGTGATTCGGGCCTCGGTCGCCGAAAGATCTTGCGCTGGAATATCCATGCCTAATCCTACGCCCCGTCCCGGGTGAAGGAAAGTATCGTGAACCTGCTAGCTGACGCTGTTGCCGCTGATCTTGAGATGCGCCGGTACGGCCACGTCCGCCTGGACGAGGTCGCCGGTCACTTCATCGAGATAATTCACGCCAATGATTGCCCTGGCGGATTGTGAGATCATATTGCCGGTGACGCTCATGGCCCCGGCGCCCTCGCTCACCGATAGGGTGATTGCGGTCGGGCACTGGCGTACGAGGTTGCCATTGATCAGGATGTTGCGCGCATAGGCACCCCAGCCCGCGGTGATCCCAATATGCGATGCGCCCTCGATCGCATTGCCGGCGATGATCGTATCGGCTTCGGCGCCGATGCCGCGCTTTTCTGGATTCGAACCACCCCGGTGATATCGCGGATGACATTGTTGGCGCACACCGCCAGTCTGCCGCCCTCGTTGAAATTGGTGATCGAGATGCCGGTCGCCGCGGTCTCGATGAGATTGCCGGACACTACTGCTCCGTCGAAAGCGAATTCGACATAGATCGCCGTCTCGCTCAGCCTGGAACAGGAATTATTGACGATCTGGCAATTGCGTCCGGAATTGTTGCGGATGGCGCTGTAGCCGCAGTCACCGATGCGGTTGTTACTTACAATCACGTTGCCGGCTCGGAACACGACGATGCCATTGCCGTTCTGGCCTGAGCCACCGGCATCGAAGCGTATCCGTTCGACCCGGTTGCCGGTGACGATCGTACCGTCGGCGCGCTGGTCGCTGGTCCAGATCTGGATGCCGTTATTGCCGATGTCATGGACATGATTGGAGACGACCTCGAGCCCGGTCGAATCGAGTGCAAAAATGCCGGTCCGTCCAAGCATCGAGGCTTCGTTATGGGCGATGCGTCCCGAACATTGCGTGAGCCTGATACCATTGCCGGTGAAATCGCTGAAGGCGCAATTTTCGATCCTCAGCCGCTCGCTGTTCTGTGCCGAGACAAGTGCAAGATCACTTTCTGATGTCTCAGTTGATCCCTGGAAGCTGATGCCGTCGAGCGTGACGTTTTCCGCTTCGACAGAGAACACGCCGGCATGATTTGTCGTCACGAGCCTCGCCTGACCAAGCAGACCCCGGATGACGATAGGGCGATCGATACGCAGGCCTGATACTTTGTAAGTGCCGGCGGGCAGCAGCAGAACGAGGCCGCGTTCGCAAGCCTTGGCAATGGCCTTTTGCAGCACGGTCGATGATCGCCCTTCGCATCGGGCTTCAGCCCAAACTCGGCCGCCGAAATATAGGGGTTGGCAGGGGCCGCCATAGCCGGGCCAGCAGTGGCTGCACCTGCGGCGAGCACCGGGGCTGCAGACATGAAGATACGGCGTGAGAAATCCATTTTGGCACAGTCCTCGCTCATCTCCTGCAGTCCATGTGCCGGGTCAAATGTTGGCTGGGGAATGGAAGTCAATGTGAGGGCGTATCCACTTCATCTCGCCATTCGGAGGCCGGTCATGAAGAGTCGGATGTTTCTGGCAATGCTGTTGGCTTTTACTCTGGGTGCTGTGCCCTTTGTGCCTGCTTTTGCCATGGGTGGTGGTGGCGACGGTGGCGGAGGAGGCGGTGGCAGTAGCGGCGGAGGCGGGAAAGGCGGCCAAGGCGAACACACAGTCAAGAAATGCAAGAAGAACGAGGTCCAGGACAAGAAGACAAAGAAATGCGTCAAGGTGTCTTACGGAGTCCTGCCCGATGAAGACCTCTATCAAGAGGGCGCCGCTTTGGCCCAGGCTGGAGAATATGACTGGGCCCTCGCCGTCCTGGCGGCGATCAGGAATCAGGACGATCCGCGCGTTCTGAATTACACGGGATATAGTCTTCGCAAGTCCGGACGGCTGGAGGAGGCGATTGGGAAATACCGGAAGGCGCTCGCCATCAATCCAAATTTCGTGCTGGCGCGGGAATATCTGGGTGAAGGCTATGCTGCGGCCGGCCGCGTCGATCTCGCGAAGGCCGAGCTGACCGAAATCGCCAGTCGCTGCGGCACAACCTGCGAGGAATATCAGGAACTCGCCGAGCACATCGACCTTACGCGGGCCTACTGAGACGCGAAATCGATCAGCACGTCGACCGAAGCCTTATTCCGCCGCCCTTTGCGCATAGCCGAGACGCTCATTGAGCCGGTCGAGCAGCTTCTGTGCGGCTTCCGGTATGACGGTGCCGGGCGGAAACACAACCGCAGCACCCGCATCGAGCAATGTCTGGACATCTTCCGGCGGGATGACGCCGCCGACGACGATCATGATGTCGGATCGGTCGAGCTTCTCTAGTGCGGCCTTGAGGGCAGGGACGTGGCTCAGATGCCCGGCGGTGAGCGAGGAGACGCCGACCACATGCACATCGCTCTTCACCGCGACATCGGCGACTTCCTCTGGCGTTGAGAACAATGCCCCCACTTTGACGTCGAAGCCCATATCGCCGAAAGCCGAGGCGATCACCTTCTGGCCGCGGTCATGGCCATCCTGGCCGATCTTGGCGACGAGGATGCGGGGCGGCCGGCCGTCGGCTTCGCTGAACGCGCTCACGGAGCGGCGCGCATCGTCGAGCTTCTGCCGGTTCCGGCGGCTCGCTTCCTCATAGACACCTTTGACGGCGCGGCTTTCGGCGGCATGCCGGCTCCAGGCCTTTTCCAGCGCCAGCGATATCTCGCCGACCGTCGCCTTGGCGCGCGCCGCATCGATGGCGGCGGCGAGGAGATTGCCTTCACCGCTCCGCGCCGAGCGGGTCAGTTGGTCGAGAGCCGCCTGACAGGCGCGTTCATCGCGCTCGGCTCTCAGCCTTGCGAGTTTCTCGATCTGGCGCGCCCTGACCGCTGAATTGTCGACCTTCAGGATATCGATCTCGGTATCCTTGCCGCTGATATATTTGTTGACGCCGACCACGGTCTGTTCGCTGGTATCGATGCGCGCTTGCGTGCGGGTCGCCGCTTCCTCGATGCGTAATTTCGGAATGCCGGCTTCGATAGCTTTCGCCATGCCGCCGAGCTTTTCGACTTCCTCGATATGGCGCCAGGCCTTGGCCGCGAGATCGCCGGTCAGTCTCTCGACGAATGCACTTCCGCCCCAGGGGTCGATGACACGGCAGGTACCGGCTTCCTTTTGCAGGAAGAGCTGTGTGTTGCGCGCGATCCGGGCGGAGAAGTCAGTCGGCAAAGCGAGAGCCTCGTCGAGCGAATTGGTGTGCAGCGACTGGGTGCCGCCCTGGGTAGCCGCCATCGCTTCGATGCCGGTGCGTATCACATTGTTGAACACATCCTGGGCCGCGAGACTCCAGCCTGATGTCTGGCAATGCGTGCGGAGCGACAGAGAGCGTTCGTCCTTGGGATCGAACGGCTTGATGAGCTTCGCCCACAGCAGCCGGGCGGCGCGCATCTTCGCCACTTCCATGAAGAAATTCATGCCGATTGCCCAGAAGAACGACAGGCGCGGCGCGAAGCGGTCGATATCGAGGCCCGTGGCGATGCCGGCCCGCACATAATCGAGTCCGTCGGCCAGCGTATAGGCGAGCTCGAGATCGGCGGTCGCTCCAGCTTCCTGCATGTGATAGCCCGAGATCGAGATCGAGTTGAATTTCGGCATCTTCTCGCTGGTATAGGCGAAGATGTCGGAGACGATGCGCATCGATTGCCTGGGCGGATAGATATAGGTGTTCCGCACCATGAATTCCTTGAGGATGTCGTTCTGGATCGTGCCAGAGAGTTTTTCGGGCGGCACACCTTGTTCCTCACCCGCCACAATATAGAGCGCCAGCACCGGCAGCACCGCTCCATTCATCGTCATCGATACGCTCATCTTGTCGAGCGGGATGCCGTCGAAGAGCGTGCGCATGTCGAGGATCGAATCGATGGCGACACCTGCCATGCCAACATCGCCGGAGACGCGTGGATGGTCTGAATCATAGCCGCGATGAGTGGCGAGATCGAAGGCGATCGACAGGCCCATTTGCCCGGCCGCCAGATTGCGCCGGTAAAAGGCGTTCGAATCTTCCGCTGTGGAGAAGCCGGCATATTGCCTTATCGTCCAGGGCTGCGTGACATACATGGTCGGATAGGGGCCGCGCAGATAGGGTGCGATCCCGGGCCATGTATTGAGGAAGTCGAGATCCCTGGTATCAGCCGAAGTATAGGCGGATTTGACGGCGAGGCCTTCGGGCGTCTCCCACAGGGAGGATGCCGTGGCCGATGGCGCCGCCCTGAAATCGACTTTGCCGAAATCCGGAACGCGGCTCACGATTGAGCTCCCGGCGTCTCGAATGTCTCCGCGAGACGATGGGCGGCAAGGCCGCTTTGGGGCGCCGCTTGACGCGGCGCCTCTTCGATGGCGGGCGCAGTCGCGCGGGGCGGTGTGTAACTTGTCACCCCTATGATGGTCTCTGCTTTCGCCCCGACGCGCGCCAGTCGTTCGCTGCGTTTCTCGGCAATGAGGCCCGCGATGCGCCCGCTTTCGATCGCAGCGACAATGCCGCCCTGTGTCTCGATCTCCTGGAACAGCTTCCATGCCGTATCGCAGAGCGCCTGGGTCAGAGATTCGATATAGCCGGAGCCCGAGGCCGGATCGCTGACATGCCAGAGCTGCGATTCTTCCTGCAGGATCGTCTGCGTATTGCGCGCGATGCGGCGAGCGAAATCATCGGGGAGGCCTTGCGCCAGGGAGAAAGGCAGAACGGTGATCTGGTCGGCGCCGCCGAGGGCCGCGCCGAAGACGGCAGCCGTCGTTCGCAGGATATTGGTATGGGGATCCTCGGCCGTCATCATTCGCCAGGACGTCTCGCCATGGACCTGGAGCGCCTCGGTGGCCAGTCCGGATGCCGCGAGGATGCGCGACCACAAAAGCCGCGCTGCCCGGAACTTCGCCAGCGTGACGAACATGTCCTGATCGGCCGAAAGTGTGAGCGCCACGGCACGCTTGAGATGATGGTCAGTGAGTTGGTCGAGGGCGCGCAGATAGGCGACGCCGGTGGCCAGCAAGAAGGCGAGTTCCTGCGCTTCACTCGCCCCGGCATCATGCCAGATCGTAGCTGAGGCTTGCGCGAAAGGACCTGTGAAATCCTGCTCACGCAGTGCGCCGACTGTCTTCTCTAATTCTTCCGCATAGAAAGCATCGATCCTGCCCCGAACGGCGCCGGTTCCGATCGGATCGAGACCGAAGCACAGACGCAGCCGTTCCGGATCGACAGGCTGCGTCGCGACCCATTGCGCCAGCTCCTCCGCGGCTTTCGCGCCACGAGGGCCTGCATCGATACGGAGGTCGATCGCATCGATCCTGATGCCGGACATGACGCGCGCGAGATTTTTCCGGTCACATTCGGCAAGACCGAAGCCGCGCGCTCCCGGCGCATCGGCAAAGAGGAGTTGAAGCCCGGTCGCGCCATGGTTCAGATCATCAAGCGCCTGTGCATTTGCTTTGGCTGGATCAGGATGATCGGTGCGCTGCACCACAATCCACGGTGTCTGCTCGGGCCGCCGGACTTCGACCGCCAGTCCCGATGAGTAGAGCGGGGCGATGGTGATGCCGTCCATCGTTCTGGAAAATAGCCGCTTCTTGAAATCGGCACCCTTGAGCACGGCTTGGACCCGCATGTGCCAGTCGTTTTCGCTGGCGGGTGGAAATTCCGCTGCCAGCGGCAATCCGGTGAATGACCCAACGTCAGACATAGGCGCTCAGCCCTGGAATGGAGCCTGCCACTTGCTTGACCAGATCATCGCCCGCTTCTTCCTTGGCATAGGCGAGCGTTTCACTACCGAGCTGTTTGATCTGGTCCATGTTGAGGCCGGCCGCCTGCAGCTTGCTGATCGCGGCGAACGGCCCGCCGAGCATGCCGAACAGTCCGCCGCGCGAACCGTTGCCGCTATATTGACGCGCCAGCTCGTCTGCGCCCGGCAGCTTGGCGAAGAGTTCGCCGACTTTCTGCTGGTTGCCCTGCGTCTTGACGAGCGACAGCATGATGCCCAGCGCCTTCTCAGCGCGCTTGGGATCTAGACCGGTCTTCGTCACAATTCGGGCAATCAGCTCCTGCATGGGGACTCCGGCATGTTTGAACTCGCCAGCGTTTTATAGCAGATTGGAGCGCTTGCAAGTCTGAGGCTTTATATGGGGGCGAATTGACGATGGCTAACGATACGATCTTTTTGGGCAAGGCGGATAAGCGCCAAGACCTCTTCCTGCCCATGGCCAATCGGCACGGCCTCGTGACCGGCGCCACCGGCACCGGCAAGACCGTCACCTTGCAGATCATGGCCGAAGGCTTCTGCAAGGCGGGCGTTCCGGTCTTCGCCGCCGACGTGAAGGGCGATCTCGCCGGCATCTCACAGGAAGGCACGGCCCAGGATTTCCTTGTCGAGCGCGCCAAGAAAGTCGGCTTCGAGGATTATGGCTTCGAGGCGACGCCGACGATCTTCTGGGATCTGTTCGGCGAGCAGGGCCATCCCATCCGCACCACCATTTCCGAAATGGGTCCGCTGCTGCTGTCGCGTCTGATGGGACTTACCGACGCGCAGGAAGGTGCCCTCAACATTGCCTTCAAGATCGCCGATGAAGAAGGTCTCGCCCTTCTCGACCTCAAGGATCTGCGCTCGCTGCTTTCTGATCTCGCCAGCCGCGGCAAGGAACTGCGCACCGATTATGGCAACCTCAATGCGATGACGATTGGCTCGATCCAGCGCCGCCTCGTGGTGATCGAGGAGCAGGGCGGCGACAAGTTCTTCGGCGAGCCGGCACTCGACATCAAGGACCTGATGCGCACGACGCGTGACGGCCGCGGCTATATGAATATCCTCGCCGCCGACAGACTGATGTCATCACCGCAGCTTTACGCGACCTTCCTTCTGTGGCTGCTGTCCGAATTATTCGAGGATCTCCCCGAAGTGGGCGATCCCGACAAGCCGAAACTCGTCTTCTTCTTCGACGAGGCGCATCTGCTGTTCACCGATGCGCCCCCTGGCCTCTTGCAGAAGATCGAGCAGACGGTGAAGCTCATCCGCTCGAAAGGCGTTGGCGTCTATTTCGTGACCCAGAATCCGCTCGATGTGCCGGAAAGCGTGCTTGCCCAGATGGGCAACCGCATACAGCATGCGTTGCGCGCCTATACGCCGCGCGAGCAGAAGGCGGTGAAGACGGCGGCCGATACCTTCAGGCCCAATCCCAAATTCAAGACCGACAAGGCGATCACCGAGCTCGGCAAGGGCGAGGCGCTGGTCTCGGTGCTCGATCTCAAGGGTGTGCCGACCATAGTGGAGCGCACGCTGATCCGCCCACCGGAAAGCCGTATTGGTCCGATCACGCCGCAGGAACGCGAGAAGCTCATCAAGTCATCGCCCGTCTATGGCCAGTATGACGAGACGGTCGACCGCGAGTCGGCCTATGAGAAGCTGACGCAGCGCGCCGGCGAACGCGCCGAGGCGCAGGAGAAAGCCCAGGTCGAGAAGGCGGCGGCGCGCGAGGCACGGGCAGCACCGCGTGGTCGGGAATCGGCGACCGACCGCTTCGTCAAGAATGTCGCCGGCAGTGTCGGGCGCCAGGTCGGCTCCATGGTGGTGCGCTCGCTCGTGCGCGGCATCCTTGGGGGTCTGTCGCGCCGATAACGAAAAACGTGAAAAAATTCCTGGCTGGCTCTCCTGCGGGGCGTAGGGTAGGGGCAAATACAGCGATTTACAACTGCGAGCTTCGTGGCGATTGTGTGCGGGAGGAATCTCATCCGTTAAGCCACACCTCCGAAAGGGCGGGTCTAGTCCAGGTTGACGTAAGGTTATTTTTTTGGCACCGTTCCCCTGTCGTTATGCTTGGGGAGGTTGCGGTCATGATGGCGGTTTGGGGAATACTCTTCCGTTGCCGATACGCGTTCGTCTTCCTTGGTCGGCACGGATTCTTGCCGATAATGGCGGGTGTGGCGTTTCTTGTTCTCTACGGATACTCCGCGAACCTTGCGGCGGCGGATTTCCAGAAAACAAAGTGCTGGTTCGATATCCCCCGGGATCGCGGAATGACATGCGGTTCGCTCCATGTGCCTGAAAATCGCGGTAAGGACTCAGGCGCCGAGATTGCTCTCGCCACCGTTATCTTCCAGCCGGATCGGGAACGCTATGAACCGGTTGTCTTTCTGAGCGGCGGCCCAGGCCAAACCGCGAGCATTAGCACACGTGAGGAGATAGATGGATGGTGGCAGTTCATCAGTCAGCAAACCTGGATGATCGGGCGCAGAGTCGTTGTCGTTGACCAGCGCGGCGTCGGCATGTCGAAGCCGGCACTCGACTGCTCCCGATTTTTCAAAGCTGATGACTGGAATCGCGTCTTGCTGAGCGTGGATGCGGATGCCACCAGCTTGGACAAACTCCGAAAAGAAAAGGTCCTTGCTTGCCGAAGCGCGTTGACTTCAAAAGGCATTGACCTTTCTGCTTACAGCACCGCTGAAAATGCCGCCGACATCAACGACCTGCGCAAGGAACTCGGAATAGGACGCTGGGTGCTATACGGCGTGTCGTACGGAACCAAGGTTGCACTGGAGGTGATGGATACGTATCCGGAAGGAATCTCGGCCGCAATCTTGGATTCAGTGCTTCCGTCGGATATAAACTACCTCAAGGAAGATGGGCCGAACCTGGCCCGTTCGCTGAAACTTCTCGATCATGACTGCCGGCTGGATCGACACTGCATGCGCGATCTTGGAAAGGCAGTGGAAACAGTTGTCCGGCAATTGGATCGGCAGCCAATCCTTTTGCGCAGCTCAACCGAGCCAAACGCGCCTGATCGCTACCGCTACGTGTCCGGGTTGGATTTTCTCGACATCCTGTTCGATTCTTTTTACGACCGAAATGCCGTCGAGATGCTGCCCCCTCTGATACAGAGCATCTACAAGCACGACTACGGTCCACTTGCCCAGATGATCTTTGACGATGAGGGAGACGGAATGGACATCTTTGACGGAATGGATTTTTCGGTAACGTGCTCCGAGTCCGCACCGTCTAAATTTTCAGGCACACGAGGCGAATACTGGGCCGGTTGGGCTGAAAGCGTGGACTATTCCTGGATTTGTCCGCTTTGGCTACCGGAAGCATTGGTAAGACCCAAACGGCAACTGCACCGAAGCCGAATTCCGGCACTGCTGCTGTCTGGAGAGTACGATGCTGCGACGCCAAGCGACTGGGCTTATCGCGCGGCAAAGAATCTGCCTTCAAGCCAGGTTGTCGTTTTTCGCGGAATTGGGCACGACGTAATAGATTCCGATCCCTGCGGTTCCGAAGTTGTTGCCGACTTTCTGACAAACCCTGGGCGTAGGATAGCAACTGCATGCCTCGAACACTTGGAAGCACCGCAATTTGCAAGTCCGGACGAGCAATGGGCCAGTGTCAGAACAAGACGTGCCGCGGCGGGATTGCCAAAGGGGGGGCCGTCGTCATCACGCTTTCATCACCGTCACTAGAGAGACCAAAGGCATATCCCGCGAGCGAATATACGCGCGCATCAGGTTCAGGCAGCCAGTTTGTCCTCAGATAATCTCATCCTCATCGAAGAGTGGCGCTTGCGCCAGTTCGCCTCCGATACGGCCGATGCGCGCGCGTGACGTCTCGGGGTCCTTCACCCGGGCGATATGGAACAGCGCATCTCCGCGATTGACGATCGGCAGATTGGTGCGCCCGATCACAATGCCGTTCTCCGGCGAAATGACCTGAACGGCGCGTTCGCCGAAGGGATCGGAGATCTCGCCGATTGCCTCACCCTTCGCCACCTGATCGCCGGCAAGCGGGGCTGCCCGCAAAAGCCCGCCTTCTGGCGCCCTGAGCCAGGCGCTCGATGTCGAGATCGCTGGCGGGACCTTGCTTCTCGCGATATTGGTCGGCGCGATCATGGAGAGCCACTTCATCACCCGCAATATGCCGATGACGCCGGCGCGAATGGCGATCTCATCGAAGCGCAAGGCCTCACCGCCTTCATAGAGCAGCATCTTGACGCCATGATCGCGCGCGCATTGCCGCAGCGTCCCCTCGCGCAGCTTCGAGATGAGGATGACCGGCGGGCCGAAGGCCTCCGCCATCTGCAGGAGATCGGGCGCGCCGGGCGCTATGCGGATCTGCGGCAGGTTGGTGCGATGCTGGGCGGCGGTGTGGAGATCGATGCCGTATTCGCTCTTCAGCACCACTTCGCGCATGAACAGGTCGGCGACGATCGAGGCAAGCGAGCCATGGTCCGAGCCCGGAAAGGAGCGATTGAGATCGCGCCGGTCCGGCATGTAGCGCGAATGGCTGATGAGACCGAAAGCGTTGACGACCGGTACGGCGAGCAGCGTTCCGGCAATATTGTGCAAGGCGCGATGGCGGATCACCCGGCGCACGATCTCGGCCCCGAGGATCTCATCGCCATGGACGACTGCGGACAGGAACAGCACCGGCCCGGCTTTGTCGCCATGGATGACATGCACCGGCAGGGTCAGGGGCGTGTGGTTGGACAGTGCGCTCACCGGCAGGTCGACGGTCCTGCGCTCGCCAGGGTCGAGTTGCATGGTGCCGAGCGTGAACGGCTTGGCGCTCATCCTTTGCCCTTGGTCCTGGTGCGCCCGGGTCTCGCTTCCGCCTCGAGGAACTGGATGATGGCGGAAGCGACATCGACGCCGGTCGCCTTCTCGATACCCTCGAGCCCCGGCGACGAATTGACTTCGATCACCAGAGGCCCCCGATTGGATTGCAGCATGTCGACGCCGCAGACATTGAGACCCATGGAGCGTGCCGCCTTGACCGCGGCCGCCTTTTCCTGACGGGTGATGGTGATCTTCTCGGCATGGCCGCCGCGATGCAGGTTGGAGCGGAAGTCGCCCTTGGCGCCGGAGCGCCTGATCGCGGCGATCGGCTTGCCGTCGATGACGAAGACGCGGAGATCGCGGCCTTCCGCTTCCTTGATGAACTCCTGGACCAGGATGGCGACATCGGCGCCGTGAAAGGCCTCGATGACCGACTTCGCCGAATTATGCGTTTCGCTCAAGACAACGCCGATGCCTTGTGTGCCTTCCAGCAGCTTGATCACGGTAGGGGCGCCGCCGACAATGTCGATCACATCGTCGGTGCGGGTCGTGTCATTGGCGAAGGCGGTGATCGGAAGTCCGACGCCGTCCCGCGCCAGGATCTGGACCGAGCGCAATTTATCGCGCGACCGACCGATGGCGACCGACTCGTTGAGCGGGAACACGCCCATCATCTCGAACTGGCGCAGCACCGCCAGACCATAAAATGTATGCGAGGCGGCGATGCGCGGGATAACGGCGTCGAAGCCTTCGAGCTTCTCGCCCATATAGCGTAGTTCGGGCTTGCGCGAAGTGATGTTCATGTAGCAGCGCAGATAATCGACCGGCACGATCTCATGGCCGCGCGCCTGGGCCGATTCCATGATGCGTTGATGCGAGAACAGCTTGGGATTGCGGGTCATAAGCGCGATCTTCATCGTGTCTTGGTCTTTCTGGGTCGCCGTGATCTGAGAAAGGTGCGGCTCGGATCGACGAGGAATGTGCCTTTGATCGAGCTCCGGCCGATGAGCATCGCAGCGCCCATGTCGGAACGCTGGGTGAGGGTGATTTCGGCATCGAGGACATGGCTGCCGATCTCGATCGGGGTCACGATCACGGCACGCAATTCGATTTGGCCGTTCGAACTCTTGATCCGGCGCAGATCATGCAGTGGCATCTCGCATTCGATGCGCCGCGAGGAACTGCCGCGCCGCTGCACCTTGAATCGCACTTTCATGCGCTTGCCGCGCCCCCTGATATGGATATCGTCGGCATGAAGGGCCGCCGAGCGGGCACCGGTATCGATCTTGGCGATGATCGGCCCGGCGCCGAGTTCGGGAAGACTGACCGATTCCTGCCAGCCGATAAGGGCAGGGCCATTTTCCGGGTCTATGTCGTCTTCCGCCATTCAGAGGTCTCCGGGTCCGAACATAATGCATGGCCCCGAAAAGTTGCAGGCTTTTTCGGAAAGGTCATGCCTAAAGAGTAAATGGAATCATGGCCCTGAAAGGGTGCAACTAAGGGCTAGGAGTCGTCGTCGACAGGACCGCACCAGCCAGGAAGATACCGGGCATCCGTTCCCCGTGCGGCGGCCAAGGCCATATTCAAGGCGCGGTCGAAGTCCTTCTCCACCACCGCCCGCTTGATGCGCCGTCGCATAAAATCGGCCCACAGGAACTCGCTGAAGGGCGTCGTGTCCTTGGCGTAGCCGCCGGTGCGGCGCAGCGCCCCGGCGAGGGAACGATAAGGATCATCGATCAGATCCGGGATTCTGGTGGGGATATCGTCATAGGTCCGGCGCATGCCGCTCGCATCGAAGGGATGCATCCAGCCACGATTGTCGAGCACCACCCAGAAAGCGTCCTTGGGCAAATGGCTCAAGTCGCTGACCGTCGTTGTCAGCACGTGCTTCACGCCTTCCTGGTGCAAAGCGAGCGCCAGGTGGTGATGGTCGGTGACATAGGGGCGTTTTTTGGGTCCGATGACGACCGGGATCATGTGACGGCCAAGGAATTCAGCACCCTTCTTGCTATGATCCTGGCGCCATTCGCGCTGCTTCAGGGCGACTTCGCGCATGCCGACCGTGATCTGGGTAGGCCGCAGATCTTCGATGGCGGTCGGTTTGACGAAGGGATCGCGATTTTGCATTCCGGTCATCCTCCAGCCGGTGAAAGGGCCCGCACGGCTTCATCGACGCTGTGAAACAGGTGATCCGGCCCGAGTTCGGCGAGGATGCCGAACCGGCTGAGCGCTGTCTGCGCCCGGACCGATTCAAGGCGCGCGATGGCGAAACGGATGCCGGAGGTTCGGCAATGGCTGATGACAGCGATGAGCGCCTGCGCCGCGGTGAAGTCGATATCGGCGATGCCGCTCGCTTCGAGAACGACAAGCGATGGTGGCCTGCCGCCGGCGTCGATCGCAGCGATCATTCCGGTCTTGAAGATCTGCGCATTGGCAAAGAGCAAGGGCGCCTGGAAGGCGATGACGGTGACATTCTCCTGTCTCTCGTTTTGTTCGGAGGTTCCCGATGGCCACCAGACGGTCGTTCCCGGGAGCTTGTGCAACTCCATCGGACGGGTGTGGATGGTCATCCAGACCCCGTGCAGCAGCGACAGGCCTATGCCGATGGCGGCACCCGCCTCGATCGGCAGGAAGATGATTGCGACGGCGGTGAGGACGACCAGCAGAAATTCCAGCGGCGCCTGCTGCGCGATAATGACCATCGCGCCAAGCCGGAAGATCCGCTGCGCCACGAAAAGGAGGACGCCGCCAAGGGCTGCTTGCGGCACATAAGCGAGGAGTGCGCCGCCCCAGAGCACCAGGACGAATACGATTGCGGCCGCGGTGAGCGCCCCAAGCTGAGATGTCCCGCCGGCCTCTGCTACCACCGCAGTGCGCGGCGGACTGGCATTGACCGGGAAGGCGCCGAATGCGGCGGAGAGGAGATTGCCGGCGCCGATGCCGACGAAATCGCGATTGGTGTCGAGCGTCCGCTGGGCAGGGCCCGGAAAGGAATGGATCACGGCCGCCGTCTGCATCATGACGACAAGCGTGACGATCAGCGCCAGCGGCACCAGCTGACGGAAATCATCGAGGTCCGGGAAGGTGAAGTTTGGCAGACCACCTGGCAGGACACCGAGAACGGCGACACCGCGGCTTTCGAGGTCGAGCGCCAGCACTGCGATGATGGCAAGCACGATGCCCACCAGCGCGCCCGGAATCCGGATATCGATCCGTTCGGTGACCAGCATCACGAAGAAGACGCCGAAACCGATCGCGGTTGTGAAGGGGTTGAGGGTGGAGAGGTGAGTGAACAAGAAGAGGGCGCGGGCCGGAAGATTGCTTCCCTCGGCGGCGATGCCGAGAAGGCCCGGCAATTGCGAAACCAGGATATGGACCGCGATGCCCGCCAGGAACCCGGTGATGACTGGCGTCGACAGGAGATTGGCGATCCAGCCAAGCCGCAGGGCGCCGGCGAAGACGAGCATCAGGCCGACAAGCAAAGCAAGCGCGACCGCCGCCGATCCAATCGACGTCGCGCCCGATGCCGCGAGCGCGGCCAGGGTACCGGCAAAGATAGGAGTGATGGTCGAATCGGCGCCGGCGGTCAGCACGCGGCTTGCTCCGAGTGCCACGAAACCGATCGTCGCGCCGATGAACGCATAGAAACCGACTTGCGGTTCGAAGCCGCCAAGCCGTGCCGTTGCCATCTGCTCGGGAACGGTTATGGCCACAAGCGTCAGACCGGCCAGGATGTCTCGTCCGGCATTGGCCGCGGTCCAGCCCTGGAAGGAGCCAAACGGGCGCAGTGACAGTCGGGCATTCACGGCATCGATGATGCCTCGCATCGCGGCGCGTTCCTCTCGCACTGACGGTGAATCCGGCCTGATCAATACGTCATCGGTTGGATAGCATGGCGGGCAGATGAGAACAATGATGGGTGCAACAGGCGGGCCCTTGCATGCCTGGGAAATACCGTCAAAGATCGCGAGCACATTTCAGGGAGGACATCATGAAGGATGGAGAACTCATGCAGGTGGCCTATCTCGTGCGTGATATCGAGACGGCGATGAAGCGCCACTGGGATCTGTGCGGCATCGGGCCGTGGCATGTCTACCGTTTCTCAGCGCCGGAGGTGCGCGACTATCTCTATCGCGGCAAGCCCGCCACTCATGAAGTGCTGATCGCCGTCACCAAGGACGGCGGCATTCAGCATGAATTGATCCAGCCGGTCAGCGGCTATTCGATCTATGACGAATTCCTCGACCGCAAGGGCGAAGGGTTGCATCACACCAAGCTCTATTACGCCGATTGCGCCAAGGCGGTCGCCGATTATGCGCGCCGCGGTTACCCTGTCATCCAGAGCGGCAAGTTCGATGCCGACGAGCACTACTATCTCGATACCGAAAAGGACTTCGGCTACATCATCGAGCTCGGCAATGGCGGGCGGATCAGGGGGACCGACTGGCGCTATCCGAAGTAGCTGGTGACCGCCTATACACCCTCACCCTGAGGTGGCCGCGAAGCGGCCCTCGAAGGGTCTGGTGCAATAGACTCGCTCTATCCTGATGGGCGCTTCGAGGTGAGCTGCGCTCGTACCTCAGCGTGAGGGTACTGAGAGATGTGAGTCGTTCAACCCTTCGCATTATACGTGTAGCGAAAGGTGCAGCAGGGTGCGCCCTGCATGATGGTCTGCTTGCGCTCGAGCGTGATATTGGGATCGTAACCCTCGCAGAACGTACCGTCGCGGTTGCAGGAGAGCAGGTGCCCGATCTTGCCGAGGCCCATTTCCTTGTAGGTTTCGGCATAGCGGCAGCGCGTGATATCGAAGTCGAAGCGCTCGTCGGTGGCCTCCAGCACCTTCATCTCGAGCGCGCCGTCGGCGGTCCATAGATCATAGAGCTTGATGAAATCGGCCATCGAGGTGACCCCACCCGGCGCCCGTTTGGCGAATTCCTTGCCTTCGGCGATGGCCGCCTTGCGGATCGCTCTGTCCAGTATTGCCGCCGCTTTCTCCTCACCGATTTCGGCCGCCATCTCGGCGAAGATCGGGCCAATGACCTGCGCCTGCAGGCGGCGTTTGGTGAGGGTGGGGAGATCGGCCATGGGAACATTGACTTGAAACATTACATCTAGAGGACCCTAACGTTCCGATGCTTCCATAGTCAATCGCAGGGGGAATGCGGCTAGCGCATGGACATCAGCTTTGCCATCAGGCCTGCTTCGACCGGGATTGCGGGTTTCCGTACCTGCTCTTCATAGCCGATATCCTGCCTCTCGTCAGGCGTGAGATCTGCGAGGGCGCGCCGTGTGCGGGCCGCTTTGGATTTTTTTTGCATGAGCGCCCCAATACCAGTCGTAGCCAGCTTGGCCAAGCCCTTGATAATTGTGATCTTCGAAAGGTTGGCGCGGATTTGAGAATTTGAATGTACCATCGTCGTCTCCCGTCCTGAACTTGACGGAGATACCCTGTCAGGCCAGCGCTTTGCGGGCGTTCGCCAGCGCGTCAAAAGCACGGACAAAGCTAGGTGCCAGCCGCTAAATCCGCGTTAAATCGGCCACAATATGCTAAATCTCTTAGATGTCGGGAAAGCTCCAGCCTATGCGCATATGCTTGCTTGGCGGTCTTGAGGTATTTTCTCCGTTGGATCAGCCGGTGCGTTTCGCCACCCGCAAGACCTCTCTACTCTTTGCTGCCCTCGTCCTGGCGGGACGGAAGGGCCTCCGGCGCGAGACGATTTGCGAGGTGTTCTGGCCCGGGCGTGGCGATGCACAGTCGCGCAACAGCTTGCGCCAGGCTCTTGTCGACATCAGGCATTCCTTTCCGGCAGGAAACGGCTCGGGCATCAGCCTGGACGGAGATCTTGAGACTGTCACTTTGAAGGCTGAACCCGGCGCCGCAGATATCTGGGCGTTTAATCAGGCGATCGAGCGCGGTTCCTCCTGTCTTGCCAGTGCGGCGGATCTTTATAGGGGGGATGTGCTGCAGGGGATTGCGCTAACGGAGGAGGCCGGCCAGTGGTTCGCGCCGCATCAGACAAGCTATCGGCGAAAGGCGCTCCACCTGGTCGAGAGCTTGAGTCACAGCTTCGCTAACGATATTTCTGAGGTTGAGATGGCCTGCGAGCGTCTCGCGGAACGGCTTCTGACTTCGGACCCGGCTGCAGAGGAGGCTCACCGCGCTCTGATCAGGCTCTATCATCACCGCAACCAGCCGAACGCGGCCCATCGACAGTTCCTGCTCTGTCAGGAGGCCTTGCAGCGCGAGCTTGGGGTCGAGCCCGAGGCAATGACCAGGGCGCTGATTGAAGCTCGCAATGCGGAAGAAGCCCAGTCCGATGCAGGACCCATCGCCACTGCACCGGTGCGTGCGAACGAGCGACCCTCGATCGTCATCCTGCCGTTCGAAAATCTGGGCGAACGCTCAGATGATGTCCTGGCCGAAGGAATTGTCGAGGAAATAACGGCCACACTCTCGCGTGTACGCGACTTCTTTGTCATTGCGCGCCAGTCGGCGCGCACCTATCGCGGGCGCTCTGTTGATATGCGCGAGATCGGCAGGGAGCTTGGCGTTGAATATGCGGTCGAAGGCACCGTGCGGCGGGCCGGCGATCGGGTGCGGGTCTTCGTTCAATTGATCGATACCGAGTCCAGGACCCAGCTCTGGTCGGGGCGTTATGACCGTGCCGCGGTCGATATATTTGCGCTGCAGGACGAGATTGCGGCGCAGGTGGCAGGTGCCGTCCATCCGGCTTTGCTGCAGGCGGAAATCGAGACTGCAAAGCGTCTGCAGCCGGACAATCTGAGAGCTTACGAACTCGTTCTGCGTGCCTATCCCAAGCTATGGAGCGCGGTCGCCGAAGAAAACCGCGAAGCCATCGACCTGCTCCGGCGCGCAATTGCCATCGATCCGAACTATGGACGCGCGCATGCCTTGCTGGCTTGGTGCTATTCTCAGAATGTCATCTATCTCTGGTCGCGCGATCCGGAGGCGGATCGTGCTCGTGCTGTCGCGGCCGTGGCGGTGGCCGCGCGACTTGCCGGCAATGATCCGATGACTTTGACGGCGCTGGGTGCTGCGATCAGCCAGTGTGTGGGCGATCAGGATCGGGCAGCGGCCTATATCGACGAAGCCCTGGCGCTCGACCCGAATAGCGCCTGGGCCTGGGCCCGTGCGGGCTGGATCGCCATCTATCGCGAACGGCCCGCAACGGCGAAGGAGAATTTTGAGCGTGCTATCGCGCTGAGCCCCTTCGATCCGCTCGGATTTAATTTCGAATTGGGTATTGCCAACGCACATGGATTCGCGGGCGACCACGCTTTGGCAGCCCGGTTGATCCAGAGAATGCTCGATAAAAACCCGCAGGTGACCTGGGCCTATCGCCAGCTTGCGGCTTTCGCCGCATTGGCCGGAGATTTGCAAACGGCTCGCGCTGCGATGTCGAAGCTGCAGGCGGCCAATCCCGGCGTTTCGATTGCTGTCATGAAGGTCAGCCATCCGCAGCGCGACATGCCGCATTTTGACTTGTTCGTAAAAGGCTGGAGGCTTGCCGGCCTCCCCGAGGAATAGGCGATCCCTATTTCACATATTTTCGCCAATTGTGCTCCTCGACGAAGCCCAATGTCTCGCGGATCTTGCGGTTGGAGAGCGGCGCTTCATGGCCCTTCAGCGGGCGGCGGATCGGTGTCCTGGGGCACCAGTGCTTGAGGAATTCGGCCGTCGGCTCATTGGCGGTGATCGT
>Ga0070707_100002003_pt1 | contig 19509 bp, 14 predicted proteins | sample KBSK5502metaG_FD_65468 | JGI IMG/M metagenome (GOLD analysis project Ga0070707, IMG submission 65468) | Corn, switchgrass and miscanthus rhizosphere microbial communities from Kellogg Biological Station, Michigan, USA - KBS K5-50-2 metaG | ecosystem: Host-associated > Plants > Roots >... | reverse complement strand
CGGCGAGCCTGTTTCGTCGCATCTGGCTCGACCTGAACGGGATTGATGCTTTTGCTCATTGACTGCACAAAATATTGTGGGCTTTTACGACGAGTAACAAAGAGCCAAAATAATTGCTCTAATCATTTGATCGAGCCCCGGTGGAAGTTATCTTCGCAATGCTAGTAAACTCTGGCTACATTGCTGAGGTCTCGTTGCCCCTCTGCTGCTCTTACCTCATGAAGGGCTGTGGCTAGACCCGATAGGGAATAACCACCCCGATAGGCAGCAGGTGTGATCAGTAGAATCATCAGCGCTCGGCGAAATGAAAGTTAAAGAAGATCAAAGTGCTGGGTGCCGTAACTCCTAAGTAGCAATCAGCTCCGATTGGCTTGTCCCCCAACGTAGTAAGTAAAGGTGAGCGTTATGAGGCTACAACGCAGGCGATGGCACCGGCATCGCTATCTCTTGACTGAGGGGCCTGGAGTTCCCACGCCGTTCGATACCTGGATCACCGAGAGTATGGCCAGAGATGATCTTAATCCCTTTGACCGTCAGGCAACGCATCCGCGACAAAACAGGCGTGCCCAGACATCGAAAGCGAAGGTGCTCATCGCTGAGGATGATCGAGACACTCGCGAGGTGCTCGCCTTCTACCTCGACAGCCTCGGCTATGAGGTGATGACTGCGCCGCATGGCAGCACGGCCATCAGCCTGGCCCAGCAGCGCCGGCCTGACATCCTGCTGACCGATATTAACATGCCGAATGTGGATGGCCTGGAACTGATCCGGCGATTGCGTGCCGATCGGGTGCTGGGCCGGGTGCCGATTCTGGCGATGACGGCTTACGGAACCGAGCGGGCGGAGAAGGCGATGGCGATGGGCGCTGACGCTTGTCTGGCTAAGCCTTTGGATTTTGCCAACCTCGCGCAGATGATTGAAGGCATGCTCAGCTAGCTGGGGCTGTCGATCTAGACGACATCGCGGAGAGGCTGCTGGCGCGGTCAGTGGCGCCGTGCCTGAGTCGAGACGCGGGGGGACGGCAATTGAAGCCGCGCCAATAACTCTTCACGTAATTCGGCGTCGATCGCCACCCGCGTCTGCTCGAGACGCGCCACCCTGGCGCGCAACTCGGCGTTCTCGGCTGCCAGCTCGCGAATAATATTGAGTGCGCGCAGAATGTCTTCGCGTTGCCGCTTCAGTTCCGAATCAAGCAGAAGCGCGGCCTTGAGCGCGTCCCAGGCTTCCTTGATCATCGCTCGACGTTACGGCATTGGGGTACCGTTTTTCCAATTCTTCGAGTTGCGGGGCAATGAGGTTGTGAGTCTCCCGCAACGTGTCGGTGCAGTTGGTCAACTCTTCGGCCAGCAGGCGCAAGGTCTCCGAGAGCGAGAGGTCTTCGGGCACGGCATCTTGGATCTCTAACTTTCTGGTCATCAGCTCTCCTGCGGCTCCGCGAGCACTTTAATACAAGGCGCTAGTATTGGCAACTGAAGTTTGTTTGAGCCACCTCTTCAGCTTTCAGTCAAGCAGCGGCGACGTGATTAGCTTGGCGGGCCACTGACGGCTGATTGCCGGCGGCGGGCGTGGTAGAATGCCTGGCGTGAGCGAGCCATACCAGCAACTCATCGAGGAGGTTGACCGCCTTTCGGCGCGGCTAGCTGCCCGCTATGGTGCGCACCTCACTTGCCGCGCAGGGTGCAGCGGTTGCTGTCATCACCACATCTCAATCTTTGAAGTCGAGGCCGCGGCCGTGCGCGAGGCGGTGCGGGCGTTGCCGGCCGAGACACGCGAGCGCCTTCGCCAGCAGGCGTGCGAGGTGCGCGAGCGCGAGGCGCGGGAGGAGCCGGTCGCCTGTCCATTACTAGTCGATGAGCGCTGTGCGGTCTACGAGGCGCGACCGGTCATTTGCCGGACGCAAGGTCTGCCGCTGCTCATCAAGATTGACGGGGGTGACCAAGAGGTGGATTTCTGCCCGCTTAACTTCACTTCTCCGGGGGCGACTGATGAGTTGGATGAGGATCATTTGGTACCGCTGGATCTGCTCAACCTTAAGCTCGCCATGGCGAATCTGAATCATTGTCGCGAAGCCGGCCTCGAGATGGCCGAGAGCGGCCAGCGGAGACTGATGAGTGACCTGATCCTCGATAGCTGAAAGATCGTTCAATGACTTTGGAGGCCCCTTTGAAATCTTTGCTTCCCTTCCTCCTGATACTACCGTCTGTATTTCCTTTTACTGCTGCCAGCCAGTCATCACCGGCGGCGGCAGCGCGCGCCCATCGTCGAGCACACGAGCGCGAAATCATCGACGAATTCATCGATCTGCTCTCGCTCCCCAACGTGGCTTCCGACACGCCGAACATCCGTCGCAACGCGGCGCTGATTGCCAGGATGCTTGAACGGCGTGGAGTCAAGACCCGCTTGCTAGAGGTCCCCACGGCTCCGCCGGTTGTCTACGGTGAACTCAACACGCCGGGGGCGACGCGGACCATTACTTTCTACGCCCATTATGACGGCCAACCGGTTGAGCCAGCCAAGTGGGTCGGCGGTGATCCGTTCAAGCCCATGCTTCGTTCCGCCGCGCTCGAAGCGGGCGGAAAGGACATCCCGCTGCCATCGCCAGGGCAGCGCTTCGACCCTGAATGGCGTCTCTACGGGCGCTCGACCTCGGATGATAAAGCGCCGATTATTGCGCTCGTCACGGCGCTTGACGCATTGCGGGCGAGCGGCCTGGGGGTGACCTCGAATGTCAAATTCTTCTTCGAGGGAGAGGAGGAGGCCGGTTCGACTCATTTGGAAAAAATCGTTGCCACCCACGCGGGCCTGCTGCCCAGCGATCTCTGGATTATCTGTGACGGCCCCGTGCACCAGAATCGGCAGCAGCAGATTTACTTCGGAGCCCGCGGCATCACGTCCTTAGAGCTGACGGTCTACGGCCCGCGCCGCGAGCTGCACAGCGGGCACTACGGCAATTGGGCGCCGAACCCGGCGATGATGCTGGCGCGATTGCTCGCCACGATGAAGGATGATGACGGGCGCGTCCTCGTCGAAGGCTTCTACGAGGGCATCGAGCCGCTGAGCGAGACGGAAAAGCGGGCCTTCGCCGAAGCGCCCGACAATGACGCTGAGCTGCGCCGCGAGTTGTGGCTCGCGCGGACCGAAGGGGCCGGCAAGAAGCTGATCGAGTTGATCAATCTGCCGTCGCTCAACATCAGGGGACTGACGAGCGCTTCGGTGGGCGCCACGGCACGTAACGTGATCCCCGCCACAGCGACCGCGGCGATAGACATCCGCCTGGTCAAAGGCATCGACCACCGCCGGGCCGCCGCGTGCCTCGTCGAGCACATCCGCAAGCAGGGCTATCACGTCGTCGAGTCCGAGCCGGACGAAGCCACGCGGCTGGCGCATCCGCGGATCGTGAAGGTCGTCAGGCAGGGCGGCTACAATGCGGCGCGGACTTCGATGGACCTTGAAATCTCGCGTCAGCTCATCCGCGCCGTTGAGAGCGCCCGCGGGCCGGCCGTCAAAATGCCCACCCTTGGCGGCAGCGTGCCGCTCTACATCTTCGCCGACATCCTGAAGACGCCGACCATCGGCGTGCCGATTGCCAACCACGACAATAACCAGCACAGCGCGGATGAGAATATTCGGTTGCAGAATTTGTGGGACGGAATCAAAGTCATGGCTGCGCTGCTGACCATGAAGTGATGGTTAGCCCGGTCAGGCTGACGGCAGTTATGAGTTAGCCCGTGAGACGTTGCTGGCTGATGAATCGCCCGCGACCTACTCACCGGTCGGGGCATCGATGGCCTCGAACACCGCATCCCCGGCCTCGAGTAACTGATCATAGAGCAGCGCCCGCACGGGGGCCGAGTTAGTTTCTGAGAGCGCGGCGAAGGCTTGTTCGGCCTGCCGGTGGCGTTCTCTCGCTTGCACTACGGCGCTTCGCCAGGCCAGGAGTGAGCGGCCAACCTTGAGCTGTAAGAGTGTCTCCATCTCGTCCTGCGCGAGGGCCTCGTGAGAAGCCGGCCTTATTGATTGGGCCTGATCTCGCTCTTGCTCGAGCTGAGTGATCTGCTGGTCAGCCTGCTCAGCGATCTTTTGCAACTCGTCCCGGTGCCGCCGGAGCTCGAGGCATTCACTCTCCAACCGCCTGATCTGCTCCATCAAGAGGTCGCGCATTTTTAGGGAGTAGATGTAGAGTCTACGTGATACTTTTTCGGGGACCATCTCTTCTCCTGCCTAAGTTAGCAGAGCATTTCGTCTGTCTGATGTCGCTGGGCCGTGAGGCCGGATCAGTCCTCAAAGAGCATCGGCCTCATACTTAGTACAGCAGTCCAAATGGGCGGCAAAATTCAAAAACAGAGGGGCTTTGAAGGTGAGGGGCCGCGCCACTTTGACCGGAGAATAATCCGGTGATCGTCGGGGACTCTGCATAGTAGTCTTATTCGGCCAGGGCTAAACGGCAATCTGTACCGTCTCCTTCATTGTTGCCTCAACGTCCTTCACCTCTTTGGGGGCGCGTGCCGTCAACACTTCATAGCCGGCTTCGGTGACCAGGATGTCATCTTCAATCCGCACGCCGATGTTGTAGAACTCCTCGCCCACGCCTTCAGTCCCTTCGGCGATGTAAACGCCCGGCTCGACCGTGAAGACCATGCCCGGCTCGATCCGCCGCCACTCCTCGCCCACGCGGTAGCGCCCGACATCATGCACATCCATGCCGAGCCAGTGGCCGGTGCGGTGCATGAAGAATTTCTTGTACTCCTCCTGCTCGATGATCTCTTTGCGGTCGCCCGAGAGGAGACCGAGTGCGAGCAGGCCGTCGGTGATGACTTCGACCGCGCGTTCGTGGAGAGCCATAAAGCTCACGCCCGGCTTGACCATCTGAATCACTTCCTTCTGGGCGTCGAGCACGAGCTGGTAGACGGCCTGCTGCGGGCGCGTGAAGCGGCCGTTGGCCGGGAACGTGCGCGTGATGTCGCCGGAGAAGAAGTTATACTCCGCGCCCGCGTCCACCAAGACCAGATCGCCGTCGGCGATGCGTTTGGTGTTGGTGTTGTAGTGGAGGATCGTGGTGTTGAAGCCCGAGCCGACGATCGAAGGGTAGCCCGGCGCGTAAGCCCCGTTTTTGCGGAAGACGTACTCGATGATCGCCTCCAGCTCGTACTCGTACATCCCCGGCTGGCAGGCTTTCATCCCGGCGACGTGGGCCTCGGCGCTGATGCGCGCGGCTTCGCGCAAATTCTCGAGGTCCTCCTCGCTTTTGCGCAGACGCATCTCGTGCAGGATCGTGCCCGGGTCGATGATCGTCGAGGGCGCTTCGATGCCTTTGCGAATTTCCGCCTTGACCCGGTTGATGAGAGAAATGAGGCGGTGGTCGAAGGCCTCATGATGGCCGATGCGGTAGTAAAGCTTCGAGTGGCCTTGCAGGTATTTGGGCAGCTCTTCGTCGAGCTTGCCGATCTCGAAGGCCGCGTCGGCGCCGTAGTCTCGCACCGCGCCCTCGACCCCCGTGCGGACGCCGGTCCAGATCTCTTCCTCCCGCTTGCGTGGGCGGACGAAGAGCGCGTATTTGTGTTCCGGGTGGCCGGGGGCGATGACAGCCACCGATTCGGGCTCGTCCAATCGGGTGAGGTAGTAGAAATCGGCGTCTTGGCGATACTCGTAATCGGTATCGGCGTTGCGGACGGCCACAGGCGCGCTCGCGAAGACCGCGACGCTGCCTGGTTCCATCTTCTGCATCAACTCAGTCACGCGCGTTGGCTTCATTCCTTGGCTCCTTAAGAAAATTCGATAACCGGCGAAGGGGCCATTGTACCAGATGCCGGCCGAAAGGTGATTAGCTGGCGAAGCCTAGGAACCGGGAATGGAGAAAAATGTTCAGCCCGGTTGTGCGGTTTTCAGGGGGCGGGGTAGAATGGCAGCGAAAATATGAACCGCGCGTGAAGGAATCGTGAAGCTTATCGGCCAATCTTTCAATCTTCCGCCGCGGCTTAACTTATGATGACGATATCGACTATCACCGAACCAGTTGCCGACCTCCTCGGCCGAGTTGCGCGACACGAGCGCCTCGCGCACGAGGAGTGGGCGCAACTGATCAACGAAGCGCCGAGCGAAGAACTCCGCCGCCTGGCTGACGACCTACGGCGTGAGCTGCATCCCGATAACGTGGTCACCTACGTGGTTGATCGCAATGTCAACTACACGAACGTCTGCTTCTCGGTCTGCAACTTCTGCGCCTTCTACCGCAAGCCCGGCTCGCCCGAAGGCTACGTGCTGAGCTACGAGGAAATTTTCCGCAAGGTCGAGGAGATGATTGAACTGGGCGGGAGCGGCATCCTCATGCAGGGTGGATTGCACCCCGACCTGCCGCTCGATTATTACACCGGGTTGCTCAGCGAGTTGAAGCGCCGCTACGGCGTCCACCTGCATTGCTTCTCTCCGACCGAGATCTACGGCCTCTCGAAGGTGACGGGACTCAGTTACGAGCAGGTGCTGCGGGCGCTCAAAGACGCCGGGCTGGATAGTTTGCCGGGGGGCGGCGGAGAGATCCTCGTCGATGAGTTCCGCAAGAAGCGTCGCACGGAATGCACGGGCCGGCAGTGGCTGGAGGTCATGGAGGTCGCCCACCACCTCAAGATTCCGACCACCGCGACAATGATGATCGGCATGGGCGAGACGGTCACGCATCGGCTTCAGCATTTAGAGATGCTGCGTGCGCTGCAAGCACGCACAGGCGGCTTCGTCTCCTTCATCCCCTGGACTTTCCAGCCCGACAACACGCCGCTCGGGCGCATCATCCCGAATCGAATGCCGCCGGAGGAGTATCTGCGCTGGCTGGCGCTCTCGCGGCTCTATCTCGACAACATCCCGAACCTGCAAGTCTCATGGCTCACGGTGGGGTTGGAGGCTGGGCGCCGCGGGTTGCACTCCGGAGCGAACGATATTGGCTCGACGATGATCGAGGAGAATGTCATCTCGAAGGCGGGCGCCAATCACCAGGCGACGGAAGAGATGTTGCGCCGCGTGATCATCGAAGAGGGATTCCGGCCAGTGAAGCGCAAGGCGGATTATCAGAGGTTGGGGTTTTAGGGGCAGGCTGGAAGTCGGTCCCTGACTTACCCTCACTTACTTGATCGCAACCGTGACGGTGTTGCTGGTCACGCCGTTCCGTGACACGACCCAGGTATGCTCTCATACCGCCGAAGCTATGACCGATCATCAGCCACTTGATGCGACAAATCAGCTATCCGATGTCTTTCTGTCGCACAACAGCCAAGACAAACCGGCAGTTGAAAAGCTCGCGATCCGTCTGACAGACGAAGCCAGGCTCAAAGTGTGGCTCGACAAATGGAACCTCATTCCCGGCGAGCCGTGGCAGGAAGGTTTGGAAGACGCGCTCAATCAATCGCGCACCTGCGCCGTCTTCATCGGCCCCAGCGGTCTCAGCCCCTGGCATCACGAAGAGATGCGCGCCGCTTTGCAGCGCAGAGTCGGGCAAGCGGGCTTTCGTGTCATCCCTGTGCTGCTGCCGGGCGCGACGATGCCGGAACGCGGGCGACTGCCGTCATTTCTTTCGCGGCTGACGTGGGTTGATTTCCGCACCGATAAGGGATTGCAGGATGACGAAGCGTTTCACCGCTTGGTCTGCGGCATCAATGGCATCGAACCCGGGCGCGGACGCACCATCGCCGCAGCCTCAATATCTGAATGTCCGTATCGCGGGTTGGAAGTCTTCGATGAAGAGCACGCACGCTTCTTCTTCGGGCGCGAGGCGATAACGCAGCATCTGGTCGAAGCGCTGCGCCCGACGCGCTTCCTGTGCGTGCTCGGGCCGTCGGGCAGCGGCAAATCTTCGCTCGCTCGCGCCGGGCTGTTGCCGCAACTGCGCGCCGGCAAATTGCCGTCGAGCCAGCTCTGGCAGTACGTCATCTTCAAACCGGGCGCGCATCCGATTGAAGAGCTGGCGCTCAATCTCGTCGAACTGCAAAAAGGTCAGCATCAAATCGGTGATGCCAGACAACTCATCAAAGACTTCAATGACGGCGAGACGGCGCTGCATCTCTTCGCCCGCCTGCTCTTGAAATCGCAGCCTCTTGATGCACAACTCTTCCTCCTCGTGGATCAGTTCGAGGAGGTCTTCACACTTTGCCAGGATGCCGATGAGCGTGCGCAGTTCATCAAAAACATCCGCTATGCCGGGACGATTGACGGCGGGCGCACGGTCATCGTGCCGACGATGCGCGCCGATTTCCTAACCCGCGCCGCCGAATCGCCCGACCTGGCCGAATTGCTCTCGACTCATCAATTCATCGTCAACCCGATGGAGACGGATGAACTGCGCCGCGCCATCGAAGAACCCGCACGGCTCACCGGCTTGCGCTTCGAGCCGGGCTTGGTCGAACGCATCCTCAACGACGTAGGCCACGAGCCGGGCGCGCTGCCGCTGCTCCAGCACGCGCTGTTCGAACTGTGCGAAAAGCGCAACAGCGAAAACGTGATGACCGCACAGGCTTACGAACATAGCGGCGGCGTGCAGGGTGCGCTCGCCCAAAAAGCCGAAGCGCTCTACGTGCAATTCACTCCGGAGCAGCAAATCATTCTGCGGCGCGTTATGCTGCGACTGATTCAACCTGGCGAAGGCACATCGGATACCAGACGCCGTGCTGCAAAAAGCGAGTTATGGACTAAGAGACGAGAACGTGTGGAGGTTGAGAAAGTCATTAACGAGCTGGCGGACGAAAGATTGCTAACCACCGGACGCGATGCTAGTGGAGAAGAGCAGGTGGATGTTGCGCACGAAGCGTTGATTCGTAGCTGGCCGCGTTTGAAGAAATGGATCAACGAAGACCGCGAGGGATTGCAGTTGCATCATCGGTTGAACGAAGACGCGAAGGAATGGCAGAAGCGAGGTAAAGATGAAAGCTACCTGTACCGAGGTGCGCGGCTCGCGCTGGCTAGTGAGTGGGGGCGAAACAACAAAGCGGAATTGAATGAGATAGAAGAGAGGTTTCTTGATGAGGGCGCAAAGCGTGAGTCTCGATCGGAAGATGAAGAGAGGGAACGCAAAAGATCGCAATTGAAACGCACACGTACCTTTGCCGGAATTCTTGCTGTTGCATTCATTTTTACTGCGGCCCTGGCCTGGTTTCTGCGGGAGGAGCAAAAGGCGAGCCAACGATACCTTTACACCTCAAGAATGTCACTCGCGCAGAAAGAGTTTGAGCAAAAGAATTTTGCCAAAGTTCATGCGCTACTGAATGCCTACTTACCTAATCCCGCAGTTTCTAAAGGCGAAGACTTGCGCGACTTCTTTTGGCATTACCTCTGGCACCAAGTCCACAATGAAAAGCTCACAATAGGAGAGCATGGGCATAGTGTCGAGTCAATCGCGTTTAGCCCTGGCGGACAGATGCTGGCTAGTGGGAGTGCTGATAACACAGTGAAGCTGTGGGATTGGGCTGGCAAGAAGGAATTAGTCACGTTTAGAGGGCACACAGGTGAGATCCATTCAGTGGCATTTAGTCCTGACGGCCTAGTATTGGCCAGCGGAAGCAGCGATAAAAACGTGAAACTTTGGGATGTAACAAACCGAAAAGAATTAGCCACGCTGAGCGGACACGAGAGTCAGGTGGGATCAGTCGCATTTTCGCCGGATGGGCGATTGTTGGCCAGCGGGAGCTGGAACGGGGTCGTGAAACTTTGGGATGCTGCGAACCGGAAAGAAATAGCCGCGCTGAATGGACACGAGCATAGTGTCAATTCAGTGGCGTTTAGTCCTGATGGGCGGCTGCTGGCCAGCGGGAGTAGTGACAAAACAGTAAAGCTGTGGGATGTCATAAATCGGAGAGAGATAATCACACTCAAAGAGATGGTTGGGGAAGTTAATTCTGTCGCGTTTTCGCCAGATGGGCGGCTGCTGGCCAGCGGGAGTGAGGACTTATCAAGTAATTTCGGCACAGTGAAGCTATGGGATGTAGGTAGCCGTCAAGAACTAGCCACGCTCCGGCGGAAGGAGGGGAGTGTCATCTCTGTTGCGTTCAGTCTTGACGGGAAGATGCTGGCCTGCGGGAGTGGAAGCCTATTGAAACGTGACGCTGGCACAGTAGAGATATGGGATGTGGCGGGCAGGAAAGAGCTAGCCATACTCAACGGGCATAGCCGCTATGTCAAATCAGTCGCGTTCAATCACGATGGACGAATGCTGGCCAGCGGGAGCGGAGACGGAACTGTGAAACTGTGGGACGTGAAAAGCCCTCAGGGGCTTACCCAACTCAGCGGGCATAATGGCGACATCAAGTCAGTCACCTTTTCGCCAGACGGGCAGCTATTGGCGAGTTTGAGTAATGACGGCACAGTGAAGTTGTGGGATATGGCAAGCCGGAACGAACGAGCCACACTCAAAAACGAACTGGCCTTGTTCGGAGATAGAGGGGAAAATGTGTATGAGGCCAATTTAGTGGCATTTAGCCCTAACGGGCGTCTACTCGCCTATGGTGGCGAAGGGTACTTGAGGGATCCAGACTCGGGAATGGCGTTAAAGATAGCTGGCGCAGCGAAGCTATGGGATGTGGGAAGCGGACAAGAACTAGCCACGCTCTGGGGAGAGGAAGAGCGTGTCAAATCGGTTGCGTTCAGTCCAGATGGGCAGCTGCTTGCCTGGGGGGATGGTGGCATAGACAGGATTGCTATGAAGAAACGTGGCAGCGTGAAGCTTTGGGATGTAGCGAGCCGGAAAGAGGTAGCCACGCTGGAAGGACCCGGTGAATATGTCAATTCGGTCGCGTTTAGCCCTGATGGAAGGTTACTAGCAACCGCGTGGGGGGGCTTATTCATGAGAATACCTAGCCAAGTGAAGATTTGGGATGTGGCGAGCCGGGAAGAATTCGCTACGTGGAGCTTACCGTGGGGAAGTGAAAGTATAAATTCAGTTGCGTTTAGTCCTGATGGACGACTGCTAGCCGGTGGGAGTGATGGAGGTGTAGGAAAGGATTTTGGCACCGTGAGGCTGTGGCATTTGGCGAGTCGAACAGAAGTAGCCGCGCTCTGGGGGCAGGCGGGCGGTGTTAGAACAGTCGCGTTTTCGCCAGAAGGAAGAATACTGGCTAGCGGGGGTAGTGACGGTACTGTGAAGCTGTGGCAGGTGGCGACTGGAGAGGAATTGGCCACGTTTAGTTGGCATAAGAAAGCAGTCAGAGCGGTAGCGTTTTCACCAAACGGTCGGATGTTGGCTAGTGGAAGTGCTGACAAAACCATCAGACTCTGGATTGGGGCAACTGACATAGAGGTCGAGGCGCAAAGAAGCAGGCGATAAACATCAATATAGTTGCTTACTGCTTTGGCTATGTCCGTTTCAAAATTCCTCTAGCCGCCCTTTCGCGGTCATGTAGACGATTCAGGGAGCGGCGTTTAGAGTACTAACTTTAGTCGTAGTGCTCACCCTAGTCTCGCGCTGGACATCAGCACATCAGCCACGCAGCCTTGCCAAGCGCGCCGTTTGGCTGGCGATTGAATCGCACGAAGCGGCGGCGTTAAGCTATCCGGGTGATGTTACAAGCGTCTACCAAGGCAGAAGCCGACAAGGAAATCAGGGAGCCGCCACGCAAATCTTCCAACTCAAGCAGCTTTGTGATCTTTCCGCAGCGGGACAAAACGAATTTCCAGCCGCTGGTTGAGCGCGGCGGCAATGCGATTGAGCATCGCCAAAGAGTGGCCTTCATAGTCAGCGTTCTCCAGTCGGCAGACCACTGACGCGGTCGTGCCGATCAATTTTGCCAATTGTCGTTGCGACAGCCCGGCCTTTTCACGTAACGCCGCGATTTTGCGCGCGACTGAGTCATGGGCGCGCGCTTCTTCCAACGCCGCCAGGCGCTCCGGCTTCCCCGCATAATAGCGACGATGCAAGAGCGTCAAAGCATCCGCAGTCTTTTTCTTTTTGCTCATCTCGCTTACTCCTGATAAGTATGCCGGTCTGGATGGGCGGTGAATTTCCGCTTGCGCTTGATCGCTAAATCAATCTCGGCTGGCGGCACGGCGCGTTCTTTAACCAGGCCATGCGAAAGCACCGCCGCGAGATTGCGGTGAAAGAAATACAGGATGCGATAATTGATGCCTTGCAAGCCGATTCGCAACTCATAAATCTGATCGCGTAAGTAATCGGCTTCCGGGCGGCGCAGTTCATGACCGAGCTGGGCTAACCGTTCCAACCGCACCCGGCATTTGTCCTGAGCTTTGGGCGGCAGTTGATCAAACCATTCCAGAAAAGGCGCGCGCCCATCCTCATCCTGAAAAATAATCACTCTGGTTTTGGGCACGAAGGGGCATCTCCTCAGATTGGCCATATTCGCATTATTGCGAACGTAGAACAAGTAGTAATTGCTGATGATGTCAGAGCGCAGCGGGTGCGCTGGCATCATCGTTCGCCTTTTTGGAGTTACTCGGTAATCTAGCACGATCTGGCAAGCGACATGAGCAGAGCCCCGGTCTGGGCCAAGGCGGAACCAGGCTAGTAAAGGGCAAAGCGGACTACACTGGGATCGGGGAGCTGCCTCCTTCACCTGAATAAATGAAATTTATCGCCCGATAAATTTAAATCATTGGACAAAGCCTCGCCTCCCGCGTATCTTGCTCGCGGGGTAGGCGTATTCATTTTCCAGCGGCAATCTTGAAGTTAATTCGAGCCTGATCTCATAGCCAAAGTTTATGGCGAATAGCAACCTGGGAAATCGCAGGCCGGTGAGTGCCGGGTATCATGCTCGCGAGTTCGCACTCGCGCCAAGCGCAGAGGCCGATTGGCTGATTCCCAACTTACTCATCTCCGCTCTCGCGTCGTTGCTGTTAATCAATGTGCCGGGCCTGCTGCCCGCCCTGCTCCTTGTCACTGTAGCCATCGTCACTAAGCGTTACCTGATCGCTGGCGGCCAGAATTGAAGCAACATCCGAATGAGAGCCACCAAGCCCCAGCGAGACCAAGCAAACTCGCTGGGGCTTTTTGATTGATGACCAGAGCCGGCCGCGGCTCGAATGATTTGGCCTCTTCCTGCCGGTAGTCGTTGGTTGTTGGCTGGCCCACGGGCCAGGATGTCACCGCAAGTAGGAGCTTGACTAGGACCTCTCGAAATCGGGATTGTTCGCGAGCGACTCTTTAGCTGCAAATAAACGAATCGGACCAGCGCCCGTTGGGTTTCCCAGGGCGCTTCTCAAAGGACGGCCCCGGATGACACAGATCGGAATTCCACCCGCGCAAGGTTTGTATGATCCCGCCCGCGAACACGACGCCTGCGGCGTCGGCTTCGTGGTTGACCTCAAAGGCAGAAAATCACGGGAGATTGTTCAGCAAGCGATCCAGGTGCTCTTGAATATGGAGCACCGGGGCGCGTGCGGCTGCGAGCAGAATACCGGCGACGGGGCCGGAATTCTGCTCCAGACCCCGCACAAATTTCTGGCGAAGGAATGCGATAAGCTGGAGCTCAAACTACCCCCACCTGGCCAGTATGGCGTCGGCATGGTGTTCCTGCCGACTGACACCCTCAGCCGCGAGCAGTGCAAACGTTTGTTTGAAGAGGTAGTGCGCGAGGAGGGGCAACACCTGCTGGGGTGGCGGACCGTACCGACGGACGATTCAACCATCGGCCCGACGGCCAAGGCGGCCGAGCCGGTGATCCAGCAGGTCTTCGTCGGCCGCCGCGGCAACCTGGCTGATGACCTCGCCTTCGAGCGCAAGCTCTATGTCATCCGCCGGCGGGTCGAGAACGCAGTCAAGGCGTCTACGATCCCGGCCCGCGGCAGGTTCTACGTCGCGAGCCTTTCTTACAAAACGGTCGTCTATAAAGGCATGCTGACTGCCGGCCAGTTGACGACCTTCTACCCGGACCTGCTTGACCCGACGCTTGAGTCAGCGCTCGGGATGGTCCACTCGCGGTTCAGCACCAACACCTTCCCCAACTGGGCGCGGGCACACCCGTACCGCTACTTGTCCCACAACGGCGAGATCAACACGCTACGCGGCAACATCAATTGGATGCACGCGCGGGAGCGGAACTTTGAATCGGACCTCTTCGGCCCGGAGATCAAGAAGGTCATGCCGGTGATCGACACCGACGGCTCGGACTCGGCGATGTTTGACAACGCCTTGGAGATGCTCACGCTGACGGGGCGCTCGCTGCCGCATGCGGCGATGATGATGATCCCCGAACCGTGGGCCGGTCACGAGTCGATGAGCGAGGAGAAGAAGGCGTTCTACGAATTTCACGCCTGCATGATGGAGCCCTGGGACGGCCCGGCGTCCATCGCCTTCACCGACGGGCTCCGGATCGGTGCGGTACTCGACCGCAACGGGCTGCGGCCGTCGCGGTACTATGTGACGAAGGATGATCTGGTGGTCATGGCCTCCGAGGTCGGCGTGCTCGACATCCCGCCGGAGCGCGTGCTGATCAAAGGGCGGCTCCAGCCGGGGCGCATGTTCCTGGTCGATCTGGAGCAAGGGCGCATTATCGACGATGACGAGTTGAAGTATCAGATCGCGACCGAGCATCCGTATGGGCAATGGCTCAAGGAGAACCTGGTCAAGCTCGAAGACCTGCCCGACCCGCCCTTCGGGCGCGAGCCGGATCACGCGACGGTGCTGCTGCGCCAGCAAGCTTTCGGCTACACCGCCGAGGACCTGAAAATCCTCATGGGCCCGATGGCCAACGACGGCAACGAGGCGATTGGCTCGATGGGCAGCGACACGCCGCTGGCCGTGCTCTCGGACAAGCCGCAGCCGCTCTACAACTATTTCAAGCAACTCTTCGCCCAGGTGACGAACCCGCCCGTAGATTCGATCCGCGAAGAGTTGATCATGTCGGTGGACACCACCATCGGCCCCGAGGCGAATCTGCTCAAGCCTTCGCCGAAGTGCGCCCGGCAGATCAAACTGAAATCGCCGATCTTCACCAACGAGAATCTGGAGAAGCTGCGGCACCTGGGCGATTCAAACCCTCTCGGCTTCACGTCGATCACTCTGCCGATACTGTTCCATGTCAGCGAAGGCGGACCGGGGCTGGAGCGAGCGATGGCTGAACTCTGCCGGCGGGCGAGCCGGGCCATTGCCGACGGTTATGACATCATCATTCTGTCCGACCGCGGCGTAGACCGCGAGCAGGCGCCGATCCCGGCGCTGCTGGCCGTCTCCGGCGTGCATCACCATTTGATGCGCGAGGGCACCCGCGCCGAGGTCGGGCTGGTGCTGGAGACGGGCGAGCCGCGTGAGGTGCATCACTTCGCGCTCCTGCTCGGTTACGGGGCTGCGGCGATCAATCCCTACCTGGCGTTTGAGACCTTGTACGACATGGTCGAGCAGGAACAGCTCCGAGGCCTGGATTATGAGCACGCCGTCAAGAACTACATCAAGGCGGTGAACAAAGGCGTGGTCAAGGTGATCTCGAAGATGGGCATCTCGACGGTCCAGAGTTACTGCGGGGCGCAGATCTTCGAAGCCATCGGCTTGAACCAGGAGGTGATCGACAAATACTTCACCTGGACCCCGTCCCGCATCAGCGGCATCGGCCTCGACGTGATCGCGAAAGAAGCGAAGGTGCGGCACGACCGCGCTTTCCCGGACCGCCAGGTGAACGGTCACTCGCTCGATGTCGGCGGTCAGTACCAATGGCGACGCGATGGAGAGCATCACTTATTCAACCCCGAGACCATCCACAAACTCCAGCTCGCCTGCCGGACCGACAGCTTCCGGACCTTCCAGGAGTACAGCACGCTCGTCAACGATCAGTCGCGGAAACTCTGCACGCTGCGCGGGCTGATGGAACTGCGGTCCACGCGGGCGCCGGTCCCCATCGAGGAGGTCGAGCCGGTCGAGGCTTTAGTCAAGCGCTTCAAGACGGGCGCCATGTCTTATGGCTCGATCAGCCAGGAGGCGCACGAGGCGCTGGCGATCGCCATGAATCGCATCGGCGGGAAGAGCAACACCGGGGAAGGCGGCGAAGACCCGGGCCGCTACACCCTCGATCCCAGCGGCGATTCGCGTAATAGCGCGATCAAGCAAGTGGCGTCGGGACGCTTCGGCGTGACGAGTAATTACCTGGTCAACGCGCAAGAGTTGCAGATCAAGATGGCCCAGGGCGCGAAACCGGGCGAAGGCGGCCAACTGCCCGGCCATAAGGTCTACCCGTGGATCGCCCAGGTGCGATACTCGACGCCGGGCGTGGGCTTGATCTCGCCGCCGCCGCATCACGACATCTATTCCATCGAGGACCTGGCCCAACTCATCCACGACCTGAAGAACGCGAACACCCGCGCCCGCATCAGCGTCAAGCTCGTGGCCGAGGTCGGCGTCGGAACCATCGCCGCTGGGGTGGCCAAAGCCCACGCCGACGTAGTGCTGATCAGCGGCCACGACGGCGGCACCGGCGCTTCGCCGCTGACCAGCATCAAGCATGCTGGCATCCCCTGGGAACTCGGCCTGGCCGAGACTCATCAGGTGCTGGTGCTCAACAACCTGCGCAGCCGCATCGCGGTCGAAACCGACGGCCAATTGAAGACCGGCCGCGACGTGGTCATCGCGGCGCTGCTTGGAGCGGAGGAGTTTGGTTTTGCGACGGCGCCGCTGGTAGTGCTGGGGTGCGTGGTCATGCGGGTCTGCCACTTGAACACGTGCCCGGTCGGCGTGGCCACGCAAGACCCTGAACTGCGCAAGCGCTTCATGGGCGACCCCGGCCATGTCGTGAACTTCATGTACTTCATCGCTCAGGAGGTCCGCGAGCTGATGGCCCAGCTCGGCTTCCGGACGATCAACGAGATGGTCGGCCACACGGAGTGCATCGAGATGCGCGAGGCCGTCGATCACTGGAAAGCCCGCGGCCTCGACTTCTCCTCGATCTTGTATCAGCCTCAGGTGGCGGAAGGGGTCGGGCGCTATTGCCAGATTCCGCAGGATCACGGATTGGAGAAGGCGCTCGACAACACGACGCTGCTTGAGTTGTGCCGGCCGGCTTTGGAGAACGGCACGCCCGTCGAAGCCACGCTGCCCATCCGCAACGGCCACCGGACGGTCGGCACGATTCTCGGCAGCGAGGTCACGCGCCGCTACGGTCCCGGCGGGCTGGTGGACGACACCATTCGGCTCCACTTCACTGGCTCCGCCGGGCAGAGTTTCGGCGCCTTCATCCCGCGCGGCCTCACGCTCACGCTCGAAGGCGACGGCAACGATTACCTCGGCAAGGGACTCTCAGGGGGCAAGATCATCGTCTATCCGCCCAAGGCTTCCACCTTCGTCGCTGAAGAGAACGTGATCATCGGCAACGTGGCGTTCTACGGCGCCACCGGGGGCGAGGCCTACGTCTACGGCGTCGCTGGCGAGCGGTTCTGCGTGCGGAACAGCGGCGCGGACGCGGTGGTTGAGGCGGTCGGCGATCACGGTTGCGAGTACATGACCGGTGGGCGCGTCGTCGTGCTCGGGCCCACAGGGCGCAACTTTGCGGCCGGGATGTCGGGCGGCATCGCCTACGTGCTCGATGAAGAAGGCGTCTTCCCGCGTCGCTGCAATCAGGAGATGGTCGGACTCACACGCTTAGAGGAGGCGGAAGAGATCGAGCTGGTGAAGAGCTTGATCTTCCGACACGCCGAGTACACGGGGAGCCGCCGGGCTTCAGAGATTCTACTCTCGTGGGATGAGTGGGTGCCGAAGTTCGTGCGAGTCATGCCACACGACTACAAACGTGTGCTCGATGCCCAGCGGCAGATGCGTCAAACCGGGCTGACCGAAGAGCAGGCCGAGTGGGCGGCGTTTGAATCGAATGCTCACGACGTAGCGCGAATAGGAGGAAAGTAGGCGAAAGGCGAAAGGGACAAGGCGAAAGTGGTAATAGTTTTTCCCTTTCGCCTTTCACCTTTCGTCTTTCGCCTCACATTTTATGGGTAAGCCCACTGGTTTTATCGAGTACACACGCGACCTCCCGCTCGCCCGGCGCCCGGCCGAACGCATCCGCGACTGGCAGGAGTTTCACGCCCACGCTTCTGAAGAGAAGCTGCGCGAACAAGGCGCCCGGTGCATGGATTGCGGCGTGCCGTTTTGCCATACCGGCAAGTTGATTGGCGGCATGGCTTCGGGCTGCCCGCTCAATAACCTGATCCCTGAATGGAACGACCTCGTCTACCGCGACCGTTGGCACGAAGCCCTCTACCGCTTGCACCAGACCAATAATTTCCCGGAGTTCACCGGCCGGGTCTGCCCGGCGCCCTGCGAAGGCTCCTGCGTGTTGGGGATCAACGCGTCTCCCGTGACGATCAAAACTATCGAGTGCGCGATCGTCGATAAGGGCTTCGAGGAAGGCTGGGTGGTGCCTGAGCCGCCCGCCAAGCGGACGGGGAAAAAAGTGGCCGTCATCGGTTCCGGCCCCGCCGGCCTCGCCTGCGCCGCGCAACTCAATCGGGCCGGGCATTGGGTAACGGTCTTTGAGCGTGCCGACCGGATCGGCGGCCTGCTGATGTACGGCATCCCGAATATGAAACTGGATAAGAGGCTCGTCCAACGCCGGGTCGATTTGATGGCCGAAGAGGGAATCCGATTCATCACCAACACCGCCGTCGGGATGGATTACCCTACTGATCAACTCATGAAGGAGTTCGACGCAGTCGCGCTTTGTGGGGGCGCGACCAAACCGCGGGACCTGCTCCTCGAAGGGCGAAACTTGAAGGGCATCCACTTCGCCATGGAATTCCTCCACGCCAATACCAAGAGCCTGCTCGATAGCAATCATGAGGATGGCCATTACATTTCCGCGGCGGGCAAGGACGTGATCGTCATCGGCGGCGGCGACACCGGCACGGATTGCGTCGGCACCGCCCTGCGCCACGATTGCCGGAGTCTGGTGCAGTTCGAGATCCTGCCTAAGCCGCCTGACGAGCGCGCGCCGGACAACCCCTGGCCGCAGTGGCCCAAGATTTACCGGCTTGATTACGGCCAGGAGGAGGCGGCGGCCATCTTCGGCCGTGACCCGCGGGAATACTGCATCATGACCAAGCGGTTCGTCGGCGATGACGACGGTCAGGTCAAGGAACTGCATACGGTAGAAATCGAGTGGGCCAAGGACGGCAGCGGGCGATTCGGTCCTCAAGAGATTCCGGGCACTGAAAAGGTCTGGCCGGCTCAACTGGTATTGCTGGCGATGGGCTTTCTTGGCCCTGAGAAGGAAGGCTTATTGGTCCAGCTTGGCGTGAAGATCGATGAGCGCGGCAACGTCGCGATCGATGAGCACCGGATGACGAGCGTCCCCGGCGTGTTTGCCGCCGGTGATATGTCTCGCGGCCAATCGCTGGTGGTGTGGGCCATTGCGGATGGGCGGCAGGCGGCCAAAGGGGTGGATAGGTATTTGATGGGAGAAACGGTGCTCCCTTAGTCAACCTCTTGAGCTTTTTCAACACAAAGGGTCAAAGGAGACCGCTTAAAAAGTTTCTGGCAAACATCAGTTTCCCAAGCTGCGCCACTTACCTCCGCCCGCACCCTAAGCGGGCTGCGCGGCGGGCGCAGCCGAC
>Ga0070707_100002002_pt1 | contig 19510 bp, 20 predicted proteins | sample KBSK5502metaG_FD_65468 | JGI IMG/M metagenome (GOLD analysis project Ga0070707, IMG submission 65468) | Corn, switchgrass and miscanthus rhizosphere microbial communities from Kellogg Biological Station, Michigan, USA - KBS K5-50-2 metaG | ecosystem: Host-associated > Plants > Roots >... | reverse complement strand
CGGGTGCGGCGACCTTCAGCCAGATGGACTTCCGTCCGGTTTGGGGCGGCGCAGGTGGTACCGTTCCAGCAACAATGACGATGGACTGGGACCACGTTTACATGAGCGGGAAAAACTAGCACACTCGGCACTTGGCCTAATGGAGTGACGAGCGATCCCAATTACAAAAAAGCAATCAATCTCGAAACGGAGCGGTGGGCGATAACTCAGAGCTATCGCCCACCGCCCCTTACACCATCACGCCGCGGCGGAGTTCTGCCGCTTCCAGATGATGAAGGCGAGCCAGAAGACGAAGATGCGGTTGACCAGCGGCCAGTCCCCGGGCAGGTCAATGTTGGAGCGTCGCGTGAATATTCCCACCGGATAAACGCTGCCTATCTGCTTGTCACCATCGAACAAGCCAAACCGCCGATTCCAGATCGACATCTTGCGCAAGGTCACGTTGCGATTTGGCAGCTCGACATCGAAGCTGCACGAAAAGACTCCGGTCTTGGTCGCGCGAGCGATGACCCTGTCGTCTTTCTCCAGGAGGAAGTCGCCGCTCCATAGTCCTTCCCGGCGCAAGGTGTAGCTCCCGTCCTGCAACTCGACACGGGCCTTCTCGCGGAACATGGACACCTCAACCTCGCCGACCAGCTCGTTTTGTTGTTGAAGGCGGAAGTTGTACGAGAACAAATCGGTGGGAATTGCTTCCAGCAATGCTCCTCCTTGTGCCGAAAACGTTAGTGACATTACGGAGAGCACGCTAGAAAAGTTTGACTCTTTACGGGTGTGTTACGGAATCTCCGGCCAGCCCTCCAGAGCCAGCAGCGTCGGCCTTCCTCCAAGCTTGTCAGCGCTAACCCTATCCACCTGAAAATCGGTGCTCTGACCCGCGACAAAATCTCCTTTTCCCGCGCGCAGCTGTCTCATCTGCACTCCGCGCACCGCCGGATATTGATCGGTGTTGAGATTGTAGGCACTCCAGTAGTGCGTGAATCGCAGCGCTCGATAGAGCTGCGTCGGTGTCAGACCGCAGCGATATCCGACGTATAATCCAGCGACATAACCCGCGCTGGTGACGGCGATGTGCCAGCGATTGCAGTAGTCGATCACCTTCTGCGACGCAGTGCCGGGTGCGACGCCCTCCAGATCGCACCACACCGTCACGCCCCACGGAACGCCTAGCTTCGCCGCCTCCGACGCCGCGACGCTTCCGTTGGTGGTTCCTTTGGTTCCACTCGGAATCCAGGATGTATCAGATTCGACGTACTGAACGAGCATCAGACCGATCCCGACATTGACCAGCGCTCTCGCCTCAGTAACACTGAGTGAAGACGCGTGCGGCTTGTCGCGCCTCACATAGCGAACGCAGAATCGATAGCCCCCGCGACGAAACGCCGCCGCGGCGCTTGCACTCACCCGCTCCGCAGTGTCGAAGCCGCGCACACCATCCGGCCCCGAGAAAACGTGACCCGGAAGCGTCATTCGGAGCCGTTGCGCGGAAGAACTATGGTGACCACGCTCCCGTGTCCTTGGGTGCTGTCGAAGTAAATGTCGCCACCCATTGCCCTTGCCAGATCGCGCGCGATCGCCAGCCCCAGCCCGACACCCTGATACTCTCGCGTCGTCCCGCTATGTACCTGGAAAAACGGCTCGAAGATCTGCGCCAGCTTGTCCGATGGCACGCCAATCCCGGTGTCGCTGACCGTGATGACGACATTCTCATTTCGAGTGACCGCCGCCAGGCGGATGCTCCCGCCCTTTGGCGTGAACTTGATGGCGTTACCGACGATGTTAAGCAGTATCTGACGCAGCTTCAGCGGATCGGCCCGTACTTCCAGCATCGAGTCGCCTGGCTCGTGCACCAGCTTGAGGTCTTTGTGAAGCAGCTGTGGATGAACGATCGGCTCCAGCGCGGCCAGTTCGTCACCGATGCGAAGAGGACGCGCCTCGACTTTGGTAGTTCCCGCTTCGGCTCTGGCAAAGCTCAGGACGTCGTCGATCAGGCCGAGCAAGTGTTGTTCGTTGCGATGAATGCGCGCGACTGCATCCGCCTGCTTCTCATTCAAAGCCCCCGCGACTCCCAACTTCAGCAGCTCGGCGTATCCGGCAATGGCGTTGAGCGGCGTGCGCAGCTCGTGACTCATCACTGCCAGGAACTCTGCCTTCGCCTGATTCGCTGCCGCCGCGATTTTGTGCGCCACCTTGAGGTCTCGCGTAGCCCGATCACGCTCGGCGGTCGATGCGCCGAGGATGAGAAAAGTTGCCGCAGTAACGCCAATGAATGATTGCAGAGCGAACAGGCTGGCGTGGAGCGTCGGCTGAATGAATGGACCGTGGCCCGTCACAGTTCCCCACAGGGCGAATACTGAAACGAGGAACGAAGTCGAGACGGCACCATGCGGTCCGAATCTGATCGCGGCCCAGATCAGGAACGGAAATAACACGTACGCTCGACTGAGTGGACCGCCCACGCCGCCAGCTGGGCGTTGAAAGATTATCAGGCTGAGAATGACGACGGCGATCGTGAGCGCGGCGACTTCCAGCAGGTGTCGCCGTGCAGGAAACACCGGCCGAGCAGTCCATACGAGTACTGCTGGCGCCACGACCAGCGCCCCGATGGCATCGCCCAGCCACCAGGCGCGCCAGGTGTCGACTAATTCTGTGCGTGCGACAAGTCGGCCCAGCTGGAGCATCGTCACGCCCATCGTCGCGCTCACCATCGGAGCCAAAACAGCGGCAAACAGAACGAAACCGATTGCGTCTTGTACCCGCTCGATCGCCGGCCGGAAATGGACGAGACGCAGCAGCAGGTAAGCTCCGAGAAGAGCCTCGAGAGTGTTTCCCACGCCGATGCCAGCAGCGATGAGTGGAGGCGCGCCCGTCAGCATGTTGGCGACAACGGCGCCGATGAAGACGCCCGGCCACAGCTGGTATCCGCCCAGCAGGAGCGCGGCGAGCGCGATACCGGTCGGTGGCCAAACCAGTGTGGCGAAGCCTGAGATTGATTCGAGCTTCAGCCCGCCCCGCGCAGCGAACACATACAGCGCGGCGATGGCAGCGATCTTCCCCGCGAGCTTCAATTGCGAGGACAGGCGCCTCACTGTGCTATGCGATCCTGGACGAGTGCGAGGGCTTGGTCATCCGGGCGCGACGTGCATCGGCCTTCACGCATGCGCCACAACGCTCCAGCGAGCGAGATGTTCTCGTCGATGGCCTGACTCCGCGAGACGGTTCCGGCAGGCCCGACCAGACTTCTCGCCACCGAATCGAGCGCGGCGGCGACCGACGGCGCCTCGACGTCGAGGCATTTGTGCGCAGACTTGATCGTCATCTGTACCAGCTGTCGGCTGCGGCGCACTTGCTCGTCGAGGCCGAGGCCGCGCTGGGTCGGATCGATGGCGATGACGCTGTCCGCGAGCTTGATCGTCAACACGATCGAGCTATCCTCGGGCGCGATGCGCTGCGCGGCCAGAAAATCGGAACGAGCAACCGGATAGTTGCCCATCGCCAGCGCTGCCCTGCCGAGTCCGACGTAGGCGTCGGCGTCGCGCGGATTCTTACGCAACAAATCACGATAGATATCGCTCGCCTTCGCCGGCGAGCCCGCCAGCACGAAATAGTTGGCGACCCGCTTCCGCAGCACCGTATCCTCGGGCGATTCGTCCTGAATTGGCAGCAATTCCGCGAGCAGCTCCTGCCTGGCCCCGGTCTCGGCCAGCACGTCGATCAGCTCGAAACGCGCGATCGCCCGACTGCGCGCGGCATCGCCCGGCCAGAGCCCATAGATGGCGCGGTGATAATACGACTTCGCCTCCTCGATGCGTCCTTGTTTGGTGAGCACGCGCGCCATCGCCAGATTGGCTCCGCCGTCCGTCGCGTCGCGCTCCAGCAAAGGAATCAGCATCTGCTCGGCGTCATTCGTTCGACCCTGCGCCAGCACTGCCTGCGCCAGTGCTACAGTGTAGACCGGCTTTTCACGATCGAGTGTGGCGGCCGTGCGCAGATGCTCGATCGCGTCGGGAAGTCTTTTGTGCGCGATCAGATTCACGCCGACGCGATACTCTTCCGCGGCCGTGGCTCGTGTCGCCTGGCGGTCCACTTTCGCCAGAGCGGTGTCGCCGATGATGAGCAGCAGGATCGCGACGCTGGTAAGCGTCAGAGTGAGAATGAACTCCGACGCCGTTGCCGTAGGTGGCGCCGGTGCCTCCTGCGCGACTGGATCGCTCACAACCTGATGACTCCTGTTCCGTGCGGCGGCGTCACTCGACGCGGATCGACGCCGTATGCGTGCAGCACATCAGTGAGCGTCACTACACCGATGATCATCCTGGCATTGGCGCGGCTCACCACCGGAAGCACGTTGTGTCCGGTGTCGCCCATGCGCGCCAGCGCGAGGCCGAGCGGTTGATCGCTGTGGACGTGCGGAATTATGGCGTTGTTATCAGAGTTGGGTCCGCGCGCTCTCTTCATAATCGTCGCGATGGTGACCGGCTTTTGCGATCCGGTTGTGGCGTCGACGATGTCGCTGACGCGAACCATGCCGAGCAGTCCGTCGTCGTCGACCACTGGCCACGACTCGAGATCCGAGCCCTTGGTGAGCTTGCGCGCTGCGTCGACTTTCATCTCCAGCGTAAGAGGCTTCGGCGGCGTGCGAATCGCCGAAGTCACCCACAACGCAGTATCGGTTCGGAAGGGCCCGCTCGGCAGATGCAATCCGTCCTGGTGCGCGAGCGCTTCGTAGATCGGCTCACGCTGGAGCTTCTGCGAGATGAAGAACGCGATCAGGTTCGCGACCATCAGCGGGACGATGATCGTGTAATCGCGCGTGATCTCGAAGATCATGATCACCGAAGTGAGCGGCGTCCTGATGATCCCGGCGAATGCCGCTCCCATTCCCACCAGCGCGTACGCTCCCGGCCCGGCGGTTGTGGTCGGGAAGATGAGATGCGCCACACTTCCTACCGACGCTCCGACCATCGCGCCGATGAATAAGCTCGGTCCGAAAATTCCGCCGGCGTTGCCTGAAGCGTAGGCCACGGCGGTGGCGATGAGCTTGAGCACGGCCAGAACCAGCACCGTCTGCAGAATTACATCACCGTTGAGAACTCTCTCGACCTGGTCGTATCCGACGCCCAGCACCTGGGGGACGAAGAAACCGAAAATTCCGACGGTGAGTCCGCCGGCGACCGGCTGAAACCACAACGTCGAATTCGGGAATCGCAGAAAGCGCTCGCGCAATTTGAGCAGCAGCTTGACGAAGGCGACCGAAGCGAGTCCCCCGAGCACGCCGAGCAGAGCGTAGATGGCGAGCTCACCGGGGCTGACGAGATTGTATCCGGCGACGTGAAAGAGCGGACTGTCGCCAAGCAGGAGGTGGAGCACCATCCACGCGGTAGCGGACGCGAGAACGACAGAGCCAAGCACGGGCGCGTGCAAATCGCCCATGATTTCTTCGAGAGTGAAAAGGACGGCTGCGATAGGCGTGTTGAACGCAGCGGAGAGTGCAGCGGCCCCCCCGACAGGGATGAGCCATTTCACTTGTGTCTTGCTCAAGCCAAGTCGGCGCGCGATGACCGATGCTATTCCGGATCCGATGTAGACCGACGGGCCTTCGCGTCCGAGTGCAATGCCGCTGGCGAGCGATGTCGAGCAGCAGATGAACTTGCCGATGACCGACCGGAGCGAGATGCGTCCGTCGTGAATGAAAACCGCGGCGCGGGTCTGTGGGATTCCGCTGCCGCGGGCGAGGGGGAAATAGCGGTAGAGTAAGTAGCCGGTGAGAAGCGAGCCGAGTGTCGGGACGAGGATTCGTCGCCAACCAAGCCCGCCGGCGGGGTACATGTGCGCGGCGAGTCGACCGGTGAGGAGGATGAATGCAACGACGACGAGTCCGACGAGCGCGCCGATGAACAGGCTGAGTAGGAGGGACAGCCGGTCCTCTTTGCGACGGAGGTCCTCGACCAGCCCAATGAAACGCTTCGGAAGTCGCGGAAGTCTGGGGCGACGCATTGTCAAAAACTAAGCGCTCACCGCCGGGATAGAAGCTCGGCGGCAGAGCTCTCCGGTTTAGAGCACGTGTGTCCTAGACCCGGTGGTGCCAGTCTCCGAGTGGATAGAATCCGTTTCTGATCCAGACATCATTGGGGACCGCCTTGGCTAGTGTGGCTTCCTGCACCAGGTATTCATCGGGCAACGCATTGTGTCCCTGCCAATCGGGAAACTCCGCTTCCTCCAATCCCTCGCGGATGATATGGGCGATGAAGGCGACGGCGCCGACCGTCGGCAGGCTGCCCTGAAATTCGCGACACAGCTGCGACGGTTGGACGGGGCCGGTCGCGGTGATCATCGGGATGCGGAGCATGACGGTGGACATCGCGGATAAAGACGATTTACCCGGTACAACGGCAAAGCTCTTAGGAGGCGTTGTGAGCCTGACGCCAGCTCCCATCATTCAACGCTTTTGGGGGAGGACGTGTCAAAAGACTGATCCCTCAACCGAGATTGCCATGAGATCCGTCCGCATGTACTGCACGAGCGTCTCCCTCGCGATTGTGTCTGCGCTTCCCGCTATCGCGCAGCAAACCTCCGCTGCATCGGCTCAAGCCAGAAGCAACGTCATCGCTGCGTCCTTCAGCAAGTCGAAGAGTATGAGCAAGGAAAAATTCGGGATCAGGAAGGAGAAATATCTCAAAGTTCAGAGCGAGCCTGCTGTCAGGCCGAACCCGGCGGATTATTCCGGCACCTACGCCGTTCCCGACATGGACTTTGGTCTCCAGCTGCAAGTGAATCACGACGGCACGTTCAACGGAACCGGGTTTGAGCCGCTGAGCGCCAACGTGCGGCGTACTTTTGTGCTGAAGAACGGAAGAATTCAGGGTGCGCTTCTCACGGCAACGAAGGTCTACGCTAGCGGGGCATCGGAAGCATTCGAGGGTGCTTTCATGAATCGGTCAACCTACGAGAGTCCGACCGATAAAGGCGTCACCGTCTTTGGGCTCGGTACGCTCGGCAGGCTCGTGAACGTGTCGGGTCTGACGATCAACAAGTTCTTTTTCGAAAAGACGCGCTAGGAGCGAAAGGTGGGCGCAGTGGTGTCGCGCCCCCTTCCGGGAGACCGCGGTGGAGCGGCGACTGTTGCCGGACCCGCGCTGAACTCGAGTCACGGCGATATTTTTCACCGATGCTCCGTGAACGCATACTCTATCCGGCTTTCGCTCTCGCATTTTCCGGTTGCAACATTTTCAGCGGAAAGTGCACCTATGAATTGCGCGCGCTCGATGCCGCCGGTCAGATCAACCAGAACGGCGCGGCGTTCGCGACCGCGCAGGTCACGCTCTCGGAACAGCGCGGCTCACTCCAGGGTCAGTCGATCGCCTGGCTCGTTACCAGCGCTGATCTCAAAGGTCACGTGACCTCGGCGTCGATCAAGGATTCGTCGAATCCTTCCCAGGTCTTGCTCGACCTGCCGATCGCGAGCGCGGATCGCGCAGAGATCTCACAAGGCTCTGCCAGCTCGAACATGGGGGCAAATCTCGCCGGCTTTCACGACATTCTTGCCGCGGGCCGCGGCATCGTCGAGCTGCAGACCGACATCTCTTCGCAGCCGACCGTTACGGTGCCCCTCACGCCGACGAGCGTGGGAGATTGGGTTCGTCCGTACTGTTCCTAGCCTGGTAAGAAGTAAGGGTGAAAATTCACCTTTCTAGAAACTGGTACAGCGAGGCAATGCGCGTCGCGCGATAGAGAAAAGGAACCCTGACTCCATTGTTCGTCATCTGACGCCCGCGGAAAAAAAAGAGCCCGGCAACTCTGCCGGGCTCTTTCGTTACGCGATCAGCCGACTTCAGCCTCCCCGCGTCTTCGTCACGTTGATCTGGTGACCGCAGAACGATCCAGTAATCGTCAACGTGTGAGTCGAGGGATCGAACGTCGAAGTGATATCGACATCGCACGTCCCCGATCCACCCGTCCGCGACCAGGTGAAACTTCCCTTGTGACTCTGCGTCTGCAAACCGGAGGGTACGCCATTCACGATGTTCACGTGCCCAGTGAACTTGAGGTTCGGGTTGCCGTTGATCGTGAGAACTCCGTCTCTCGTATCGAACGCACAATTAGTGTCAGTCCTCGTCGCATTCGCGTCGAGAGTCAGGCTGTGCGTCGTACGGTCGCCGGTTCCGACGATGCTTCCGTCGATCACCACTTGTCCGCCACGCGGACACTGCTTGGTGACAGTGAAAGTCGTGTTGATCGGGAATGGCGCCATGGCGACTGACGCCGATGCGGAAGATCCGCTTTGATCAACGCCGATTGAGAATGAAGCGGCGGGTCCGAAATCAGTCGGGCCGAGGGTGGCAACACCGTCCATGTCGGCCGCGAGCTGATTTGCATCGGCCTGAGTGATTCCGGACTTCACTCCGGTGGAATCACTACAGGCAGCGGCGGCCACCACAATGGCCGCAGAACAAACCAGGCAGAATTGTTTGCGCATTGGATTAACTCCGGGGTGGAGAGGTTTGAGCGTTTAGACGGCGACTGCCGCTCTACCGTTAACGAAGACTCACCGAAGCAGACGTTCCGTCACGCTAAGCCGCGTTAAGATTTGTTGCAGGCTCCCCATAGCCGAAGCCCCGCGACCGGTCGGGTTGGCCCCAGCTGGCCGGAGCCGGCGGCGAATGACAAGTTCCTTGCCGGAGGCATATGCAGCTACTAGTGATAAGGCACGGCACTGCTGAGGATGCGGCGAACGGCGACGATGCGCGCCGAGAGCTGACGAAGGCGGGCAGGAAGGAGATGAAAGAAGTCGCCGCCGGTCTCAAAGCCATCATCGAAGACATCGATGCAATCGGGGCGAGTCCGCTGGTGCGCGCTCAGCAGACCGCAGAGATCGTGGCGAAAGCGTACGGCGGTTTGTCGGTGGACACCGTCGACACGCTTACGCCGGATAGCAATCCATCTGAATTGGGTGATTGGTTGGCCCCGCTCGCATGGGCCGAAGCCGTTGCGATCGTTGGACACGAGCCGCACCTTGGTCATCTGGTTACATGGTTCATGACCGGAGCGGGGAATTCGCGAGTCGCACTGAGCAAGGGAGGCGCTGCATTGCTCGAATTCTCAGGGCGACCGACAGCGGGAAGTGGAACACTGCAGTGGCTTCTCAGCAGATCCCAGCTGCGTCACCTCGGCGAGTAGAGCGCGTTCCGTGACTACCACTCAAGCACAGCGTCTCGCCGCCGCACTGCCAGCGCGATACGCGTTTCGATCGGAGATCGGGCGGGGCGCCGCCGCATTCGTCGTCCTCGCCGATGATCTCGAGAACAAGAGTCAGGTGGCGGTGAAGATTCTGCGACCGGAGGTAGCGACGATAATCGGCGAGAAACGCTTCCGGCGCGAAGTCGAGATCCTGAGTCAGCTCGATCATCCGAATATCCTCAAACTCGTCGACCACGGCTCCATCGAGAGACGGAGCCTTTTCCTGGTGACACCTTACATCGTCGGTGAAACACTGCGCCAGCGGATGCGCCGAGAGAAGGAGCTAGCCGTGAGCGACGCTGTAGCGATTGCTCGCGACGTCGCCAGCGCACTCGACTACGCGCACAGCCGCGGCTTGATCCATCGCGACATCAAGCCGGCCAACATTCTCCTCTCCGACGGCCGAGTTGTTGTCGCTGACTTTGGCATCTCCCGGTGGATGGCCATCGAGAGATACGCGCAAATCACAATCGCCGGCGTTTCACTTGGCACTCCGGAGTATATGAGTCCCGAGCAAATCGGCGCGGTCGGCGAGCTGGATGCGCGGAGCGATGTCTACGCGCTCGGGTGCGTCGTGTACGAGATGCTTGCCGGCAAGCCTCCGTTTACGGGAACGACTAGGACGGTCTTCACGGGACACCGAAAGGAGCTGGCGCGGCCGATTAGTGAGCTCAGATCCGATATTCCCGTGAAGATCGATGCGGCGGTGATAAAATCGCTGGCGAAATTACCCGATTCCAGGTTCAAGTCTGCCGGCGATTTTGCGAAAGCGTTGGACTCGGCGATGGGGAATCAGTCATCCTCAAAATCCGCTTCCTCCACCTCCACCACTTCCGCCGCCACTTGATCCTCCGCCTCCGGATCCGGACGAAGAAGGGCTGGACGCCATGCTGCTCGCCGCCGCCGACGACATCGTGCTGATGGAGTTTGAGAAGCTCGACACGTTGAAGGGGCCGGTCCCGCCCGAGTACCATTGCGGCGGCTCGGTATAGATGTCCTTGAACGCGTTGGCCCATTTCTCCTCGACGCCGAAGGCCATCGCGTAGGGCAGATATTTCTCGAACAGCTCTGGGGAAGTGATCATCTGCTTGTAGCGATCCTCTTCGACGCGCGAGAGGAATTCCTTGAAGCCGAGCGCCGCTTCGCGGACGCGGGCGCCTTCGACGGTACGGGCGGGCATGATCTGCGCGAAAATCAGCAGCGTCAGCGTGCTTATGATGAACGCGGCGATCAACGCAGCCGGCGCGAAAACAACGAGCGCGAGCTTCAGCGACAAAATCAGCATCGCGCCAAGCGCGAAGCCGACGGCGATGGCGATTCCGGTCCATTTTGCCTTGGTCTTGTCGGGCCGCTCGCGATAGTAGCCGACCTCAACGAGACGGTCGTAAATCGCGTTCCGGATCCCGGGCAGGAACCGGTAGAACTTGTTCGTCAGCTCCGACACCTTGACCGTGTAGTCATCCCCCGGCGCGCTCTGCGTTAACGCATCGAGATAAGACATCTCGTGCGCCTTCAAATTGTTCCAGTCGCTGCGCTTCTTGACGATATCGAGCTGATAGTCGGTGCTGTGCGTGAGTCCGAACAGATGCTTCTCGCTCAGCTCGGTGATGTGCACGTATCCGCGCACGGCGAGGTCGACGAGTGTGGCGGTGATGTCCTCCATGTCCGCCTTGTTGTCGATGAGCGTCCCCAGCTCGGCGGGTGATGCGCCGGTGACGGGCTCGTAGCGAACCACGTACGATCCTTCTACCGGATCGCGGCCGTACTTGTCCCAGTGGCGATAGACGAGAACGAACACGATCAACGGAATCACCAGCGGCAGCCACCGCATCATCTCCAGGAACTCCTCGTGGAGTGGACTCGGCCGTCCGGCGATGTGCCCCGCCGGCCAGCCGACGGCGATCGTCATCCCGGCGTACGGATAAAGCGGGTGCCTGGCAGTGAAGTCGACCTCGTTTTCGTCGCGCACGATCACCCCGTCTGATGCGCGGGAGTTCTTGTAACCGGTGTAGACGGCGGTGAGCGTGGGCCTGATGTCGGTGGGGAGGACGACGCGCGCATGGACGCTGTCGATGAACATCGTCCACTGGTTGCCGGTGACGTTCCAGTAAAGCTCGTCGATCGCGCCGACTTCGCTCGCCTTGAAGAAGAATCGAATCGCGTTCCTCACGCGGTAGCGGATGATGATGGTGCGATCCGCGTCGGTCGCGCCGGGGATGTAGATGTGGTATCTGTGCGTCCAGCCGGCGTCGAGCGACTGGTGCTCGACGACCAGCGCCTGGCCGGTTGCGTCGGTGATCAGCCCGTCCACGACGTCGAGTTTTGTCGGACGTCCTTGCGCGGTGTTGTGGTGGAGCGAGAGGTCGCGGTTCAGTCCGTGCCACTCACCGGTGAAATGGATGGTGAGCTGCTCGACTACGTCGAGAGTTCCGTCGCGGTTGACAGTAAGCAGCGCGTTGTAATTGCGGACCCGGATGTCGCGAGCCTGCGCACTAACTTTGACCGCGAAGCCGGCGCAAAGGAGACCGGCGAACAGCCCCCGCAGAAGATGGGTTACACGCCGCCGTCGGACCAGGCGCGCGCAGCGCGGCGCCATGCTTATGGTCAGCAGCTTCCTCCGGCGAGAAACCAGCACTGCGTGACCGGCGATGTCTTGAAGAAATCCATTAGCAAACTCCCCACCTTCTGCTCCCCGGACTGCGACGGATGCGTGCCGTCGCTCTCCACGTCCGCTGTTGTCCAGATCAGTCCGTCGGAACGCGGAGTCGTGCCGCGTGTCCAGAGGTATGGCCCCCAACCAATCCACGGCGCGATTTTCCCGTAATCGAGGTCCCCCGCTCGCACATTCTGGACGCTACCCTGTTGCATCTGGTCAATCTGCGCCTGGACCACCCATTTCACCGCGAATCCGGACTCATATGCATACGGTTCCGGGTTCAGCGTCGTCGTAGCATATCCGGCGTAAATCCGGCTGGAAAAAAATATCTGCTGCAAGTTCGGATAGCGCTGCTTGAGGGTCCGCGCGATCGTTCCCATCTGCGATACGAGCGTGTAGGCGTCCGCCGTACTCGCGGGAAGCGAAACAGTCGGCTGCGCGTTAGCGACCTTGACCCAGGCGATCTGCACCTGCTGCTCGGAGAGTCCCGAGGGCGTGAGCCAGGTATCGCGGATCCGATCGTACTCAGGGCTCGTTGGAGACGTCCAGCTCGATGCAGCTTGCCCTCCACGAGCGCCGTTCACGATCGCAAGGGTGGTATGATTGACGGCCGGATCGGCTGCTGCCTGTCCGACGAACGACCACGACGCGCATGGCGGATTGGAGCCAGCGGAGCAGAACTCCTGGGTGGTGTTCGACATGCCGATCGAGACGAGCACGTACCGGCCGCTGGCAGTCGGGTTCCCATTGATGTCGAGCGGCTGGATGCCTTTTGCGTGGCTCATTCCCGCCGCGAGGTGCGCAGTCGGTATTGCATTGCCGATTGGGTAGAGCCCGCCCGCGAAACCCAAGTAATGCGCGTTCGCTGCCGGCATGTCGTTGATCGGAATCTTTGTCGTATCTGCGTCTGGTGGGGTAGGGCCAGCCGCCTTGCCGCCGCAGGCGGAGAGCACCGCACCGATGAGGCACGAGGCAACAATTCGAGTTGTTCTCGTCATTTACACACCCGGTCAGACAGTCAGCTATCTAAACAGTCAGCTATCTAATAGGACGACTGTCGCAGAGTAGCGTTAAACGCGAGTGCGGATACGCGATCGCCGAAGCTACTGCTAAAAAGAACACCGCGAGTGAATCGCGACCTATTTGCATCAGTCGCTAATCCTGACGGAGCGCTTTGGCGCCGTCGCCGCGAACGAACAACCTGCTTGTCCTGGTGCTACCGTCCAGCGTCTGCACGACATTCACCTGGTCGCTGAAAAGCTCCGTCATAATGGTGTTTCGCATCTTTGTCTTCTGCGGGCTCTCAGCTTGTTTCGCCATCAGGCAGAACCACAGCATGTCATTCACGCGCTTCATGCCACACGGCAAGAGATTCAACGCACGACCATCTGAGCCGAACAGCCGGACGTTCTGCATCAGATAAGCGACCCCGACCGTCGGCTCGATCACGCTGTCTCGGCTCAAACGGATTCCCGACCGACGGGCGGCCGCTGCCGCGAAATCGCTGGCGAAGACCCTCACCCACAATTGCAGCGTGTAATTCCCCTCGAGATAACGCGCTTCGGTGAAACTCATGTGGATCGGATGCGCGGCGGCCGTGCAAAGTGGTGCAGCGCATAACGCGCCAAACAGCAGCAGCCCACGGAGAGGTGATAGCGTGAAGAGCCTCACCATGGTGATCTCTCCACGGCCCAACGGGCAGCGACTATCATCACCGCTGTCGAGACAGCCAACACCCGCAGGCGCAGCGGCGCAATACGCGGCTGCGCAATTCGGGATTGTCTGATCGCCAGATCGAGGACTGCGATCGCCGCAAACGTGACCGCCAGTACGCCGAGCTGGCCGATCTCGATCCCGACATTGAACCCGAAAAGCGGAAGGACGATCCTGTCGAGAAAGAGACTCTTCAGATAACCGCCAAAGCCGGCGCCGTGGACAAGCCCGAATACAGTCGCGAACACGGGCCGGTAATGGCCATGCCACAGAGCGGCCGATCTATTCTTGACCAGAATATTCTCGATGCAGGTCGCGACGATCGTTAACGGGATGAGGAACTCCACTATCCGCGCGCTGAGAGGCAGGAAACCAAATACGGCAGCGGCGAGTGTGATCGAATGCCCAACAGTGAATGCCGTCACGACGCGGATGACCTCCCGCCAATCGGAGACGCGGTATATCGCGGCCAGAGCCAGCAGAAACAGGATGTGGTCCATCGCGCCGATATCCACGATGTGGCGAACACCGAGCTGCATGAAGGTCTGGAAATCGCTCATCGCGCCGGGGCCTCTATCCTCGAAAGCGAATCGAGTGTCGCGCGCGCGATCCGATGCTGGGTGTAATCGAACCGGGGATTGATGCGCAGTGCGGACGCAAGAAAAGCGATTGCCTCCTTCTGGTGCCCGAGCGCGCTCTCTAGCATTCCGGCGTGATAGTAGAGCAGCGGATCGTGCGTCCCGAGTTGCAGGGCCGAGCGGAGATTTGCCGCCGCTTCTGCGTAACGGCCGAGTCTGTAAAGGCTCCAGCCGAGGATGTCGTAGCCGTAAATGTCCTTGCGCGTAGCCAGCTCGGCCAACGCCTTACAATAGACCTCGTCGACGCGCCGGTTGTGATCGAGGAGAAACAGGCTCCATGCGCGGTGATACGCCCCGGGTTGTCCGCGCACGGCAATCTCCATCGTGCGCAGATTTTCCTCGGCTGCTGCAGTGTCTCCCTTCGCCAGAAATGCGTCGCCCATTATTCCGAGCGTGGCCGGATCGAGCTTGATCGCAATTGCACGCTCGCCGTACGCGAGTGCTTGATCGGGATCGTCCTCGAGCAATGACAGGCGAGCCAGACCGCCGAGTATTCTGTAGTCACCGGGTTCTGTCTCCAGCCCGCGCTCGAATTCCTGGCGCGCTCGACGGAATCTCCGGTTTCGCATCTCCAGATCGCCGAGCCGGAAGTGAAACCACGCAATCTGCTCGGTTGGGATGTCGAGTCGAGTATCGGCGGCGGCAACGGCATCGCCCAGAATCTGGAATGCTGCTGCTGTGCGTCCGTTCAGCTCGGCCCAACGCGCCAGACGCGGCGCAATCGACAGTGTGGAGCCGAACCTTTGCAGCGAATCGAAAGCTTGACGCGCTTTCTCGTAGCTCCCCAGCTCGAGCTGGGTCTCCGCCAGCAGCGCCAGATACTCCGGCACACCCGGCTCGTACGCCACGGCGCGGCTGGCGACACTTTCCGCTTCCACAAAGCGATGCTCGGCCATCAGCGTCGAAGCCAGAGTCACATACGTCCTGGCGTTGCGATTGATGCGCAGCGCCAGCGAACGACGGGCGTACTGCTCGGCGCGAAGGTAGTCGGCGTCGTTACCGGTCTCCCGTGCGCGCTGCAGGTGAAGCGCGGCGAGCATCTCGAGAGAGATCGCACTGCCCGGATCGACTGCCAAGGCGCGACTCCACGCCGCGATCTCGAGGTTGTGGCGCTCGAGCTCTCGCGGAGAGGCGATGCTCGGCACTTCTCGCGCTCGCTTCAGATCGGCCGCGCGTACGATTCGGTTTCCGCCCCATGCGGAGAGAATCGCGAACCCTGCGAACGCGAGGATGGCCAGTTGACGATGTATTCTCATAACGATTCCGGGAGTCATTCGTAGACCGTTGCCGGTCCACGAATGAGCTCCTCCCGTCTATTTTGCCGCGTCGAGATACGGGAACGTGTTCGAGAACGTTCTCACCGAGGCGGGAACGTTGTCGGACGTCAACCCGGCCAGCACTGGCGCCGATGGGTCGAGAAGATTTCCGAACGATGCTGTGAGGCCCGCATCAACCACGTCGTCCACGAGCATGCGTCCGCCGTATCCGTTCGCCAGCGCCCAGGAAAGCCATCCCGCGCTGGACGGAGGCCGGTTTGGATAGACCATCAGCATGTCCGGAGACAAAACTGCCCCGAGAGTGGTGATGATCTTGTCGGAACGTCCGAACTGAGAGAGAAAACTTCTGATGTGACCCGGGACATCGGTGCCGCCATCGACCATTGTCTTGCTGTCGACGTCGGGACCCTTGGCGTTGTCGAGACCGTGATCACGCTTCGGGAAAAACACTTCGCTGACGAGTGGATTTCCGAGCCTCTCGATCTGCGTGAAGTTGTGGGTCGTGTCGACGCCGGCGACGCTGCTGGTGCCGCAGGCGGTGACCACGAGCGCGAACGCAAGGACGACCGCGCCCATCACTGGTTTGGTGAATCGAAGCATTCTGGTATTCCTCATGGAATGATTGCGTTATCGGCTGATGGTGCCCCAGACGCCGAACTTTGCATCCGCGGCCGTCGAGGTGACGAGCATTGTTTTCGGAACTTCGATAACGATGGCGAGGGCGTTCGCCTTGAGACTGCCGAGGAGATCCACCCCCGGGTTCCGGAAGGAGGTTGCCTGCTGCGTCGGCGGAATCGAAAGCGGACCCGTCGAAGGTCTCCGATCCGGAACGATCTTGAAGAACTGCTCGAGATCGATGAAGAACGGGTCGGTACGAAGGCCGGCGTACGCCTGAATGCCCGTGGCCGAGCCGGCGATACTGCCGACGTTGCCGCTGACGCTTGGCCCGCCCGCCACCAATTGGTTGACGACGCCGCCACTCGCCGGTGTTCCACTCGTCGTTGGTGCAACGGGTCCGACAACTGTAAAGCGCTGATTTGCACCGGTGCCGTTGTCGAATGTGATCTGAAACACCAGATCTTCTTTGGCATCGCCGGTGTTGTCGATCTTGAGCTGATAGAGCAGACGCGGATCGAACGACGCATCCTGTCCGATGATGGGCGATGACGTCGTCATCACCAGCGCGACTCTGTCTGGGCTGGTGCCATTACCACCGGGAAAGGCGTAGACATCATTGATGTCCATGCGCGGGTTGAGCTCGACTTCGGGCGTGTCTTGATGGTCGGACGCGAGCACCGCTCCGGCAACCCCGACGCTCGCCACGATTCCAAGGGCAAGTAGTGTCCGCGCTCGGCCGCGGCGTAAAAGCTTGTTGTACATGGTTGTTCTCCGCTGGATGAGTTTTGTGTAGACGGTCGCGAGTCTGGCGTGCGCCTTCAGTGGCTGACTCTCCCGCACAGACTCGTATACGACGCGATCGAGCGATCGGATCTATCGCGCCCGATGTTCGTTGTGGCCGCGAAAACGTCGGCTCGTGGATAGATCTGCTGGCCGAGTTTCGTCGTACTGATTCGCGACGACCGTTCGACGGAGGAATCGCACTGTGCAGCGAGTTTCGTGGCATCCGTGTCGACGGCGACCTAACTTTCGGCATGCCCTCATCACCGAGCACCGATCGGGAAATCGCTCTCGACGATGTCCACGTGGTGCGACGAATGGCTGCCGGTGACGCATCCGCGCTCGGAGCTTTTTATGATCGCTGGTCGGGAGAGGTGTATGCGACCGCGATTTCGATCGTGCGCCTCGCACAGGACGCCGAGGAAGTAGTGGAGGACACGTTCTGGCAGGCGTGGACGCAGGCGTCGCGTTTCGACGCCTCGCGCGGGCAGGTAAGGTCGTGGCTTCTCAGCATCGCGCGCACGCGATCGCTCGACAAGCTCAAATCCGTCGGCCGCAGGCGCGAAGAGCAACTCGAGTCTGCGCCCGCCGAGCTGCTCGCGAACGAGAGGAGCGCTGACGATCGCATCCTGGAGGAAGAGCGCATCGGCGTGGTGGCGAGAGCGCTGGAGGAGCTTCCCGCTCCCCAGCGTGAAGCGTTGGAGATGGCGTACTACGGCGGCCTCAGTCAGACGGAAATTGCGCAGGCCACCGGTCAGGCGATCGGTACGATAAAGACACGAATGCGTCTTGGAATGCAGAAGCTTCGCGAGCGGCTCGCGCCCGCCCAACAAACGGTCATATGAACGACTCACCAGCTGCTTCACCGCTTACGCACGACGCGGCGTTCCACGAGGTTGGAGCGCTGGCCCTCGGCGCTCTTCCACGCGAGGAAGAGCGTCTGGTGAGGGCGCACGTGGAGAATTGTCCGCTGTGCTCGGCGGAGCTGGCGGCGATGAGCAGCGTCGTCGGCGCGATGCCTACTCGACCGCCGGGCGGAGGGATGGATCAGCGTGTCAGCGAGGGAATCCGGTCCAGACTTTTGGCGCGCGCGGCCGATCGGTCGACCCGCCGCCAATCAGTGGGGAACGTGTATCGGCTACTCGCTATTGCCGCGGTGTTGGCGGCAATTCTTCTTGGCGTGGGCTATTACCGTGAACGCGCGGAGCGTCGCGACCTGCTCGCCAGCGCGGCGCGGCGCGATTCGGTGATTTCAGCGCTGAACTCGCTCGTGCGCGACCGTGACGCCGAGCTGTCGGCGATCACGGGTCCGGGAGTGAGCGTGGTGGAGCTATCATCGACCGGCATTCGCCCGCCAACGGCGCGAATGTTCTGGGATCGCGCCACCAACAGGTGGACGTTGTTCGCTCATGGTCTGTCGGCACCGAAGCCGGGACGAACCTACGAGTTATGGCTGGTGACGGCAGACAAGAAAATTCCGGCGGGGACGTTCACGCCAGCGGGCGATGGATCCGCGGTGGTTCGCGCGACCTACGCGCTGTCGCCGACGGAATTGAAAGCGATCGCCATCACCGATGAGCCCGCCGGCGGCGTAAGCGCGCCGACGGGGGCGGTGATCCTGGCGGGAAGCGCAGGGAGCTGACCGCCCTGCTCGACCTGCTGCTTTAGAAGGCGGCTTTGCGTCGGCCGCGCCAAGTCGACATCATTGCACATATGAACGTGAGTGCAACCGACGGGACGATTCTGCAGCAGCCGTTTGATCGCGGTGTGCGCCTCGTTGCACTGTCGCTGATCGACGACGCCCAGAAAGCAGCCGACAACCTCACCGAGCACGCCGCTGATCTGAGGAACGGCAATGCGGAGGGCGACGAAGCTCTTCACGATTTGAGAGTCGCCGTGCGCCGCCTCCGGAGCTGGCTTGGTGCGTTCAAGCCCTGGCTAAAGAAAGACGTGTCGCGCAAGCGGCGCCGTAGTCTGTCGAGCACCGCCCAGGGGACTAGAGAGACTCGCGACGCCGCCGTGCATCTGGAATGGTTGCGCAAGGAGCGGCCTGCACTCAACGGGCGTCAACGAGTGGGACAGGCCTGGCTGACAGAACGGTTCGAGCGCGAGCGAGAGGAAGGATGCGGCGCCGCCCTTACGGCGGCCGCGGAATTCGGCGCGATCGCCTCCGCACTCGCCCGTAAGCTGACGTTTTATCGCGCTCCGGTTCGCGAGCCCGATACGAGCGATCGGTTCGGGACTGTCTTTGCGGAGCACCTGCTCGCACAGAGTGACAAGCTGCGCAAGCGCCTGGGGCGCGTCCACGAGTTTACCGACGTCAGCGAGGCGCATCGCGCCCGGATCGCGGCCAAGAATCTCCGTTACGTCGCGGAGCCGATTGCAAAACTTGTCGGCCGCGGCGACGAGATGATCCAGAGGCTCAAGAAGTTGCAGGATTCGCTCGGCGAATTGCACGACGTGCACGTCTTTGCTGAGGAGCTCGTGACCGCCACGGAGAAGGCAGCTGCGTCACGGGCGAGACGTGTTTCGGAAGTCGTACTCACTGCTGATCCGGACGAAAGCGAGGTCGATCGCGTCAAGCGCGCTCGCGC
>Ga0070707_100001995_pt1 | contig 19532 bp, 21 predicted proteins | sample KBSK5502metaG_FD_65468 | JGI IMG/M metagenome (GOLD analysis project Ga0070707, IMG submission 65468) | Corn, switchgrass and miscanthus rhizosphere microbial communities from Kellogg Biological Station, Michigan, USA - KBS K5-50-2 metaG | ecosystem: Host-associated > Plants > Roots >... | reverse complement strand
GGCCAGGGCATCCAGACTCAGGTCGGCGGCGACTGGTACGACATCATCCAGCTGTCGGCTGGCCGGGTCGGCATCGTGATCGGCGACGTGGAAGGACGAGGCGCCAGGGCGGCCGCCATCATGGGCCAGCTGCGCTCGGCGCTTCGGGCGTTCGCCCAGGACGATAAGGCACCGGCCGACATCCTGCGCAGGCTCGATGACTGGCTGCGGACCATGACCGATGAGCGGGAGGACACCGGCACCGATCCGCTGACCGCCAGCTGCACCTACCTGATCTACGATCCGTGGTCGCGCAGGCTGACGATCGCCAACGCAGGTCACATGCCTCCGCTCATCGTGACGGACGAGGACGTGACTCCAATGAGGATTGAACATCAGGGAGTCCTGATCGGCGTGCGCGGTATGTTTCCCGGCCTGCCGACCTACCGCGAGGAAGCCCATACCCTGCCCGCCGGATCCACGCTGATCTTCTATACCGACGGGCTGGTGGACCGGCGTCAGCGGGCCGACGGGCACGGCCACTATGAGGACGCCGAGGTGTTCGGCATGCTCAGCGAGGCCGTCAAGTTGGTGGCCAGCGAAAGCGCCGACAAGATAGCCGAGGCGGCCGAGCACGCCGTCCCCGGCCAGATCGACGACGACGTGGCGATTCTAGTGATCAGGACCTCGACGGAGAACCTGCCGACCTGGGAGAAGCGGTTCCGAGCCGAGCCGATCAAAGTATCAGAAGCCAGGCGGCTGGCCTTCGACATGTTCGTCGAGTGCGGGATGGACGACGATCAAGCCGACCTGGCCTGTCTGCTGGTGTCCGAGGTCGTGACCAACGTCGTCCTGCACACCTCGGCGGCGCCGGCGCCGCGCCAAGAGTCCATGTTCGCGGGAGCAGGCAAGCCCAGAACGCCTGGCGGTCTCGACCACTGGGCCGCCCTCGTCGACTCGCCCTTTTCCGATGATTTCGCCGGAGCGCAGGGCGGCCCCGGCACGCTGCCGCAGGGCGGCCCGGGGACGCTGCCGCCTGGCGGCCCGGGGACGCTGCCGCCTGGCGGCCCGGGGACGCTACCGCCTGGCGGCCCGGGGACGCTACCGCCTGGCGGCCCGGGGACGCTGCCGGGGCAGGAGTTCATTCTGCAAATCCGCAAGGGGCACACGTCGGTATGGGTTGAGGTCTTCGACAACGATCTCCGGCTGCCGAGGATCAGGATGGCTGGCGAGAACGACGAGGGCGGCCGTGGGCTCTACCTGGTTGACCAACTCGCCGATCGCTGGGGCTCGCGCCCGACTGAGGAGGGCAAGGCGGTCTGGTTCGAGATGCCGATCAAGCCGCAGTCCGCCGTTGTGTTATCGCACTCGAGCTGCTTACCTGCGCTGAGTCGCCCAGAGGATTAGTACCGCAATCGCGAAGCCGCACACGGCGAGGGCGAATATCCGGCCGGTAACGGCCATGCCCAGCCGGCGACGGCCCATGGTCACACCGATGGCGAAGATGACGGCCAGGAAACCGAGCAGGATCAGGCCGTCGGTCACCGCAACCTCACCTCATCCGGCAGTCATCCCGCCGCGACATGCCGCCCCGCCGGCCTGTGTGTCCAGCATAACGCCGCGAAGGCGGCTATGACGTTCTGCTTACTGCGCGGTAACCTCGAAGGGGTGAATCGTATCTGAGCGCGTGTTCGCGGCAGTGGAGGTTTCGGTGGCGGAGGCATACATCGTCGGAGCTGTGCGGACGCCCGTCGGCCGGCGCAACGGGGGTCTGGCGTCGGTCCATCCGGCAGACCTAGCCGCGCACGTGCTGGCTGAGCTCATGACCAGGACCGGCGTTGACCCGGCGGCTGTGGAAGACGTGGTTATGGGCTGCGTCTCGCAGGCCGGCCCGCAGGCGATCGACATCGCTCGCACTGCCTGGCTGTCGGCCGGGCTGCCCGAGTCGGTGCCCGGGGTGACGATCGACCGTCAGTGCGGCTCGTCGCAGCAGGCTGTGCACTTCGCCGCGCAGGGCGTGCTGTCCGGCACCCAGGACCTGGTCGTGGCTGCTGGAATCGAGAGCATGAGCCAGGTGCCGATGGGTTCCTCGGTCGCGCCGCTGCTCGAGAAGGGCATGGCCCTCCCGTACGGCAACGGCTGGGGCGACCGGTACGGCAAGCAGGAGATCTCGCAGTTCCGCGGCGCGCAGCTGATGTGCGAGAAGTGGGGGATCAAGCGGCAGCAGCTCGAGGAGTACTCGCTCGAGAGTCACCTGCGCGCGATCAGGGCCATCGACTCGGGCAGGTTCGAGCGCGAGATCACGCCCATCAATGGCGTGACCGCCGACGAGGGCCCGCGCCGGGACACCTCGCTGGAGAAGATGGCCGACCTCAAGCCGTTGCGCGAGGGGTGGGAGATCACCGCCGCCGTGGCCTCGCAGATCTCCGACGGCGCGGCAGCGCTCCTGATCGCCTCACCGGAGGCCGTGCAGCGACACGGGCTGACCCCGCGGGCCAGGATTCACACGCTGACCGTGGTCGGCTCCGATCCTGTGTTCATGCTGACAGGGCCGATCCCGGCCACCGAGAAGGCGCTGGCGAAGGCGAAGCTCAGCGTCGATGACATCGACGTCTTCGAGGTGAACGAGGCGTTCGCGCCGGTCCCCATCGTCTGGGCCGCCGAGACCGGAGCGTCCCTGGAGAAGACCAACCCGAATGGCGGCGCGATCGCGCTCGGCCACCCGCTCGGCGGGACCGGCGCGATCCTGATGACCAAGCTGGTCCACGAGCTCGAGCGCACGGGCGGCCGGTACGGCCTGCAGACCATGTGCGAGGGCGGCGGCCAAGCGAACGCCACCATCATCGAGCGCGTCTAACAGCCCGAGCCCGCCGCGGGCGGCCCGAACGCCGCCCCGCCCGCCCGCGCCCGCCCCGCCGCCCCGCCCGCCCGCGCCGGCCCCCCGCCGCCCGTCCGGGCCACTGTGGATCAACAGCCATGGCCCACGACTGTTGAACTAGCCACCTCGGTGGGCCATCGCTGTTGAAAATCGGCGCGCCGGAGTGCCCGGGCGGCGGGTCGCTGCCATGGCTCAGCATCCACAGAGTTTCGTTGCGTCAAACAAGAAAGCTCTAATTTGACTTTAAGATTTAGTTCTGCTACAACGGTAGGTAACGGGGGTTCACAGTTGGACCTCGTGCCAAACTGGAGGTGGATCACTGTGCTGCTGACAACGTTCGACCCATTCGCGGCGGACTTCGACCGGCTGGTTCAGCGGACTTTCGGCTGGGCTGACGGAATCGGCGGGCGGTCAGGCGCTCTTCCGATGGATGTCGTCAGGCGCGACAACGAGGTCGTCCTGCGGATCGACCTGCCCGGCGTCGACCAGGGCAGCATCGAGGTCACGACCGATCACGGCGTGTTGACCCTCTCCGCTAAGCGGAGCGAGGATTACGGCGAGCAGGAGCGGCCGGTGGTGCGGGAGCGCCTGATGGGCTCGTTCACCAGAAAGATCAGACTGGCCGAGACCGTCGACGCCGACAAGATCGAGGCTGGATACGACAATGGCGTGCTGAGCATTGTCCTGCCACTGCAGGAGAAGGCTAAGCCGCGCCGGGTCGAGATCAAGCGGGCCAGCGCCCCGGAGCTCACCGCCTGATCACGTTCGCCAGACGAAACGGGCCGGGCCGGCGGTGCTGACCGCTTGCCCGGCCCGAACCAATGCTGGAGTGTTGTGCCGTGTTGCCGTTTGACGACGAGAACCTGCCGCTGTTCACGGTCGGGCAGGTCGCGCAGATGCTCGAGGTCCAGCAAGCCTTCTTGCGCCGGCTGGACGAGTTCGGCGTAGTCCGGCCGTCCCGCTCATCGGGCGGTCAGCGGCGCTACTCCCGCACCGAGGTCACGATCGTGCGGTACGTCGCCCAGCTTGCTGACGAGGGGATGACGCTCGCCGCCATCCGGCGGGTACTGGAGCTTGAGGATCAGGTCAGAGCTCTTGAGGCCGAACGGGACGCACTGCTGACTGCCATCGCCGAGCGCGACGAGCTGCTGGCCGCTCTGACCAGCCGCCGGCGTTCCGGCCCCGCCGCCTTGCCGCGGCGCGGTGGTTCTCCGCAGCGGTGGATCCGGGGATCGACCCCCGAAAACCGCGATGGATCCCGGGATCGACCCGGCTCCCAATGACCTACGCACGGGCGGGAACGCCCGCTGTCTACACGTCCGCGCGGTAGAAGTTCAGATACGAGCGGGACGGCGTCGGACCGCGCTGGTCCTGGTAGCGGGATCCGTAGATCGCCGAGCCGTACGGGTGCTCGCTCGGCGAACTGGTCTTAAACAGGCAGAGCTGACCGATCTTCATGCCGGGCCAGAGCTTGATCGGCAGGGTGGCCACGTTCGACAGCTCGAGGGTCACGTGGCCGGAGAAGCCAGGGTCGATCCAGCCGGCGGTCGAATGCGTGAGCAGGCCGAGCCTGCCGAGACTCGACTTACCTTCTAGCCGGCCGGCAATGTCATCAGGCAACGAGACGACCTCGTAGGTTGAGGCGAGCACGAACTCGCCGGGATGCAGAACGAACGGGTCCTTGCCCTCCGCCTCGACCAGTCGGGTCAGGTCTGGCTGCTCGATCGCCGGGTCGATATGCGGGTACCTGTGGTTCTCGAAGACGCGGAACAACCGGTCCAGGCGCACGTCGACGCTGGCTGGCTGAACTAGTTCGGGCGCGAAGGGCTCGACCTTGACGCGGCCCGATGCGATCTGAGCTCGGATGTCCCTGTCGGAGAGCAGCACGCAGGCAACCTACCGGTTCCGGTACGATATCGTCGCGGCAGTCGCGTGACCGATGCGGTTTGGGTGGTATGCGCAGCTAGTCGGGCTCGGCGGTTCGCGCGGGTGTAGTTCAATGGCAGAACATCAGCTTCCCAAGCTGACAGTGGGGGTTCGATTCCCCTCACCCGCTCCACGGTGAAATCCCAGGTGGCGCCGCACGCTGGTCCCTGGCATCCGGCCCGTAGAACCCCCGAAGAAGCCCGCGTGCCATTAACGTGCCATTAGCCCGCGTGGACGACGGTCCCGGAGCGTTCCGTAGAAGCAATGCGTCGGCTGGACCGAAGCCTGCGCGTTCGTAAAAGGGAACCGACGGTTCGCTCGGGCTTAGGACTATGCGCTCGAAACCGTTGTCGTCCGCGTAGTTCAGGAGCGCGTGGATGAGCTTGCGGCCAACGCCCTGATTGCGATACGCCCCTTGCACGAAGGCGTTGCCCAGGTAACCCCAGTGGCTCGGCGGGCGTCCTGGACGTGGCATCCGCTCGAAGACGGCGAGGTTCATCATGCCGACAACTCGACCGTCGGCCTCGGCCAGCCAGGTGATCCGCCGTGAAGACTCGCGCGAGAACCACGCCGCGAACCGCTCGTCAAAGGCTGGGTCTTCGACGTCGCCGTCCAGCTCTCGCGTCCATTCACAGCGAAGCCGGATGATGGCCGGAAGATCCGCATTCTGGGCACGGCGAATAACAACTTCGGTCACGCGATCACACCATACTTGCGCGAGGTCGGAGCCTCGACCGTGGCCCAGACCAGGACTCGATCCTGACCTCGGTGATCACGACGCCATGCGTCCAACCCGGCGTGAAGCGAGCATTCGGCGCACCCAGGAACGCGAGGGCGGCGCAGTACCAGGCCCACCTGTCCCGCTGCCAGGGCACGTCGTAGCGGTGACCTCGGCATGCGCGCGGTTCACAGTCACCGTCGGCAAGAGCGGCGATTCAGGCTGTACCGCCGGGTATCTATCGTGTGATCGGCTATTAGCCGCTTTGGAGAGGTCCAACGGTGCCGAAATGCGATGCTCCGCGGGGCGCACGGTCGGAGTCAGGGCAGCCAGGCTCTCATCGGACGTCCGCGTCGTCTGTTCGATCCGCTAACTGAAGCCGCGAACCACGCAGCGGATGGCCTGGTGGTGCTGCGACGGATGCTGTGCATTCGGCAGTGAGGACTAGACTGGCGGCATTATGAGCGACACAGACGCTTTCCTGCGGGCGGAGAACGCCGAACTCCGCCGACTGCTGGACAAGCATCAATGGGCCGGCCTTACTCCGTTCAAGTCCACGGGGTGTTGTCCGGAGTGCTCAGGGGCATCGCCGCCGCACGGCAGAGGGCATCGTCCCGGATGCGCGATCGAGGCTGCCTTGGCCACCGACCCGGTCACCGCATAGCCCGGATTCATTTTGGATGGGCTATCACTTGCTTGTCCATCATGCTTCGGGATATATGGTCGGATGGCGTTCTTCTCAGGCGGTCATCAGCGCAACGCCGTAGTCTCCGAATCGCTTGTCACGCGTGACGATCGTCAGACCCTCGGCGAGAGCTTGGGCTATCAGCATGCGGTCGAAAGGTGTCGTGATAACGGGAGAGTTGTCCGGCCGCGATGACATGAGCGATGTTTATCGGCAGTGGGACGAACCCGCCTGCCTGCAGTTGCTGCTCTAGGTCATCCGGCGCGTTCAGCTTGCCCAGCGTCTTCTTGATGGAGATCTCCCATGCGCTGGCGGCCGAGACGGCCACGAGATTGGCAGGATCGGCGATCGCGTCCCGCGCCTGCGTGCTCAAGCCTTCGTCGGCGAGCCACCACAGCAAGGCATGCGTATCCAGCAGCAGCTTCACGGACGCTCCCCGCGGAATGCCGCGCCGATCTCGTCAGTTGGCTAGCGTGCCGGCCACCCACGTAGCGCAGCTCCGCAGCTGGCAGCTCGGCGTCGGATGGGAATCGAGGCAGTCACGCAGCCGCTGGCTGTCCAGGGGCCAAGCCTGCCAGCGGTGTCAAAGCAGCCGCGAATCGGTTTCCGGGCGCGAGTCAATTCCGAGCCGGCGGCCATGGAAGTAGACAGCCCACCAGCCCTCACGGGAACGGCCGCTGCGTTACGGCCCCCACGCGTACAGGCCGGTGCTGCCTGCCGTGTACAGCCAGCCGTCGGCAAAGGCACTCTGCGGAAAGTCGAAGCCCGGATTCAGTGTTCGCAGGATTGCGCCGGTGAAGGCATTAACCAGGTACGTTTCGTTTGGCCGCGTGGTGTTGTCGTAGGTGCCGACGCCGATGACTCCGCTGCGGTTGATGGACGGGCTCGTCAGTACCCCGTTCGGCAGTCCAGTTTGCCATCCGATCGCGCCGGTGGCCGGATTGAGCCGCAGGACCGAACCCCGGAACCTCTTAGCGCCGATGGTGGTCCCCGGGCCTGCCATGTAGAGGAAGTGGCCGTCGAACGCCGCGGCAGCCTGGCACTGGCCAAGGACCTTCTCGCTGGACTTCACGCCGATCCTGCGCTGCCATATCTTCGTCAAGTTGGACCGCCGCAGCCCGTAGTAGATGCCGTTCTTGTTGCACGCCCCGACCATCAGTACCGACTTGCCCTTAATCGTGGCGGTGAACACTGTGGGTGATCCGCCGAAGTCCCCGTCACCGACGATGGCTGCCCTGGGTACCTGGAACGAGGCGAGCAGCTTGAGGGCCGGGCTGAGCTTGAGAATCGACACCGTGTGGTAGAGGTTCGTGGCGTTGTCGGGACCATTGCCGGTCGTTGCAAAGACATTGCCTGAGCCATCGACCGCTACGCTAGACCAGACCGAACCTCCCACGTGGCCCTTGGGCACCGTGTAGAACGTATTGAGCTTATGCCCCGTGGCTTGGTCGTATTCCGCGACGCCGCCGCGAACCAGGGGAGTATCGCAATTGGACGAGATACCGACGTAGATCCTGCCGTGCGCCACAGTGGGCGAGGACCACCGGAGGTAGTCGTTCACCTTAGTCGACGGGATCGCGATGGCCGAGCGCCATCTCTGTTGCATCGTCGCAGCGTCAAGCGCATGCAGGTACCCATCGGGGGCGGCGACGTACACCATGTCCTTGCGGTCTTCGGGTCGCGGGCGACGGTCGCGGTCGACGCGAATCCGAAGGCGGCGCAGGTGCGCTTGGGTTGGAAGCCGAGGAAGATCTTCTTCTGCAGCAGCCCATGCAGCGCGTCAATCTTGTAGAACCAGCCCGCGAACGAGCCGATGAAGACCGAACCATCGGAGCATTATGCACAGGCTGGCCCGCACTCGGTCGGAAATAGACGCTTTCGAACAGATGCTTCGCTATCCCGGGCTCGCCAGAGACAAGGACCAGGTGGCCGACGCGTGGTTGCACGCCCGCCGTTCGCCCGGTTCATCCCACGTCCACTTCGGCCGGTTGCGGAGCTAGCGGCCTCCCTCGACGCAGAACTCGTTGCCCTCCGGGTCGGCGAGGATCACCCAGCCCACACCGGCAGGCTGGTCAGCTGCCACCGACGCGCCGAGTCCAACCAGGCGTGCCACCTCCTGCGCCTGGCTGCGATCGCGCGGAACCACATCGAGGTGAAGCCGGTTCTTGACGATCTTCTGCTCGCGGACGCTGACGAAGTACAGGCGGATGTCGCCGCCTGGAGCCGGGCCGACGCTGAATTCCTCGTGGGCGGGCCCGGAATTCTGCTGGCGCATCTCCCAACCAGCAACGGCTGCCCAGAACCTGGCGATGGCGAATGAATCCGAGCAGTCGAACGTGACATTAAGTATCGCTGATGTCATGGCTAACTCCGCTGCGTTGCGGGCGCCACCCGGGCGACCGTCAGCGGGCCGCGGGAGGCGCGAGAACGAGACCGATCATGACGACCGCACCTCCTTCTCACTCTGCCGGCTCGCCGGACATCTTCCGTGCCCGCGACTATGCCATGTCCGATTCCGGCCGCCAACTCGATAATCCAGTTGCGGCGCGCGTCAGGACTGTTACCGGACGGCCTAACACCGCCGGATCAGTCGGCCGATCACCGCAATTCGTGGTTCCGAGGCTTATACGACCGGTTCGCCATACGGGGTGTAGCAGTACAGGCCCTTGTCCTCGGCACCGACGAATACGGAGTTGTCCATGATCGCCGGCGTGCCGCTGAGGCCGGCGCCAGTCTTGGCCAGCCAGACGACCTCGCCGCCGATGCGCAGACCCGTAACGGTCCCGTCGGAGGATTCGGTGAACAACATTCCGCCGGTCACGCTGACTCCCGTGACGGGGCCGGCCAGCGGTTCGCTCCACATGACTGATCCGTCGGTCGTCTGCAGAGCGGTAAGGCTCTTGTCAGCGGCCCCGATGTACAGGTGGCCCGCCTGGTAAGCCATTGACCCGGTGATCGATGTCCCGACCGACTTGGACCAGTTAAGTGTCCCGGCAGATTCCGAAAGCGACGAGACGACGCCGGTGGTCGAACCCACGAAGACCTGCTTCTGCGCGATCACCGGGCTGTTGTTGACGGCCGCGCCGACATTGGCTTGCCAGCGGGGCGAGGCCGATCCGGCGCCAATGCGCAAGGCTGTGACCTTCCCGCTGTCGTCGGCCACGACGAGCGTGGACGCGCCAGGATCGAATGCGGGTGAACCCACGACCGCCCCGGGGACCGTCACGGTCCAGGAGACGTTCCCGGTCGCTTCGTTAATCGCGTAGACCTTATGATCCTTGGCGCCCACGTAGACCACGCCGCCGTAGATCAGTGGCGAGGAGGTGACCGCGCCTCCGGTCGCTGCGGTCCAGGCGAGCTTGCCAGTCTTCTCGGCGTAGGCGCTGACCGTGTCGTTCGACGACCCGACGACGACCAGCTTGGCCGCCGAGTCGACCGCAGGAGACGAACTGATGGTGCCGCCGGGCGTGGCTGACCAGGCGAGGGCGCCCGTCGTAATGTGGACGGCGCTGAGGGTACCCGAGCCATCCCCGGCGAACGCCATCTGGTCGACGACGGCGGGCGTGCTGTCAATCGGCGCGGCGGCCGAGTACACGAAGTACGGGTTCAACCGGTACTGCTTGCCCGGAGTGACCTCAATAGAGAGCACGCGATCGTTCGGCTGATCGCTGGTGCGCTGCGGATCGTGGCCGAACTCGGACCACGGGCCGGTGACGTAGAGCGGAGCTGTCGCCGACCTCCCGGAGGTTTGTCCCGCGCCGGTGACCGCGGTCAGGCCGAAGTCGTAGGTCGCGGGAATCTGCACCGGGGACTTCGGGAACCCGCCATTCACGCCCGCCGTGACGGTCGCGAGGGCAGCACCGGGAATGGACAGGCTGACCTTCTCCTGCGGCTTGAAGCCCGAGCCGGACACGGTCAGCGCGGAGTTCGGAGCCGCCTGGGCGGCGGATAGGTACACGTGCGGGCCAGTGGTGGTGGGCCGGACGGTCACGGTCGTCCTGACCAGCGCGTGGTCAACAAGGCCGTCGCCGTCAACGGCTCTGGCGGTGAATTGCAGCACGCCGCCTGACGGGGCGGCGGGTACCCCGAAGGTCCAGTTAACTGTCGTGCCTGCCCCGCTCAGCACGGCATGGTTGTAGGTAGGGCCTTGCCGCCAGCTGTGGGCGGCCGCGTTCCACCATGGTCCGGCCGAGCCGTTCAGCTGTACAGCGACATCCACCGCCGTCAAGGACGCCGACCCAGGATGCGCGGTGCCCGTTGCTACCACCGGATTGGCGCCCGGATTGGCGATAACCGAACCCGAGGCCGGACTCGTGATGGCCGTCGTGGGCGCCGTCCCGTTCGAGCCCCCAGGTGCGAGGTCGTACAGGAAGCCGTCGCTCGACCCAATGATGAGGTTGCCGGAGGAGTCGGCGGCCGAACTAATGACGTAGCCGCCGGTCTTGTATTTGTACAGGACCTGGCCGGTCGCCAGGCTGCTGACCTCGATGTAGCCCTTCAGGTCGCCGTAGACGACGACCTGCTGTCCGGCCGGACCGGTGACCAGCGGTGAGGACAGCACCTCGGTGTCGGACGGGCCGGCCTCTTCCGACAGCCAGACCTTGTTGCCGGTGATGGCGTCGACGGCTGCGACGCCCACCGTCGTGCCGAAAACCAGCGTCCGGCCTACGAGCGCGGGCGCGGACCGGCCGCCGTCATGGTTGGTGCCGGTCGCAGCGCCGTAGTCGTAGGTCCACTTGAGCTCGCCGGTGGTCAGGTCGATGGCGTACAAGATCCGGTCCTTGCCCGGCACATAGGCCATGCCGTCGGCAAAGCCGTTCCTCCCGGGTAGGGATATGACGGTGCCAGCTCCGAAATCGTTGAGGCCGCCAACCAGCGACGTCACCCGCCACACCGTCGCGCCAGTCTTGGCGTTCAGGGCGTAGATGGCGCAGTCCGGGTCGCCGCTTCCGAAGATCACCAACGGCACACCATTGGCGTTGACGCCGTAAGAATCCGGACTCCACGTTCCGGAGAAGACGGGATAAGGGTTTCGCTGCCACTCGATATTGCACGTTGAGTCGTTGATCGCCATCATCGGACCCTGGACGGCGCCGTTGTCCTGGACGCCGATGAACAGGGTGGTGACGCCGCCCGGCGGTGTGGCGACCACAGGACTGGCGTCGTCGATTCCCGGGCCCAGGGATAGCTGGCAAAGCACGCTGCCGGTATTCGCGTCGAGCTTGATCATCCGGCTGCTGACAGCCGTGCCAACCCAAACATGACTCCCCGAGACGGTTGGCGTGGCATGAATCGGCACACCGAACGAATCGGACCAGACAATGGATCCGTCAGCCGTATCGATCGCCTCAACGTCTCCCTTCTCGTTGGCAACATATGCAAGCGTCTTGTTTAGCGTCCCGCTGTAATGCGTCACGGGCGAGGACAGAACGGGCCCGAACGTGTGCGTCATCCAGCGGACGCCAAGCTGGGCCGCGTTCGAGGAAGCGATCGAGGTGTCATGAGAGACGCCCGTCAGTTGCGCGTTCCCATGAAAAGTCGGCCAGTTCGCGTTTGCCGGTGCCGTTGCCATGGTCGCAGCCTTTGCGCGCAGGACGTGGCCGACAGCGGGGCTGACCGTCGCCGCCGCGGCGGATGTCGATGGCACCGCCGTCAGCGCCACCAGCGTGATCAGCACTGTCAGCATTGTCAGCGTGGCCAGTGCGCCCCCGAGCCTGACAGTCCGATTCACCGGATACATGCCGAATTGAGCGCTGTTCATCCTGAGCACCGGCTACTCCTCAATGACAGTCTGGCCGCGATCGGCGCGGTGTAGCATCCATCAAGACTCATGAAAGAGTGTTTAAGTTAACACGTCTGGCAAATGATCTTATGGTTCTTGGGCCTGATTGGGTCAGGCGAGCTCCTTGCGAGCTTCGACGAGGAATCGCACGGTTGTTGCGACGAAAGGACCCTCCGCGGCAATTCGCGCATGGAGGGCGCGGAGCCGGTCACGGTATGCCGCCACGGTGAATCCTGGCACGATCCAGATGACCTTGCGCAGGAAGACAATGACCGCGGCGACATCGCCGAACTCCATCCGCCCGCGGAATTCGCGCAGGTCGACCACGGTTAGCCCGGCCTGCTCGGCGCCAGTGACCGACCATTTAGGGTGCCGGGTCGGGCCGTCAGATTCGGGCTGGGGACCCATCATGAACTCGGTCAGCTCGCCAGCGGATCCATGACCGACGTCCTGCGACAGGTACGTGCCGCCCGGTTTCAGGACGCGGGCTATCTCGTCCCACCGCACTGCGACCGGATGCCGGCTCACGACTAGGTCGAAACTGGCATCGGCGAACGGAAGGTCGTCCAGCGCGTCGTCCACAGCGACGACCTGGGCACCTATCCGAGCCAGCTTCCTTCGCGCCAGCTCGATATTGGGCGGCCACGACTCCGTCGCCACCAGGGTCGGTGGCCCCGACGGAATGGTGGCCAGTACTTCGCCGCCGCCGGTTTGAAGGTCGAGTGCCGCCGCGCCCGCCACTCCGGCTAGCCTCGCCATCCGCTCACCGAGCAGCCTGGCGTAGCCCCACGGCGGGCGCTCCTCGCTGGCCCGTCCCGCGAACCACGAGAAGTCCCAGCCCTGCACCTCAACCGCCGCACCCTCAGCGACGAGTTCGTCAAAGCTTGGCGCCGTTGTCGTACCGCCTTTCCGGGCAGTCGGAAGATGGTGAAGCAGCCAGTTCATGATCATGCCGAGTTGCCGTGGGACATCACGGCCACGCCGCCACGACCATGAACTGTATCCGTCATCATGCTTGACAGTTGTTTCCTGCATCGTTAAATATTGCCCCTGTGGGTAGTTATCAGCCAGGGGGTTCGGGCGCCGCGGGGGTGGCCGGGCTCTTCGACGCGCTTGCCGAACCGACCCGGCGACGCGTGGTGGAGCTGCTCGGCACCAGACCAGCAAGGGCGGGCGACCTGGCCGCGGCGATTGGTACCTCGCCGCCAGCCATGAGCAAGCATCTCAAGCATTTGCTCCGGGCAGGCCTGGTCGCCGATGAGCGGGACGCCGCGGACGCGCGGGCCCGGGTGTTCAGGCTGCGCCCGCAATCGGTGGCGGCGATCCAGGCTTGGCTTGATCAGCTTCAAGCGCACTGGGATGTGCAGCTCAAGTCGTTTCAGCAGCACGTCGAGAGGGAGGAACGGCAGTGACCAGTCCCCGATCCGTGTCCAGCGCGGTCACGGTCAGCGTCAGCCCGCAGACCGCCTTTGCCGCGTTCACCGACGAGATGGATCTGTGGTGGGTGCGGGGGCCGATCAACTTCTTCGATTCAGCCCGGGCCGTCAAGATGGTCTGCGAGCCAGGAGTCGGCGGGCGGATCCTTGAGGTGTACGGATTGGACCCCGACGACGCGCTGGAACTCGCCAGGATCACGGCCTGGGAGCCCGGCCAGCTCCTCGCCTGGCACAGCTCGGTTGACGACGTGGAGATCGAGGTGACCTTCGCGTCCACCGCCGGCGGGACCACCGTCCAGGTACTGGCGACCGTTCCGGCCGGCGGACAGGACCGGGGTGGCACGGCCTGGCAGCGCGTCGTACCCGACTGGTTCGGCGCATGGTGCGCCCGCCGCGACACCGCTCCCAGGCACCCCCAAGACCTCGAACGGCTGGCGATCGCTGTGTACTACCTCAAGCCAGTCACAGCCGCGCGCTGGCTGGCCGACGCCTTCGGCTTCGTCTCCCCGCGCAGTCTGCCTGTGCCTGAGCCCGGGCGCGACCTGGACGGCGAGCGTACCTGGCTGGAGTTCAGGATCGGGCATTGCTCGCTGATGGTGTTCAGGGCGGAGAATGGCCGTCCCGAGCCAGTACCGGTCACGCACGTGCCGTGGATCTTCGTCGATGATCTCGATGCCCACTTCGCCACGGCGAGCGCGGCGGGCGCGAAGATCATCGAGCCGATCCACCAGCACGGCTACCGCGCCTATGAGGCAGAGGACCTAGAGGGGCACCGGTGGACGTTCGCCCAGGCTCGGCCGACAATGCGGTAACGCTCGCAGATACGGGCCGCTTGGTACCGACGGATTCGTGGCGGGGGTCAGACCGGGCAGGGCTGGTCAGACGGGATACGGTTCGGGCCTGACCAGGTAGCTGCGGCTGTGCGGGGCGGTCCAGACCAGGACACCGGGTTCGGGCTGGGCCAGGCTCCAGCCGGCTGCCTGTTTGGTGCGGTGGTGACGTCTACATAGCGGCGCCAGGTTGCATTCGCATGTTCTGCCGGCCTGGTCATAGGGATCGGTGTGGTCGAGATCGCATCGGACCGCGGGCCGTCGGCAGCCGGGGAAACCGCAGGTTCGCTGGCGGACCTTGACCAGGGTGCGCAGCATGCTGGGTGGCCGGTACCCGGTGGCCTGGCGGCTGTGGCTGCAAGTACCTCGTTCCAGCCAGGCAAACTGCAGGCTGGCGAGCCATCCCGCGTGATCCCGCGGCCTGCCCGGCGGCCCCGGGCCCGCCCGGCCGCAGGCATGGGCGACGGCCCGGCCGTCACCGCCGGTCAGCGTCACGCACCAGCGGGTGGCCGGCCCGGCGGCGAGCCGGGCGGCCAGATCGCGGCACGTGCCGGCGTCGAATGGCCCGAGCCCGGCGACCTCGCCGGGCCGGTCGGACTGACCCAGCCAGGCCGACGCCGGCATCGTCAGGTTGACCGAGCCGGTCAGGCCAGGGCCCGCAGCGGCCGGGCCGGGCTGCCCGGGCGGGTCCGGCTGCCCGGGCGGGTCCTGGATATCGCTGCCGCCGGGTGCAGCGTGTCCGGGTCGCGGCCGGTGAGCAGCGCGATGTAGACGGCCGCCCGCAGCTGATCCATCGTGCCCGGCGCGCCTGCCTCCTTCAGCGCCTCCGCGATCGCCGCGATCCGCCGGTCCGCCGCGATCGCGTCCGCAGCCGGCAATTCCCGCCCGGCAAGCGCCGCATTGCCCGAGCCCTCCCGCCAGGCCGCCACCCGCGCCTCGGCCCGCGCCTTCTCCGCCCGCCGCGTCAATGCGGCGGGATCCAGGGACAGCACCATGGAACGCAGCGCCGCGCGCAGCCGCCCCGTCGTCATCGACCCGGCCAGATCGCAGAACCCCATCGCCACCGCCGCCGCGGCGACGTCACCCAGCCCCGCCAGCTCGGCGGCGAAGACCACGGCCCTGGCCCGGTCGATCCGCCCCCCGGCAAGCGCCCGCAGCACCGCCGGCAGCCGCGCGAGGTCCCTGGCAAGGCCAAGCAGACTGTCAGCCGCCCGCCCGGTCAAGGTGAGCGCGGCCGCCAGCTCCGAGCTGATGTGCTCGCTCACCCAGGACGCGCCAGGCCGGCCCGACTCGCGCAACCTGCGAGCATCAAGCTCGCTGATCACCCTCAGCTCCACCGCCGCCTGCCAGGACGACAACCGCCCGCCGCCACCAGCACGCCGACCAGCTCGTCATCGGACAGCGGCGCCAAGCCGGAATCGACCGCGTTCTGCGAGCAGGCCGCGAGCACCGGACCCGGCAGCATCTCATCCAGCGGCCCGCCGCCGCCGAAGCCCGCGCGCTGCGACTCCGGCCCCCAGTCCGCGTCACCGGACTCGGGGTAGCCGCCCTCGAACACGGCCTCATACTCAACCGGCGACAGCGTCGCCAGCCACGCATCGACGTCAACCGAAGGATCGGGTTCTTCGCCGGGCCAGGCCTCGTAGCGCTCGTCCTCGGCGGGCTCGATTAGGTGTGCTAAATCGTCGGGCGGCCCGGCACCGGGCTGACTGGCCGGATTGTTGCCTGCCGGCGGTTCCACTGGCGACTGAGTCACGGGGCGGTTCCGTTGATCCTCGGTGAGATCGGTTATCGACAGTATAGCCGATAGCCGCTCAGAGCGCCGTTTAATATTCGAACTCAATAGCGCGTGCCATGCCGCGGACCGCCGCGCCTTTCCGACCCGCAAGAATGGCGCTGCGTCGCTTCGGCCGCGGGCAGAGTGGATGATCCGATCACGCCGCGGGTTCCCCCTCGGCGGCGCGCCTCAGGACTGGCGGGCTGCGGGCGCTACGAAGGTCCCCCGGCCCTGGCGAGTGATGATCAGGCCGCGGTCGCGCAGGACCTGCATAGCGTGCCTGACCGTCTGGTACGCGACGCCGTACTCCTCTGCCAGGGCCCGTTCGGCCGGCAGCTTGTGGCTGATCTCGCCAACCTCGATCCGCGAGGCAATGTGATTGGCCACCTGGATGTAGGCGAAGTCCGGGCCGAGTGGATCTATCACGGGCACGTGATCAACGTAGGCACTCTGCTAGCTGCGTAAACCTTAGCTAGCACTGACTGCTCTAGGTGCTCTAGAATCTCTGCATGACACGTGCAGGCGAGCCGACCGTCAAGGACGCGGGCAACCAGACAGCCAGGAACCCGAGCGAGGAGCTTGGCCGCGGCGAGGAGCTTGGCCCGGGCGAGGAGCTTGGCCGCGGCGAGGAGCTTGGCCCGGGCGAGAAGCTTGGCCCGGGCACGGAGCATGAAGCCCGCGGAGGACGTGGCCCAGGCGGGGAAACTGCCGAGCAATGCAGACAGCGCAGGCTACAGCGGGAGCTTGCGCTGCGAGCCCTGATCTAACCGGGCTCACGGGCCCGATCTGACCCGGCTCAAGCGTCCAGGCTGAGCACCATGGTCGGCCGCTCGATCAGGTGGTCAGGGCGGAGCGGCCGGACGGCCGTGCCGATCGCGAAGAACTCCGTCGTGTGCCCGCCCCAGGTGTGCGAATGCTGCCGCAGCTGCACCCCGACGATGCCCTCCGCGTGCAGGGCCTCAGCCTCGGCCTGCATCCTGGTCATGGCTAGCTCGCGCGCGTCATACAGGGCCTGGGTGAACTGCTCGATCTCGACGTTGCGCCCGATGTTCCCGATCACGCTGCCGAGCCGCTGGTGCGCGATGTGGTACACGCACGAGCCCATCACCATGCCCAGCGGCGCGTACCCGGCCCTGATCAGGGTCCAGAAATCCTGGCCGGACAGGTCGGATGTGAACGGCAGGTCCTTGTTGTTGCGCCAGTTCGTTACGCCACCGCCGCCGGCATTCGGCTCGGCCTTCACCGCCGTGCCGACCGCGATGAACTCCGCGATATCGGTGCCGAACTCCTTCATCTCCACGTCGAGCCGGACGCCGACAACCCCGTCGGCTTCGAGCGTTTTAGCCTCGACCTCCATCCTGGTCATCGCGAGCTCCCTGGCGTGGTACATGGCCTGGGACAGCACGTCGAGTTCCTGGTTCTTGCTCCACCGGCCGATCTGCAGGCCCACGTGGTAGATCGAGCTGCCGAGCACGAGGCCGAGTGGACGGAACCCCGCCTCGCGGACCAGCAGGAACTCGTTGACCGACAAGTCTGAAGTGAAGATCGCACCGGCCTTGCCCGGCGTCAGCTCCGCGAGCCGCCTGATCGCGTCCTGTGGTACGCCCATCGCCCCGAAATCGGTGGACTTCTGGTCGGTCATGCTGCTCCCTGGGCTGCGTATTGCCTGCTGGTTTGCTTTCCTGGCCGGGCCACGAACGCTCCCGCGCCTCAGACCTTGCCGAGCCTGATCCTGGCCGCCTGCCTGCGCTGCGGATCGAGCGACAGGATCGCCAGGCTCGGGCGCTCCGCGGCTCGGGCCGACTTGCTGAAGTGAGTGATCGCAGTGCCGACGATGGTCACTTCGGCGACGTGGTCCCGCGCGCCTTCCTGGGCCGGGCACTCATGCTCGCCGATCTGCATGTCCATCCGCTGGATGACGACTCCCTCAGCGCCGTGTTCGCGCACGTCCCGCCGCAACTGATCCCTGGCGTCGTGCCTGGTCTCATTGATCAGTTCGGTGTAGCCGCTGACCTCGGTGTTCCCGCTTATCCAGCGGCTCGCCTGATTCCGGGTGAGCCAGTCGTCGTGCCGGGCGCCGATCGAAATTCCGAGCGCGAGGCCGACCGGGATGACGCCGTCCCCGATCAGCTTGGCGAAGTCCTGGCCCGACACGTCGGAGGTGAACGGGCGTTTCAGCGGCATCGCGCCTGGCGCGCGAACCGCCGTGCCGATGGCCTTGAACTCGAGCCCGCCGGCCGCGAAATGGCCCATCGTGAGCGACACGCCCACCACGCCATGGCCGCCCAGCTGGGCGCATTCCGCCACCATCCGGCCGATCGCCGCGCGCCTGGCCGCGTACATGGTCTGGACCAGCGGGCCGTAAGACGCCCCGGATCCTGAGCTCGACACGGAGGTGTTGGCGCCCTGGTAACCGCCCCATCCGGTGGTGAACCGGCTGTAACTGCCGAAGTAGGCATAGCTCGGGCAGCCGTATCCGCCGCGGTAGCCGAGGTTGTACACCGCCGCGCCCAGCACCTGGCCGACGGGCTCGAAACCGACGCTCCTGATCGCCGCGAACTCGTCGGTGCTGAGCGCTGAACTCCAGGTCCCGCTGGCTTTCATCTCGGCCATCCGGGCCTGAGCGGCCGGGGGAAGGCCCTGGCCTGACCATGTTGAAGTCACAATCGAACGCCCTTCGCGCCGTGGTGCGCCGCGCTCCCGACTCTACTGTGCGGGCCTAGCGGTCGCCATCTTGAGCATCCCACTCCTCGTTGCGCCGGCGGACGGTCTCGAGCGCCCGCGCCGCCTCTTCCCTCGTCTTGTAGGGACCCAGCCTGTCCTTGCCCGGGCAGCCAGCATCAGGCTCGACGGCGTGGTGTTTCAGGCAGAACCACCAGTGCTGCTCAGTGTCCATGCCAACTAGACTCTCAGATCATGGTCACCACATTGCGGCCCGGCCGTATCTCGCCGGTGCGCCCGGTTCCCGCGCAGATCAGGCGGCCTGAGTACGTCGGCAAAAAGTACCCGAAGATCGGCGAGCCCCATGTTAAGGACGCCGAAACCATCGCAGCGATGCGGGTCGCTGGGCGGATCGCAGCCCAGGCTCTAGCCGAGGTCGGCAGGCACGTCGAACCGGGCGTGACGACCGACGAACTCGACCGGATCGGGCACGAGTTCCTCATCGACCACGGCGCCTATCCAAGCACGCTCGGCTACCGCGGTTACCCGAAATCGCTCTGCGCTTCGCTGAACGAAGTCATCTGTCACGGCATTCCTGACGACACGGTTGTGGCCGACGGGGACATTGTCAATATCGACATCACCGCCTTTATCGGCGGTGTGCACGGCGACACGAACGCGACCTTTCTCGCCGGCGATGTGGATACCGAATCGCGGCTGCTGGTCGAGCGGACCATGCAGGCCACGATGCGCGGCGTCAAGGCTGTCGCTCCGGGCCGCGCGCTCAACGTCATCGGCCGGGTGATCGAGTCATACGCGCGCCGGTTCGGCTACGGCGTTGTGCGCGACTTCACCGGGCA
>Ga0070707_100001994_pt1 | contig 19533 bp, 15 predicted proteins | sample KBSK5502metaG_FD_65468 | JGI IMG/M metagenome (GOLD analysis project Ga0070707, IMG submission 65468) | Corn, switchgrass and miscanthus rhizosphere microbial communities from Kellogg Biological Station, Michigan, USA - KBS K5-50-2 metaG | ecosystem: Host-associated > Plants > Roots >... | reverse complement strand
CGAGCGGCTTGCCCACGTTCCTGGATTCAAGTTGGGCCAACGGCTCCGCACAACTTTCTATGCGGTCGGCCAGCTTCAACAAGGTTCGAGAACGAAGGGCTGGGGTCGCCCCGGCCCAGCGGTTGAACGCATTCAAAGCGGATTGCACCGCTCGATCCACATCCTCCACGGTGGCCCGCGGTACGCACGCGATTGTTTGCTCGCTGGCTGGATTGAAGATAGGTTCCGTGGCTCCGTCTGCGGAGGGTACCCACTCACCGTTGATGAACATTTCCAGCGCTGTCATGGCACAGCAGTGATCGGCTCGCCGTAGGCGTAAGACTGCGCGATCTCAGCCTCAATGGCTTCCTTATCGAAGCGAAAGTAACTTCGGGGTGGAAGAATGCCCCAGGTGTTGGAGGAATGCGGCTCGTCCGGGAAACAACGGACTTGATGGTCCTCCTGCAACTGCTCGAGATCGCAGAAGAGTTCAACAAAAAGTTCCTCTTCCACCATGCGAAAATAGCTGAACAAGTTGCGCGCCATTCCGTGCCGACCCGGACCCCAAACCAGGTGGCGTTGATTCTTGGCCAGATGATCAAGGAAGACGCGCAGCTCACCCCAATCCACCAACTCGAAAGCCAGGTGATGAATGTGGTTGTTACCTTTGTTCAGGAAAGCGAGCACGTGATGGTCAGCGTTGACGTGCAGCCATACACCTTCTTCCCCGATCCAGTCCGTCGTCTTGAAGTCGAGAACATCGGCGTACCAGTGCACCTGGCGCTTGACGTCGCTGGTAAGGAAGTTCACGTGCCCTAATTTGCGCGGATGCAAACCAGGTATGCTATTTGAAAGTTTTACCTCACTGGGCCGCGCGTCCGCCAGCCTTACTCGCTCGATCAGCACAACGTCGTTGCCATCCGGATCCCGCACTTTCAAGCCCGCTCCGCGAACCGGGACCGCGACTTCTGAGAAATGCTGACCCCGCTGATTCAGAGTCTTGCGCGCGTCCTCAAGCTTCACGCCCGACACAAGCTCATAGCAAACGTAGTCGAGAAAGGGCTTGTCCCCAGTCTGTCGCAGTACTAGCCCGTAATCTTCATACGCACAACGGAGAATAGCTTGGCCGGTACCGAGTTTTTCCCCCTGCAGGCCCAGAAGGCGACTCCATCGCGTAACCGCTTCGTCGAGATTGGATACTTTAAGGGCAGCGTGGTGCAACCCGCCCACAAGTCGCCGTGCTTTCATGAATGCACTCCTGTCGATCTAACCTGATACTCGGAAACCTTTTCTCTGGCTTCTTCTTCCGGTATGGCAAGCGCGACGTGCAAAGTCTGGTCCGTGACTCGTGGCTGATCGCCCACCGGAATCAGATCACGGTCCAGCTCTACCACTGTGTTTTCCAGCCGTCCGATATCACTTATCTCAACAGCCACCACATCCCCCGGCTCCACTGGCCGGCTATGGGCTGGCGTGCCGGTGAGCATGACGTCATTCTCTTCAAGCGTAATGAGCCGGGAAATGTCAGCAATCTGATATGCGACACTGAAAAACATGTCGGTGCCCGTGTGCCCTTCTTGCACGAGCTTGCCGTTGACGTAGGTGCGCAGCCATAAGTCATCGGGATTGATGTCGTGCGCTTCCGCAAGATAGGGACCCAGAGGGCAGAAGCCATCCTGCCCTTTAACGCGAAACATTGCGCCGCGATCGGCGTGGCGGAAGTCATGTACGCCCCAGTCGTTCGCCACGGTGTATCCCTTAACGTATCCGAGCGCTTTTGCAACGGGCACGTTGCAGCAAGTTTTTCCAATCACTACAGCGAGCTCGCCTTCGTAGTTGAGAAAGCGGCATCCCCGCGGTCTGGCTACCGGCGCCTTGTGGTGCGACACCGATCCGATCGGTTTCATAAAATACGAAGGAAAAGATGGCAGAGCCTTCATCTTGTATTCTTCGCACCGGCTCCTATAAGTAAGGTGGGTAGCAATAATCTGGCGCGGCGTAATTGGCGCCAGATAGTTCGCCTCAGCGAAGGGAATTTTTTGTCCCTGCTCCAGAACAATGACATCGCCTTGCACCACGCCGGCTGCGGGTTTTCCGTTGGAAAGCACGCGTGCGCGCTTCACCGGTGGGCCTCCTTGTCGTGCTGGAGCAGAACCTGTCCTCCATTTACGGTGTAGCCAAAGCTGAACTGATAGCCCTTGATAATCTGTTTGGGAGCGACGGCCTGAAGGTCTTCAATTGTGTTGGCGCCGAGTAACAGGTCGGCGTCGCCCTCCCAGATGTCGGTTATCTCCCGATCGAATCCGCCGGCGCGTACTAGTTCGAACACCGCGGGTGCAGGAGCGTCGTAGGCCGGAAAGTGCCTGGTGTTGTGCATCGGGGGGGAGTTGACCGTTGGCCCCGACTTGGACAGGTTGCGCAAAGTTATCGTCGCGCTCGCGATCTGTCTGCTGCCCGCAGTGCATGTCGCTCCGAATCGCGCTCCCGGCTTCAGGCGCGGCGCAGCTTTCCCGACGGGGTAGGTCCGGGTCATGTGGATGGAACCGAGCTTCTTGGGAAACCCCTGGATCCAGCCGCGGTACAAGGCGAAATCTTTATCCACCCAGATGTACACACAACGGCTGGCAGGCTCGCCACGGAATTTGCAGCCGACGACAATAAAAAACTCCTTGTATTGCGCCTGGATTGGGTCCAAGAGCTCGTGATAATCGTCAGAGCAGGACTGCCAATCGGCAAAGATCGCCGCCACGGCTCCGGGATCATCCGCAGGTTCCAGTTCCTTCGGCAGCAACGCGATGACTGAATCCGGATTCGTGCGGTATTCCACAATCAAAAAGTCGCCGGAATAATGCCACGGAGGAGGCGCCACCAGGCCCGCCCGCCCGTCAGCGGAAAGAGGAGCCGTGTAGCCGCGCGGGAAGGAACGCTGCTTCATTCAGACCTCCGCCAACGTGGGAGTAGGCTCCAAGGTGAACTGGGCGAACACGGCATTCATGATCGAGTGCATACGCATGTACCAGCGATCGCGCCCGAGAGAGGAATGGGCGTTGCTCATGACCGCCACAACAAGGTTATATGTCGGATCAATCACCAGTGCGCAGCCAGTCGCACCACCGTGCGCGAAACTGTGAAACGAGGCAAGATCACAGTAGAGAGAAGGAACCTGTTCCGTCTGCAATGCAAAGCCTATGGCCCAGGGCATGTGCACGTCAGCGGCGTAACCTCTTAATAAAGGAGGCTGTCCGGGCACATGTCCAGTCTGGTTCGTGGTCATTGCGCGCACAGCCGCGACGGAAAGAATTCTCGGCCCGCCGGGAGCGAAGAGTAACCCGAATCGTGCCAGGTCAGTAGCGGATGCGAACACGCCAAAAGCAGGATGCGCCAGCTCACGCGCGTACCGCGAGTTGTACATGGCGCCGTCAGTGCCCTCCGCCATTACCCCGCTCACGTGCGCGAGGCGATCTTCAGCGCTGCGACGAGGCGGGATATATGTGTCCCGCAGGTGAGCAGGTTCCAAAACCAGAGTCTGCATCAGCTCAGGAAACGATCTGCCCGTAACGACCTCGGCCATTCGTCCAGCGAGCAGGTAATGATAATCGGCATAACTGAGTGCCGTACCCGGCTTGAACAGGAGCGGCGAGTTATAGGCCTCCTCGAGAAGGGCGCTCATCGGGGTCTGAGCCTTAAGCCTTTCTTCCATCGCCGGCGATTCGTAAATCATCCCGGCAGTGTGGGTTAGCAAGTGGCGGAGGCGCACATCCTCCTTGCTTTCGCCGCGAAACTGGGAAATCACGTCGCACACCGGAGTATTCAGGGTCAACCCTCCCTCTTCAACCAAACGCATGATTACGGTGGCGGTGTAGACCTTGGAGATGGAGGCGATGGGCCAGAGCACATTCGGCCCCGCCGCCAGTCCCGGCGCAGCCTGCCCTGCGTAGTGCTCCAAGGCAATCTGGCCGTCCTTAATCACGACCAGTGCCGCACCCGCACACATGCCTTCGCGAATGTGTCTGTCGACGATGCTGGTCGCGAGACCTGACATAAATTCCTGCTAGAGCCAACTCACTTTTACCGGAAGGTGCTTGATCCCAGAAATGAAGTTGGAACGCAATCTTTCCACCGAACCGTTAAGCCTGATATCCGCTATGCGCGGCAGAAATTCTTCGAGCAGAACCTTGATTTCAACCCTGGCCAAGTGTTCGCCAATACATTTATGCGGACTCTTGAGGCCGAAGGCTAGGTGTTCATTGGGCATGCGCTTAATATCGAAGCGGTAGGGTTCGGGAAATTGGGACTCGTCGTAGTCGCCAGCGATAAACCAGAGGAGCACCTTGTCCCCGGCTTTGATCTTTTTCCCCGCCAGTTCAGTGTCACGGGTTGCGGTGCGGCGGAAGTGCATGGTAACTGTGCCCCAGCGCAGGATTTCTTCGGTCGCGAACGGAAGGAAGGAAGGATTATCGCGCAATTCCGCGAATTGCTCAGGCCTTTCGATGAGAGCAAGCAATCCTGCCGCCATCGAATAACGCGTCGTGTCATTTCCGGCGGCAACGAGCAGTGTGAAAAAATTCTTGAACTCGTGTTCAGAGAGGGGAGCACCGTCGCGCTTAGGCCGCAGGAGCAAAGAAATCACGTCGTCGGCTGGTCGCTCGCGGCGTATGCGGGCTTGTTCCGCTGCATAGGCAAAGAGTTCGTGGCTGACGGGACTGCGGAACGGCATTAACCGGTACTCGTCGGTGTCTACCAAACCGACCGGATGAGTTGTGAATTCGGGGTCGGTGTTACCGATAAGTGCGTCACCCTTTCTTACCAGCCACGGTCCATCGCTATCCGGTATGCCAAGCAGTTTGCCGAGCATTCGCATGGGCAACTCGCGGGCGATAGCCTCGACGAAGTCGAACTCGCTCGAGCCATATGCGCGGTCCACCACCGCCCGCGCCAGAAGCCGAATGCCATTTTCCACCGCCGTTACTTCGCGATTCGAGAACGGCGATTGCACCATGCGGCGGTAGCCGGTGTGTTCGGGTGGGTCCAGTTCCATCATCGTGCGCCGGGCCCGCAATTCTTCCTCACTCATCTCTTCGAGCCGGATGCCGCGCGCGCTGGAGAAGACCCGGGAATTCTGGCTGACGGCGAGAATGTCATGATAGCGGGTGATAGCCCAGAAGCCTGAACCATCTTTCTCCTCCCACCAACTCACTGGGTCTTCGTCGCGCAGGCGCTGAAACGTCGCATGGGGCACGCCGTGGACATAGATCTCAGGATCAACGATGTCGGCAAAACGTTCTGTGGCAACCCTGGCAGACTGCAACACGTTTCAACTCCTCTACAAGAACGGCAGGTAATACTTGAGTTCCCAGTCAGTCACCGCAGCCGCGAACTTCGCCCACTCGGCCCTTTTGACGGCAACAAACTGCGCTACCAAATCAGCGCCTACCGCCCCGACAAACTGCGTATCCGCCTCAAGCGCATCGAGAGCACGGTTCAGATCGTCCGGCACGTGCTGGTCTGTGCTTTGGTGTTCGAGACAATCCTGCTCCTCTGCAGGGGGCGGGGTAAGTTTTTGAACCACTCCCAGACGCGCCGCCTGCATAACAGCCGCGGAAGCAAGGTAAGGGTTCACTGCCCCGTCAGCCATGCGGTGCTCCAGTCGAGTGGCACGGCCGCGATCGTTGGGGACGCGCAACGTCACACCGCGATGGTCATATCCCCAGTTGGCCCAATAGCCCGCGAGTTGCGCAGGACGCAAGCGCTTATAGGCATTCACGGTCGGCGCGCAAAGCGCCGCCATACCGGTGTGGTGAGCAATAATTCCCGCGATGCATTGGTATGCCACCGCGGAGAGCCCGTCCGAATTCTTTGCATTGGCCAGTGCGTTCTCCCCCTTGGAATCATCGAGCGAGAAGTTGACATGAAGGCCACTGCCGCTGCGATCGGAAAAAGGTTTGCCCATGTAAGTGAGAAGAAGTCCGCGCTTGGCCGCCAATTCGCGCGCCAGTAATTTGAACAGAAAAATATTATCTACGGCGCCGAGCGCGTCACCATGTGCCAGGGTAAGTTCGAATTGTGCGGCATCGTATTCGGAGTTGATCGATTCAACTGGCAGGCTGCAGCGCTCCGCGGTCTGCATGATTTCATCAATCAGCCCGACCGGGTCCACGGCGGAGCCCGTGCCGTAAACGTAGGCGCCAGGTGTATCCCAGGCTTTCCAGCCACCCTGGCCATCTGGCTGCATGACGTAAGCTTCGAGTTCAATGCCCAGCTTGCTCTTGTAGCCGAGCTTCTCCCAATCGCAAATCGCTCGCCGAAGGACATGGCGGGGTGAAATTGAAAGCGGTTCACCACGAAAACTGAGATCACCCACGACTACCCCGGTTTCCGGTTCCCAACTCGGCCGCAACTCATCCAGAGAAAAATTCAGCTCACAGTCCGGCAGACCCTCTAGCATCTTCGCTCCCGGAGCCGGAGTCATGGAGCGATCGTAAGCGAGCGCAAATGTGCTGATGCAGTGACGCGCACCATGGTCCGCATGTGCCGAAGGGATATATTTGCCCCGCGGCAATCCCAGATGATCTGGGAACAGGACGCGGATTCTTTTGTATTCGGTCATATTTGTGATTGCATCTACAACACCGGTCAGGTTTCTAACTCAATCGTCAGCGACTCCCAGCATCGCGGCCTCCAGGCGGTGCGCGGCACTCATGCGCAGGCCGAGAGTCCACACTAAGCACAAAGCAATACTGGCCAGGCTGCCGTACACCGCGATATCCACGGGATATGCCGGGAAAGGCACCAGCGACCCATAGATGGCTAGCGCGGGAGTAAGCACAGCGCCGATCAGAGCAAGCCACTGCCACCACGAGCGCAGCTCCGGCGCCACCAATTGCATGGCAATCAGCGCCAGCATCACATAGATGAGGTCGATGAGAATTGACCCCCAGAGCACCGTGACATCGAACATGACTATCGGGTCCATGCGCGGGAAAACTAACGCCGTCACCGCAATTAAGGCAAGGGCGTTGGCTGACACTACAATATTTCCGCCCAGTGGAGTCTTGTAGTTAGACACTTTGGCCAGCACCGCAGGCAATAGGCCATGGCGAGCCAACGCGAACCAGCCGCGGGCGCCGGTCGCGGTGAAGGCACTGGCCACGGCCAACATGTCCACTAAGAGCGCAAGATCCACCCACGGGGCAAGCCATCCACCCACGTATCTGCGAGCCAGCGTGGAGAGAGGGGAAGCATCGTCGCCCCACTCCGCAATGTGATTTACGCCAAATCCGATCGCCGAAGCGTACACGATCAACGTATAGAAGAGAGTGGAGATGAGCACGGTACCGATTACCGCGATGGGAATAACGCGCTTCGGATTGGCAGTCTCTTCTCCCAAGGAGGCCGACGCCTCGAAACCCATAAAGAGCGTGATGGCGAACAGCACGCCCCGAAACAGATTCCGGGTGGTGGGACTGTAGGGGTTGAAAACCTGCACAGTGTGACCGCCCGCGCCGCCCTTCCATAGGATGGCTACAGCCAGGATCAGCAATGGCATCACGCCAACTAACGTTAGAACCAACTGGGTGCGCGTAGTGGCACGAATGCCCAGGTGGTTCAAGGTAAACACCGCCAGCGCGGCCACTGTCGCCCACAGCCACCATGGCAGCGCCAGGCCAAGACCGGCAAAAAAGTTCGCCGCAACGACGCCGATCGCGAGAAGCACCCCCGCCCCGCCCAGGAACAGCGTGCCAATGAAGTAGATGCCCGCGGCAAAAAGGCCCAGGGTTGAGTTGGTGGAACGCCGCACGTAGTCGTAGATGGCGCCTGCACCGGTAAATCGCCTTGCAAACAACACGATCACCCAAGCCACGCAAGTGGCCCCCAGCGCGCCAATCAGGGTAGCCAGAGGTGCCGCGCTCCCGGCTGCTTTGGCAACCAGTGCAGCGAGAAAAATCGCAGAGAATACAGGGCCAATTGCCAGCGACTGGGCGATAGCGTCGACCGTGGTCAGCACCGCGGGACCGAGATGGTGCTCCGGCGAAATTGCTTCTGGCCTTGTCATCAGCTACTTTGCGTAGAGGATTTCTAATCTGTCGCGGTTCGTTCGAGCAGCGACTTTTGCAGGCTCGCCCCAACCCGCTCGGAATGATGCGCGGTTAGCGAATATGCGTCGAGACCCCCACTGTTTAACGCCAAAAAAACTTGAGGCATAATATAGGTCATACGACCTATACTGTCAAGCAACGGTAGCTCCGGCATGGGGAAGAATTCTCAAACGCATAATTCCACGGCTCGCTGGATAAACCCGCGCCGCGCTGGGCCGCAGAAACCCCCGACGGATCTGGCTACGCCATCCAGTTCGAAGCACAAAGCCAAGGGCGAAGGACGCGTCCGACAGATCCTGCACGTAGGCCGGCTCCTGTTCGCCACCGAAGGCTACGCAGGATTTACCATGCGCACGGTAGCCGCCCATGCGGGCATGAAGTTGGGCAACTTGCAGCACTATTACAAGACGCGTGAGCAGCTACTACAAGCCGTGCTGGAGCAAGTTATGTTCAGCTACGATGGACACTACCTGCGCCTACCGGGAGCACGGAATGGCAGCCCGCAGAAGCGGTTTACCGCCATCATTCGATTCTTGATCGAAGATCTCAAGAATCCACTGACTAGCGGAACCTTCATGGAACTGTGGGCGCTCGCTGAGCGGCACAAGTTCGCGGCTGCGATCATGGACAAAATGTATTCCCACCATCGAAAAAACATTGCTGCGCTCATCCACGATCTGAATCCGAAACTGACCCGACCTGAGCGAGCCCGCAGAGCGGCTCTCATTGCCACACAGATCGAAGGACTCAACCTGCTGCTGGCACGTGGTAAGCCAAAGCACCAGGAGTTAAAGGGACTTGAAAACGAAGCTGTACGTTGGATGACAAAGCTGGCGACGCAACCCTAGTGCGCAACTTGCAAGCTTTACTTCGACGCAAAAGTACCCTTCCGCTCCACCACATTTTTGAGGTCGCAGTAGAAGTCAAAGCTCCAATGGCCGCCCTCTCGTCCGATACCCGAGTGTTTCGCGCCGCCAAAGGGTGCAGCGAGATCACGCACGAAGAAGCAATTGATCCACACCGTACCGGCCACTAACGATTCTGCTACCCGGTGCGCTTTGTTGGCATCTCCTGTGAACAGCGTCGCCGCCAAGCCGTACTCCGTGTTATTGGCGAGTTGGATGCCCTCCGCCTCATCGTGAAAGGGCTGAATCGTAAGCACCGGGCCAAAAACTTCCTTTTTTAGAATCTCCGCGTTCTCCGGCACGTCGGAGAACAGGGTTGGTTCGTAGTAAAGACCGCCTAGAGATGGCGAGACGCGGCCACCGTAGACCAGTTTGGCCCCCTCTTTCATTGCCCTGTCAACGAAACCATGCACTCGCTCAAAATGCTGCCGAGTGATTAACGGACCCACTTGAGTCTGCGGATCGCGCGGGTCGCCAAGCCTAATCTGTGTGACACCGGCCTTCATTTGTTTCAGGAATTCCTGATAGACCGGGGTCTCTACCAGCAAACGGGTGCCCGCGAGACAAACCTGGCCCGCATTGTCGTACTGTCCAAGAGCGTTCCGCACCGCCACATCGAGATCTGCATCGGCAAATACGATGAGCGGAGACTTCCCCCCCAGTTCGAAACTTACTGGTGTGAGGTTCTTGGCGGCAGCGGCCGCGATGAGCCGCGCCGTATCAGTCGATCCCGTGAAGGAAATTCGCTTGACGTCCGGGTGGGCAACTAGCGCCGCTCCCGCTTGTTCTCCGATGCCCTGCACAACATTCAGAACTCCGGCAGGAATATCCGCCTCGAGGGCCAAATCAGCCAACAAAGATGCGGTGACAGGGGTCCACTCGGCTGGCTTCAAGACCACAGTGTTTCCGGCTGCGAGTGCCGGGCCAACCTTCCAGGTGGCGAGCATAAGTGGAGCGTTCCACGGAGTAATTAAAGCAGTCACTCCGGCGGGATGGTAAATGACGCGGTTGTGCGCATTGGCGGTTTCTGTATCCCACTCCGCAACCTGCAGTCTTTCGGCCATCTCCGCAAAGAAACGTATGTTGTGAGCGCTCCTCTTCATAACCCGCAGACGACCAGCCTCCAGCAGCGAGCCATTATTCGTGGTCTCTGCCAGCGCCAGCTTCTCAACGTTCTGCTCGATGAGCTCTGCCAGGCGTCGCAGGTAGGCTCCGCGCTTCTTGGGACCGAGCGCGGCCCACGCGGGGAAGGCATTCTGGGCAGCCTCAACCGCCCGGTCTACGTCCGCCCTTCCTCCCGCCGAGAAGTGCCCCAACACGCTGCCGTCAATTGGGCTCCGCACCTCGAACGCGTGCGGCGAAGCAATTCGATGGTTGCCGATGAAATGATCCGGCGAGACAGGTACGCCTGCGATTTGAAGTTCAGCCATGACGCTGACTGTCATTCAAGCACCGTCCGTCGAAAACATCCAGCCAACCGATCAGCCGTTGATGGTCTTCGATTCAGTAGGAATACCTCAAAGCGAACTGAATGAGACGTGGCGTGCCAACGACCGAACTGATCGGGCCGAAATTCGGGCTGGTTGGACTGACGCTATTGATGTCGGTTACCGAGGGGTTAGCAAATGACGGAGTATTGGTGAGATTGAAAAACTCGGTAGTGAACTTCAGGTTTTGCCGTTCAGTGAAACGGAACACCTTGCTGATCGAAAAGTCGAAGTTGATTTGACGTGGACCGCGAAAACAGTTACGGCCGACGTTGCCAAAGCCGGTGGCAGTAGGGTCGGCGACACCGAGCGGATTATTGGCATCCACGGGAGCATCATTCTGAAACGCCTGCCGATTGATGAAGCCGTTCAAGCGGCTCTCGACGCTGCCTGAGGTTAAGCCATTCGCGCAGGCAGCCCCCGAAGCGAACGTCGGTGTGGCGAGAACCGGGGGAGCATTCCCAAAAGCGCCTCCACCAGATGAGTCAAAAACGCTAAACGGCAATCCGGATTGCCAGGTGAAAACACCGCTGAGTTCCCAGTTCCCCAGGGCATGTCGAGTGAAGGCTCCGCTGCTGGCGAATGTCGGCAACGTATAGGTGTAGGTAGTAACAAAACGGTGTCTGCGGTCGAAGTCGGATTGACCACGAGTATCCCGCGGGTTGGTTTGATCGTTGAATCGGGAGAGAAAAGCGACCTGGGACGATGAAGTATCGTCAATCGCCTTCGAGAACGTGTATGAGCTTTGTACATACAGAGACCCGGAGAAGCGATGCGTGACCATCGCGTGAACCCCGTGATAGTGCGAGTTGGAATCGGAAGCGAAGTTTTCTGTATTGAAAGGTCCGATTCCCGGGAATGGAGCGCGCGCATTGATATTCGCGAAGGTGTTCTGCACGATCGAGCATTGCTCGCTTGGGCCGACCAGAGTTCCGTCGCAGTTTGCCCCTGGAATAATGACCGGGCTTGTAGGAGAGGCGACTCTGGCTTGATCGACGTTGCTTACCTCCCTAAGGTGCGTGCCCTTGGTTCCTACATATCCGGCTTCAATCGCCCAGTTCTTGCCGAGGGAATGTTGAATCGTCAAATTCCACTGCTGCATGGTCGGCGCCACGAAGTGGATCGGAAGCAAGGGCGAGAAGAAGAAGGGAATGTTGCCGGAGAAGCATGGGAACTGGGTTGAGTCGGGCGTGGGCGAATGGGGCGCGCCCGTTCCGGTGCAAGTGAAATCGCTGGTGAATCCCCTGAAGAAGGACGCCTGAGGAGTGAAGCTTTTATCCAGCACGCCCACCGGAGGTATCAGTCCGTTGAGGAAATTAGAAAGATTCACCGGGCCGACCGGGGCTGCTCCGGGAACAAAGGGAGGCTGCAGCGTCAGGTTGTCCACGCCGCCAACATCTTCCCGGATGCTGTAGATGCCGTATCCGCCGCGGATGGCCGTGGTCTGGTGTCCAAACAGATCGTAGGCAAAGCCAATGCGCGGCGCCCAGACGGTCGCATAGTTATTGCGAGTGGCTCCTCTTCCTAAAGTACCGGTAATTCCGGGGAGATTGTACCGCGCCACGCATTTGGGATAAACGAAGGGCTGCCCGGTGTAGTTCGGACCGCTGGGATTCGACAGGCTGGGATCGATATTGGCAATGCGGCAGAACTTGTCGTAGGCCGTGCCCAGAAATTCTGTACGAAATCCCAGGTTCAAAGTCAAACTCTTTGTGACCCGATAATCGTCCTGGGCGAATAGCGCAAAAGCGGGAACGCTGTAGTCGTGGGTCGAAAGTCCGCTGTCCGTGAGGCTGCCGGCGAGGTTGCCTTGCAGGAAATTCTGGAAATCAGACAGCCCTCCGAACGGGGCGAAAAATAGAAATCCATTATCCGAAACCGGGATGTTCTTGCGGATATCGGTATGGATAATCTCTCCGCCCAATCGCAGACTGTGGGAACCACGCACGTAGCTTAAGGTATCGAGATAGGACAGAGTGTCGGACAGATTCGTCAAGGGGTGAGTCGGATGGGGACCGAACTGGAAGCCGGAACCAATGAACTGAATCCGATAAATGTCGGACGTAGCGTTGTCGGTTGGCCGGGTTATGCCCAAGCTCGAGTTGGTAACCACCGGTACTGTAAGAAATTTCCAGCCGATCACGCTCGCGCCAAAACGAAACTCATTGACGAAAGCACTGCTGAAAATGTGAGTTTCGGTGATGCTTCCGAAACGGTCGCGCACCGGTATGTTCATCGGGAAATTCAGGTTGTTTTCCTGGGCTACGCCACCGGTTTGAAGGGTGAAAGAGTCTCCCCCGAAGGGTTCGTCGGTCTCGACGTTGGAATAGAAGAAGCGCTCAGAGAGGTGATCCTTGCCACCGCGGAACTCGCGATCCCAGTTGGCGGTGAATTGGTTGTCTGTGAATTTGCCTGCCTTGCTAACCACAAAGGGAACCAAAGTGCCCGGAGCGGTCCCCGCGGGGACATTCGGCATGGGGAATACATATCCGTTGGCAGTCGGGCCAAACTGATTGCTCTTAAAATTCAGCAACGCAACGGAGACAGGATCAATCGGCGTGGTGGTATTTCCGAAGAAAGCTTGGGAAAGCGATTGAGCCGTGCCGTCGCGAGCCGAGAGCGGCACATACGGTATGACGGTGCTGATGATCGTGCCTGGGGAATCCCCGCTGCGCTGCCGGGTACCCTGATAATTGAAAAAGAAGAAGCCTAACTGTCCCTTGGGACCGATGGGCCCGCCCACGCTGCCACCGAATATGTTCTGCTTTATGTCGGGTCGCTTTTGAGGCTCGCCAAGCAGGATTTCATTGCGCTTGAGGAAAAAGTCGTTTGCGTTCAAAACCGTATTGCGAAAATATTCGAACACATCGAAATGAACGGTTGAAGTGCCGCCTTTGAGAACGGCATTGATGTTGCCCCCACCGTTCCGCCCCTGCGTGGCATCGTAAAGGCTGGTACTCACTCTGAATTCCTGAATGGAATCAGGGCTGGGAAGCGGAGTATAGGCCAGTTCTCCGATATTGGTCGGATCGTTGGCGCCGATTCCCTCAATTTGATAGTTATTGTTATCTTCTCTCCCGCCGTTGACGTTGATGCGCACATCGCCGCGCCCGAGTTGGGCGGCCGAGTTCAAGGAAGACGACGCTCCCGGCGAGAGCGCCAGCAACTGCTGGAAGTTGCGCGTTGCCAGCGGGAGCTCGCGAATGGTCTGTCCACCCAGAGATTCACCAGTGGTAGCATCCGCAGTCTGCACCGGTGCAACATCCGCCATGACTTCGACTTTTTCTACAATGGCCTTCGCCTTCAAGACGACCTTTAAGCGAGTGGTCTCGGTGACTCGTACCGCAACGTCTCGGAGCGAAGTCTGAGCAAAACCGGACGCGACTACCTGGACTGTGTACGCACCTGCGGGTAACAAGTTGAAGGTAAACAGCCCGGAGGAATTCGTGGTTTCTGTACGGGTCTGTTCCCCGGTATCAGCACTCACGAGTTGGACATTGGCACTGGGAATCACGGCGCCGCTCGCGTCCTGAACCGTACCGCTGATGGCGCCAGTCGCGCCGCCCTGAGCCTGGAGGTTAAGCGGGAGCGTCAGCGATAACAGAACCAGAAACATTCCCGCTGAAGATAGATTCCTTGAAAGTCTGCTCGGCATGCGTCCCCCCTTAAACTGCTGGCCAGCCCGGGCGGTCACGCTGACCGCCAGGAGCAGCCGGCGATACGGCGGTGCTCCCGGATAAGCATCGGCAGCTGGACGTGACCTGCAAATAACGGTCAGTCAGTTTGAACTTTTCGTCAGAAACCCCCACATTTCCAATACTAGGTCGTGCGACCTAGGTCCGCGTGTTGCGGCACACTATAGGTCACCCGAACTACTCTGTCAAGCCGCACCGTCCCTCTCATGTCGCACCGTCCCTCTCAGCAAAAACTCATGCTGTCCACGAGCGCAACGATTGCTCAGTTGCCCGGTCAATGTCCAGCCTCGCGCGTTACCGGCGACGAAGGCACATCCAATGCCGGGTTCCGATCAAAGAATCCCGTGGGAACAAGCCTGAAGCCAGCGTGCACCACTGGCATGACCGGCCAATCTTCCGGGCGAGGAAGATGCGTCAGGCCCAGCGTGTACCACAAGACGACATCCTTGCCATCAATAGAACGGTTCGCTTTTACCCATCGCACGAGGCCGTCGCCTCCCGGGCTTTGCGCGACATAGTCGCCGGCTGCATACAGTTCAGTCGGGTCGTAAGGCGTCACCCATAACTGCGCATTCAGAAAACCGGCTCGCTTTCGCATCGAGGATTCAGGACTCGCGTACGGAACGGCGTTATCTCCTGGAACCAGGGAGTAGGCAACTGGCTCTCCAGCCCCATTCTTGACGGAACGGTTAATTACCTTCCAAACGCGCGCGCTCTCCAGGTTGAGATTGCGCTGCCCCTCTTGCTCCGTCCGCAAGACTTGCTCTTTGTCGACAAAAGCGTTCTGGTAGGGATTTTCCTTCCCCGGAGGCAGTGCAACCGTGTTCATTTCGACGACGCTGTTATCGTTAGGACCGTCGACATCAAGGTCCAACCGAAAATTGAAAAAATGCTGGTGATGCACTGCTTCAATATCTGGAGTCACAAGGTGACCGTAAGGATCGTGTTGGCCCGGAGCCTGCAGAGCTTTCGGTTCCATGATGCCTGTGAGAAGCATCTCCATCTCCAGGGTGCCATCCTGATGAAAGACCCAGTTAAAGCCGTATTCGTAATTGCCCACGGTGGCGATCCAACCCAGGGCGAGGTCCCGCGCGCGACGTGACTGATTAATTTCGGTTTTCTCGTCGACGTGTTTCCAAAGCAGCCCGCCATCCCGTTCGTAAAGCGCAACCGCCCGCGAAATCTCGAAGGGTGCCCCTCGCTCATCGCCGAACACGGCATCGAAGAATTGCGCGTTCGGAGGTGCGTCCGAGCCCGGTTCCTCGGGATAACTCATGTGGCCGATGCCGTACTCCCCCTCGTCGAAGGCATTACGAAAAAACCATGCAGGATCCGGGTCCGCGTATGGCACCACCATCTCCGAGAGACCCGCACGGTACATAATGGAGCGCAACTTGCCGTGATCCTCGTACCGCACCGTGTACAGGATCAATCCTTCCCGTGGGTGCATGGCAAAGCGAAAGTGCCATTTCTGCCAGCTCACTTCCCCATCGTGAATCTCGTAGCTGGGCCCTTGCGGTTGACCAATCTGCAAGGGTTTGGGGGGAGTTCGCAAAGGTCCGACCGACTTGTCATCGAAATCCGCGGTGCTTTTTGGTACGGGCACCACTCCCGTATCAACCACCTTGAATACCTTCCTCGTATTCATATTGAGGTAGGCGGTTAATCCTTCGATCGGGCGCGCATACGGGTTCACCGACCCGGCGTTGTAATAAGACAACGCACGTACGATACGAACACCGTCTTCGCCCTGCAAGTGATAGTAGCCTGCCGACCAGGGATCAACTTGGATGTGTTCGAAATCAACGATGCCGCGCTTGCGCACAGCGGCCTGCCATTGCGGGTCAGCATGCACAATCTCCTGTGTCAGCCTGACCTCTTCCTCGGTCAAGGGAGGCTGCACACCGGGAATCTTCTTCCACGAAACAAGCGCGGAATGACTGCAGTCGACGACAGCTTCATACGTTTCGTTGGTGGACCGTTCGTAAATCACAACCAATGCTTCCCGCTGAATTGGAGCGCCCGGTTTATAAGCCAGGACTTCTGCCTTTGAGGGTTCGAGGAGAGCGATTATCGGAAAACGGGTTTCCCTGCCCACCTTGTCATTGGCCCGCAATACATTTATGGCGATTGCGATTTCTTGCTTACTGAGAGGCTCCAAGGGATGCTCGGCCGCATACGTCAGGGTGCAGCATGAAAGGCAAATTGCTGTGACCCTGAGTGCAACCCAGCCTCGTGTAAGCCGGCAATCTTTTGGGCGGAGCAAGTTGTGCACCATGTCCCCGTGCTGCTGCTGCTGCGGTTCAGAACCACTTAATCGAGAACTTGATAAGCTAAGAATTCTTGCCTGAACTCAACGGCTCTGCTGCTTCCCGTCCTCGTCCTGATACTTGACGAGGTGCAGATAATCTTCTCGCGGTGGCATGAAAAAATCGATGTTCAGTACCATCTCTTTACCGACCGGCTCAATGTAGTGCACCGCCCCCGCCGGGATGACCAGGAACGAACCCGGGCCCACTTCATGACCTATATCCTCGACGTGGTAAATGGCGCGCCCAGACACGATGTAGGCCATTTGCTCAAATGTATGGCTATGCGGATTCAGGGCCATGCCCGGTTGACATTCATTCATCACCATCATCATGTCTTTCCACCGGAAGCCCTTGCGAGTGATTCCCGCTCGGACCACTTCTGAAGGAATCTCCGCCCAGTTGTAAGCCTTGCTCGCGGTTTTCATACCGCCGCCTCCTTCAACGAGGTCGAGCCGCGCGGCCTGGCCGAATCTTCCAGCCCCAGCAGCGCCGCCGCGTTGTTCTTCACCATCATTTCGATTGCCCGTTCCTTGACGCCCTTGTCCAGCAGTTTCTCCACGGTGAAGCGCAGACCTTCGACTGGCAGTGGATTGTTTTTCTGTCCAAGATCAGACCCCAGCAAAGTGCGCTCGGGACCCACAATCTGGATCCAGCGTAGCAGGCGGTTAAAATCCCAGAGATGGAAAGTCGACTGCGGATGATACATGCACATCGAGTGCTCGATATATGCGCCCAACCGCACGAACTTCTGGACATCTTTTTCGCTGGCGTCAATCACGAAATCCGGGTGATTGATCAGCATGCGTCGAACTCCCACTTCCTTGGCGCCTTGCAGCAGCGCCATCACCTCCGGCACCGAAACATGGCCGGACGACATCACAACATCGGCATCCGCAATGAGCTGCAGAATCTCTCGTGCCGCAGGCACGAGCTCTCCGCGGTCATCGATTACTTTGACGGGAATGTCAGGCAGTTCCCGCCCTTGCTGCGAAGGAAACTTCATGTGCGGCTGTGCCTGATGGTGGCGGATGTGGTTCTCAGAAGAGATGGTGGGGAACCACACAATGCGTCCTCCCATGCGGATCGTCATGTCCACGATGTAAGGATTCAGTCCCCCGGCATAACTGTTGAGCACCACGCCGCCAAACATCTCAACCCGAAGTTGCTTGAGGGTATGCTCGCGCAAAGCGACCAGTTCCGGCGCCGTGGTGTGATGATGGCATTTAATGACGATGGCCCGCATGCCTGCTTCGTCCGCCTGACGCGCTGCTTCGACCGCGTCGATGCGGCGGGGAAAAAGAGAGGGTGCGGGGTGCACATGCAGGTCAATCGCTCCTTGAATGAGCCGCGAGACGGCATCCATTGCGCTGGTCCTCCTAACTGCGACGACAGTCCTTAATTACGTGGGCAGTCCCCAGCCCGGCAAACCGTAGTCCTGGGTCGAACCCCACGGTTCCAAGGTCCCCGGCTGGGAATCTGAAACTGCAACGCGTCTGTACTTGCGATCGAAATACACCAGCGGGTGATGCCCCGTCGCCTTCACCTCGCACTCCACCACCCGTCCCACAAACAAAACGTGATCCGCCACCGCAACCGCTTGCTCGGTCTGGCACAAAAAGTAACCGAGGACATCCTGCAGAACAGGAACGCCGGTCTGCTCATCGCGGCGATAGGAAACGCCCGAGAAATGATCGCCGGCAGTGGCAAACTGCTCGGCATATTTCTGCCTGTCATGGGCCAGCAGGTGGACCGCGAACGCTTTGCTCTGTTCCACGCCTAAGGCAGTGCGCGAACCCGCGGTGAGAGAAACCAACAACATCGGCGGTTTCGCTGAGACGGAACAAACCGCGGTAGCCGTCATTCCCACCGGCACCTCTTGCAGGGCGGCTGTAATGATGGTGACCCCCGACGCCAGATGACCCATGACCTCGCGAAAAACTTGGGCGGGAACGGTGTCTCTCGTTTTTTCGGGCGCAGCCATAATCGCAGCCTCAGGCAATGACATGATTCGTGGCCCGCAAACGGGAATCCCACTCAGCGGTGCGCTTGGCGAATTCCCACACCCGCTCTTTGAGCTCTTGCTGGCGGGGATAACTCTGATAACGCATCATGGCAATGCGCCAGGGGTCTCCAGAGAAATAGCGTTCGTAAAGTGTTTGACGGCCCGCGAACGAAGAACACGAAACATCCCAGGCAATGCGGAACAACTGAATGCGCTTGTCAGCCTGAATGTTCGCGCCCTGGTAATAGCGCATAACATCTTCAGCTCGCGCGCCACTCAGTTCTTCGCAACTCGGTACCATCACCAGCCCGCTGGCGCCCAGAATTTGAATGATCTCGACCAACCTTGGGTAGAGTTGCGGGAAAAGAGTTCGCACGGTCAGCAAGGGCTGATCGTTTGGCAGAACCGTCCCATTCGGACCGGGAACGCAATCCGCCTCGGAGGCACGAATGCAGCTCCTGACCAGTTCCACGGTGTTGATCATCTCGTGGATGTAGTTCTGAACGTGCTGAAAGCCGTTGATGCCTACGGCTTCTGACATATTCAGAGCAACGCCCAAAAGGAACTCAGCCTTCGCCAGGTTTTTAACCGCGAACTGATGCATGATCTGGTTCATGCATCCGGACTCGACGAACATGCCGTTCCCCAGTTTTGGGTTTTGAGCTACGAACACTCGTTCCCAGGGGACAAGCACATGGTCGAAGATGGCGACGCAATCCATCTCGTCCATGCGGGAGGAAAAAGGATAGTCCTGGGCCTTGCCGTCAACGGGGGTAATGCTCGGTCGGCAGATGAAGCGCAGGCCGGGCGTGGCCACCGGAATACAAAAAGCAAAAGCGTAGGGCTTGGCTTCTTCCGAGATCTGGAGGTGCGTAGATGGAAAAACCGCGATTTCATCGGAAAAAGGAGCCAGCGTGGCAATCATGCGGGCGCCGTGGCGTCGGCACTTGCGAGAAGTTTCCCACGTCTACTTGTCAGAAGTGACCCACCTTATTAGTTAAGCGGATCGACAGAGCGGAAAAGCGGTGATGATAAGTCACCCATGTCTGATCTGCGA
>Ga0070707_100001993_pt1 | contig 19536 bp, 15 predicted proteins | sample KBSK5502metaG_FD_65468 | JGI IMG/M metagenome (GOLD analysis project Ga0070707, IMG submission 65468) | Corn, switchgrass and miscanthus rhizosphere microbial communities from Kellogg Biological Station, Michigan, USA - KBS K5-50-2 metaG | ecosystem: Host-associated > Plants > Roots >... | reverse complement strand
GGCAAGCCGGTGGTGGCCGCGGTGGGCGGGTTCGCCCTCGGCGGCGGCTGCGAGCTGGCCATGGCCTGCCACGTCCGCGTCGCCTCGGAGAACGCGAAGCTGGGGACGCCCGAAGCCAAGCTCGGCATGATGTGCGGTTATGCCGGCACCCAGCGCCTGTCGCGGCTGGTCGGCAAGGGCCGGGCACTCGAGCTGCTGCTGACGGGCGAGATGGTCGACGCGCAGGAGGCTCTTCGGATCGGCCTCGTGAACAAGGTCGTGCCGCGGCCGAAGCTGCTCGAGGAGTCGGAGGCGCTGCTCCGCAAGATGCTGGCCAACGGGCCCGTCTCCCTCCGCTTCATCATCGAAGCGGTGAACTCGGGCCTGGAGATGCCGTTCGCGGAAGGGCAGTACCTGGAGGCGACGCTCTTCGGCCTCATCTGCACCACCGAGGACATGAAGGAGGGGACGAAGGCCTTTCTGGAGAAGCGCCCGCCGAAGTTCCAGGGCAAGTGAGAGCCGGGACAGAGCTCGTACGCGAGAAGCTCCCCGACGCTCGGGGCCTCAGGGTCCTGATCCTCCGCTCGGCGTTCAACCCGCGCGTCGTGGATGGCCTGCTCGCCGGCGCGCGCTCGGCGCTGGGCTCGATGGGCGTGACGAAATCGGCGGTGACCGTGGAAGAGGTGCCGGGGGCCTTCGAGCTTCCCCTGGCCGCCCGCGCCGCGGCCGACTCGGGCCGGTTCGACGCGGTGGTCGCGCTCGGCGCGGTCATACGCGGCGACACCGACCACTACGAGCACATCGCCCGCGAGGCGGCGGCCGGCCTCGCCGCGGTCGCGCGCGAGACGGGGATGCCGGTGGGCTTCGGCGTGCTCACGGTGGCGAGCGAGGACCAGGCCCTCGTCCGGGCCGCGCCCGGACCCGGCAACAAGGGCGCGGAGGCGGCGCTGGCCGCGGTGGCGATGGTGCACGTCGTGCGCCGGCTCCGAGGACGCGGATCTCAGGCCCGACGCGGCAGGCGAACCCGCGCGTCGGGCCGCGTTTGAATTGATGGGGCGCAGGACGAAGGCGCGGGAGTGCGCGCTGCAGATGCTCTACCAGTGGGACCTGACGCGAGCGCCCATGGACGAGGTTGCGGCCTCGTTCTGGCGGGTCCGCACGAGCACGGACGCGACGAAGGCCATGGCCGAGCGGCTGGCCCGGGGGGCTCAGGCCCATGCCGCGCGCCTCGACGGCCTCATCGGCGAAGCGGCCACCAACTGGCGCTTCGACCGCATCGCGGCCGTGGACCGCAACCTCCTGCGCCTCGGCGCTTACGAGCTGGACATGGAGCGGGACACCCCTCCTTCGGTGGTGATCGACGAGGCGGTGGAGATCGCCAAGCGATTCGGCGAGGCCGACTCGCCGGCCTTTGTCAACGGCGTCCTGGACGCGGTGCGGCGCATGGTGCGCGGGTGAGCGAGCCCAAGCCGCCCGCACCGCCCGTGGAGGGCTGGCCGGAGGAGTCGGCCACCCGCCTGGCAAAGGCAAACGCGCTGCGCGAGCGGGGCGTCAATCCCTATCCGAACCGGTTCGAGCGCACGCACAGCCTCGGCCAGATCGTCGCCGCCTACGGCGAGAAGACGCTCGAGGAGCTGGAGTCGTTGGCGGTGCCGGTGAAGATCGCGGGACGGGTGGTGTTGAAGCGGCCGCAAGGCAAGGTCACCTTCGCGACGCTCTCCGACGGCGAGAGCCGCCTCCAGGTCTATCTCCGGAAGGACGACCTCGGCGACCAGACCTATTCCATGTTCGAGGAGCTGGTCGATCGCGGCGACTACGTCGGGGTGGCGGGCCGCGTCATGCGGACGCGCAAGGGCGAGCTGACGGTGCAGGCCAGGGAGCTGACGTTCCTTTCCAAGGCGCTGCTGCCCCCGCCGGAGAAGTGGCACGGCCTGGCCGACGTGGAGGCGCGCTACCGACAGCGGTATCTCGACCTGATGGCCAACCCCGAGGTGCGCCGCACGTTCGTCTCGCGCAGCGCGATGATCGCGGAGATGCGGCGCTTCCTCGACGCGCGGGGCTACGTCGAGGTCGAGACGCCGATGATGCAGCCGATCGCGGGCGGCGCGATGGCGCGTCCCTTCACGACGCACCACAACGCCCTCGGCATCGACCTCTACCTGCGCATTGCCCCCGAGCTGTACCTGAAGCGGCTCGTCGTCGGCGGCATGGAGAAGGTCTACGAGATCAACCGGAACTTCCGCAACGAGGGCATCTCGGCCATGCACAACCCCGAGTTCACGATGCTCGAGTTCTACACCGCGTGCTTCGACGTCGACGACGTGATGGCGGTGACCGAAGAGCTGGTGGCGGCCGCGGCGCAGCGCGTCTCCGAAGGGCGGCCCATCGTCTACAAGGGGCGGGAGATCTCGTTCGCGCGGCCCTTCCCCCGCGTGACCATGAAGGACGCCATCGCCGCGGCGGCCCGGCAGGCCGGCCTCGCCCTCCCGCGCGCCGTCCTCGACGACCCCGCACGGCTGGAGACGTGGACGCGGTCCGACGCGCTGCGCGGCCGGCGCAACGCCAAGGGCGCGGAGCTGGAGCCGGAGAGGTACGCCGCTCTCTCCCACGGCAAGCGGGTGGCCCAGCTCTTCGAGGACCTGGCCGAGGGCGGGTTCTGGAACCCGACCTTCATCGTCGACTACCCGGTGGAGGTGTCGCCGCTGTCCAAGGCGCGCCCGGACGACCCCTCGGTCACCGAGCGGTTCGAGCTCTACGCCGCAGGAATGGAGATCGCCAACGGGTTCTCGGAGCTGAACGACCCCCTCGAGCAGCGCCGGCGCTTCCTCGACCAGCTCCGGGAGCGCGAGCGCGGCGACCTCGAGGCCCACCGGATGGACGACGATTACGTCCGCGCGCTCGGTCACGGGCTGCCGCCCACCGGCGGGTGCGGTGTCGGCATCGACCGCCTGGCGATGATCCTCACCGACTCGCCCTCCATCCGCGACGTCATCCTCTTCCCCCACATGCGACCGGAGGGCGGACGGTAGTTGCCGTACGAGCTCCTCATCGCGCTGCGGTACCTGACGGCCAAGCGCAAGCAGGCGTTCATCTCGATCATCTCCGCCATCTCCGTGCTCGGGGTCGTGGTGGGGGTGATGGCCCTCATGGTCGCCCTCGGCCTCATGACCGGCCTCCAGAAGGAGATCCGGAGCAAGATCCTGGGCACCACCGCCCACATCAGCCTCTTCCGCAGCCGGGGGGAAGGCTTCGACGACTACCGCCAGGTCGTCGACCGCGTGCGCCACCGGCCGCACGTGCTGGGCGCCGCGCCCGCCGTGTACGGCAAGGGCATCGTGGCCAGCGCCGCCGGCTCGGCGCTCGCGACGTTCAAGGGCATCGTGCCCGCCGAGGAGCGGACCGTCACCGACATCGGCTCGCAGGTCGAGGGCGGCTCGCTCGACGCGCTCGCGGCGCCGGCCACCGACGGTCTTCCCCCGATCCTCCTCGGGCGCGAGCTGGCCGCCCAGATCGGCGTGGGCCCGGGTGACGTCGTGAGCGTCACCTCGCCGCGCGGCCGCCTGTCGCCGATGGGCCTGCTGCCGCTGGTGAGCAAGTTCAAGGTGGCGGGGCTCGTGAGGAGCGGCCTCTACGAGTTCGATGCGGGCTGGGCCTACATGCCCTTGCCCGCGGCCCAGCGCCTGTTCGTGGAGGACGACCGCGCGTCTCTCGTCGAGCTGCGAATAGACGACATCTACGCCGTGCGCAAGACCTCGCGCGAGGTCCTCGACGCGCTCGGCGAGGGCTATCTCGCCAGCAACTGGATCGACCTCAACCAGAGCCTGTTCTCGGCCCTGTGGCTCGAGAAGATGGCGATCGGCATCACGATCGGCCTCATCGTGATGGTGGCCGCCCTCAACATCGTGGCCACCCTGATCCTCATGGTGATGGAGAAACACAAGGACATCGCGATCCTCGTCTCGATGGGGGCGTCCCGCGGCGCCGTCACCCGGATCTTCATGCTCCAGGGCACGATCATCGGGGCGGCGGGGACGGCGGCGGGCGCGGTCCTCGGCTGGGCGGCCTGCCAGGTGCTGGACCGATTCCGGCTGCTCCAGGTGCCGGTGGACGTCTACCAGATCTCCTACGTGCCCTTCACGCTCCTGCCCGGCGATGCCGCCACCGTCGTCGTGGGGGCGGTGCTCATCTGCTTCCTGGCCACGATCCATCCCGCCCGCGCCGCCGCCCGCCTCGACCCCGCGGAAGCCCTCCGCTACGAATAATGACGATGGCACCGGTGGTCGTCGCGGAAGGCATCGTGAAGGGCTACCGCACGCCCGCCGGGTACGTGCCCGTGCTCGCGGGGCTGGACCTGCAGGTGCAGCCCCGGGAGATGCTCGCGATCACGGGCGCCTCCGGGGTCGGCAAGTCGACGCTGCTGCACGTGCTGGGAACGCTCGACCGTCCCGAGTCGGGACGGCTCGCGCTGGAGGGCGAAGACGTCCTCGGCCTCGACGAGGACCGGCTGCGCCGGCTCCGGAACCGCGTCCTCGGCTTCGTCTTCCAGCTCCATCACCTGCTTCCCGAGTTCACCGCCCTCGAGAACGTGATGATGCCCGCCCTCATCGCCCGGCTGCCGGCGCCCGAGGCCCGGCGGCGCTCCGAGGGGCTGCTCGACGAGCTGGGCCTCGCCGCGCGCGGCCACCATCGCCCGGGCGCCCTCTCCGGCGGCGAGCAGCAGCGGGTGGCGGTGGCGCGCGCCCTCGTCCAGTCGCCGCGGATCCTCCTCGCCGACGAGCCCACGGGGAACCTCGATCAGGAGACCGGGGACAGACTGCACGGCCTCCTGCGGCGTCTCAACCAGGAGAAAGGGATCACGGTGGTCGTCGTGACCCACAACGAGCGCCTGGCCGCCGCCTGCGACCGCACGCTGCGCCTGGAAAGCGGCCGCCTGCATGCGGCGCGGGGCTAGGGCCGTTTTGGGCTAGAATCGAGCGGGGGGTGCTGAACCTAAGTGTTTGAACGCTATACGGAGCGTGCCCGCCGGGTGATTTTCTTCGCCCGGTACGAGGCGAGCCAGCTGGGGAGCAACTCGATCGAGACGGAGCACCTGCTCCTCGGGCTCATCCGCGAGGGCAAGGGGCTGACCTCCCGCATCTTCTCCAAGAGCCACCTCTCGATGGAGTCCATCCGCAAGGAGATCGAGGGCCGGGCGCTCTACCGCGACAAGGTCTCGACCTCCGTCGACATCCCGCTCTCGCCGGAGAGCAAGCGCACCCTCGGCTATGCCTCCGAGGAAGCGGAGCGGATGCTCCACAACTACATCGGCACCGAGCACATCCTTCTCGGCCTGATGCGGGAGGAGAAGTGCGTCGCCGCCGCGATCCTCGCCGAGAAGGGCATGCGCCTGTCCGCGGTCCGCGAGGACATCGTCCAGCTCCTGAACGAGAAGGCCAACATCGGGAAGACGAAGGAGACGCCCCTGCTCTCCGAGTTCTCCCGCGACCTCACCGAGGCCGCCGCCCGCGGCGCCCTCGACCCCCTGGTGGGGCGCGACGACGAGCTGGCCCGCATCGTCCAGGTCCTGTGCCGCCGCACCCGGAACAACCCGGTGCTCATCGGCGAGCCCGGCGTGGGGAAGACGGCCCTCGTCGAGGGGCTCGCCAACAAGATCGTGCAAGGCGACGTGCCCGTCTACCTGGCCGAGAAGCGGATCCTGGCCCTCGACATCTCGCTGATCGTCGCGGGGACGAAGTACCGGGGCCAGTTCGAGGAGCGGCTCAAGACGATCATGCGGGAGCTGACGGAGAGCCACAACATCGTGATCTTCATCGACGAGCTCCACACCCTGGTCGGCGCCGGCTCGGCCGAGGGCTCGCTCGACGCGGCCAACATCCTCAAGCCCGCGCTTTCCCGCGGCGAGATCCAGTGCATCGGCGCGACGACCCCCGCGGAATACCGGAAGTACATCGAGAAGGACCGCTCGCTGGAGCGGCGCTTCCAGGCGGTGAAGGTCGCCTCCCCGACCGAGGAGGAGACGATCCAGATCCTGCGCGGGATCAAGGACCGCTACGAGAAGTTCCACCACGTCGCCTACGAGGACGCCGCCCTGGAGGCCGCGGTCTACCAGTCGAGCCGCTACATCACCGACCGGTTCCTGCCCGACAAGGCCATCGACCTCCTCGACGAGGCGGGCAGCCGGGTGAAGCTGCGCGACGCCTCGTCGCCGGAGGAGGCGCCGGAGTTCTCGCGCAAGATCCGGGTGGTGGTCGACCGCGGCGAGGGCCTGGGCGGCACGTTCTTCCGGGACGAGGAGGTCGCGCAGCGCGAGAACCTCCAGATCGTCCGCGAGCACTGGGACATGGGCAGCCCGGGCACCAACGCCGTCACCAAGAGCGACATCGACGACGTGGTGTCGAAGTGGACGGGCATCCCGATCACCGCGGTCAAGGAAGAGGAGTCGGCCAAGCTCCTGCGCATGGAAGAGGAGCTGCACCGGCGGATCATCTCGCAGGAGAGCGCGATCAGCGCCGTGGCCCGCGCGATCCGGCGCACCCGGGCCGGCCTCAAGAACCCGAACCGGCCGGTGGGGTCGTTCATGTTCCTCGGCCCGACCGGCGTGGGGAAGACGGAGGTCGCGCGCAGCCTGGCCGCGTTCCTGTTCGGCAGCGAGCGGGCGCTCATCCGATTCGACATGTCGGAGTACATGGAGAAGCACTCGGTCAGCAAGCTCATCGGCTCGCCTCCCGGCTACGTCGGCCACGAGGAGGGCGGCCAGCTCACCGAGCGCGTGAAGCGCAACCCCTACTCGGTGGTGCTGCTCGACGAGATCGAGAAGGCCCACCCCGACGTCTTCAACGTGCTCCTCCAGGTCTTCGAGGACGGCCACCTCACCGACGGCCTCGGCAACACGATCGACTTCAAGAACGCCATCATCATCATGACCTCGAACATCGGCGCCCGCTTCATCGAGAAGAAGGGCCGCATGGGCTTCGCCTCCGGCCAGCCCAAGGACACCGCCCAGAGCGTCAACGAGATGGTGATGGGGGAGGTGAAGCGGACGTTCAACCCCGAGTTCATCAACCGGGTGGACGAGATCATCATCTTCGACGCCCTCACCGACGAGGACCTGTCCCGCATCACCCGCCTGCTCGTGGACCAGCTCAACGCGAACCTCAAGGAGAAGGGGATCACCGTCGGCATCAAGGACGACGGCGTCGACTGGCTCCTGCAGAAAACGCTCCACGACCGCTCGTACGGCGCGCGGCCGCTGCGGCGCGCCATCCAGCGTCACATCGAGGACGCGCTGTCGGAGGCCTTCATCCGGGGGCAGATCCGCCCGCAGCGGCCGATCGAGATCGGCGTGCAGGACGGCGCGCTCTGGTACTGGCAGGACGATCGCGGCGGCGCCCTCTCGCCATGACGCCTCGGGTCGCGGCCACGCTCCTCGCCGTCCTCGCGCTGGGCCTCCCCCGCGGAGCCTCCGCCCAGGAGGCCGCGCCCGACGAAGCCGCCCTCGTGGCGCGCGTCGAGGTGGCCAACAACCAGTACATCCCGCGGGAGACGCTGCTCTTCTACGTGTCCACGAAGGCCGGCGACCGCTACGACGAGCGGCGGCTCCGGGACGACTTCCGGCGGCTCTGGGACGCGGGGTTCCTGGAAGACCTCGTCCTGGACGTGCAGGGCTCGCCGCAGGGCAAGGTCGTCACCTTCAGGGTCCAGGAGCGCAAGCGGGTCCAGATCGTGGACTACCGCGGCAGCAAGGCCCTCACCACGACCAACATCGAGGACGAGCTCAAGAAGCGGGAGGCCACCCTGCGCGTCGACACCTTCTACGACGTCGCGAAGGCGCGGCGCGTGGAGGCGGTGATCAAGGAGATGCTGGCGGAGAAAGGCCGCCCCTTCGCCACCGTGAAGATCGACGCGAAGCCGATCGGCGCCGCCGGGCAGCAGGTCTCCTTCGTCATCGACGACGGGCCGAAGGCGAAGGTCAAGAAGATCGAGTTCAACGGCAACCGGGCCTTCTCCGACGGCACCCTGAAGAAGACCATGAAGAAGATCAAGGAGGCGGGCTTCTGGAACTTCGGCTGGCTCGGGGGAAAGAACACCTACACCGAGGACAAGTGGTCCGGCCACGAAGGCGACCTCTCCCGGCTCCAGGACTTCTACCTGAACCACGGCTACGTCACCGCCATCGTCGGCGAGCCCAAGATCACGTACGTCGACGGCGGGGGCAAGGGCAAGAAGGCGAAGAAGTGGGCGACGCTGGAGATCCCGGTCGCGGAGGGCGACCAGTACCGGGTGGGCGCGGTGAAGTTCGACGGCCTCACCGTCTTCAAGGAGGAGGGCATCCGGCCGCTGTTCAAGCTGCAGACGGGCGACATCTACAACGAGTCGCGCCTCAAGAAGGGCTTCGACAAGCTGCGCGACGCCTACGGCGCCCAGGGCTACTTCCAGTTCACCGGGTACCCGAAGCGCACCCCCGATCCCACGCGCAAGGTCGTGGACGTCACCCTCACGATGGACGAGGACAAGCGGTATTACGTGGGGCGGATCCTCTTCACGGGCAACGACACCACCCGCGACAAGGTGATCCGCCGCGAGGTGTACATGAACGAGGGCGACGTGTTCAACACGGAGGCCCTCAAGCTGTCCATCCGCCGGATCAACCAGCTCGGCTACTTCAAGCCGATGGAGGGTCCGCCCAGCATCGCGCCCAGCTCGCTCGGGGAGGAGAAGCTCGACGTCACCTTCAAGGTCGAGGAGCAGAACCGCAACCAGTTCACCTTCGGCGGCGGGGTGAGCGGCCTCGAGGGGACCTTCCTCAACGCCTCGTTCTCCACCGCGAACTTCCTGGGCCTCGGCGAGACCTTCCAGATCTCGGCCCAGACCGGCGCCCGGACCAAGAACTACCAGATCGCGATCACCGAGCCGTACCTCTTCGACCGGCCGATCACCGCCGGCATCGACCTGTTCAAGCAGAAGCTCATCATCCCGACCCTGAGCAACGTGGTCGGCTACACCCAGGAATCGACGGGGGCCAGCTTCGTGTTCGGGCTGCGGCTCCAGCGGTTCAACCAGCTGTTCGCGAGCTACTCCTACCGCATCGTGAACATCGCGGGCCTGTCGGCGGCGCTCGGCGGCATCATCGATCCCACCAGCCCGACGTTCGATCCCTTCTTCTTCGGCGAGGAGGGCAAGCGCAAGGAGAGCACGTTCACGCCGTCCTTCGTGCACAACACCGTGGACAACCCGTGGACGCCGCGCAGCGGGGTCAAGTACTCCTTCACCACCCAGTTCGCCGGGGGCCCGCTCAAGGGGACCCTGGACTACCTACGGCCCGAGGTGGAGGTGATCCTCTACATCCCGCACACCAAGCGTACCGCCCTCGGCCTGCGCGCGACCACGGCCATCATCATGCCCTACGCGAACACGGCCAGGGTCGACCCCGCCACGGGCCGCAACACGCTCCCCCTGTACCAGCGGTTCTTCCTGGGAGGGGAGAACGAGATCCGGGGCGTGAACATCCGCACCGTCGGGCCGATCGACAGCGAGAAGCACGCGCTCGGCGGCAACAAGAAGGCGCTGTTCAACGCCGAGTACTACATCGACATCATGGGTCCCCTCCGCGCGGTGCTGTTCTTCGACGCCGGCCAGGCGTTCCTGGAGGGAGAGAAGATCGACATCCGGCAGTTCCGCACCTCGACCGGGATAGAGATGCGCTTCATCATGCCCGTGCTCAACGTCCCGTTCCGCCTCATCTACGCCTTCAACCCGAACCGCGACTCCTTCCAGCCGAAGTCGGCCTTCAAGTTCGCGGTCGGCACCACCTTCTAAGGTCTAAGGAGAAGACATGATCAAGACGTTTGTCCCCGTCCTGTTCCTCGGCGCGGCCGCCCTCGGCCTGGCCCAGGAGCCCGCGCCGGCCGCGACCCGCAACCCGAAGATCGCCGTCATCAACATGGAGACGATCTCCTCGGAGAGCATCATGGGCAAGGGCTACGCGGCCCAGATCCAGGGCCTCGAGCGGGAGATCCAGACCGAGGGCACCAAGAAGCAGGCCGAGCTGGCGAAGATGGACGCCGCCATCAAGGCGCTCCAGGACGAGCTGGACAAGCAGGCCGCCGTCCTCAGCCCGGAGGCCGCCGAGCGCAAGCGTCAGGACATCGTCAAGAAGACGCGCGACCGGCAGGCCTACGTCGAGGACGGCCAGGCGGAGCTGCAGCGGATGCGGGACCAGGCCGAGCAGAGGGCCCAGGGGCTGAACAACGAGTTCCAGCAGAAGATCAAGCCCCACATCGACGCCGTGGCCAAGGAGAAGGGCATCGACATCATCCTCACGAGCCAGGTTGCGCTCACGCTCAACCGGGACTTCGACATCTCGCGCGAGGTGATCACCAAGGCCGACGCCGCCGAGCGAGCCGCCCAGGCGGCGAAGCCCCCCGCCGCCGCTCCCAAGCCCGCGGCGGCCGCGCCGCCGGGGACGGCTCCGGCGCCCGCGGCGCCGGCACCCAAGCCGACGCCGACTCCGACGCCCAGCCCACAGCCCTAGGTGGAGCCGGCCCCCCCCGCGATCGACGTCGCCGGCCTGGTCCGCCAGATTCCCACCCAGTATCCTTTCGTGCTGGTCGACCGGGTCCTGGAGCACGATCCCGGGGGGCGGCTGGTCGCGATCAAGAACGTCACCGGTTCGGAAGAGTTCTTCGAGGGCCACTTTCCGGGAGCCCCGGTGATGCCGGGCGTGCTCCTCATGGAGAGCCTCGCCCAGGCGGCGGGGATCTGGCTGCTGAAGAACGCCAAGGATCCCCGGGGGCTCGAGGTCCACGTCGTCGGCATCGACCAGGCGAAGTTCCGGCGCCCGGTCCTGCCCGGCGATCAGCTACGGCTCGAGATCACGGTCCTCCGGCGCCGGGGACCGCTCTGCCGCGTCCGGGGCGACGTGAAGTCGGGCGAGAACCGGGTCGCCGAGGCGAACCTGCTCCTGCGGGTCGCTTCTCTGGAGCCGCCCGCGGTCGATGCGACCGCTCGGGTCGCATCGGGGGCGGTGCTGGGGCCAGGCGTACAGATAGGTCCCTACTCGGTCGTGGGGCCGCACGTCCGCATCGGGGCGGGCACCGTCCTCGCGTCCCATGTCGTCGTCGACGGCGACACGGAGATCGGGGCCGACAATCATCTTTATCCGTTCTGCTCGGTCGGCCTCGCCCCCCAGGACAAGAAGTACCACGGCGAGCACACCCGGCTCGTCATCGGGGACCGCAACGCGGTGCGCGAGTTCGTGACCATCCAGCCCGGCACGGCCGGCGGAGGCGGGCTGACCCGCATCGGCTCCGCCAACCTGTTCATGGCCTACGCCCACGTGGCCCACGACTGCCTCGTCGGCAACCACACCATCTTCGCCAACGGGGCCACCCTGGCCGGCCACGTCGAGGTGGCGGACTGGGCCACGATCGGGGCCTACTCCGGCGTGCACCAGTTCTGCCGGGTCGGCACCCACGCCTTCGTGGGCGGCTACACCGTGGTGACCAAGGACGTGCTGCCCTATTCCAAGACGGTCGGCAACCGCGCGTGCATCTACGGCGTGAACACCATCGGGCTCACGCGCCGCGGCTTTCCGGCCGAGACGATCGCCGCGATCCGTCGGGCCTTCCGCGTGCTCGTCCAGAGCCGCCTCAACACTAGCGAAGCGGTGGCGCGGCTGGAGGCGGAGGGATCGCCGCATCCCGAGGTGCGCGGGCTCGTCGACTTCATCCGGGGCGCGCGGCGCGGCGTGATCCTGAAGCGCCACATCCGCCACCGGGTTTCAGAGGAGGCTTGAGCCCTCCGCCCCTCGGGCTGATCGCGGGCAACGGGCGCTTCCCCTTCCTCGTTGCCGCCGCCGCCCGGCGGGCGGGGCGCCGCGTGGTGGCGGTGGCCGTGAAGGAGGAGGCCTCTCCGGATCTGGCCGGCAGCGTCGACGAGATCCACTGGGTCGGCCTGGGCCAGCTCGGGCGGTGCATCGAGGCCCTCAAGGCCGGGGGCGTGAGCGAAGCCGTGATGGCGGGGCAGGTCCAGCACCGCCGCATCTTCTCCGGCATCGTCCCCGACCTGAAGCTGGCCGGCGTCCTCGTGCGGCTCGCGGTGAAGAACACGGACAGCCTCATCGGCGGCGTCGCCGACGCTCTCTCGCGGGAAGGCATCACCCTCCTTCCGTCGACGGCGCTGCTCGAGGACCAGATGGCGACCGCCGGCGCGATGAGCCGGCGGAAGCCCGGCGGCGACGAGCGCAAGGACATCGCGTACGGTGTCCGGGTGGCCCGCGCGCTCTCGGGCCTGGACCTCGGCCAGACCGTCGTCATCAAGGACCGGGCGGCAGTGGCGCTGGAGGCCATGGAGGGCACGGACGAGGTGATCCGCCGCGCCGGGCGGCTCGCGGGAGCGGGAACGACGGTGGTGAAGCTCGCCAAGCCCCGCCAGGACATGCGGTTCGACGTGCCCGTGGTCGGCTCGCGCACGCTCGAGGCCATGCGCGAGGCCGGGGCCCGCGTCCTGGCGGTGGAGGCGGGCCGGACGCTCCTGCTCGACCGCGCGGCCGTCGTCGCCGCGGCCGACGAGGGGGGGATCGCCCTCTGGGGCGTCGGCCCCGAAACGATGGGGGACGAGTGACCGTCCGCGTGGGCGTCGTCGGCGTCGGGGCCCTCGGCCAGCACCACGCGCGCGTGTACGCCGACCTGCCGGGAGCGACTCTCGCCGGCCTCTACGACGTGGACCCCTCCCGCGCGGCCGAGGTTGCGGCCCGCCACGGCGTGCCGGCATTCGCTCGACTGCGGGAACTCGCGGACGCGGCCGACGCAATCTCCGTTGCGGTCCCTACCGTGGACCATCACCGCGTGGCCCGGACGCTGCTCGAAGCCGGCAAGGACGTCCTCGTCGAGAAGCCGATGACGGCCGGGTTGAAGGAGGCGGAGGACCTGATCGGCCTGGCCCGCGAGAAGGGGGCGATCCTGCAGGTCGGGCACATCGAGCGGTTCAACCCCGCGGTCGACGCGCTGCGCAAGGCCGCCCTGCAGCCGCGGTTCATCGAGGTCCACCGCCTGAGCCCGTTCTCCCCCCGCAGCCTCGACGTCGACGTCGTCCTCGACCTGATGATCCATGACCTGGACATCGTGCTGTGCCTGGATGGCTCGGGCGCGGTCCAGGTGGACGCCGTGGGCGTTCCCGTGCTCACCTCGAAGGTGGACATCGCCAACGTCCGCCTTCGCTTCGCGTCCGGCCTCATCGCGAACCTGACGGCGAGCCGTGTCTCGGCCGAAAAGGTCCGAAAGTTTCGGGTGTTTTCCCCGAAGACCTACATCTCAGTGGATTTCGCGGCTCGATCCGCCCAGGTCTATCGTCTCATTCAGGGGGACGCCGGCCCCGAGATCACCGCCGAACGGACGGCTGCCCCCGACGAGGAGCCGCTCAGGCGACAGCTCGCGGCCTTCGTGGCGGCGGTACGAGACAGAACGGTGCCGGCGGTCACGGGCGGCGACGGCCTGCGGGCGCTGACCCTGGCCCATACGGTCCTCGCTCGGATGACGGAGACGGAGTAGCGTAGAATACGTGAGCCGTCTCCGGCTCGGGGTGAGTTTTAGTCGGGGCGGCATCCCAGATCTTGTTAGACTGGGGCCAGACCCCGCGACATCTAGCGGCGGACCCGTTTTGACGTGATTCATGCTATGGTTTGTTGTCGGATTCGGGGACTGAGGTAAGCCGTGGGCCGCTTCGACCAGCGCCAAGGCTTCCTGATGTCCGCGATCGTGCACTTGATGATCATGATGGCGCTCATCAACCGCGTGGCAACCCGGGAGAAGGCCAAGGAGCCGACGGCGAGCCTCGGCCCCGTCAAGGAGCATATCTTCATGCCCTCGCGCGAGTTGCTGCGGCAGCTCGCTCCGCCGCCGGCGCACCGGACGCCCGCCCCCGCCCCGACGCCGCCCCCGGCGCAGACGCGGCCCAAGGACCGGATCAGCGTCGGGCCCCCTTCCACCGACCGGGCCAAGGTGCTCGAGCTGCGGCGGGAGGACGACCTGACGAAGGTCCCGAAGGGCAGGCCCAACGCGCTTCCGTCGGTACCCCCGACTCCGGCCCCGGCCGTCGCGGCCGCCTCACCCGCCCCGGTCCCGGGCACGGGCACCGAGGTCCGGCGGGCGGAGGGGCTGCGCCTTCCGAGCGGGCTCAAGCAGCCGGCACCCGGCGACGGAGGTTCGCACGCGGGCGGCGCCAGCCCCCGGCCCACCCTGGCCGAGTCGCTGAGGAACCTCGAACAGCGCCTGGGCGAGGTTGGGCCGCGCGGCATCGAGAGCGGGACCGGCCAGCAGATGGGGCCGCTCTTCTTCGACCCCGAAGGGGCCGATTTCACCGTCTGGATCAACCATTTCAAGAACGAGGTCTACCGCAACTGGATCGTGCCCCAGGCCGCCCTGCTCGGCTTTCGGGGCCACGTGGACCTCGAGTTCTCGGTGGAGCGGGACGGGACCCTCACCGATTTGAAGATGCTCAAGTCTTCCGGCACGCCTGCCCTCGACCGGGCTGCGGCGAATGCGTTGATGGGCAGTCGTCTGCTGCCCCTGCCTCGCGATTTCGGCCCTCCGCGAGTCACCATGCAGGTGACGTTCTTCTACAACCAGGGGCCGCAGGGTTGACCCCGGCCGGTTCGAGTCGCCGCCCGCCGCGCGGTCCCTCCCCGCGGCGGGCACCCCCCCGAAAGGGACCGCGCTCGGTGGTGGCCGCCCTCGTGGCGACCGTCGCGGTCACCATGGGCCTGGGCGCCACGTGCCGCACGGTGCCGGCCCGCCCGGGAAGGCCACCGTCGGCTCCGGCGGCGCCGGCCGCGGCTCCCGTCTCGATCGCACCACCCGTGATCCGCGTCGGCATCCTCCCGGACGTGCCCCGCAGCTCCATCGGTGCCGACTCCGGCTTGGTGGTGCGCGGTGTCGCGGCCCAGGGGGCGCAGAGTGACCGGCAGGTGGCGCGCGCGACCTTCGTCGGCGTCGGGGAGGCCGTCCGCCTCCTGGAGACCGGCGAACAGTTCAGCTCGGCGACGCTGTTCCCGGTCCGGCCGCAGGAGAGCCTCCTCGTCGAGGCGACGCCGTACCGCGGGATCCTCGAGGTACGGGCGGGGGCGCCGGGCATGGTGACCGTCATCAACGTCCTCAACCTCGAGGACTACCTGAGGGGTGTCGTCCCGAACGAGCTCTCGCCCACCGCCTTCGCGGAGCTGGAGGCGCTGAAGGCGCAGGCGGTAGCCGCTCGCACGTACGCCCTGCGCAACATGGGGCAGTTCGCGGCGAAGGGCTACGACATCTGCGCGACGCCCGCCTGCCAGGTGTATCGGGGCAAGTCCACGGAGAACGCGCTCTCCGACCAGGCCGTGGAGGAGACACGGGGCATGACGGCGGCCTACCGGGGCCAGCTCATCAACGCCCTCTACACCTCGACCTGCGGCGGCCACACGGAGGACGGCGGCAACATCTTCGACGGCGAAGAGCTGCCCTACCTGCGCGGCGTCGTCTGCGCCCCCGAGCAGGTGGCGTGGTCCACGATCCGGACGACCACCCCACCCGTCTCCCTCGGCGAGGAGCCTGGGCTTGCCCGCGAGGCGGCCCTGCTCGTCTCGCTCGACGTGCTGCCGTCCTCGCTCTACTCGGCCTCCGCCCTCCAGGCCAACGCCACCGAGGAGGAAGCGCGCGAATGGGTGAGCCGGCTCGTCGGCGCCCTGCATCGCAAGGGATGCGAGGTGGCCGGTGAGGGGAGCCTCGCGCGCCGCGGAACCTTCGTACGGCACCTCGTGGGCACGCTGTGCTGGGACGAGCGGGCGCAGCGCCTGCTCGCCCCCGGGGATCCCGACTACCTCCTGAAGGTGGAGGACCGGGCCGATCTGGGCGGTGAGCCCGAGCGCATGGCCGCGGCGCTGCTCATCTCGGAGGGGATCCTGTCGCCGCTGCCGGACAACACGCTCCACCCCGCGGCGGCGCTGACGCGGGCCCACGCGGTCGGACTGCTCGCGCGTGCGGCCGAGCGGGCGGGCGCCCCCGGGGTCGTGACCGCCGAGTTCCGCGAGGCCCGCGCGGGCGCCCTCACCGTGGACATCGGCGGCACCGCGGAGTCGCACCCGATCGATCCCGCGGTGCGGCTCTTCCGCGACCTGGACGGGACGCGGGTCGCGTCGTCCGAGTTGAGCGTCGTCGCGGGGGACAAGGTGCGCTACGTCGTCCAGGGCGGGCGGGTCACGTTCCTGGAAGGCGACCAGAGCCGCCTGGGGACGGCCGCGGACAAGACCTCCCGCGTCTACCGGTGGGAGGTCCGCGAGAGCCCCAGCGAGCTGAAGACCGCCCTGGCCCGCTACGGCGACGTGGGCACGCCCACCGACCTGCTGCCGCGCCGCCTGGGAGTGTCGGGCCGCGTGATCGAGTTGGCGGTGACGGGCACCGGCGGCGAGCTGGTGCTGAAGGGCCTCCAGGTGCGATGGGGCCTGGGGCTGCGCGAGAACCTCTTCGTCGTGGACCGCGAGCGCGACGCCGCGGGGGCGGTGGAGCGCTTCGTCTTCACCGGCAAGGGCTGGGGCCACGGCGTCGGCCTGTGCCAGGTCGGGGCGTTCGGCATGGCCCAGTCCGGCTCTTCCTTCGACGCCATCCTGCGCCATTACTACACGGGCATCCAGCTCGAACGGTCTTATTAGCGATTCGGGGGGGTGCGAGTCAGGACAGAACCCCCCCGCGCGCATTCGCGCCCCCAGCTGCTTGGTGCTCATAGCCTTTGCCCTTTTGCTGGAACCTCCGCGGATCTCCGCGACAATAGGAGGATGCCGGCCCCGTTCCGGGGGCAGGCCCTGGTGTGCCGGGCTTGGAGCGGGGGAGGGAGCCGATGCTTCGACGGACGACGAGGGTGGCCGCCACGCTGGCCGCGCTGTCCCTGGGCGCCTGCGGCGGCTCCAACACGACCACGTCGCCGACGGCCTCGCCGAGCCCGACGACTCCTCCCGTCGTCACGATCGTCACCAACCCGCCCGCCCCGATCACCGCTTCGACCGATCCCGCCTTCCAGTGGGCGACCTCGTTCTCGTTGACCTTGACCGAGAGCGCCGGGGTCGCGGTCAACATCCGGTCGGTGAGCGCGAACCTGCAGCAGGCGTCCGGAGGCATCGTCGTGACCCCGCCCGCCGGCCTCGCCGAAGCGTTCCGGTACGAGGTCAAGTCGTCGAGCAGCCGGCTCGCGGCCAACGGGACGATCACGATCGGATTCACGTTCCTCTACACGCTCCCGCAGCCCGGGCAGGAAGCGCTCGTGACCGTCACGTTGAACCTCTACGACGACTCGGGGAACGCGTACCCGCAGACGGTTCGGGTCAACGTCGTGTAGAGTGGGACGGTGCTGGCCCGCGTCGTCGCCGCCTCCGTCCTGCCCGCGCTGCTCGCCGCCGCTCCGCCGTCGCCCGGTCCGGTCCGGATCCTCCGGACCGCCGCCGCCGTGGCGTCGGTCGCCGGCCAGCCGCGGGCCATCGCCGTCGGCGACTGGAACGGCGATGCCAAGCTCGACCTGGCCGTCGTCAGCACCCAGCCGGACGCGGTCGAGATCCTGATCGGCGCCGGCAACGGGGCCTACGCCAGCGCCGGCACCCTGGGCGTGGGACGGGCGCCCGCCGCGATCGTGGCCGCCGACCTCAACTCCGACGGCAAGGTCGACCTCGCCGTCGCCAACCACGACTCCAACGACGTCACCATCCTGCTCGGCGACGGCTCGACCTTCCATCCCGGACCCACCGTCAGCTCAGGTGGAATCGGGCCGCTGTCCATCAGGGCGGGCGACTTCAATGGCGACGGTACGATCGACCTGGCCGTGCTCAACGGGACGTCCGGCGACGTCGTGCTCCTGCTCGGGAACGGAGCCGGCGGCTTCGCGGTGGGCCCGCCGCTCCCCGTGGGCCGCCAGCCGTCCTTCATGACCAGCGGCGACCTCGACGGAAACGGGCTGCCCGACCTCGTCGTCGTCAGCCAGGGCTCGAACGAGGTCTTCGTCCTCACCAACGCCGACGGCGTGTTCGTCCCGTCGGTGGGGTTCGCGGTGGGCACCCGCCCGTCCTCCGCGGCGATCGGGGACTTCAACCGCGACGGCAAGCCCGACATCGCCGTCGCGAACGAGGGCTCGAACGACGTCACGCTCCTGCTGCGGAACGCCAGCGCGAGCTTCAACTCGCTGACCCTCCACACCGTGGGCGAGCGGCCCCTCTCGATCGTCGCCGGCGACTTCAACGGCGACTCGATCATCGACCTGGCCACCGCCAACTTCGACTCGGGCAGCGTTTCCGTGCTGCTCGGCGATGGCACGGGCGGGTTCGGGCCGGCGACCGGGTATCCGGTGGGCGCGAATCCGCTCGTCGTGGCGCAGGGCGACCTCAACGGCGACGGCCGGCAGGACCTCGTGACCGCCGCCGTCGGCTCCAGCGGCGTGGCCGTCCTGCTCAACAGCGGCAGGGGCGTCTTCGGCGTGAATGCGAGCTTCACGGTGGGGACCCAGCCGATCGCGGCCGCGGTGGGGGACTTCAACCGCGACGGCGGCCTGGACATCGCGGTCGCGAACTACGGGTCCAACAACGTGTCGATCCTCCGGCGGGCGCAGCCGACGGGGTTCCTGGCCGCGAACAGCCTGGCGTCGGGGGGCACGAAGCCGTCGTCCGTCGCCGTGGCCGACTTCAACGGCGACGGGAGCCTGGACGTGGCGGTGGCGAACTCCGGCTCCAACAGCGTCTCGGTGTTCCTCGGCGACGGCGCGGGCGGCTTCGGCGCCCCCACGACCATCGACACCGGGTTCGACCAGCCCGTCGCGATCGTTGCCGCGCGCTTGAACGCCGATGCGCGTCCCGACCTTGCGGTGGTGAACGAGGGCGCGGAGCAGGTCACGGTCCTGCTCGGGACCGACGGCGGCTTCGCGCAGGGCGGGGCGTTCAAGGTCGGCAAGAGCCCGTTCGCGATCGCGGCCGCGGACGTGACCGGGGACGGCAACACGGACCTCCTCGTCGTCAACGCGCAGTCGAACGACCTCTCCGTCCTGACGGGGGACGGGACCGGCCGGTTCAGCGCCGCGACGACGATCGGGGTGGGCGCACGGCCGCTGGGGCTGGCCGTGGGCGACCTGAACCGCGACGGGCGGCCCGACGTGGTCGTCGCCAACGGAGGCGCCGACCGCCTCACCGTCCTGTTGGGGAGCGCGAACGGCGGCTTCACGAAGGCCGCCGACGCCAAGACCGGCTCGCAGCCGCGCGCGGTCGCGATCGGCGACTTCAACGGCGACGGCAAGCCGGACCTGGCGGTGGCCAACCAGGGCTCGAGCACGTTGTCGATCCTGATCGGCGACGGCGCGGGCGGCTTCGGCGCCCCCACGGCGATCGGCACCGCATCCGGTCCCTCCGCTCTCGTTGCCGCCGACTTCAACGGCGACGGGAAGCTCGACCTGGCGATCGTGAACCAGGGCGCGGGCACGGTCACCGTCCTCCTCGGCCACGGCGACGGCACGTTCGGGACCACGCCCTAGCCGGCGCTGCTTCTCCACGCAGAGGCCGCAGAG
>Ga0070707_100001990_pt1 | contig 19558 bp, 19 predicted proteins | sample KBSK5502metaG_FD_65468 | JGI IMG/M metagenome (GOLD analysis project Ga0070707, IMG submission 65468) | Corn, switchgrass and miscanthus rhizosphere microbial communities from Kellogg Biological Station, Michigan, USA - KBS K5-50-2 metaG | ecosystem: Host-associated > Plants > Roots >... | reverse complement strand
TGTGCCGAGCGTGACGCCGAACTCGTCGAGAGGGAACGTATCGGCGGCCGCTTCCCTGGGGATGGCGACCAGACCGACGGCGATGAGGAAGACGAGCGCCCAAACGGTCGCTTCCTTGCTGAAACGGCCCCCCGAGCCCGTACGAGTGGACTGATCGACGATTAGGCCTGCCATGGTGGCGCCTCTCTTTCCTGGCGCGAAAGGTTCCTTGGCGAGGGATTTCGCCACGTCGGGTAGCGTCGAACAATCCCCAGAATTGGGGACAGATGCCGTTGGCGGTGGCATCAGTTCGCGTTATCCTCGCCGCTCGAGGTCGCTCATGAAGAGCACGAGGCGCACGCGCGTGTCGCTGGTCGAGGACGACGCCGACATGTGCAAGCGCCTCGCGGCCTCGATCCGTGGGAAGGACTGGCTCGAGCTGATCGCGACGTACAGGACGGGCGCCGCCGCCCTCGCGGGCCTTGCGGCGCAAGCGCCCGACGTCCTGCTCGTCGATCTCGGACTACCGGACATGTCGGGGCTCGAGGTCGTGCGCTTCACCGCGGCACGACACCCGGCCTGCGACGTGCTGGTGATCAGTGTCTTCGGCGACGAGGCGAACGTACTGGCAGCCCTGGGAGCGGGCGCGCGCGGCTATCTGCTGAAAGGCTCGCTCGAGCGCGACGTCACCATCGACATACGGGATATCCGTAATGGCGGTTCGCCGCTGTCTCCCCTCATCGCGCGCCAGGTTCTCCGGCGATTGCAGCCGAGGCGACCAAACCGCGGGGAGCATGTCGCCGAAACAGCGGGACGCATCGGCGAGGAGACCGAGCTGAGCCCGCGCGAGGCCGAGATCTTGAACGCGATTTCGCGCGGCTTCTCGTATGCCGAAACCGCCGAGAACCTCGGCATCACGTTCAGCACGGTCCACACGCACCTGAAGCGCATCTACAGAAAGCTCGCGGTCCATTCGAAGACCCAGGCCGTGTTCGAAGCCAGTCGGCGCGGTCTCTTGTTGTGAGTGCGTGGAGTCTCAGCCTGCTGGGGGCGGCATGTCTCTGGATCGCGGCCTCGACCGGAGCCGCCGCGCAGGCCGTCTCCCCGCCGTCGGCGGTCTTCGAATTCCGGGCCGCTGACTTCGTCCTCCACGACTCTGATCAGCCGCCTGGCGATGATGCCGGGTGGCAGCGTGTGGCTCTGCCGGACGACTGGTACGTGTCGCGTCCGGGTGTATCGGGCGTCGGCTGGTACCGAATGGACTTCGAGTTGCCGCCGGGTCCCCACTCGATCCACACGATCTATGTTCCTCGCGGAAGCGCGCGCCATATCGTGTTCTTGCTCAATGGGGCGCGCGTCGGGACGGGTCTCGTTCAGGGCGACGCACGAGCGCTCAACTGGGATGCCCCGATGCGATTTGCGATCGCCCCGGCGTTGTTACGCGACGGCAGGAACGTCATTCATGTCAGAGTCGACGCCACGGCGGACCTGCGGCAGGGTCTGGCGACGGTGACGGTGGGCCCCGGTGCTGCCGTCATGCCGATGTTCTTTCGCAGAGCCGCGCTGCAGGTCGACTCACTGCGAATGTTCGGTGGAGCGGCGTTGCTGGTCGGATTGATCGCCGGAGTTTTTTGGCGAAGAAGCCAGCGTGATCCGGTCATGTTCTGGTTGGCGATTACCGCCTTCGCATGGGCCGCGATGTCGGTGCCGTGGTTCGGTCCGCAGTTCGGCGAGTGGAATCGTGCCGGCAGCTTGATCAATTTTCCGCTCCGTTTCGCGTACGCCGCGCCGCTGCTCGTGCTGTGCCTGCGCGTGGCCGGCCGCCGTTCGCCGGCGATCGAATCCGGGATATGGCTGTTCACGCTCTGCGGTGCGGCGGTGATGCCTGTGGCCGGTGAGGCGTTGCAAAGCCGCATCATCACACTGTGGAGCGTCACGTACCTGGTTGCGCTCGCCGTGCTGCTGGTGTTTGTCGGTGTCCGCACCGGAAAGCGTGACGTGTCGTTCAGGCTCCTGGTCGCGGGCATCGCGCTCGCGGCGGTGCTCAACGTCTTCGACCTCGGACGCTGGATGGGATGGCTCAACTATGACAACCTCACGCTGACTCACTTCCATGTCCCGCTTCTGTTGTTTGCGATCGGGGCAACGATCGCTGACCGTCACTTCAGGGCCGTCGCCGCCGTCGAGCACGCCAAGGTCGAATTGGAGCATCGCGTGACCGAGCAGACGCGGGAAATCGCTGCCAGCTATCAGCGGCTGCGTGAAGCCGATCGCGAGCGGGTGTTGACGCTCGAACGGAATCGGATCATGGCCGACATGCACGACGGCGTCGGCTCGAGCCTGCTGAGCCTGATCGGTATGATCCAATCGGGCAAGACCGAGCGAGCCGCAATCGAGCGCCGCGCGCAGGAAGTGCTCCGCGAATTGCGCCTGGCCGTCGACTCACTCGGACCCGTGGACGGGGACCTCGGGGTGGTCGTGGGCAACGTGCGCCATCGCATGCGCGAGGCGATCGAGAATTCCAGCGCGCGTTTCCAGTGGCACGTCGGCGAGCTGCCGCGGATCGATTACCTGACCCCGCCGGGGATGCTCGCCATTCAGCGTGTGCTGCTGGAGGCCATCACGAACGCGCTGCAGCACGCGCATGCCAAGACCATTACGGTACGGACCGACGTCGATCACGCCGGCCGGACCCTGGTCATCCAGGTCATCGACGATGGGGCAGGTTTTGACCTGGCGGCAGTGGTGCGCGGCCGAGGGCTCGATAACCTGCACGCTCGTGCACGAACCGTGGGGGCGTCAGTCGAAATCGATTCGGCGATGGGACGCGGCACGCGAGTGAGCTTCAGGCTGCCGCTGCTGCCGTTCGAGGTTTGAATCGAGACAGCTTGACTGAATAAACGATTCAGTTATTATTCGAGCCCATGAGGCGCCGCCCCGCCGACGGGCTCGATCAGGTCATCGCGGCCGCGCTGCGCGTCTTCGCCGAGAAGGGCTACCGCCGGACCCAGATGTCGGACGTCGCGCGCGAGCTGCGCGTCGCGCCCGGCACGCTCTACGGTTACGTCGCCGGCAAGGAGGCGCTCTTCCATCTCGTCGTGGACCGCGCCTTCACGGGCGAGACCAATGGTCCGGCGCCGAGCCTGCCCATCGCCACGCCGCCGCCCGGGGCGACGCTCGAGCGTCTCCGTGAGCGGCTGGCCGCCGACAGCGCGCTGCCCGCCCTCGAACGCGCGCTGCGGCGAGGCCGTCCGGCGGACCCGCGCGCCGAGCTGGAGGCGATCGTCGGCGCGCTCTACGACCGGATCGCCGGGGCATGGCAGGGGATCATCATGCTCGAGCGCTCGGCGCTCGATTGGCCCGAGCTGGCGCACGTCTTCTACGTGGAGATGCGACGCAGCCTGCTGCGGCGCCTCGAGCACTATCTACAGGCGCGCGGACAGGCCGGCCTGCTCGTGCGTGCCCCCAGCGCGCCGGGCGCCGCGCGGTTCGTGCTCGAGACGATTGCCTGGTTCGCGATGCACCGGCGTCGCGACCCCGAAGCCGACCTCGACGACGCGACCGCCCGCCGTACCACCATCACCCTCGTCGCCAACGCCTTCACGCGCGCCGACCGCGGCGTGGATTCGATGCGAAAGGAGCGCCGACGCCGATGATATTCGACTGGATCGCGACCGTGTTGTCGTTGACCTTCCTGGGCGGCGTCTACCTCGACGGCTGGGCGCATAGCCACGGCCGCGTCGATGACACGTTCTTCACGCCCTGGCACGCCGTGCTCTACGGGGGATTTTTCGCCATGGCGGCGCTGCTGCTCGGGACGGCGGTCTGGCGCGTCACGCGCGGCGCGCGCTGGCGTGACGCGCTGCCCGATGGCTACGGGCTCTCGCTCGCCGGCGTGGCGCTGTGGCTCGTCGGCGGCCCGTTCGATCTCGCGTGGCACAGCATCTTCGGCTTCGAGGCCAACGTCGAGGCGCTGCTGAGCCCCGCGCACACCGTGCTCGCGCTCGGCTTCGTCCTGATGACGACGGGCGCGCTGCGCGCGGCGCTGCGGCGGCCGCCCGGGCGGTGGCGCGACGAGCTGCCGATGCTGCTGTCGCTGACCTGCGTCGTGTCCAACCTGACGTTCTTCACGCAGATCGCGCATCCGCTCGCCAATCTCTGGGCGGCGGGTCCGCGCCGCTGGTCGCAGGACGTCACCGAACTCGGCATCGTCAGCATGCTGCTCACGACGGTGATCCTGACCGCGCCGCTCCTGCTGCTGCTGCGCCAGGCGCGGCTGCCCACCGGAGCGGTGACCATCATGCTGGGACTCAACTCCGTCGCGATGGGCGTCCTCTTCGATCACGGCCCGTATCCGGTCGTGCCGGTGGCCGCCATGGTCGGGGCCGCGATCGCCGGCGACGTTCTTCGCGCCGTGCTCAAGCCGTCACCGTCGAGGCCGGTAGCGTTTCGCTGGTTCGCGATCGGCGTGCCGGCGCTGCTGTATGCCGCCTACTTCGCGGCGCTGGCCTTCACCGTAGGAATCGGCTACTCGCCGCACCTCTGGATGGGCGTCGTGGTCTTCGCGGGCGTCGTGGGCTGGCTCTCGTCCTATCTGGTGCTGCCACCGCGGGCCGCCGTCGAGCGAGAGGCGGCGAGGGCTTAGGCCAGGCCGAAAGCCTCGGCGAAGCGGCGATACGACTCGAGGTGATCGCCGTACTTGCGGTGGCCGGCCGTGTGCTGGGCGCACGCGAGCAGGAGCCGCTCGCGATCGGTCGCCTTGCTCTTGAGGTAGTCCTCGACGAGGCAGAGACCCAGCTCCTGGTTGTGCGGATCGTTGCCGACCTTGGCCGCCGCCGTCGCCAGCGTCTGGACCAGCGGCGCTCGATCGGCGCCCGACTTCAGATAGGCCGCCGTCAGGCCAACCGCCTCGTCGGGGCGCAGCGCGAGCAGCGCGGCTTCCAGCCGCTCGAGCAGCGGCCCGGAGCCGAGGGACGGGGCACCCGGTGGCGTGACGATCGCGCGCCGGCCGTTGTCCGGCGTGTTCGCCTGGTGCTCGGCGGCGCGGCTGATGAACGACGTCGCCACGAACAAGAGCTTGAGCCGGTGCGGGTGCTCGAAGGTGTCGTAGAACCACGCGAGCGTGTTGCAGTACTCGTAGCCGTGCTGCGACATCGAGAAGTTGTTGGGCGCGCCGGTTTCCAGAATGACCTGCGCGGACGCCACCTGGATCGCGTCGAGGATTCGGCGCGGGCTGCGTCCCGCCTTCAGCAGCGCCACGACGGCGTCGATGGCCGACCATTCGCGCTGGCGCGTGATGGTCTCGACGAGCATCGCCTCTTCGGCGGCGCTCACCGGCGTGTCCTGGCGCAGCAGGTCCGCGTCGCGCCCGTCGAGGAAATTCTGGATGACGTTGCATCCCATCTCGTAGGTCGAGTACCAGCGCGGCCCCACCGCGAGATCCGGCACGCCCGCGTAGAGGACGTGATGCGCAGCGTTCCAGCCGAGCGCCTCGCCCAGCTCGATGGTGGCGCGCGCGCGGAACGACTTGTGCCCCGTCGTGTAGGAGCGGTTGTGCAGCATGCGGTCCTGCACGTCGATCAGCCCCGCGAAGGCGAGCTGCGCGAGCACCTGGCGCCGATGCGGCGTGTCCTGCATGAGGCCGAGGAACACGCGATAGGCGTGCAGCACCTCTCCGCGCTGCACGAGCGTCAGCCAGTGATTGAGCCGCTCGCTGATCGGCCCCTCCAGAGCCAGCGGCTCTTGATCGGGCCAGTGCGCCTCGGGCATCGGGGGCGCCTGGTTCACTTGGATCTCGTAGAGCCGCGTGTAGTGACCCGGCGCTTTTCCGAGCAGCTGGTTCCACGGATCGAGGCCGCTCGGGATGTACCAGACCGACTGTACCAGCGGCAGCATGGCGAGCTCGGGGCGCACCATCGCGCTGAGCGGCAGTGACACGCGCTCGCTCAGCAGACAGTGGTCGTTGTTGACGAACTTGACGACGCCGTCGTCGAGCCGCTGGTGGTACGGCACGTGGGTGTACGGCGCGTGGATCCGCACCGTCTCCGACACGATCTCGGTGGCCGGGCGCTTGTCCTTGATCAGCTCGTAGAGCGCGGCGCTGGCGCCGACCTGGTCCCGCGAGAGGATCCGCTCCTCGAGTCGGGCGTAGTCGGACACGATCGCCATGGCCGGGAGTATACCGCTGGGCGCGGCTAGCGCGTCAGCCGCGGATCCAGGCCATCGCGGATGGCGTCGCCGACGAAGTTGAGGCCGACGACCGTCACGAACAGCGCCGCGCCCGGGCCGAAGACGATCCACGGCGCCTGCTGCAGGTAGCCGCGGCCCGCGTTGATCATGCTGCCCCACGAAGCGGCGGGCGGCTGGACGCCGAGGCCGAGGAACGACAGCGAGGCCTCGGCGAGGATCGCGAAGGCCACGCTCAGCGAGCCCTGCACGACGATCGGCGTGGCGGCGTTGGGCAGCACGTGATGACGCGCGATCCACCAGCCGGAGGCGCCGAGCGCGCGCGCGGCGTCCACGTACTCACGGGTCTTCACGCTGAGCACCTGGCCCCGCATCAGCCGCGCGAAGGTCGGCGTATACACGACGCCGAGCGCCACCAGCACGCCGGTGAGCCCGGCGCCGAGCACCGCGCCGAGCGCCAGCGCCAGCACGAGCGGCGGGAACGAGAGCACGGCGTCCATGAGCCGCATGACGACGCCGTCGGCGCGGCCGCCCGCGTAGCCCGCCAGCATGCCGAGCGTGCCGCCGGCCGCCGCGGCGATGGCGACAGAGACGAAGCCCGCCACGAGCGACACGCGCGTGCCCCAGATCACGCGACTCAACACGTCGCGCCCGACGTTGTCGGTGCCGAGCCAGTGCGCGCGGCCGGGGCGCGCGAGGACGTGGCCGAGATTCTGCGCGAGCGGATCGTAGGGCGCGAGCAGCGGCGCCGCCACCGCGACGACGATGGCGGTGAGCAGCACGGCCGCGCCGAACGGCGCGAGCCGCGCGCGCGCGGCGCGCCGGAGCGCGTCCCAGCGCCGATCGCTCACCGCGGACGCGCCGGGGATGAAGCCGTCAACGTAAGCGGATTCGGGGATCGATCCAGCCATAGATGAGATCGACGAGGAGGTTGCTCACGATGAAGGCGACCGCGATCAAGAGAATGACACCCTGGACCAACGGATAGTCCCGCGCGAACACGGCGTCGACGACGAGGCGGCCCACGCCGGGCAGCGCGAAGACGTATTCGGTGATGACGGCGCCGCCGATCAGCGTTCCCAGCTGCAGGCCGAGCACGGTGACGACGGGAATCAGCGCGTTCCGGAGCACGTGGCCGCGGATCACCACCCACTCGGAGAGGCCCTTGGCGCGCGCGGTGCGTACGTAATCCTCGCCGAGGACCTCCAGCAGGCTCGAGCGCAGCGTCCGCATGATCACGGCGGCCAGGGCCAGGCCCAGCGTCACGGCCGGCAGCACCAGCGAGCGCACGCCCGACCAGCCTTCGTCGAGCGGGTCGAGATAGCCGGAGATCGGCAGCCACCGCAGCGTCACGCCGAAGACGAAGATCAGCAGCAGCGCGAGCAGGAAGTTCGGCAGGCAGATCCCGAACAACGCGAACGAGGTGCCGAGGCGATCGAGCGCGGTGTTGTGGCGGACGGCGGAGACGATGGCCACGGGAAATGCGACGAGCACCGCGATCGCCATCGCGAGCAGCGCCAGCTCCAGGCTCGGGCGGATGCGCCGGCTGACGTTCTCGATCACGGGCTCGCCGTTGCGGATCGAGCGGCCGAGGTCGCCTCGGAGCAGCCGTCCCATCCACGCCACGTATTGCACGGGGATCGGGCGGTCCAGACCGAGCTCGCGCCGCAGGCTCTCCTTGGCCGTCGCGTCGCCCGACTCCGCCATCATGGCGTCGACGGGATCGCCGGGGGTGAGGTGGAGCAGCAGAAAGACCCCGGCCGTGACGAGTAGCAGGACGGGGACGGTGGCGAGCAGCCGTCGGAGAACTACTTCAGCCACACGTCCTTGAAGCGCATCATGCCGTCGGGGATCGGCTCGTAGCCCTGCACGCGCTGGCTGAACGCCTTGGGCTCGATCGGATGGACGATGAAGAGCATCGGCAGCTCGTCCTGGAGGATCCTCGTGATGTCGCTGAAGATCTTCTTGCGCTCGGCCTGGTTGCTCACCTCGCGCGAGCGGTCGAGCAGCGCGTCGAGCTTCTCGTTGGAGATGCCCGACCAGTTGAACGACGTGCCCGGCGTGGTCCGGAAGAACTGATAGATGTTGCCGTCGGGATCGGGGCGCCCGCTCCACTGGAACGAGATCATCTCGAAGTTCTTGGCGTTGCCGTCGGAGATTAGCGTGGAGGCGTCCACCAGCTTGATCTTCATCGTGATGCCGACCTCGCGGAGCTGCGCCTGGATGACCTCGGCCTCCTGCACGCTGAGCGGAATGTTGTTCGTCGTCATCGTGAACTCGAAGCCGCCCGGCTTGCCGCCCTCGACGAGTTTGGCCTTGGCCTTCGCGACGTCGCGCTTGATGGGCGCGATGGACTTGTCATACGCCCAGGAGGTCGGGGGGATGGGCCCGTTGGCGGGATAGCCGACGTTGAGCCACACGCCCTTCACGATCTGCTCCAGATCGATGGCGGAGGCCACCGCCTGGCGAATCGCCTTCACGTTGAACGGCGCGCGTCCGAAGTTGAGCTGATACGCGAAGGCCGCCAGCGACGGCACGTCGAGCACGGTGGCGTTCTTGTCGGCCTTCACGGCCGCCACGTCGCGCGGCTGCACGTAGTCGATCACGTCGATCTCGCCGGACTGAAGACTTTGCAGCTTCACCGTGTCGTCCGGGATCGGCCGGTAGCGCACGCGATCGAGGTACGGCCCGCCCTGCTTGTTCCAGTACAGCTCGTTGCGCTTGATGAGCAGGTGGTCGTCCTTGATCCATTCCACGAACTCGAAGGGCCCCGTGCCCGCGCCCTTGGCGTTGCGGCCCAGCTCCACACCGCGCTCCTGCACGACCTTGGGTGAGACCATCATGCCCGCGCGGTCGGTGAGCGTGGCCAGCAGGCTGGCGTCGGCCTTCTTGAGGTTCACCTTGAGCGTGAGCGCATCGACCACCTCGACGCTGTCGATGTTGGCGACCTCGCCCTTGCGGATCGACTTCGGCTCCGTCTTCATCCGGTCGAAGTTGAACTTCGCGGCCTCCGCGTTGAAGTCGGTGCCGTCGTGAAACTTCACACCGCGGCGCAGCTTGAAGACCAGCGTTTTTGCATCCGGCTGGCTCCACGATTCGGCGAGCCCGGGCTTGATGCCGAGCTTGACGTCGAGGGTCACGAGCGGTTCGTAGATGTTGTGATAGACCTGCCGGTCCACCTTGCTGCCCGACAGGTGTGGATCCATGGTGGCCGCCTCGATGTAGAAGCCCACGCGCAGCGTGCCGCCCTTCTTGGGCGTCTGGGCGGCAACGGTCCGCGGTCGCAGACCGACGACGGCCGCGGTCGCCGCCGCCGCGCTCGACGTCACGAAATCGCGCCGCGAGAGTGTCATGTCGCCTCCTTCGCAGGCCCTCGGGTTGCCGTGAAGTGCGGACGAGTATAACCTCCCGGCCATGCGTTACCAGTGGCCGAAGCGCAATCAGTCTGCCGCCGTGCTGTCGTTCGACGTCGACGCAGAATCGGGCTTCCTCTTCCGCGAGCCGGAGAAGGCCAAGCGCAGCCTTGGCGATCTCGAGGAGCGACGCTTCGGCCCCCGCGTGGGCGTGGACCGGATTCTCCGGCTGCTCGATCGTCTCAAGCTGAAGGCGAGCTTTTACATCCCGGGCTGGACGGTCGTGAATCACCTGGCGCCGTGCAAGCGCATCCGTGACGCCGGCCACGAGATCGGCGCCCACGGCAACGTGCACGAGGCCGTCGGCATGCTCGACGAGACGCAGGAAAAGCGCGTGATGGCCGAGCAGCTCGCCATCCTGAATGACCAGCTCGGCGTGAAACCCGCCGGCTATCGCTCGCCGTCGTGGGACGTCAACGTGTGGACGCCGGCACTGCTCAAGCGCAACGGCTTCCTCTACGACAGCTCGCTGATGGGCAACGACGTGCCGTACGAGGTCGAGACGCCCGAGGGGCCCCTGACCGAGGTGCCCGTGCAGTGGATCATGGACGACGCCCCGCTCTTCCGTCACGTCTACGGCGCGGGCAACGTCATCGCCGATCCGGCGCGCGTGTTCAACCTGTGGTCGACGGAGTTCACGGCCATGCACCGCGAGAACGCCTGCTTCGTGCTCACGTGCCACCCGTTCATCAGCGGACGGGCCTCGCGCGTGCAGCTTCTCGAAGACCTCGTGAAATTCATGCGCCGTCAGCGCGGGGTGTGGTTCACCACGTGCGAAGAGGTGGCGCGGTGGCACGAGTCGCGGCGCGTTCCCGCGAAGCGTCGCTGAGGAGAACGAGATGCGATTGAACGATCGGGTCGTCATCGTGACGGGCGGAGCCAAGGGCATCGGTCGGGCGTACAGCCTCGGTGTTGCGGCGGAGGGCGCGCGCGTCGTCGTCGCCGACATCGCCGATCCGACGGCGACGGTGAAAGAGGTCGAGGCGCGCGGCGCGCAGGCGCTGGGGGTGGAATGCGACGTCTCGCGCGAAGCGGACACGCAGCGACTGGCCACGGAGGCGCTGGCGCGTTTCGGCCGCGTCGACGTGCTCGTGAACAACGCGGCGCTGTACGGCACGCTGCGCCGCCGTCCGTTCATGGAGATCCCCGTCGAGGAGTGGGACCGCGTCATGGCTGTCAATCTGCGCGGCCTCTTCCTCTGCGCGCGTGCCGTGTTCCCGGCGATGAAAACGCAGGGCAAGGGCAAGATCGTCAACATCGCCTCCAGCACCTTCTTCAAGGGCGTGCCGGACTATATCCACTACACGACGTCCAAGGGCGGCGTGGTCGGCTTCACCCGCTCGCTCGCGCGTGAGCTCGGGCCGTTCGGCATCCGCGTCAACGCCATCGCGCCGGGGTTCACGCTCAGCGGCGACAACGAGCGCAACATCTCCGAGGAGCGCAAGCAGGGCAACATCGACGCCCGGATGCTCAAGCGCGCGCAGGTGCCGGAGGACCTCGTGGGAACGCTGGTCTACCTGGCCTCGGACGACAGCGACTTCATGTCGGGCCAGACACTGCTCGTCGACGGCGGCGGCAGCGTCCATTGAGTCCGGCGCCGGGGTTCGACTTCACGGACCGGGTCGTCGTCGTGACCGGCGCCGGCGCCGGCATCGGGCAGGGGCTCGCCCAAGCGTTTCACGGGGCTGGCGCGCGCGTTGCGCTGGGAGACGTTCGCGAGGGGCCGCTCAAGCGGGTGGCCGCTGCGCTCGGCGATCGCGTGTTCTCGCAGACCGTCGACGTGCGCGACGAGGCATCGGTGAACGCGTTCGTCGGTACGACCGAAAAGCAGCTCGGCCCGATCGCGGTCGTCATCGCCAATGCCGGCATCTATCCGAACACGCCCGTGCTCGATATGGACGTGGAGGAGTGGGACCGCGTGATGGAGATCAACGGGCGCGGCGTGTTTCTGACCTGTCGCGCGGCCGCCCGCGCGATGGTGGCGCGCGGCGCGCCGGGCAAGATCATCACGATCTCCTCGGGCGCGTACGCGAGCGGACGGCCGGGCGCCGCCCACTACTGCGCGTCCAAGGCCGCCGTCGTGATGTTCACCCGGGTGCTCGCGATGGAGCTGGCGTCGGCGCGCATCAACGTCAACTGCATCGCGCCGGGCTTCGTGCGTGTCGACAGCGAGGTCTCGCCGCTGACGCCGGAGTACGTGGAGACGATCACGCGCAGCATCCCGTGGGGGAGGCAGGGGACGCCGCGCGACATCGCCAACGCGGCCCTGTTCCTGGCGTCGGACTACGCCGATTACGTGACGGGCGAGGTGCTCGCGGTCAACGGCGGCGCCGCCGCCGGCCGCTCGCAATTGCCGCTGAGCACGCCGCCCGGCGCGAAGAAAGAGAGGAAGCGATGAGGCTCGCCGGAAAGGTCGCGCTCGTATCGGGTGGCGCCAGCGGCATGGGGCTGAGCGAGGCGACGATCTTCGCGCGTGAAGGCGCCAAGGTCGTGGTGGCCGACGTCCTCGAGTCCGAGGGTAAGCAGGCCGCCGACACGATCGTCGCCGGCGGCGGTCAGGCGCGATTCGTCAGGCTCGACGTCACGAGCGAGGCCGAGTGGGACGCCGCCGTGAAGGCGACGGTGGGTGCGTTCGGCAAGCTGGACGTGCTCGTGAACAACGCGGGCATCAGCGGCACCTATGATTCGGACATGCTCAGCAGCGCCGCGTGGGACAAGGTGATGAGCGTCAATGCCAAGGGCGTCTTCCTCGGGATGAAGCACGTGATCCCGCTCATGAAGCAGGCCGGCGGCGGCGCCATCGTCAACATCTCGTCGATCTCCGGCTTCGTCGGCCAGGACGGCGTGCACATGGCGTACAACGCGTCCAAGGGCGCGGTGCGCATCATGACCAAGACGGCGGCCGTGCAGTTCGCGCCGGACGGCATCCGTGTGAACTCTGTGCACCCGGGCTTCATGCCGCCGATGCGCACGTCGAAAACGTCCGCCGACCCGGAATGGCGCGCGAAGATGCTCGCCGCCGTGCCGATGAAGCGGGCGGGACGTGTCGAGGAGGTCGCCCACGCGGTGCTCTTCCTGGCGTCTGACGAGGCTTCCTACATCACGGGGACCGAGCTGGTCGTCGACGGCGGCTATCTGGCCGTGTGAAGGTCGAGGAGCGCCCCGGGTTCCCCGGGGCGTGACGAGCGTTGGCCGGGGAGTCCGAGGGGGCGTAGCCCCCTCGTTTGACCAATGTGGGGGGCCATATCGGGGCCCCCCACTTCAACCGATCGCGGCGCGGATCTTGCCGTGGAGCGCTGCGAGGGCATCGATCATCGCGTCCACCGAGCGCGCGCCGGCCTGAAAGATCGCGGTCGCGTTGACCGCCGCCCAGCCAAAGCCCATGGCCTGGATCTCGACGACCCGCGCCACGACGCGATCGTGCTCGGCGTAGAAGCGCTTGCCCTCGGCGTCACGCGGCGGCGGCGCCACCATGCTCTGCAGCCCGATCGTCGCGGGGTCGCGGCCCGCCGCCTCGGCATGGCGACGAATCGCATCGAACGCCGCGCGCGCGCTCGCCGCATCGCTGACGCGGCTCGCCAGCCATCCGTCGCCCAGACGCCCGACGCGGCGAAACGCCGGCTCGGACATGCCCCCGATCCAGATGGGAAGGCGGCGGCCTTGCGGAGATTTGGGCTCCATCGCCATCGCGGTGACGGGATAGCGCGGCCCCGCTGCGTCCACCTGCGCCTCGCTCCACCACAAGCGTAGCAGCGCGATCGCCTCGTCCATCCGGGCGCCGCGCGTCGCGAAATCCTCGCCGAGCGCCTCGTATTCGGATTCCTGCCAGCCCACACCGACGCCGAGGCGCACACGACCACCGGACAGCGTGTCGAGCGTGCTGACCTGCTTGGCCACGAGGGTGGGATGGCGCTGCGGCAGGACGAGCACCTCGGTGCCGAGCGTTACCCGCGTCGTCACCGCCGCCACATAGGACAGGGTCATCAGCGCTTCGAGGATCGGCATCGTCGGCGTGTACGGGCCCGGTGGTCGGCCGGCGATCGGATACCCCATGACGACGTGGTCGAAGACATCGATGTGGTCGTAGCCGATCTGCTCGATGGCGCGCGCCATGCGGGCCACCGCGGCCGGGCCCTCGCGATAGGCGACGCTCGGAAACTCGACGCTCAGCTTCATGCTGAAAGCCCGATGGCGCGCGCGACTTCCTCGAGATGCACGGCGACGTCGCCGCAGTCGACGCTCGCGGCGTGGATGCGCTTGTGCAGCAGATGCAGCGGGTGCTCCTCGCAATAGCCGATGGCGCCGAAGATCTGGTGTCCACGCCGCGCCACCGCGAGGCACGCCTCGCCGGCGTAGGCCTTGGCCATGGCGACGTCGGCCGCGGCGGGCGCGCCCTCGCTGGCGTTCCACGCGGCGGCGTAGAGCAGTCCGCGTGAGGCGTCGACGTCGCGCACGAGATCGGCGCAGGCATGCTGGATCGCCTGATGGCCGCCGATGGGACGGCCGCCCTGCACGCGCGTCTTCGCGTGCTCGACCGCCATCTCGAGCACGCGCTGCGCGGCGCCGACCATTTCGGCGGTGCGCGCGAGCGCGCCGGCCTGGAGCGCCGCGCGGCGTGCGGCCGCCGGCTCCAGCCGGTCGTCGGGCCGCAGCGCGACCGCGTCGCAGGCGAGCTCGAAGATTTTCTCGGGACCGATCGCCTCGAGCGGGTGATGCGCCAGGCCCGCGCGATCCGCCGGTAGCAACAGCAAGCGGCGCTCGGCGCCCGCGCGCGCAGCGACGATGAAGGCATCGGCGACGTGCGCCGCTTCGACGAACAGCGCGCGGCCGGTCAGCCATCCGTGCGGGTCGATCTCGAGCGTGTTGCCGGCGTCGCCGAGCGCCACGCCGACGATGCGCTCGCCCGCGGCCATCGCCGGCAGCAGACGCTTCTTGTGTTCCGCCGTGCCCGCCGAGAGCAGCGCGCACGTTGCCACCACCGCGCTCGGCACGAACGGCCCCGGGGCGCCCGCGCGCCCCATCTCTTCGATCAACAAGATCACGTCGAGGAGCGAGCCGCCGCTTCCGCCGAGATCGGCCGGGACCAGCAAGCCCTGCCAGCCGAGCTCGGCCATGCGCCGCCAGAGGCCGTCGTCGACGCCGCGCGGGTCCAGCGCGATCCGCTGCGCGAGCTCGGGCGGGCAGTGCTTGCGAAGAAACTCGCGCGCCGTCGAGATCAGCAGCTGCTGCGCGGACGAGGGACGAAAATCCATACTCAGGCTCGCCTCGGCTCGGCGGGCAGCCCGAGGCCGCGCACGGCGACGGTCGTGCGCAGCACCTCGGCGGTGCCGCCGGCGATCGTGTGGCCAAGGCTCGTCAGGTACGCGTGAGAGATCTCGCCTCCCAGCGGCGCCTCGCGCGAGCCCGCGCGCAGCGGCGCCCACGGTCCGAGCAGATCCATCCCGAGCCGCGCCAGCTTCTGCCCGGTCTCGTCGGCGTAGACCTTGGCCATGGCGGTCTCGTACGTGATCGGCGCGCCGTCGCGCAGCAGGCACGCCGCGCGATAGAAGAGCAGGCGCAGCGCGGCGATCTCCGTAGCCATCGCCGCGAGCCGGCGGCGCAGCCCCGCGTCCTTGCTGGCCCCGGTCGCATTCGCGTGATCGACGAGCCGCCGCAAGACGCGCTCGAGGGCCGGCGCCTTGTAGAAGCGGCCCCAGAACCGGTCCGAGTCGAGGCCATTGAGCAGCGCCTGGAATCCTTCGCCCTCGGGACCGAGCCTCAGCTCGGCGGGCACGCGCACGTCGTCGAGGAAGACTTCGTAGTGATAGACGCCGCCGGTGAGGCTCCTGATAGGACGGATGTCCATGCCCGGCGTGCCGTTGGGAACGACGAACATGCTGAAGCCGCGGCTGCGCCGCGCCTCGCGGCTCGTTCGCGTGAACACCAGGCCGTGCGTCGCGATGCCGGCGTGACTCGACCAGATCTTGTGGCCGCGGATCACGTAGTCATCGCCGTCGCGTCGCGCCTCGGTCTTGAGCGCGAGCAGGTCCGAGCCCGCGTCGGGCTCGCTGTAGCCCTGCCAGAACGTCGCCTCGCCGCGCGCAACCGCCGCTAAGACGTCGCGGCGTAGCCGCTCGCTGCCGTACTCGATGATCGCGTCGGCGGTCTGCCACGAGCCGGCGAGCGGGCCGAACGGCGCCCCGGCGAGCGCCAGCTCCTCGAACAGCACGAGCTTGAAGAACATCGGTTTCGCCTCGCCGCCGAACGCCTCGGGCCAGCACATGCGGATCCAGCCGCGCTCGCCGAGCGCTTTCATGAAGGCCCGCGAGTGCGCGCCGGAGCCATAGCCGGCGTCCATGCCGTCGAGGGCAAACCGGTCGAGCGGATCGGCGCGCAGGAACGCGCGCACCTCGTCGGCGAACGCCCGCTCGGCGACGCTGAATTCGAAGTCCATGGCCGGCTATGCTACCGCAATGCCGGAGCTGGGTCCGCTGATCGCATCGGGCCGGGACGCGGACATCTTTGCGTACGGCCCCGACCTCGTCGTTCGCCGCTCGCGTCGCGGCCGCTCGATGGAGCGCGAGGCGAAGGTGATGCAGTACGTGGCCGCGCGCGGCTATCCCGCGCCGCGCGTCGAGGACGTCCGCGCCGGCGGCGCCGAGCTCGTCATGGAGCGAGTCGACGGCCCCACGATGCTCGACGCGCTCGCGCGTGGCCCGTCGATGGGTCGCGATCACGCCGCGGATCTCGCGGCACTCCACCGACAGCTGCACGACATTCCCGCGCCCGACTGGCTCGACCCGTTCCTCGTCGCCGGCGGCGGCGTGGTCCACCTGGATCTTCATCCTCTGAATGTCATCCTCTCGCGCCGCGGCCCCGTGCTGATCGATTGGACCAACGCGCGAAGCGGCGCGGGGGCCGCCGACGTCGCCATCACGTGGCTCGTGCTCGCGGCGGCCGAGCTGCCGGATCCGGCGTTGGTGAGCGTGCGCGAGACGTTCGTGCGCGCGTTCCTCGGTCACTTCGATCTCGCCCCGGTTCGCGCGGTCCTGCCGGCGGTGGCGGCCTGGAAGTGCGAGGACCGAAACATGCGGCCGGCGGAGACCGCCGCCATGCGGCGGCTGGCGGCGTCGGCAGTGCACGCATGCTAACCGGCAAGCAGCGTCGCTACCTCCGCAGCCTTGGTCAGCGTCTGGCGGCGACGCTGCACGTCGGTCGCGACGGCGTGACCGGCGCCGTCGTCGAGCAGGCCGAGACGCAGCTCAGCGCCCACGAGCTGATCAAGGTCCGCGTGAGCGAGAACGCGCCGGCGTCTCGCCACGAGACGGCCGACGAGCTGGCGACCCTGACGCGCGCGGAGGTCGTGCAGGTCCTCGGCCGAACGGCGCTGCTCTACCGTGAACGCCCGGAGGAGCCGACGATCGTACTGCCGACCTGAGTCAGTTCCACTTCACCAATTCGTTGACCGCCGTCCGGAGATTCGCGCGTCCGCTGTCGAGATGGGGATGCACGGCGAGCGTGCGACGGAACAGGTCGGCCGCCTCGCGATACTCGCCGAGCGCCAGGTGGCAGAGTCCCTGACCCGAGAGCGCGCCGAAGTGATTCGGGTTGCGGGCCAGCGTCTGGCGGCAATCGGCGATCGAGGCCGCATAGTCCTTCGACATGTAGCGCACGGTCGCGCGCTTGTTCCAGCCTTCGGCGAAATCCGGCGCGGCGTCGATGAGCCGCGTGAAGACGCCGTCCGCCTCCTCGAGGCGTCCCTGCTGCATCGCCTCGATGCCCCGCAGCAGCAGCGCGTCGAGCTGCGGCTGTCCCGATTGATGCCACATCTGCCACAGCACGTTCGCGGCGCGCCCCGCACGCACGGGATCGTCGCCGCGCAGGACGGCCAGCGCCTCTTGCTCGGTCATCGTCATCGGCGGACGGCGATCGCGCCGTCCTTCACCACGAGCCGGATCCGCTCCTCGGCCTGGAGCATGCGCACGTCGGTGAGCGGATCGCCCGCGACCACGACGAGATCGGCGCGCTTGGCCTTCTCGACGGTGCCGATCGCGCGCTCGAGACCCAGGCACTCGGCGGCGATGCTCGTGGCCGCCTGGATCGCCTGCATCGGTGTGAGTCCGGCGGCGACCAGGTGCTCCAGCTCCGCGGCGTTCGGCGGATGGCCGTGGCCGCCGGCGTCGGTGCCGGCCACCACGCGCACGCCGGCCGCCAGGGCGCGCTGAATGCTCGCCAGATGATGCTCGCGCAGCGCGCGCGAGCGCTCGCGGACGTGCGCGGCCTTGGACTCGCTGTGATGGGTGTACACGGTCAGCGTCGGGACGAAGAACGTGCGCCGCTCCGCCATCATGGCAATCAGCTCGGGATCTTCGTCGAGGTAGCAGCCGTGCTCGATGGAGTCCACGCCAGCCTCGACGGCCAGGCGCAGTCCCGGCCCGCCGAGCGCATGGCACATCACCTTGCGGCCCTGCGCATGGGCCTCGTCGACCAGTGCGCGCATTTCCGCCGCGTCGAAGGCCGGATCTTTCGGCCCGTGGCCGGCGCGCGAGCTGGCGCCGCCGGTCGTCGCGCACTTGATCACCGCCGCGCCGGCGCGAATCATCAGCCGGACGACGCGACGAACATCCTCGACGCCGTTGGCCACGCCGCGCGGCAGCGTGGGATCGGCGGGCACGAGGCACTCGTGGCCCGACGGGCTGACGCGATCGCCGATGCCGCCGATGGGCGAGATGATGGCGATGGCGCTCAACAGCCGCGGTCCGCGCAGCAGTCCCTCCTCGATGGCGGCGGCGAAGCCGGCGTCGAGTCCGCCGGCGTCGCGGACGGCGGTGTAACCCATGCCCAACGTCCGCTCGATGACGCGCGCCGTGCGCAGGTGTCGCGTGCTGCCCGGCTCGTTGAGCTCCCAGCGGCTCGCCAGCTCGTAGCCGTGGAAGGCGAGGTGATCGTGGCAATCGATGAGGCCCGGCAGAACGGTCATGCCGGCGACGTCGATCACCTCCGCGCTCGACGGCCACGTGCCCGCGGCGCCGGTCGTCACCGCCTCCACGCGGCCCTCCTCGATGACGATCGTCGCGTCGCGCACCGGCGTGCGCCCGGTACCGTCGATCAGCGTGCCTCCGCGGAGAACGAGCATGGGCGGACCTCCTTGTTGAATCGCGAGCGGAGTATACGCTGGCCGACTAAGCGCTGCCGCGCAGCCGCGGATCGAGCGCGTCGCGCAGCCCGTCGCCGACCAGGTTGAACGCGAGCACGGCCACCATGATGGCCAGTCCCGGCACCGTCGCGACGTGCGGCGCGACCAGCAGCACGTCACGGCCGGTCGACACCATGAGTCCCCACGACGCCGTCGGCGGCTGCACGCCGAGGCCGAGAAATGACAGCGCGGCTTCGAGCAGAATCGCATTGGCCATGAACAGCGTGGCGTACACGATCAACCCCGGGATGATGTTGGGCAGGATGTGGCGGCGCAGGACAGCCGCGCCCGGCGAGCCGAGGGCACGCGCAGCGCCGACGTACTCCGTCTCCCGCAGCGCCAGCACCGAGCCGCGCACGATGCGGGTGACGGCGGGCACGCCCCAGATTCCGACGGCGATCGTGGTGTTCAGCGCGCCGGGGCCGAGCATGGCCACGATGGCGAGCGCCAGCAGCAGGTAGGGAAACGCCAGCAGAATCTCGACGCCGCGCATGAGCACCGCGTCGACCCAGCCGCCGATGAAGCCCGCGAGCGTGCCCAGGAGCACGCCGCCGACAAGGGCGATGAGCATCGAGAGCACGCCGACCAGCAGCGCCACGCGCGAGCCGTAGATCACGCGCGAGAGGATGTCGCGCCCGAACTCGTCGGCGCCGAGCAGGTACTTGGCGCCGGGGCGGGCGCGTTTCTCGATCAGGCTCTGCCGCGCGGGATCGAGCGGCGCCAGCCACGGCGCCAGGGCCGCGCTGAGCGCCAGCACGACGACCAGCGCCAGGCCGAGCAGCGCCAGGCGATTGCGACGAAAACG
>Ga0070707_100001988_pt1 | contig 19568 bp, 20 predicted proteins | sample KBSK5502metaG_FD_65468 | JGI IMG/M metagenome (GOLD analysis project Ga0070707, IMG submission 65468) | Corn, switchgrass and miscanthus rhizosphere microbial communities from Kellogg Biological Station, Michigan, USA - KBS K5-50-2 metaG | ecosystem: Host-associated > Plants > Roots >... | reverse complement strand
CGCTGTCCACGTCGCTCACGAGCATCGCGCAGCACTTTGAGCACAGCTTGAAACTCAGGGCGCCAGGATTCTAGAAAGTAGCCAAGGACATGAACTTCCCCGCCGCCTACATCGGTGTTGATCTCAATGCCGGGGATGAGATCTATATCTAAGGACCGCGCCGCTTGCGCAGCCTCTTCGAGTCCTCCTGTTGTGTCATGGTCCGTTAGCGCCAGCACGCGCAGCCCAACCTCTTTGGCTTTACCAAGTAATTCGGTTGGTGAATAGACGCCATCGGATGCCGTCGAATGGGTATGAAGATCGATATAGTTGGTCATGATTACTTGTAAAATTCCGCAAGATACCCAGGGGGTACCTTGCGGTTCCTCCAATCCTACTTAAATTAAGTTACCAGATGAGAAGCTCCCTGCTCACCTGGCGTAATCGATTGAGCGAGTCTCGCGCACTACGACCACCTTGATTTGCCCGGGATAGTCAAGGCTCTCCTCGATTTTGTGAGAGATGTCGCTGGCAAGGCGGCTCGCCGCGTACTCGTCGATCTCTTCGGGTTTGACGATAATGCGCACTTCGCGACCGGCCTGGATCGCGAAAGATTTCTCCACGCCGGTAAACGAGTTCGCGATATTTTCAAGCGCCTCCAGGCGTTTGATATAAAGATCAATCGTCTCACGGCGAGCGCCAGGTCGCGCGGCTGAAATTGCATCCGCGGCCTGTACGATGGCCGCCTCCAGGCTCTGCGGTTCGGATTCCGACGCGTGGTGGGCCACCATTGCATGTATGATCTTGGGCGACTTACCGAAACGACGGGCTATTTCGCCGCTGATGATCGCGTGAGGCCCTTCGACTTCCTGGTCTATCGCTTTGCCCAGGTCATGCAGCAGCGCCGCTGTCTTACACACGTTCACATCCGCTCCAAGCTCGTGCGCAATGGTGCCCGCGAGAATGGAGACTTCAATAGAATGCGCCAGCACATTCTGCCCGTAACTTGTGCGGAAGTGAAGCCTTCCCACGATTTTGAGCAGTTCCGGCTGCAGGCCATGTACGCCGGCCTCCATTGCGGCCCGCTCACCCTCCTCGCGCACAATGGTATCCACTTCCTGGCGTGCCTTGGCAACAACCTCCTCGATGCGGGCCGGGTGGATGCGCCCGTCGAGGATCAACTTGGTCAACGCCAGGCGCGCCACCTCGCGGCGTACGGGATCGAAGCCGGAGAGAATCACGGCCTCCGGTGTATCATCGATAATGAGGTCAACACCCGTCGCGGCTTCCAGCGCGCGAATATTACGTCCCTCACGCCCGATGATACGCCCTTTCATTTCGTCGTTTGGCAACGGCACCACAGAGACGACCGCCTCCGCAACCTGGTCTGACGCGCAGCGCTGGATCGCCAGGGTAATGATCTCCCGCGCACGGGCGTCGGCCTCCTCGCGTGCCTCTTCCTCGATGGCGCGAATACGGCGTGCGGCTTCTGAACGCACTTCATTTTCGATACGTGTCAGCAAGACTTCCTTGGCCTGCTCTTCAGTCATTTGAGAGACGCGCTCAAGCTCCTTGAGTTGTTCGCGTTTGACAACTTCCAGTTCTTCCTGCGCCTGCTCAAGGGAGCGCTCACGACCCGCGAGTTTGCGCTCCCGCTGCTCAAATGCCTCGATCTTGCGTTCGAGTGACTCTTCTCTTTGCTGCAAGCGTCGCTCCTGCCGTTGTAGCTCGGTGCGCCGCTCCGTGTTATCTCGTTCCATAGCTGCGCGAAAGCGAGCGGTCTCATCACGCGCTTCATGCAGCGCATCGCGTTGCTGACCTTGGAGATCCATGAGCTTTTGCTCACTGGTTTCCTTTTCAACACGCAAACGTTCTTCAAAGTGTTGTTTATTCCGTGTCGTCCCGATCCAGTACCCGGCAGCGAGAGCAACGACTGCTCCAAAAACCAGGAAGATCAGGGCGATTACGATAGCAATAGCTGGCACCTCGGCCTACCTCCAATAGTAAAGGCGAACAGGCCTTTGCTGTAAAAAGATATAATCAATGATGATAAGTGTATGCCAATTGGCTTAGTATCCGCCAAGCATACTATATAGGAGTGGTATCTCTACTGTCAAGGCACATTTCAATAGCCTGATCAGCACAGGTTCTTAAGGAGCAATAGAATGAGTCAAAACCAATCTGCGGAAAATCCGCAACAACCTTTGCGCAAGACGCATGTTGTCACCAGCTTTCTCTTGCGAACCGATACGGCTCAGCCGCGCATATTGATTGTGCGTCGCAGCCAGCGCGTGGGAAGTTATAATGAGCGCTGGGCCGGCATTAGCGGTTTCGTTGAAACAGGGGTAACGCCCGACGAGCAGGCCTTTACCGAGATTCGTGAGGAGACAGGCCTGCAGCGCGAACAGGTACGTATGCTCAGGCGCGGCACGGTCGTAGAGGACGAAGATGCTGCTATCAACCGGCACTGGTATGTCCACCCTTTCCTCTTCGAGGTGCTTACCCCGGATGCTATTAGACTGGACTGGGAGGCCACCGAGATGCGCTGGATAGCCCCGCAGGAACTTCAAAATTACGAGACGGTACCGAAGCTGGAGGAAGCATATCTGTCAGCGACAGGCGGGGAGAAGGTGGTGTAAGTTCCTGTCTTCTATACCGGTCCCTTGAAGTGCTCCGCTTTCTCCGATCCAGGGGGTGACGCCAGCTCTTCCGCTTAGCTCTTGCACTGACCATCTCCCATATGTTACCACTATAGCATATAGGGACATAAGTCACGGAGGAGCACGTCATGAGATTTGACCTCGACGAAGAGCAATCAGATATTCGTAACTTGGTGCGTCGCTTTACTGCACAAGAAATCACTCCCTACGCCGAGACCTGGGACGAAACGCATCACTTCCCACGCGAGGTCTACCATAAAATGGCCGGGCTTGGCCTGATGGGCATGACTACACCTGAAGAATATGGCGGAAGCGCGCTCAGTCGCCTCTCTGGAGCGCTGGTTTATGAGGAACTGGCGAAAGGCGAGATGGCCACTGCTGTTGGTCTCTCAGTACACAATATGATAACAGGCTCGATCGCGCGTTTTGGCAACCGGCAACAGCGCCTGCGCTGGGTACCGGGGCTGGCTTCAGGTCAACTACTCGGCGCATTCTCGCTCAGCGAGGCCGGATCGGGTTCAGACGCCGCCCACCTGCAGTGCCGGGCAGAGCATCGCGATGATGTCTATGTGCTCAACGGCACAAAAATGTGGGTCACCAATGGCGGTGAGGCCGAGATTTACCTCCTGATGGCTCGTACCGGTGGTAACATAGGTTCCGCAGGTATTAGCTGCTTCGTGGTAGAGAAAGACACCCCTGGCTTCTCTTTCGGCAAAACCGAACGCAAGATGGGCCTGCACTCCTCGCCAACACGCGAGCTCATCTTTGAGAACTGTGAAGTACCGGTTGCTAACCGCCTTGGCGAAGAGGGCCAGGGCTTCAAGATCGCCCTTTTATCATTGGATGGAGGACGTATCAACATCGGGGCCATCGCAGTGGGTGTGGCACAGGCGGCCTTCGAGATCGCTCGCGATTATGCCCGCCAACGCGAGCAATTCGGCCAGCCCATCAGCGCCTTTCAAGGCATCCAGTTTATGCTGGCAGACATGGTGATGAAAATAGAAGCTGCTCGCCTGCTCGTCTACGAGGCGGCCTACAAGTTAGACGAGGGGCAGGACGCGAGCATGCATGCCTCTATGGCCAAGTGTTTCGCCACGGACATGGCTATGGAAGTGACGACCAATGCCGTGCAGGTACTGGGCGGCGCAGGCTACGTCCGTGACTATCCTGTCGAACGCTACATGCGCGATGTGAAAGTGGCCCAAATCTTCGAGGGCACGAATCAGATCCAACGCGTGGTCATCGCGAGGTCGTTGTTGGGGAACATAAGAAAATGAAGGGCAGGACGCATATAGCGCGCCTTGCCCCTCTTTGCGATTTCTATACGTCTATCGTGGAACGGGTGTCCCGGCGAACTCACGCACCAGCGTATTAAACTTCTCCGCCTGCTCATCCTGGAGCTGCTGGCTGCACTTGTCCAGTTCGCAGGCATCGATACGAGCATTTACACGCTGGAAAGCCTCGCTGGCCTCGGATGGACCTGCCGAGAAATCCTCGCGCCCCCAGATAGCCATAATAGGCATCTCCAGGCGCGCAAGCGGCTCGTGCGCATCCATAACCAGGCTGTTGCTGAGTGCCGAGGCTGCCGCGTAACGGCTATTCGACTGGTGGGCGCTGCTGTAGATATATTCCACCAGTTCATCGGTAATCAACCCGGGATTGTGGTAGCCCTGGCGATCATAGTAGCCTTGAATCGCTTGCCGCGAAGCCAACATATTGTAAACGAACTGACCAATGATAGGTGTACGCAGTACAAACTTCAGCACTCCATTGATGGGACCTGGCGCACTCTCCTCCAGGAGAGTTGGGGGAGGAGATAACAGTACCAGGCGCTCAAAGTACTGCGGACGGCGATAGGCATCCGCAATCACATAGGCGCAGCTTAAATCATGCGCAACAACCACCGAAGGCCTGGCGACCACCTCTCGGATAAAATCACCGATCAGATCCGCGAAGGTCTCCGCAGTATAGTCAATCGCCGGGCGATCAGAGAGACCAAAGCCCAGCAGATCAAGCGCATACACGCGGAACTGCTCCGCCAGCGCATCAACGTTCTTGCGCCACTCGTAGGAAGACGCCCCGGGTCCGAAGCCATGAATAAGCACGAGCGGTTTTGCGTCACGAGAACCCTTCACCTGGTAAAATACATCTCCATACTTCCAGGGATAGCGGCGCCCCTCACCTTTCAAAACTGTATCGAGCTCGCCCACCCGGCTCTCAGTAAACCTGTTGAAAAGAGTTACCGCTCCAAGCGTTCCCCCGACCACAAGGCCGGCGGTGAGTAATTTTCGTGTAAATCCCACTTTCACTTCTCCTGATTTATTTAACTTTGCGCAACCAGCCAAAATCACCGATGCTCTTCTTCTACCCTGCCTCTACTCTCACTAGTTGCGCATGCCGATTCGAGCCCATCAAGCTCGTCAGCAGGCTAAAATGGCCCAAAGGATACTATACCATGTGCCGATCATGGGTTGCAAATCATGTGGGAGCTACTGATTACAGGCCTGGCTACCGGTCATAATACAAAATGCGTCCGCAGTTGCTGCATGTCTGCAGTTCACCGCTGATACGCACACGCTGCATCTCGCTGGGGGTTAAAATCACACGGCACCACTGGCACGAACTTTGCTCAACTTTAGAAACAGCCCTACCCTGCTTGCTACGCCTCAGAGCCTCGTAGCGCTTAAGCAGTTCACCATCGAGGCTGGTCACAAATTGCGCTCGCCTCGCCTGCAATTCCTGCTGTTTCGCCTCCAACTGTTCGCGACGTACCGTCCCTGCAGCATTTTCTTCCGCCCATTTCTCCTCCGCCTGCCGTAATGCCTCAGCCTTGCGCCTGGCATCCTCCTGCAAAGACTCTGTTGCGAGCAGCATTTCCAGGGTCAACTCTTCCTGGCGGTTCTGCTGGGCTTGTAGGTGTTGTACTTCCTGCTGCAAAGCGTGCAGTTCTTTCGCATTGGTGACCATTCCACTATAGAGCCGCTGCTCTTGCGTATGCAGGCGGCGGTTTAGTTCCTCCAGCGCCCACTCCGCCTCTTTCTGCGCCTGGAGACCGGATTGTAACTGCTGCTGCGCTGTGGTATCCTCCGCACGTAGCTTCTTTAATGCCGGGTCTCCCTGAAGCAGATTTAGCAATGCCTGTTGTTCAGCGTAAAGACGCTCCAGTTCGAGGTCAAGCTGTTGTAACTGGTACAATGTTGCAGCTTTCTGTGTCGTGCTCATAGGTAGGCAGATCTCCTTTCCGAGCTTACGACGGTTTCTGATGGGGTTTGGTTTTATCATTGTACTACTAGTTAGTAGTATGAGCAAGTGCTGTCTTGAAGGAGGCGTAAGAAGATGAGTGAGCCTGTGCCTGTCCTGGTTGTGGATCTCTTTCCTGTTGAAAGACAACACCTGCTGCAGTTACTAGCGCAACTCCGCGAGGAAGAATGGCATACATTGCGTAATTGTTCTGCGGGTGAAAAGAGGACTGACGTGGGAGCGTTGGGAGTCTAAATCGCGCTCCCACGTCACAACAGTATTACTTCACGGAGATGGTGAACGGCAAACTCATAACGTACTGCGGGCAGAGTTGCCCTTTTTTGCAGATGGCTTTACCGAAGAAGTTTAAGTGCGCTGTGCCGGTTCCCTGAACGGTAAATCGCCAGACGCAGGCGCTTGCGGCTTTCCAGGCGTAGCCAGCGGGCGGCTGCAGTTGCAAGATGCCCTGCGAAGCGGTGGGACCACTCCATGCCTGGCCAAAGGGCAGGTGAATCTCAATCACGTCCCCCATATGAGCATTGACGGTCGACCTGCTGTCAGTAAGTTTCAGTACCAGGGTAGCCGGAGCCGGGGCAGTACTGACTACTGTATTGTTGGGACAGCCATTGGGGTTTACCACGCTGGTAGCGGTCGGGACTGGGGAGGGAGCAGACCCGGTCGAGCTTGATCCCGACCCCGGGCTCTTTCCACAGGCCGCAAGCACAAAAGTGAGCGCTGCCACGAGTGAGACTAGCAAGAAAAATGATCGGCGCTTATCTGTACGCATTATGGTAACTCCTTCAACTCTTCACTTGACTGCTTAATTATGCAAAAGACACTTAATAAGGGCCTATAGTGTCAAGACGTTTCTTTGTGCCAAAAAGTTCCCGGGAGCAACCGGGCACTCACAAGATTACCTCACACCAATAAACGGGGAACGGGTGAAAAGTAGTTGTATTCAAGTAGCCAGCATAATGAGGAGTTCTTCGGCGTCGGGGAGGAACCGCCGCGAGGAGAGGACTTGATGGACGAGGCCGAGGTGCAGCGCCTCGCGAGCGTCGATTGTTTCGCCGGTCAGCATCAGCCGCATAGTGGCATTTTGCCCGATGAGCGCGGGAAAGTAAGCAGCGGCAACAGGTGGTAAAACGCCCAGCGAGATTTCCGGCAGCCCAAAGGTTGCGTCCTCGTGGGCAATGACGGTATCGCAGAGCGCGGCCAGTTCACAGCCTCCCCCAAGCGCATAGCCCTTAACCAGCGCGATCGTCGCGATATGTTGCGCGCGCAGTTCCTCGAACGCCGCACAGTTATCATAGACAGCACGCAACATCTCTTTCTCGCGGCCATGCAGGTGGTCATGAATATCGACGCCCGCGCTAAAGGCTCGCTCTCCTGCGCCTGTGATGACTATAAGACGGGGGGCATGTTTGACTGCATCGCGCATGGCGGCGGTCAGTTGATCGAGCATCTCTATGGAGAGGATGTTGAGCGGCGGCCGATCAAGAATCAGCCACAGGATATCTTTGTGCAGGCGTACATGTACGTTTGACATTTATTCTTTCTCAGCCAAAACCCAATCGTCCTCAACAGGTTCTAGATACAGCTCTATTGCCTCTCGAACGTTTGTCAGAGCATCTTCAACCGTCTCTCCTTCGCTGATACATCCAGGCAGCGAAGGTACATAGACCGTGTAGTCCCCCTCATTGCTTGATTCAAGAACAACTTTGATTCGCATTTCCTCACATCCTTATACTGATAATCAAGGGGGTAGAGAGGGCGCAATAATGCACATCAACAAATTACTCCAACCATCCGCAGGTGCCGATTTATCGTGCACACCGCCGATTTATCGGCCCTCTCGGTAGATGTGATGGTGTCCGCATTTAAAAGTGCTGGGGGTGTGATCGCGTGCCCCCTAATGAATGTTGACGACCGAATGGGGTAATGCGCGTTACCCGTCCTGTAGGGACAAGGGGCGGATGTGGGGCAGGGTGGGGGCCTTGTGCTTGTCCCTGGTGGCAACGCGATCCAGTGGGGATTTCGTGGAGCACCAAGGTCGCACCCCAACCAGGACAAGCACAAGGCCCCCTCATCCACTCCACCCCGCCCCTTGTCCCTACAGGACGCGGGCGGGCATTTTCTCTCATTCCCCTATTCGGTTGTCACAATTCATCAGGTGAGCACAGGGAACAGGACGCGGGCGACCATAAAGGCCCTCCCCGCCTCTCCTCACCTCCCTCGCCCCTACGGATACCTTTCCCCAATTAATTTGTTCATCTTCATCATTGCGCCCCTACCGCCCTGCGAAACTTGGTTTGCGCTTCTCAATGGAGGCAGCGAGGCCTTCCTTAGCATCTTCACTCTGGAAGCAGAGCTGCTGCAACTCGCGTTCAATCGCAAGAGCCTCGGAGAGCGAGACCTCGGAGCCAGATTGTACGGAACGTTTAATGCGTCCAACCGTCCTGGAGGCCTTATTGGGCGGGCAGAACTGGCGAGCATAGTTCATGACATCTTCCCAGAAGTTCTCAGGCTCGTAGATGTAGTTGATGAGACCTAAGTCCTGCGCCTCCTCGAAGGTGATCAACTTACCCTCAGTCATCAATTCGATGGCTTTATTCTTGGGCAGAGCACGTGCCATGCGCTGCGTGCCGCCGGTACCGGGGAGCACACCGAGGTTAATCTCTGGCAGGCCAACCTTCCCGGCGCTGCGGCGGGCGATACGAATATCGCAGGCAAGGGCTATCTCCAGCCCACCGCCGACGGTATGTCCATTGAGAGCTGCGATCACGAGTTTGGGCGTTTGTTCAAGGCGCGTTAATGTCTCGTTGGCATGGAGGCAGAAATAGTACTTGAAGGTCGGTGTGACTGTATTGAGCATGTTGATATCCGCACCTGCGCAGAAGAATCTATCACCTGCTCCGCGAATCACCAGCACATGCACACTTTCATCGAAACGCGCCTGCAAAATAGCCTCGTCGAGCTGGCTCATCATCTCGTAGCTGTACGTGTTGGCAGGCAGGTTGGTGAGCTCAATAACGGCAATGCCGTCGGTCACAGTAAAGTTTACCAGCGTTCGTTCTGTTGTCGTGGTCACGGTTGGCCTTCCTTTCGTGCTGCATAGTCATCCAGAATGTCATCGTCTTTGATGCATTCAAAGGGTGTATGGCAGGCGTTACAATAAAATTGAACTGTCAGCAGTTGCTGACCGAACAAAGAAAAAAGCTCGGTGTCGGTTGAGCCGCAAAAAGGGCAGGCTACCTGTGCCTTTGCCTCCGGCTCGTTTGTATTATATCTCATAGTGATGAACCATATCGCCTTGCTATGGCATACCATGTATCCCACGGGAGCGGCTGGCGAAGTTCCCAGCGTTTTGTCACCGTGTTAAAAGATGCTGGGAACTCAATTTCCAGGCTGCTTAATGCAGGCATGATCTTTTGCAGGTAACGGCTGCGCAATTCATCAGGTGTTGCATCGATGATCCCCTCGCGATAGAGCTGGTGCATCGTTGGGTCGTCACCTGGACCAAACCAGCAAAGAGTCTCATCCCAGAGGCGCTCGAGGGAGGCGACGAGTGTGGATCGCACGGCTCCTCCGGCTCGGGCAAGACGACGCACCCAGCCATCTGCGTGCAGCGCATGAATACGTTCTTCCTGCACGATTTTACGAGCGCGCTGCCGCAATGGCTCGTAGCTAGAATTTTGCGCCGCCTCGAAGAACGTAGTGAGAGCGTTATCCAGCAAAAAATTGGTGGCAACGAAATCGGACCACCCCTGGAAATCGCGATCGAGAAAGGCAAGGTGGTAATGCAGCGTACGGGTCATAGGTTCGACCTGGCCCCGGTCTGCCTCGGCCTGGACGAAATCTTCAAGGAGGGGATAGAGCGTGCGGGCGTGTCCTAACTCATCCTGCGCCATGGCGGCGGCGGCGACAGCAGCTTCTAACGCAGGCGCTCCATTACACCAGTAGGCATAGCGCCGCCCAATGGCCTGCTTGTTATCAGCCAGCGACGAGAGGACGGCAAAAAGAGCCGCGTTGTCTACATGGGTAGTGGCCATATGCGTACTTCCTTTGGTCCTGGCTGACGGACGCAGTCCGTAGCTGCGAAGCAGCGTTGCCAGGACCCATTTCAAGATACTTCCTTACCTTAAAGATCACGATTCGATCACCGTAACAATGCAATCACGGGGCACAATCACCATTTCGACCCAGCTAAACTCGTCATAGATGCTGCGTGCATATACTTTTGCCAGTTCTACATCGTCGGCCATCACATTGCCGATCTCATGCAGAGGCTCTTCATACTTGCGCCGTGCGTACACGTGCCATACACGAGTTTCGTTAAGCGCTGTACGCCGTTGCGACGCGCTGTTTGTCGTACTTGTCACTGTTTTCATGCTGAAACCCCCCAGGTACGCATAATCTCGATACCTTCTTCTGTGAGCCGCGCCTTGGTCCAGACAGGGTCCCACACGATTTCGATGCGCACCTCGCGCACGCCAGGCTCTTGCAGCAGGCGAGCACGGATATCATCCATGATAAATTCCATCGCCGGACATCCCATTGCCGTGAACGTCAGTTTGATATCCACGACGCCAGCATGCTCCGACAGAGCCACTATCAGACCCATGTCCACTACGCTGATGGGTATTTCGGGATCCATTACATCACGCAGGGCATCCCATAGCGCGGGGCAAGAAGTATCACCGGTCTGTAATGTGGGATAAGTAGTCGTCATGCTTCCTGCTCCAATAGACGCAGCATCTCGCGCTTACCTCGTTGAACCATGCCAACAAACTCTTCGTTTTTGGGGCCACGCGCCTTCCAGCGTTTCATCACATCATCCCAGGTACAGGGGCCATCTTCGAGCAGCCAGCGCTTCACCCTGGCGTCGAAATGCGCGGGGAAGGCGCAATCGATGACATACTTTTTCTGGGCTTCGTCGAAATGCGCCGGAACCTTGAGCTGTAACTCGTTGCACAGTGGTACAGCAGTTGACATCCAAATCTGGCGCAGTTCGTCGTTGCTATGGCCTTTAAAGCCGTATTCGAGCTGCTCGCCATGTTTCTTCAAGTCATCGGGCAGTCCAAACCATTCGACCGTCAACAGGAACATCCAGTCAACAGCCTCCTGCAGGGCCTCGTGACCGCTGTTATCCTGGTTGAGCTTGCGCATTCCCTGTTCGCCGTGACGCAGGTGAAAGGTTTCCTCCTTGTCAACTTTGACAAGGGCACGCTTCCACGGGCCGAAGGTGGTGCTCTCATACACATCCCCAAGTAAGGTATAGCCTGCACGATCATAGAAAGCATTGGCTACAATGAGTTCTACCCAGCTGTCCAGGGGAACATCAAAGGCATAAGGATACTTGAAATTATGTGGATCGCGCTCAAAGATCAGCTCGTCCGTGTCTACACCCAGGTCACGCATCAGGCGGTAGGCGATATGCGCATGCCCCAATTCGTCCTGGATGATCGAGATAGCCGAACCAAAAGTATTCAGCGAGGGCGCATGCACGGCTGCATGATAGTAGGCAGGGGCGCTGATCAGCTCCGTGTCAGCCGAGACGGTCAGAATGCGTTTTATCCCTTCCAGGTAGACCGGGCTCATGTGATCGATAGACTCGATCAGTTGCTGCTTGCGAATGCGGGCCAGCAGAGCCTCTTCGCTCTGTAAAGCGGTCGTAGACATTTCAGGGTGCTCCTCGTTTTAAAGGGCTATCAGTTGCCTGGTATATCTCCATATGGAGATATTAAAATTGTAACTTGAAGAGGGTGTAAATGTCAAGCTCGAAAGAAAAAAGCACCCCCGCCAGAATATACACTGGCGGGGGTGCTGAATGCTATCGCCTCTCTATCCCTATTTATATACCCATGATCACGTAAATATAGTGCCGGGTCTGATAGGGTAAGCAGTTCATCCAACTGGCACCACAATTATTGACGGCAGACTGGACGGTGCCAGACCCTCCATTGTAGGCTGCGAGAGCCTTCGCATAATCCCCGCCGTATGTCTTGTTATAGCTTGCCATCAGCTGAGCGGCGCCCCGCAGCGCCTGAACCGGGTCCCAGGGATTGATACCCAACCCGGCAGCCGTGCCCGGCAGGAACTGGGCGATACCCACAGCGCCTGCTGAAGAAACGGCGTTCGGATTGAAGCCGCTTTCTGTATTTATTTGCCGCACAAAATAGTCGGGTGAAATACCCACGGCTGCAGCGTCCTGCTGAGCGATAGCCACATATTGGCTTTTCGGCAATATCATCGGGGGTGGAGCAGAATTAGTATTTTGCACCGGCGCTGCTGCAATAGTATCATGTGCTTGAACTCGCCAGCCAAATTGATCTGCATGCACCCAATTACCGAGAAGTGAAAAGACGGGAAACCTGATCTGCCCATTAGATAAGGGAGACAGGGAGATCAAGGTGATGATCGCTACCAGCAGGATGGCGATAATAATAAGCGTATGGCGCAGGCGCGGACTCATGCGCCGGGTAGAGGCATGCTTATCCTGTGTCGCCTTCTTACGTTTCCTTGAACCAGGGATAACTACCACGCGTCCAGCGGGGTTAGCACCCATCGTAGATCTTAGGGCATCGGCAAGCGAAAGCGCATCTGTCTCCCGGGAAGTGATGCCCGAAATAAGCGTCATTTGCTCGGCGGTGATCACCGGTATCTGGCCAGAAATCACGATGTGAGGTGAAGTTGAATCGGCCTGAGGAACAGACCAATCTTCCATCACCTGCTCTCCTTCTATCATGTCAACATCATCAAACTGTTGAAATGACTGAAAAGGATAAAACTGCTGCATTACCTACCTCATGCATAGGGGTGCGGTTCCATCAAAAAGCCGAGTGAAGTGATCCGTTATCGGGGCGATGCAAGCATCCCCACCCTACTCCACACCACTCCCGCCCCTACGCGCGTGGACACTCCCTGTAACTCTTGATTTTTGGCAGAACTGCTCCCATCTCAAAACCTGACATCGATGTCTCTATTTCATTAGAGGGCTGCTTGCTATCGAGTCTACCTGAATATACTGAAGGCCGTCAATTTTTCGTGCATGGGGTGGTTAGAAATAGGACGAAACTCCCAAAATCTTAACCGGGTCTCAACCATCACTCTTTCAGCGCGTTGAAACGAGGGAATAGTGCCAGCGCGTTTTCCCGCTCGACCGCTCTGCGTGCCTGTTCATCAAACCCATCGTAGTTCTGGATACCCTGCACGCTAAAAGCAGTGATGGTCTCGGGGGCAAAGGGGTAATCGCTGCCGAAGAGTATGTGCGACGCATCGACCAGCTCTTGCAGCGCACGCAAGACACGGGGCGTGGCAGAGAGGGCAGTGTCGTAGTAAAACTGTTGGAGGTAGTTCATAACTCCCTGGAGAGCACCTGGCAGCGTCTCCTGGTACAGAGGAATCCTGTATGCCAGGTAGGGGACGATGCCTCCAGCATGCGCAAGGATGAAGCGAATAGCGGGACAGCGTTCAAGCGTTCCACTGAACAATAGATTGGCTGCAGCCCGTGTTGTATCAAGGGCAAACTCAAAGAGAAACGGGGGCAGGTTAAGCTTTAGCCCGGCATTGATTGCTGGAACGGTAGGATGCAGGAAAACGACAGCCCTGCGCCGGTTGAGTTCAGCGAATAATTCGTCAAACGCCGGATCACCGGGATAGGTGCCCTCGACACTCGAAAGTAGTATCACGCCATCTAATTTGAGCGTATCAAGAGCATACTCCAGTTCGCGCAGGGCGGCGTCTATATCAGGAAGAGGTAATACGGCAAATGCCCCAAACCTGGCGGGATACTCCTGTACCAGGCGAGCGGCATACTCATTGCAGCGGCGCGCCAGGTCCCGCGCAAATGCGCGATCGCTGAAATACACGCCCGGTTCCGAGAGAGAAGTGATAGCAGTTACAATGCCATGGCGGTCCATCAGTTCAAGCGTACTTTTGACATCCCAGGTCGGGAAGGGACGCCCTCCGCCTCCTGTGATGCCGAGCCTGGCCAGGGCAGAAACGTACTCAGGTGGTAAGACGTGCTGGTGCACATCAATCCTATACGGTTCTGTAGACATCTTCCATCTCTCGTCTTGCCATAAAGCTCGACTCCAGCACAGTGGGTTCATTTCTGCGGCGAGGCATTTTGTTAGCGCTCCTACGCCTGGCCCGGCGTATCAGGCGAGCTGGCAGATATGGTTCCATAGCATACAGCGCGTTGATGCAAACCTGCTGCCGCTCATGCATAATGCCGTCCGCGTCCAGAGAAGACCACTCGCCGGGGGTGAGGTACGAGGAAGTCTCTGCCTGTTGAATCAGGTTGTCAGATTGAGCCAGCCACAAGGCGAGGTCGAGTAGGTCAGGATTCTCGGTCAGCTTCGCCATATCATAGACATGGCCCAAAAGCTGGAAAATAGTCTGCTGGGCGCTATTGCCCAGGAAAAACTCCATGCCGCCGTTCCCCGCCCAGGTTGTCGGAAAGATAGGTAGTGGGAGGTGATACGCATTGCCCGCTGTACTATAGCGTTCGATGAGTGCGCTTGGCGTTTGCAAGGCCACGCCGCGTTTAGCAAGTTCCCCCGGTAAGGCCCGCATGAACTCAAAGATACCGCTATCTGAGCGTTGATGTTCTCCAAAGGTCTCAAAACTCCAACCAAGGAAGACAAAATCACCCCGTGTCCTGACTATCCAATCGGCGTAGGTATCCGCATAGAGGGGATACCTGGACCAGCTTCGATCTGAGAAACGATAGCCTATGTCATCGCTCAATCCGAGGTGCCGCGTAAGCAGGAAAGGGCCATGCTCTCGTTCGCTCTCAACTGCTAATTGTTTTGGAGAGCGCCTGCTGTTTGTAACGGAGCGCGGCGCTTTGATATCGACAGGATAGGGCATTTCATCGCTGTAACTATAGAGATGCGTTGGTTCGCGCCACTCCATCACCCAGCCTCGACCATCCATCACGGCGCCGCGAAAACCGGCAGTATCCAGCGCATCGTAGAGCGTGGCCGACATGCACATATCAGCGGTATCAGTAACGACCGGCCTCTTGCCAAAGATGCGCTCGATCTCATCGGCCATCCAGCGCATGCGCATTACGAAAGCCGGAAGGTCCAGCAAAAAGAGAAAACTGTGATACGGTTCGACACCGATCACCTCTACATTTTCTTCGGCCACCAGCTCGCGAAATAGATCGAGCAGAACGGGGTCCCAGGCAGCAGCCTGCCGCAGTAAGGAGAGAGAGAAGCCGATTGAGAGGCGCATACCCTGCTGCACCAGGTCAAGAAACATGCGCGTGGCGGGATAATAGCTGCACTGCGCCACTTTTCTAAAGTAGCGTTCGTTTATACGCTCGTCAAAGAGACAATGAGTGATATCCTCTATTGAGGCTCCCCGTGGAATAGGCTGTGCCGGGAGTTTCAAGCGGCGCGGCTGGTGTACCACGGTGAAGATTGCCAAATCTGCAACCATGAAGAGAGCCCTCTCTAAGGTAGAGACGAAATTTATCGCACCCTTACCCCGGCGGATAGAGAAGACGTGTGACGCGGGCACGGTACGGGCGCGATAAATCTGGCCCCTACGCAAGTTGTATATTTTGTTTACGTGCCAGGAACTCTAATTTGCTCACCAGGTTTTCAATCACCTGATCCCAGAGGAATTGCTCGGCGGTACGACGGCCAGCGCAGCGAATACGCTCCTGGTCTTCCGGGTGACGCTGTAAATGTAGCAAGTAGCCAACGATTTCATCGGGATCATCGGTTTCGGTCACAATCGCATTCTCATACGAGACGGCATAATCCTCGCCGGTGCTACCCGTCACAGCGATACCCTCAGCGGCCATTACTTCGAGAGCGACCAGGCCAAACGGCTCGTGACCGCTGTTCGCCAGGGTCGCATCAGCAGCGTTATAAATCGTACGCACAAATTCTTCGGGGAGGAAGAAACGCAGGTTATAAATATCAGCAGGACCCGCATGCGCCATAATATCGAGACATTGCTCTAGGTTCGGTCTACTGGCCGTTACATCCTGGATCTTGAGGCCGATGTTATAAGCGTGGCTCAGCACATCGGTCCCGTGTGGCTCGATACCACCACGCACAAAGAAAGTGACCGGGTGACCACTGTATTTCAGGCGGGCTACAGCCTCGACAGCCATCATCCAACGCTTATCGGGGTCGAAGCGTCCAATCTTAAAGAGGAAGAAGTGGCGTGGATCGCCCTTGTGGGCAATCTCTTGCAACCGTGTCACTGCTGCTGGATCGACAGAATTGAGGTGGCGCCTGGGGATACCATTGGGGATCACCAGCGGATTCACGCCATACTGCCACATCCTGTGTTTCATATATTTGCTTACCGTACAGATAGTACTTACAAAGCTGAGACGCCCCCAGTTAATGCGATGCAGCGACATCAAGCTATTGAGATTCCACAGTATCAGGGTCTTCTGGCGCACACCGAACCAGTTCAGTATGTCCGATGTCCTGCTAATTGCTTCGGACGTCTGCCAGTCCTCGCCCATGATGACAACCGTTTTGCCCTCGGCTAGAGCGGGACGGACAATTTCATTGTAGATATGATACGGAACACTTTCGTTGAAATCGTAGAGCTTTTGTTCTTCGCCATCATAAACGCCGTTGAGATAATACTTGCTGACCCATTGCGACCAGCGCTTCAATACCAGGTGGCCATCGATGCGCGTTTCCGTCGAGGGTTTGTACGGGTCTCCAATAAAAATAAGGTGCGTGGTATAGCCCAGTGTTGCCAATGCTTCACTCAGTTCGCTGACGCGCGTACCCAGTCCCCCGGCGGTGGAATAGACATCGGGTCCCTCGAAACTCAGGATGACAAACATGGTGTTTTCTGGCGTAATGGCTCCGTCTTGTTCGTTCATTTGTGATAATCCTCGTGGTGTTTATTTGGGAGGCACAAGCTACTCTGAATAGTATATCACACGTATCGCCAATAATAAGGGCCTGGTTGGTCGTAATCAACGACCAACCAGGCCCCACACTGGCATCCTTTACTGTACAGTCACCGCGACATCATCTAGGAAGAAGTCGGTGGGCGATTGATTCGTCGAGTTGGTTCCTTGGAAATACAGCGTCACCTGTTTCCCTTTGTATGCCGACAGGGAAGCTGTAACATCAAGGGTATACTGCACCCAGGCGTTGGTGGCATTGCAGTTACTGCTAGATTGCAAGGTACGTATGGTAGCTCCGGTGAGTGTCCGCAGGCTACTGGTAAAGGTATCAGGACACTGCTTCGGTGGCTTATTGTTATCAGACCAGTACCAGTAGGTCACAGTCAATTTTGTGAAACTGGCCGGGACAGTGAAGGTCTGCCAGATACTATCCTTGCAGCCGGGATAACCACACAGGTAGGTGCTATAGCTCCCAGTATGATAGTTCAAATTGTCGATCAGTTCATAACCGCCCGAGGAGGATTCCCCCCAGGGAGTACGCCCTTTCTCAAATCCACCATTCTGTATCAGCGGCGGGGGCGGCGTCGGTGTTGGTGTTGGCGGCGGGGGCGGCGTCGGTGTTGGCATCGGCGGATTCGTCGGCGTCGGCGAAGGCACAGTGGTCGGCGTGGGTAGCGGCGGATTCGTCGGTGTTGGCGTGGGGGTACCAGGAGGACCCGGGATCAGGGCAAGGTCATGGGCGATATTACTGATATCGGGTGTGCCGATGCCGCTCGCCAGGTCATAGCCCGCGGTGGCAGGATAATGGAGATTGTTGCCGCTGGTGACATCGTGGAACGGGGGCAACTGCTGCTGCGCGTTAAAAAGGCTGTACAGGGCAGAATTTGCAGAACCTACAACGGCTTTGCCCTGTAACTGTAAATACTGATCAATCAATGCCATGCTACCTGCCCAGAGCGGGGCCGCGGCGCTTGTTCCCCCCACGCTAATCCAGCCGCTTGCAGGACAACCGGCGTTCGTCACCGTGCAATATACCGCGTATCCCGTCGCGGGGTCGGCGTCCGCGGAGATATCCGGCACCTCGCGGCAATACTGGCCACCTGACGCGTTACAGGGTGCGCCACTACTGTAAGTAGGATTAATAACGCCCGTGCCTGTCTGCCAGGAGGGTTGTACAAAGGTATTGCTAATCCCGCCGCCGCCACCTGCACCGTTAGGGCTGCGCTGCGTGTCATTGGGATTCGACCATACCGACTCACTGCCATAAGCCCCGGCGTGCAGTTGCAGACTGGTGCCGCCAACGCCCGTAACATAGGGATCATCCGCGGGCGAATCCACACCAAGAGTGCCATCACCACAGTCATACGCGCCAGAATCACCTGCCGCAGCGAAATACGATATACCCTCCGCGGCTCCCTGTTTAAAAATATTGTCGAGCGTCTGTAACTCAGACGTGCCGGTGTTGGCCTCGCACAGTCCCCAGCTGGTACTGACAACCTGCGCCTTGTCATCATGCACGATCTGGTTATACGTGTCGTTCAGCCCCTGTGTGGTATTCGGGCCTTCGTACACGATTTGATTGGCATGCGGAGCCATCGCGCCCACTACCTCAATATCGAGTGAATCCTCAATTGCTCCCTGTCCAGGGGAACCGTTGAAGTTGTCTACCAGTACATTGCTAATAGTTGGCGTTGCCAGGCCATAATTCTGGAAATATCGCGTGATATCCGACGATTGATACCCATCCAATTCAAAAAGCGCTATGGTTTGATTATCCCCTAGAGTTCCTGCGCTCTGAAGCGCTGCCGCGTCATAGGCTCCTGACAGATCTTTTGGGCCAAAACCACTCGGCGCTGCCAGATGGCTATGATTTTGCCTGGCAAGCCTTCGATAGAGAGGCTGGTAATGGACACCATTATCCAGCCCACCGATCGAGGTAATCAACTGGCTGATCGGGGCCGGGACACTGGGAGGCCCGGCGTTGGCATAAAACGTATGATTCCCCAACTGGTAATTATTGATCTGCACATGAAAGGTCTGCTGTACCTGCGCTACTGAGCCTGCGGCATCGATGAGCATATTATTGGGAGCGATGCTGGTTACCGTCAATCCCTGGCCCTGTAAGTACAAGACGACCTGCTGCACCTGGTCGGATGTAGGCGCGAATAACTGCTCGAACTGGCCGGCTGTAAGATACTGGTGGTACTGCTGCGATTGGGGATCATAAATTGCGCCTAACAGGCTATCCAGTTCTGACGTGTTTTGCAACTGCATGCCGATAGAGAGGTTCAATTGCTGGCCAGAGTCGGTGGCCTGCAAGAGATGCGCTTGCCGGATGAGCGGTGCCATCTGCCCGCTCAAAATACTGGGCTGGTTCTGGTCTGCTCGAACCACTATGCGCATAGCAAGGAGACTGGTCGCAATGAGCAACAAGGAAGCAAATACAAAAAGGAGATTCCTTACAAGATTACGTTGCATATTATCACACTCCGTGAGGGTGACTTTTGGGTCACCCGACGACCCCCAGGGATCACAAATACAACAACTTTACCAGGCAGAAGCATAGTATTCGTCTGAAATTGCTCCTGGTGAGCAACTGTAGGGCGGCTTTTACCTGTCGTGCATTTAAAATAAGCAGGTTTTATCCCCCGCTGAAATAAACGCGAGTGGCGGCTGAGTTTGTGGAAAGTGTGATGATTTATCTGGGCGTGGGAGACATGAACAGGGAAGGCTTCACACCTTCCACACCACGGCGGATATCATTTTGGGCCTGGTGCCGGGCTGGT
>Ga0070707_100001984_pt1 | contig 19590 bp, 18 predicted proteins | sample KBSK5502metaG_FD_65468 | JGI IMG/M metagenome (GOLD analysis project Ga0070707, IMG submission 65468) | Corn, switchgrass and miscanthus rhizosphere microbial communities from Kellogg Biological Station, Michigan, USA - KBS K5-50-2 metaG | ecosystem: Host-associated > Plants > Roots >... | reverse complement strand
GGGGTGGGGATTGTAATGATCGCGCCGATTCGGCGCAACCCATTCATGAATCTAAATCCTGTAGAGTTGACACCACTTATAAAACCCTGTAATTTTGATTCACCTTTCACATCCGGAGCCAGCGAGAAGTGAGTGAGATGGATGGGGTGAGCGGTGTTCTTCTCAAAGAGCAAAAATGTCGTCGGTCTTGATATCGGCTCCTCAGCGATCAAGTTAGTCGAGCTGAAGGAGAAGAAGGGCGGCTACGAGCTTGCCAAAATGGGGCTCGAGCGTCTTTCTCCTGAAGCCATCGTTGACGGGTCGATCATGGACTCGTCGCTGGTGGTCGAGACGATCTCGCGGCTGAACAGCGAAAAAGCGGTCAAGAATTCCAATTACGCCACCTCGCTGTCCGGCCACTCCGTCATCATCAAGAAGATCACGCTGCCGGCAATGCTGCCGGAAGAGCTCGCGGAGTCGATCCAGTGGGAAGCGGAGCAATACATCCCCTTCGACATCAATGATGTCAACCTCGATTACGTTCCGCTGACCACGCCCGGCACGGGCGAGAACATCGACGTCATCCTGGTGGCCGTCAAGAAAGAAAAGATCAACGACTACACCTCGGTCATCAGTCAGACCGGCAAGAATGCGGTCCTGGTCGACGTCGACGCCTTCGCGCTGCAGAACTGCTACGAGATGAACTATGGCGCGGATGAAGGCAAGACCCTCGCGCTCGTGAACGTCGGCGCTTCGGTGACCAACGTCAACGTCCTCTCCGGAACCTCCTCGCTTTTTTGGCGCGACATCACGTTCGGCGGCAATCAGTACACCGACGCCATTCAGCGCGAGATGAGTCTGTCGTTCGAACAGGCGGAAGATCTCAAGAAAGGCAAGCAGGTCGGCGATCAGACCATTCAGCAGGTCATCCCGATCCTCAACTCCGTCTCCGAAGACTTCGCGGGCGAGCTGCGCAAGACTCTCGACTTCTTCACCGCCACTTCTGGCGCCGACCGCGTGGACGAGATCGTCCTGGCGGGCGGAGGCTCGGGAGTGCTCAACCTCGACGCCATCCTGCGCGACAAGTTCGGCATCGCGGTCAACATCATGGATCCCTTCCAGCGGGTCACAGTCGACGAAAAACAATTCAACCCGGAGGAGTTGGCTGAAGTCGGGCCGAGCATGGCAGTGGCGGTCGGTCTGGCGATCAGGAAGTTGGGGGACGCTTGATTAAGATCAACCTGGTGCGGGAAGGGCGGGCGGTCCGCGGAGCCGGTGCGGCTCCGGGGGCAGCGGCGGCTGCCGTCGCGGCAGCAGGGGGACCAAGCAACCTCAATACGATGTTGATCGTCGCCGGCCTGGCCCTCGGCGCCGTCGTCGGTGGCGGCTGGTGGGTGATCGAGAAGAACAAGCTGAGCGATCGCCGCGAGCAGGTGGCCACCAAGCAGGTCGAAGCGCAGCGCCTCGAGTCGATCATCAAGGAAGTGGAGGAGTACCAGAAGCGCAAAGACAGCCTGCAGAAGCGCATCGATCTGATCAATCAGCTCAAACAGAATCAGAAGGGTCCGGTGAAGATCATGGACCGCGTCAGCCAGGACCTTCCCGATCTGGTCTGGCTCGACAGGATGAACATGAGCGGCGGCCTGATCACGATTTCGGGGCGCGGGCTCAATCCAAACGCCATTGCGAACTTCGTCGAGAACATCAAGAACGATCCACTTTTCGAAGAGCCCGACCTTAGTTCGTTGACACAGGCGAGCGTCAATCCGCCGGTCTACAACTTCGACATGACATTCCACTTCACGTACGCCCCCAAGGGTGAGGCGGGGGCCGCCGGCGCTGCCACCGGTACCGGCACGGCGGGCAGAACATCAACCAGCGGTACCACCGGCTCGGCAGCGAAACGGTAGGAGACGTCAGATGGCTCTAACGCTAGAAGGACAGCCGTGGTGGGTCGGGTTGCTCATCGGTGTCGTCCTGGCCGTGGGCCTGGTGTTCGCAGCCGACTACTTTCTGATCGAAGACACGAAGAATCAGATCCGGGCGGCCGAGTCGCAGATCAAGGAGCTCGACACCAAGATCGAGCAGGGCAAGTCTGCGCAGCGCAAGCTCCCGCAGTTCCGAGAAGAAGTCCACCGTCTGGAGCTCGAGCTCGAGAAGCTGCGCCGCATTCTTCCTTCGACCCGAAACACCGAGGAGATCATCAAGAAGATCAAGTCGCTCGTCGATCAGGGAGACTTCATCCTGCACAGGCTCACGTTCCCGAAGATCTCGCCGGCGCAGGGTGGCGATCCATACGCCGAGTGGCCGATCACCATTTCAGTCGACGGCCGCTACCACAACCTGGCGATTCTCTTCAATCGGCTCAGCAACTTCTCGCGCATCATGAACGTCGAGCAGATCAACATTCAGGCGCTGCAGCAGCAGACCGAGCGGACGATCAGCTCGGAGTTCGTGGCGAAGACCTTTGTGTATGTCGAACCGTCCGCGGCACCGCCTGCCGGAGCAGCGAAACCCGGAGGAGGCGCAGCAAAGAGTGGAGGCACGTAGGCTGATGAAGCAACTGCGACTGACATTCTCGATGGCCATCGTGCTCGCCGCGATGGCGACGGTTTTCGCTCAGACGAAGGGCGGCTCGCCGGGCGGTGGCGCATCGACCGCAACGACGTCGACCACCGCCACTTCGACGACCGGAACGACCGCGACAGCAACCGGCGGAGTGCAGGAAGTGCTGCAGGAGATCCTGGAGGGTCCCGGAGTGGGCGAGCAGTATCGCTACGATCCGCAGGGGCGACGCGATCCGTTCCAGTCTCTGATTGGACCCGCTCCAAAACTGCAGGCAGGCGCTCGCCCGCCCGGACCAGCGGGCTTCCTGATCGACGAAATCAAGCTCCAGGGAATCGTGACGACCAAGCAGCAAGGTCTGATGGCCATGGTCAACGGGCCAGACAACAAAGGGTATCTCGTTCACGTGGGTGACAAGGTTCTCGATGGTGAAGTGGTTCGCGTTACGCCCTCCTCCATTGTGTTCCGGCAGGAGGTTAACGACCCGACTCGTATCGAACGTTTCCGCGAAGTGGTCAAGGATCTGGTCCCCGAGGCTCAGAAGAAATAGCGTGCTGGGTGAGGTGCGTGGAGGGCTGTGAGATGGTGAAGGTGGGAAGTATGAGAACAAGAGCCAAGCGAGTCCTGCTGATCGCATGCATGCTCGTCCTGAGCACCGGTGGTGCGTCCGCGTCGTGGTGGAAACATCGCACCGCAGCGAAGCCCGCGCCCCAACCGGCGCCCGTCACTGCAGCCGGCATGACCTTGAACGCGATTGAAGTCGGACTATCGTCGACACCACAGATCATTCTTCGAACCAGCGGAGCGCCGGCATTCACGTCCCTCAGTCCGACGCCCGATCAATTCGTCATCGATCTCACGAACACGACCAAAGCGGCCAATTTGACGATGCCTGCGCCTCTTCCGGCCGGCGTCAGCGCCATCACAGCGGACGAAGTGACGGAGATGGGCAGCCGTCTGACCCGCGTCACGATCCACATGACCTCACAAGGCACGCCGCAAGCGGCCGCCGAGTCCAATTCCGTATCCATCACCCTTCCGGCGCCGGCAGTTGCGGAAGCACCGGCACCGAAGATGGTTATGGAAACGCCCGCTCCCGCGCCGGCGGAAGTCAAAGCCGAGCCCATTCCGGCGAACAAGGCAAAGATCCTCAGGAAGATTGAGACCACGGGCAACGGTGCCGCGATGGAAGTGCAACTGGCCACCGATGGCGATGCCAGCTACACCGTCTTCAAACTCGAGAACCCGGCGCGAATCGTCATTGATCTGCCGGGCCTGAAGAACAAGCTCGGAAAGAGCACCATCAACGTCGACGATTCGCTCGTGAAGCGGATTCGCGCTGGACAATTCAAGGATGATGTCGCGCGCGTCGTGATCGATCTGTCGCAGACGATCAACTACAACGTCAGCAAGAGCGGCGATCGGTTGCACCTCACGTTCGGCGAGGCCGCGAAGATGGCTGCCGCCGCAACGCCCACAGTGACCAAAGTGGTCGAAATGCCGAAGCCGATGGCGCAAGCGCCAAAGCCGGAGTCACCGAAGTCCGCTTCGACCGATGTTGTCTCGCAGGTCCCGGCGGTCGCAGATACCGCGGTCTGGAAATTGCCGCAAGATGCGTCGCAGGGCGCGACGGCTGTCATTCACGCGCAGGACCAGGCTCCTGCTCCTCCGTCACCTCAGCCGCGCCGGCTGGCGCCGTTGATGCCGACGCCATCGCCGGTACCTGGGGAGAACGTGTTTAGCGAACCGCAGCCCACAACGGGCACGCCGTTGGCGGCGGGCGGCTCGCGGCAGTTGAGCGCCGGGGCGCGCGAGTTCACGGGCGAGCCGATCTCGCTCAACTTGAAGGATGCCGATATTAAGGATGTGCTCCGCACGTTCGCGCAGTTGACCGGATTGAACATCGCCGTCGACCCGAACGTGACCGGAGCGGTCACTGTTGATTTCGTCGACGTGCCATGGGATCAGGCCCTCGATCTGATCCTGCGACAGAACGGGTTGTCCTACACGCTCGAAGGCAACGTGATGCGCGTCGGTTACCTCGCGCGTCTTTCCGAAGAGGCGGCCGCCAAGCGCCGTCTGGAAGAGGAAGAGCGTCTCAACGTTCCACTGACGACCGTCAGCTTCAAGCTGTCGTATGCGCGTGCCACGGATGTGTCCGGACTGCTGAAGGAAATCGCATCGCCGCGTGCCCGCATCATCGTGGATTCGCGCACGAATCAGCTCATCATCAGCGAGATTCCGACCTATCTGCAGACGATGCGAAATCTGATCGATTCCGTCGATGTCGCGAACCGCCAGGTGGTCATCGAAGCGCGCATCGTGGAAACGACCCAAACCTTCCTGCAGCAATACGGCTTCAACTGGCAATTCCGCGGCTCGCTCGATCCTTCCCTCGGCACCGGTACCGGATTAGTTTTCCCGAACCGCGTCGACGTCATCGGCGGTCCGTACGACTACGCGGCAGGCAATCCCGTGCTCTCCTTCTCGCTGGCAAACGTGCTCGGGACGTTTACACTCGATGTAGCGCTGAATGCCGCCGAGTCCGAGTCGGTGGCCCGCGTCATTTCTGCGCCGCGCATCCAGACCCAGGACAACGTCTCAGCCCAGATCCAGTCCGGTACGCAGATTCCTTTCCAAACCCGGATCAACTTCACGACCACGGTGACGTATGTCGACGCCACGCTGAGCCTTTCCGTGACGCCGCAGATCACCGAGGCCGGAACGGTGATCATGGATATCCAGGTGCAGAAGAATGATCCAGGCGTTACCGGTCCTAACGCGCCTGGTCCATCGATCGCGACCCGCCGGGCACAGACGAAGCTGATGGTGCGTGACGGCGGCACAGCCGTGATTGCGGGCGTCTATCAAACGAACGATACCAACGACCAAAATCGCCTGCCGTTTCTCTATCAGATTCCAATCATTGGAAACTTGTTCAAGAATCACAATATCAACTCCGCGCACTCGGAGCTGTTGATCTTCATAACGCCGCGCATCGTGCGGAACTCGTAGTTGGATGGTAACGATGAGAGCTCATAGCGAACCAGATAGTGGGAGGGGTGGCATGAATGGCAAACGGAACCGAGCAGCGCTCGTAGCAGGAGTGGCACTGCTGCTCTTCGCCGGCTCGTGCAACGACATCAACCGGCAGGAAGCGCCCGTCGATCTGGTGGTCACCAACACCCAGATCCTGCACCAGCTCGATCTGGCCGGCGATCCTCCTGGATCGACCAAATGCCAGCAGAACATCGCCACCGTGCACATGCTAGCGATCCGGTTGCAGAGCCCGTCCACGAATCCGAACGTCACACCGGCCGACCTGGATCAGGTCAGGATCGACCGCTACCGGGTCTCTTATGTCCGAATCGATGGCGGTCATCTGGTGCCCGCTCCGTTTGTGCGGTCGATTTCCACATTGATCACAGTCGGCTCGATTAGCGAAGGGACGAATTTCCAGGCGTTTGATCCCACTGCGATCAACCAGGCACCGTTTGCGGCGTTGCTGCCTCAGAACGGTGGAATCGATCCGGAGACGCATAAGCCGTCCGTCACCATGGATGTCATTCTCGAGGTTTTTGGATCGACGCTGGCCGGCGAGCGCGTCTCCGGGAGCACACGTATGAGTTTGGATTTCTGCTTCTCGTGCGGCGGATGCTCTTAGCCGCTGGAGTGGGTGGATGGAGGAGTTGACGGGGGTTGACATGATCGACATGAGACAGCGGAAACTGATTTTCCCGGTGTTGGCGTTGCTGCTGATTCTGGCCGGCTGCAAAGCCGAGTCACCGACCGCGCCGCCGTTGACGCCGGGCGGCACCACACCTGGCGGCGGTGTGACACCACCGACCAACGCCACCATCACACTCACTGTTTCCAATGCGAATCCGCTCGTGAACTCCAACGTCATCATCACGGCAACAGTGCAGGAGAACAACGCGAACGTTCCCAACGGGACGGCGGTGCAGTTCACAACCACCCTGGGAACGTTTACCGATACCGGAGCGAACACGACGATCCGGACCACGACCAATGGCGTAGCCACTGCCACGCTGACCTCGGCGGCGGCAGGAACGGCCACCGTCTCGGCAACCGTGGGAAGCGTGTCGAAATCGACTACCGTGACCTTCTCGACGCAACCGGTGACTCCACAGCCACCGTCGACCACTCCGACAATCACCAGCATCTCTCCGAATAACGGTCCGCCCAGCGGCGGCACGAATGTCACGATCACCGGCACGAACTTCCGGACGCCCGTTCGCGTGCTGTTCGACATCGGCGACGGCAATCCGAAGGAAGCATTCGTCAATCAGAACAACGTCTCGCTGACGCAGATCACGGGCGTGATCACTCCTGCCATTAACCTGACGACCGGACAGACCAAGGCCGCGGACGTCATCGTGATCACATCTGCCGGCACCGCAGCGGAGCAGCGCGTCGTCAAGGCCCAGGGCTTCACATACCAATTGGCGATTCTCACTCCATCCATTCGTGGTATTGAGCCGACATCGGGTCCCATCGGCGGTGGAACACGCGTAACGATCTTCGGCGACGCGTTCCAGACGCCGGTGCAGGTATTCTTCGACGCTGCCGAAGCCCAGGTTATCAGCGTGAATTTCAGTCAGATCGTCGTTCTGAGCCCGAGGGCGAGCGACACCGCGCCTGGCGGCTCGGGCGTGGTGACCGGTCCGGTGGGCATCAAAGTCAACAACCTTGGCTCCGGGACATCCGCAACTCTGGGAGGCGCATTCCGATACGTGCCGAAGATGCAGATCACGACCGTTGGTCCGACTCAAGGACCCTTCACCGGCGGCACGCGCATTCGCATTGACGGCATCGGGTTCGACGATCCGCTGGCAGTGGTTGTCGCGGGCGTCGGGGCTCAGGTCATCAGCGTTTCAGGAACGCAGGTCATCGTAGTGACCAACGGAGTCACGCTGACCGGCTGCGGCAACGTCACCGGACCAATCGTAGTCACGAATACCGAAAACGGTGATAGCGCGACAGGGCCGGCATTCATATTCCTAGTGCCGCGCCCGCTCATCACAAACATTTCTAACCCGAACACTTTCGGCGGCACCGCCACGATCACGGTGCTCAATGCTTTGGGATTCCCACGCATCACCATCGGTGGCGCGGCCGCCCAGGTAACGGCGACAGTCGTCAATTCCGACGGCACGACGACATTTACTGTGCAGATCCCGTCGACGATTACGTTGAGTACCGTGTCATGCCCGGCCGGTGGAACGGCTCCAATCCCGACTGCGTTCGATGTGACTTATACGAGCGCAACGACAGGTTGCTCGGACACCGCTCCCAGGTCCCTCATCGTGAATCCCGCGAGCGTCCCGGTGCTCTTCACAAATCCGGCGACGTTCCAGACGTTCACAGCGACGTTCAACCCCGGGTCTGCTGGTCCGCCTGTGGTTCCTCCGAGTGAAACGCCATCTTCACCACAGACCGTTCAGATCGTTGACAATGGCCCGGCGCCGCTGATCGTCAACTCGATCACTAAGGCCGCGACGGTGGCGTGCAATGACTTCCAGGTCGGACCCGCGGTACCGCCGGCGATTACGCTCAATCAATGCGAGTCGTTGCCGGTCACCGTAACCTTCACAGGACCACCGGTTCCTGCCAAAACAACAGAGACCTGCACGCTGACGGTCAGCACGAACGCGGGCAACCGAACGTTCCTGCTGGTCGGCACATCGCAGTGACGATTGAAGGCAAACGGATTCAACCGGACCGCCCCTTCGGGGGCGGTTCGTTTCTGCGGTAAAGTCTGACTTCCATGGCGCAGCAGGCAAGTAATCCCAAGGTCGAGGAGCTTCGGTTTCGCCTCAAGAGCGACCCGAAGAGCCGCATCTTCTTTCCGCTCGCCGAGGAGCTGCGCAAGATCGATCAGTTCGATCAGGCCGAGCAGGTTCTGCGCACCGGTCTGACTCAACATCCGACTTATCTCTCAGCCTGGGTGAGCCTCGGGCGCGTTCTGCATGAGGCCAAGAAAAATCACGATGCCGTCGAGGCGCTGGGCAAAGCGCTCCAACTCGATCCCGGGAATGTCGTCGCCGCGCGCCTCCTCGCGGATTCGCATCTCGACCTCGGCGATAAGCTCGAAGCGATCAAGAAGTACAAGCTCGTTCGCGCGCTGCTACCTTCCGACGACGAGGAGCTCGAGGCCATCATCGAACGGCTGGATCAGGAGCTGAACGCGCCGAAGGCGGCACCGTTCATGTGGCAAGCCGACCAGACAAATCCGCCTTCAACGGTAGAAGCGCCCTTTGCCACGCCCGACAGCCAGGCGTTCGCCGACGCCGAGGCGGCACTTGCAGAAGAAAACACTGTCGGGGACACGACTGCCGATATCGAGCCGATGCGCGTCGCGCATGAGGAAAGCCCATTCGAGGAGCCGACGACCGACTACACGGCCGCGTCGGTGCAGGTGGAACAGCCGAAAGGCGTTCATATCGAGCCGGCACCGCCTGCGGCCGAAGTGCCGGCGCCGGCAGTCGATGAAGAGACAGCGTCTGAGGTCTTCGCGCCCGCCGAGGCCCCACCCGCCGCCCCGCCCGCAGCGGATGTGGCCAACACGGTTACGATGGCCGATCTTTATGTTCGCCAGGGTTTTAGCGACAAGGCCCGGGAGATTTACGAAACCATCCTGCGGCGGGAGCCCGACAATCGCGACGTTCGCGAGAAACTGGACAACCTGCGCCACCCTCTCCCGCCGGCTGATGGCCGGGGTGAGGGGCCCGGCGCCCGCAATCCGAAAGCCGTGAAGCTCGAGCAGTGGCTGGCCAAGGTGAAAAAGAGGGAGGAGGGGAGTGTCGTTTAGAGATGTTCTTCGGGAGATTCGCGACCGCGTCGACGGAACGCTTGCCGTGAGCCTGATCGGGCTGGACGGCATCAGTGTCGAGCGCATCAACGGAAACAACGTGCCGCTCGACGCCATGGGGGCCGAGTTCGGCGGCATCATCAAGTCTCTCTCGGGGTCGAATACAGACTTGAATGCCGGCGGCGTGCAGCAGTTGTCGCTGGTTACCGAAAAGTACATTGCGTTTGTCTCGGCGGTGACCTCGGAGTACTACCTGCTGCTCGTTTTGAAGCCCGATGGAAATTACGGGCGCGCGCGGTTCGAGTTGTCCCGTGCGAAGCAACTGCTTCGCGACGAGCTGGCCTGAGGTGCCGATTTGAATTTCAAGGAAATCCTTCAACTGATCGACATCGTGGCCGAACGCGGCATCGCGGAGATCGAGATCGAGCAGGCGGGAACGAGGGTCCGCATACAAGGAAAGCATTCGCCACCGCAAGTCATCCACTCCTATCTCAACGGCCAGCACGAAATGTCGATGCCCGCCTTGCCGCCCGCCCCGGCTGCCGCGCCCGTCCTGCAGGCCAAAGGGGAGGAGTGGGAGGCCGATTCAGGTCTGCACGTCGTCACCGCTCCAATCGTCGGAACGTTCTACCGCGCGCCGAACCCGGAATCCGAGGCGTTCGTCACGATCGGCGATCACATCAGCAAGGGAAAGGTTCTTTGCATCATCGAAGCGATGAAGTTGATGAATGAAATCGAATCCGACGTCGACGGTGAAATCGTCAAGGTCTATCCGCAGAACGGACAGCCGGTGGAATACGGTGAGAAATTATTCGCCGTGAGGATGTGATGCGCCTTTCGGCGCGTTATCGGTTGTCGGTTCTCGGTTGTCCCCACCCGACAACCGACAACCGACAACCGACAACTTCCCCATGATCTCCAAGGTCCTCATCGCCAATCGCGGCGAAATTGCTCTCCGCGTCATCCTCGCGTGCAAGGAAATGGGATTGCAAACCGTGGCGGTGCACTCCGAGGCCGACCGCGATTCGCTGCACGTGCGCTACGCCGATGAGGATGTGTGCATCGGCCCCCCGCCTTCGCGCCAGAGCTACTTGAGCATCTCTTCGATCATCGCGGCCGCAGAGATTACCGGCGCCGACGCCATTCATCCTGGCTACGGATTTCTTGCTGAGAACGCGCACTTCGCGGAGATCGCGAACGAATGTCAGTTGACGTTCATCGGCCCGACGCCCGAAGCCATTCGACTGATGGGCGACAAGTCCAAAGCGCGCGAGATGGCCAAGAAAGCGGGCGTCCCGATCCTTCCCGGCAGCGACGGGCCGGTGAAGACCTTGGCGGATGCGGTCGAGATTTCTCGCCAGATCGGCTTCCCCGTGATTCTAAAAGCGGCAGCGGGAGGCGGCGGCAGAGGAATGCGGATTTGCGGCAGCGAGGCCGACCTGCAGAGTGCATTTGACACGGCCCGCAGCGAAGCGGAGCGCGCCTTCGGATCCGCGGACGTCTACGTCGAGAAATACCTCGAACGCCCGCGTCACATCGAGATCCAGGTTTTCGGCGACACCGCCGGCCGCATCGTCTCCCTCGGCGAGCGCGAATGCACGATCCAACGCCGGCATCAGAAGCTGATCGAGGAGTCGCCGTCGCCCGCAGTCACACAGGAGCTGCGTCATCAGATGGGAGACTCCGCAATCCGATTGTGCCAGGCGGTAAATTACGTCAACGCCGGCACGATCGAGTTTCTGTTTCAGGATGGCGAGTTCTACTTCATGGAAATGAACACCCGCATTCAGGTCGAGCATCCGGTGACTGAGGAGGTGACGGGCATCGATCTGGTGAAGGAGCAGATCCGAGTGGCGAACGGCTTGCCGCTGACGGTGCCGAACGGCGACTTCCATCTGCGCGGACACGCGATGGAGTTCCGCATCAACGCCGAAGATCCGGTGACGTTCGCGCCGCATCCGGGCAGGATTCGCGAATTCCACACTCCGGGCGGGCCGGGCGTGCGGGTGGACACCGCCGCTTACCGCGACTATGTGATTCCGCCGCATTACGACTCGTTGATCGCGAAGCTGGTCGTGAAGGGAAAAAATCGCGAAGAGACTCTCGCGCGCAGCCGGCGGGCGCTGGGAATGTTCATCATCGAAGGTGTGAAGACATCCATTCCGCTGCATCGCGCGATCCTCGACGATCCGCGGTTCATCCGCGGTGAACTTTCAACAAGGTTCATGGAAGAATTCGAGTGGTAGATGAAGATCTACCTCATCGGCTTCATGGGCGCCGGCAAGACCACCATCGGCCGGGAGCTGGCGGCGCGGCTTGGATGCCCCTTTTTCGACCTCGACGAGCTGGTGGAATCGGCCGAGAAGATGTCGATCAAAGATATCTTCGCGCAGCAGGGCGAGCCGTATTTTCGAAAACGCGAGCGCGACATTCTGCGCTCAACCCATTACCTCGACCATGCCGTGATCGCCACCGGAGGCGGGACGTTCACGTTCGAGGAGAACATCCAGTTCATCCAGGCGGAGGGCTTTTCGGTCTTTCTTTCCGCGCCGTACACGCTGCTGCGCAGCCGCATCGGCGAGAAGGCCGCCGAGAGGCCGATGTTTCGCGACGATGTGGCGGCCCACGATCTCTACAACGATCGCGTCCGGTTCTATCGCATGTGCGATGTCACCCTCGAGATCCGCGAGGAAGAGACGCCGATCGAGATCGTTGAGCGTATCCTCCTCGAGCTGCCGAAAAAGCGAATGCGGAGGACTTCGTGAGAGTGCTGGTGGTCAGCGATCTCCACGCGAACGCCGAGGCGCTGCGCTCGGTCTTCAGCCGCGTGCGCCGCAAGAAGTTCGATTGCATCGCCTGCCTCGGCGATTTCGTCGGCTACGGCGCGGAGCCAAATCAGGTCCTCGATGCCATGCGAACGTTCAAAGCGACCAAGTTGTACATTCGAGGCAATCACGATCGTTACGTGGCTGCTCTCGAGGAGAGCGATGGATTCAACGACGTCGCGAAAGCGGCTGCCGACTGGACGCGGCAACATCTCAGCGCGCCGAATCGCCGTTTTCTCGAGAAGCTTCCCCTCGGGCCCGTCGAGCATGATGGATTCGTTCTCTGCCACGGTTCTCCGGAAGATGAAGACCAGTACGTGTTCAACGAAGTTCATGCCTCGCACATCTTCGAGTCGAATACCGCGCCGATCGTGCTCTATGGCCATACCCACCTGCCGGTGATCTTTTCGGTTGACGCCAAAGGCCGCGTTCGAGGATCCGCAGTTCGCGGCGACGCGATCGTCCGCCTCGATCCCAGGCGCCGCTATCTGATCAATCCGGGCTCGGTCGGACAGCCGCGCGATCGCAACCCGCGCGCGTCTTTTGCGATCGTGGATTCCGGCCGGATGACGGCGCAATTCTTCCGTGTTCCGTACGACATCACGAAGACGCAGTCGGCGATCCTGAAGGCCGGTTTGCCAGTCGTCCTCGCGAATCGTCTCCGATGGGGTACGTAACTGTCCTCTGCTGAGGAGAACAGCCGAACCTTCAAAGCCGCAAACTCGCGCTAAGTCTCTGAAATATCACGCAAAGAACTCAGCCGTTCGGTGGCACGTGCGGCGCAATCCGAACGAGCGGCTGCGGGGGAAATTCCATGAGAAAACTGACTCTCACTCTTCTTTCCACGCTCGCGATCGCGCTTCCGCTGCATGCGGCGCAAGGGCGAAGTCAGTCGTACTTCACCTTTGATGATGGCGGAACAATCGTCCGCCAGGGAGACGACGGTCGCGAGGTTGATGCCCAGGTCAACTTGCCCGTCTTCCCCGGCGATGAAGTGACGACCAGCCGGCGCGGCCGCGCCGAGATTCGCCTCGCTGACGGCAACGTGATCGCGCTCGACCGTTCCACCTCGATCCGTTTCCGATCGATTCTCGATTCGTACGACGACAATGCGTCGCAGACGATCGTCGAGCTTCGCTACGGTCACGTTGCAGTCCAGCGCACAGATTTCAATCGCGAAGCGCTGCGCCTCGACACTCCAAACGCCAGTTACGTTGCCAACGACATCGCGATCTATGCCGTCGATGACGATTCTCGAGGGGCGGATCGGGTGAGCGTGTTCTACGGGGAAGTCGAAGTGCGCACTCCCGTTCGAACCTCGCGGCTGGGCGAAGGGGAAGAAGCGCGAGTCGATGATCAAGGGGTGTATGGCCTCGCCAGCTCGCAGCGCGGCACCGCAGATGAATTCGAGCGCTGGTTCGTCCGGCGCTCCCAACGCTACGAGCAGGCCGACAGCCGCTATCTCGACCGCTCGCTCGCTTACTCCGATTATGACCTTCAGGAATACGGCACGTGGACCTACGTCTCCTCGCTCGGATCGTGGGGCTGGCGTCCGTATGTCGGCGCCGGCTGGCGACCTTACTACCAGGGCCGCTGGGGCTATGGACCGGGCGGATGCCTGGTGTGGATTTCTTCCGAACCGTGGGGCTGGGTGCCCTATCACTACGGTCGCTGGGGATATGACCCGGTCTTCGGGTGGGTCTGGCTTCCCGGCTACACCTATTCACCGGCGTGGGTCTATTGGATGTACGGTCCGGGGTATTTAGGATGGGCGCCCGCCGGTTGGTATGACTGCTATCGACCCTATTACAGTTGGGCGTATCAACCTTACGCCCGCGCAGGATTCCACTTCGGATTCGGCTTCTACGGCCGAGTGAAGGTGAACGAGATCGATCTGCGTCCGTGGACTTTCGTATCGGGCGACAGGATCATGTCGACGCGCGTGGATGCCTCTGCGCTCAACGCCGATGCCATCCGGCAACGGCTGCTGCGCGATCCGAGTGCCGGTCTCGCGACGGTCTCAGGGACGCCGGCGCGGTTTAGTCGAAACGAAATCAAAGATCCGGCCGCGGCGATCAACACGATTGCGCGCCGTGGAATCGGAAGTGGTACCGGCAGAGAAGGCTCCGGGTCTGCTACGGATATGACCCCGTTCTTCCGGCGCGACCCGGAGCTTTCCAATACCGTCCGCGAGCGCATCGTGCGAAGCGGCGTGAGCGGCGGTGCTGCGTCCGCTGGCGGAGTGGCGGTAGGCGGAGTGGGGTTTGGTCCGCGCGGTCCAAGTGGCGTTCCTTCTCCCGGAACTCCGGGCACGATCGAAGGACGCGTTCCGCCGCATGGCGACTCGCCGGAATCGCCGCGCGGAGTGATTCCGCGCGATAGGACTCGTGAAGCTCCCGCAGCCGGCACTGTCACGCCGCCTTCGAACATCGATCGAAGCGAACGCAGTTGGCGCGACCGGATTGATCGGAGGCCCGCGACGCCGACCACTCCCGAGCGCGCGCCTGCCCCCACCCCGCAGCGCGACGACGGTTGGCGCGGGCGGGTGACGGGCCGCAGGGATTTTGTACCGACGGCCCCCGCGGACCGGAAGCCGGTCGACCGTGGCAGCGACATTCCGAGACGGATCATCGATCGCATTGGCGGCGCACGGATCTACGGCGGCGACACGCCGCGCGACACCGCGCCGCGCGACACCGCGCCGCGCCAGGCCCCGCCACCGCGTGAAAGCGCTCCGTCGCGCGTCGAACGTTCTTCACCACCGCCTCAGCCTTCATCTCCTCCGCCGCAGCACGAGCGGTCGTCCTCTCCTCCTCCCGATCGCTCGAACGAAGGCGGACACGTGAAACGGGATCAGTGATCTGATTGCCGGCGCGTGACGAAGGGCCTCCCGAAAGGGAGGTCCTTTGTTTTGAATGCAGAACGCAGAACGCAGAATGAAGAATTGAGAAATCGGGCCTTTTTCTTCGTTCTTCATTCTGCATTCTGCATTTAGAATCCTTTCCGATGTCTGTCCCCTTGTTCTTCGCGTTCTACTGCATCGAGGCGGGACTGTTTTTCCTCATCGCTCCCTGGACGAGGCTGTGGACCCTCAATCCGTTGCTGCACAGCAACGCGACGCTGTCGATCATGGCGGCCAATCCGTTCGTGCGCGGCTTCGTGTCGGGGTTCGGCGTAGTGCATCTGCTGATCGCCGCCAAGGACCTGGTCCGCATCAGTCAGGCTCGCCGGCAGCGGCAGGGCGGGGGAGCGAGCTGACGTGGCGCGGCGTTCTATCGATACTTCGCGGCTGTTCTTCCCGCTGATCCTCAGCGTGGTCTTCTTCGCCGTTTATTTTCCATTTCAAAAGAAATCGCTGGCCCTTCCTGGAATCGGCGCCGATGTGCTGCCCTATGTCCAATTCGCAGCGTATGTCGCACTGATTTTTTTCTTCGTTCGGCTGGTCGACGTCCTGGTCTTCGATGTCGTCATCCCACGGCGTCGCGTTGCTGCGCCGCAACTCCTTCGCGGCATCGTCGCGATTGTGTTGTACGCCATTCTGCTGGCCTCGGCGTTCAACACTGCCTTCAAAGTCAATGTCACTGGACTTCTCACCGGCGGTGCGGTGGTGGCCGCCGTCCTCGCTCTCGCTCTCCAGGACACTCTCGGGAATCTGTTCTCCGGAATCGCGCTGCACCTGGAGGAGACTTACGAAATCGGCGACGTTGTTCACAGCGGCGACTATATGGGCGTGGTCGAAGGCATAAGCTGGCGCGCCACGCGAATTCGCGGATTCAACAATCAGATTGTGGTGGTGCCGAACTCGGTCATTGCCCGCGAGCGCCTGGAAGTTTTTCCGCGCCACAATCTCAATGCTCGCGTCATCACGGTGGGCGTGGACTACAACGTCCCGCCCGCAACCGTCATCGGCATCCTCACTCAGGTGGCGGCGCACGTCGATGGCGTTGCGCGCGAGCGTCCCTGCTTCGCACGCGTCTCTACCTTCGGTGACTCGGCAGTGGTCTACGACATCAAGTACTTCACGCGCGACTACTCGGCACGCGATCGCATCGACGCCGACATTCGGAAAGCGGTCTGGTATGCGTTGCGCCGCAACAACATCGCGATTCCCTTTCCGATTCGCGCGTTCCAGCCGTATATGCCTCCCACAGGCGAGCATCAGGTCACTCCCGAGGAGGTTTTTCAGCGCCTCCGCGCGGTCGACGTGCTCGAGCCGATCTCCGATCAAGCGCTGCAGTCGGTGGCCGCATCGGTCAAGCTGCACTTCTACTCCCGCGGAGAGGCCGTCCTGCGGCACGGCACGACGGGCGAATCGATGTTCGTGGTGCATTCTGGATCTGTCGTGGTGCGCGTGCCGGACGACTCACTGACCGGCTGGCACCAGGTCGCCGAGCTGGGACCGGGAACGGTCTTCGGTGAAATGGCGTTGCTGACCGGCGAGATGCGCACCGCGGATGTTGTCGCAGCCACCGACGTGGTGGCGCTGGAGATCGGCAAGGATTCGCTGCAGCCGATCCTGGCCGACCATCCCGATCTCGCCGGCGCGATCTCGCATCAGATCATGTTGCGGCGCGAGCACCTGGAAGCGCTGCGTGGCAAGTCCCCCGAGGAGGAAGAGCTGACCTTGATGTCGCGCATTCGAAACTACTTCGGCCTCTTATGAAACGTCTCCTGATCGTCGAAGACAAAGAGTCGCTGGCGCTGATGCTGAAGGAGACCGTCGAGTCGGAAGGGCTGGAAGCAGACGTCGTCGCGAACGGCTCCGACGCCGGACGCCGCATCGCCGAGGGGCGAAGGTACTTCGCGGTGCTGACGGATTTGAGATTGCCGGGAGCGGACGGTATCGCTGTGCTCAGACAGGTCAAAGAAAGCGATCCCGATTGCCCTGTCATCGTCATGACAGCATTCGGCACGATCGAGAATGCCGTCGAGGCCATGAAGCTCGGCGCCTACGACTTCATCCAGAAGCCGGTGGATGTCGATCATCTGATGCTGCTGTTGCGGCGATGCCAGGAAAATCGCGAGCTGCGCTACGAAAATCTGCTGCTGAAGGACGAGTTTCAGCGCCGTCACGGACTTCCGGCGATCGTGGGCGAATCTTCACGCATCGTGGAAATCTCGCGCGCCATTCAGAAAGTGGCTCCCACCGATTCGACAGTCCTGCTGCAAGGCGAATCTGGAACCGGCAAGGAGCTCTTTGCGCGCGCGATCCATCAGCTCTCGCCGCGCCGCGCGCGGCCGTTCGTCGCGATCAATTGCGCGGCCATTCCGGACACTCTGATCGAGAACGAGCTGTTCGGCCATGAGCGCGGATCTTTCACCGGCGCCACCGGCCGGCAGCTCGGAAAGTTCGAGCTGGCCGATACCGGCACCGTTTTTCTGGACGAGATCGGAGAGCTCGGCCCGGCGGTGCAATCGAAGGTGTTGCGCGTGCTCCAGGAGCGGCGATTCGATCGCATCGGCGGCGCCGCTACCCTGGACGTCGATGTGCGGGTCATCTGCGCCACCAATCGCAATCTGGCCGAGGATGTCAAAGCCGGACGGTTTCGTGAAGACCTCTTCTTCCGCATCAACGTTTTCCCGGTGACAATCCCTCCGCTGCGCGCGCGACGCGAGGATATCGACGCACTCGCCGATTTCTTCATTCAGAAGCTCGCCCGCGAGCTGAACAAATCCGATCTCTCGATCAGCGACGACGCCCGCGCCAGTCTTCGTGAGTATCACTGGCCGGGAAATATTCGTGAGCTGGAAAACTGCCTCGAGCGCGCGGCCATCCTCTGCAACAACGGCCGCATCGAACCCGCCGACCTTCACCTGGGCGGCGGCAGCGAGCAGCGCATTGGCGACGTTTTCGATCTCTCGGGCAGCCTGGCGGATGCTACCGAGCGCGCCACGCGCGAGGTGGAGAAGGCCAAGATTGCGGAGGCCCTCCGCGCCACCTCCTCCCGCAACGACGCCGCCGACCTCCTCGGCATCGCCGCGCGGACGCTAGCCGCGAAAATGAAGGAATACGGCTTGGAGTGAGCATCCCGACGTCGAAAGACGTGATCGCGTTTCTCAACGCGCGCTTCGCGGCGCGCGGCCTGCCGTATCGCATCGAGCACCTCGCGGTTCTGCCCTACATGAATCCGATGTGGCTCGCGAACTGGGATGTTCCGCAGCTCTCCGATGCGCCGGAGCGCGACATCATCGATGAGGAGCTGCGCGAAGCCCGATGGCTGTTTCCTCAGGTTCTCGATGAGTACTGATCATCGCCAGGTGATCGGCACATCCGGAAGCAACGTTCGACGCCCGCTGCCGTCGATGATCTCGATCTGAAGGTCCGTCTCTTCGGGAACGCCGCGCGGACGGGGGATCAACTTCGAGAACGCATTGCGCGGATTTTGTGGATACCAAGGAAAAGCGCGCGTGACGTCGTCGCGTGTGGCGAGATCGGCTGTCACCTGAACGCGTCCGCTATCGATGCGGATGTTCACGCTGCGGATGCCGTTGGGCGAAACCGCCCAGCCCGTGACCAGCATCGGACCCGAAATCACGCTCGTGCGCTTTGGTTGATAAAGCTCCGCGAATGTTGCGCCGTTGTAGGTCGCTTTGCTGTCGAGCAATCGCGCCAGCTCTTCATCCGGCGTGTAGCCAGCCGGATCGCGCGTCTGAGGCGCGCGAAAGCGCTGCCAGCCTTTTTCGACGCGCGGCAGCGCGAAGAGCCAATCGCCGTTGACGCCGGCATCGAATCTTTGCAGAAAAACGAGCCTTCTTTGCGCCATGCCTCGCTTGATCCACGCAAAGACTCCCGGCGCTTCCCACCCGAACCAATCGGGACGCACGACCACGAACCGGCAACCGTTGCGCTCGAGTAGCGTCAGCGTGTCGTCGCTGAGCGGTTCCGTCCGCAATTTGTAATGCAGCGGCGGTTCGAATCCCGAGATGCCGTCGAAGATCGGAACGTGATGCGCCGTGGCTCGCAGCAGATAGAAATACAAGACATCGAGATGGTGGATCGGGAGCTCGATCAGCGGCCCGGCGTGCGTTTGCGCGATCCATCGATCGACAGGTGAGGGCTCGACGAGCGCCTGTTCCCATCGGATCCGCGGCCACACGTCGACGAATGCCGCCGCGAACAGGAGCGCGGTCACCCATTTGCGGCGGTCGAGGATTGAGGCGCCGGTTGCCGACCAGCAAGCCAGCCCGGCGTAAGCAATCGCCGCCCACCGCGCCGGAGCGCGAATCGCACGAAAACCAAAGACGCGATGAAACAGAAACGAGTGAAAAAAAGCGTTGATGCCGAATGACCCGAGCAAGCCGATGACGATCCACAGCGCCGCCGCCCACAGCTCGAACGAAAATCTCGAGTTGCCGATGGCGGTGCGCAGGTTGCCTTCGCTCAGTGCA
>Ga0070707_100001981_pt1 | contig 19599 bp, 19 predicted proteins | sample KBSK5502metaG_FD_65468 | JGI IMG/M metagenome (GOLD analysis project Ga0070707, IMG submission 65468) | Corn, switchgrass and miscanthus rhizosphere microbial communities from Kellogg Biological Station, Michigan, USA - KBS K5-50-2 metaG | ecosystem: Host-associated > Plants > Roots >... | reverse complement strand
CGAAGCCGGAGATGGGCAGCACCGGCGGCAGCACCAGCAGCTGATGTTGCGGCGCCAGGGCCAGCTCGCGCCGGAAGAGGCCGAGCGGGTCACCGGTCGTGGCGGTAACGGGCCCGAGCGTAAAGCGGCCGCGGCGCCGGCAGACCGTACGCGCGCGCCACGCGATGCGCTGGTGCGGGCCAACGCTCGAGACATAGCCGGCGTGGTGGCCGGGCAGCGTCGAGCCGTCCGCGACCTGCACCCAGAGCTTGGGCACCCATGAGTGATTCTCCAGCGCCAGCCGCTCCTCGACACGCTCGCCGACCTGGGCCCTGCCGCCGAGCGCAGAGCGGCTGAATTGCAGCCCGCGCATGCTCAGGCGCAGCCAGAGGTAGGAAAGGGCCAGCGCGGCCACCAGTGCCCAATCCAGCACCCAGAAGACGTTCCAGCCGGTCGCCTGCGCCAGCACAAAGAATACGATCGACACGCCGATCAGCTGCCAGGGACGCATGGCCTATCGCCTTCCGTTGTACGACCCCGCGCCACCCGGCACCGGAACCAGCGTCAGCACATCATCCAGCACGGCGGCCGGCGTGGTGCCGCGCACGCGCGCAGCCGGCGCGATGATGAGGCGGTGGCTGAGCACCGGCTTGGCAAGCCCCTTGACGTCGTCCGGTGTGACGAAGTCGCGCCCTTGGACCGCCGCCATCGCCTGCGCCGCGTGAAACAGCGCCAGGGAGCCTCGCGGGCTAGCACCCAGGTAGACATGCTGGTGCTGGCGGGTCGCCGCCACGATCGCCACGATGTATTCGCGCATCTCGTGCTCGACGCGCACCTCGCGCACGCGCGCCTGCATGGCCTGTAAGTCCTCGTCGCTCAGGATCTGTTCGAGGCTGTCGATAGGGTGGCTGACCTGCTGGCGGTCCAGGATGATAACTTCATCCGCGGGCGAGGGATAGCCCATGCTGATGTTGAGCATAAAGCGGTCGAGCTGCGCCTCCGGCAGGGGAAAGGTGCCCTCGTACTCGATGGGGTTTTGCGTGGCCATCACCAGGAATGGGCGCGGGAGGAAATGTGTCACGCCGTCCACGGTGACCTGGTTCTCCTCCATCGCTTCGAGCAGCGCCGATTGCGTCTTCGGCGTGGCACGGTTGATCTCATCCGCCAGCACGAACTGGCTCATGATCGGCCCAGCGCGGAACTCAAACGTTGCGCTCGCCTGGTTAAAGATCGAGACGCCGGTCACGTCGCTCGGCAGGAGGTCCGGCGTGAACTGAATGCGCTTGAAGGTGCAGCCGATGGAGCGCGCGATGGACTTCGTCAGCACGGTTTTGCCGACGCCTGGCACGTCCTCGATCAGCACATGTCCGGAGCAGAGGACGGCGATGAGGGTCAGGCGCACGGCGTCATGCTTGCCGACGATGACCTTCTCGACGTTCTGCATCACACGCCCCGAGCTTTCGGCGATCTCCTGAACGGAGAGCGTTTGGCGATCTTCCAGTTTCACGCGCATTTGCAGCCGCGGTCACGTCTCCCCTGCTGAAGTCTTTCAGCACAGCGAGCGTGCCAGCCTGGCCGCGCTCCTTTCTGCACTCTGTAACGCCATACTTCAAGATAAGCGACAGCTCTACCGTCGCCCTGCTCGCTGCCACTCAGCGCAAGATCGCATCTCCGCCAGCTCGCCCGCGTGTCGCGCAGACACCTGCGCAGCGTCGATGGAGAGGGCGTGGTAGCCGGGGCACCGTCGGATTTTCCCCTCGAAAGATTCGCCGCGCGGTCGATTCCGCCAGCTACAGTAGCATACACGCTCTATGGAGTCTTTGGCATACGCCACGGGCCCCATACTCTACACAGTCATACGATGCGAGGCACACAATCCTTACAGTGCAGGCTACCATAAGGATGCATCACAAAAGGGCATCGTCACAACCCCTGCCGCCGCCCGCTCCTCGCGCACTGTACGTGGCCCCGTGCGGTTGGGGGTCAGTCCCGGTTCCGTGGGGGGCGAGCGCGCTCGCTTGCGCGCGGTATCCCGCCGTGATACGGTGAAGCCTGATCCACAGCCACGGCGTGCGCCGCCGGCGAGAGCAGAGACGACAGGCTATGCGAATCCTACGTGGTGCGCCGGCGCTTCCCCCGCCGAGAGGAGGCGACGGCACGCCTGAGCAGCGCCAGCGGCGTTCGGCTGGGCCGCAGACGGCTCCTCCGCGCACGGCGGCCGAGCGCTTCGCCAAGGCCGTGTGGGGACCGCTACTCGGCCTGGTGGTGAACCTCGTGCTCGTCGCCGTCAAGCTCGTGGCGGGCATCGCCTCGGGCTCCTCGGCGCTGCTGGCGGACGCTGGGCACTCTGGCGCGGACCTCGCCAACAACGTGCTCGTGCTCGGCTCGCTGGTATACGCCCGGCGGCCGGCCGACGAAACCCACCCCTACGGGCACGACCGGGCCGAGGTGCTGGCGGCCATCGCGTCTGCCTTCCTGCTTGGCGGCGCCGCGCTCTTCTTTGGCTGGGACTCGATCCAAAAGCTCATCGAGGGCACACCCACACCCACGCCGCTGGCGTTGTACGTCGCGCTCGGCACGCTGGTGGTGAAGCTCGTCGTCATGCGCGTGGAGACCCGCATCGCGCGCACGGTCTCGTCGCAGGCGGTGGCCGCGGACGCCCGCGACAATCTGTCGGACGTGTTTAGCTCGCTGGCGGTGATCCTCGGCGTGCTGGGCGCGCGGCTCGGCCATCCACGGCTGGACGGCGCGGCCGGCGTGGTGATCGCGCTGCTGATCCTCTGGACGGGCTTTCAGATTGGCGCGACGGCTACCCACGAGCTACTGGACCACAATCTTGACCCGCAGCTGCTTAATCAGGTGCGCGCGGCGGCGAGCGCCGTGCCGCAGGTGCGCCGCGTGCGCGCCGCTACCGGCAGGGCGCACGGCAGCGACGTGCTAGTCGAGCTAAGCATCGAGGTGGACCCAACGATGACCGTCGCCGAGGCGGCGGGGGTCGCGCAGCGGGTGCGGCAGGCTGTCTTCGAGGCGGTGCCGGAGGTCGGCGATGTGGTAGTCGAGCTCAACACCGATCACCTCGCGCGACTGTGGGGGCGTTTACAGTAAAGGAGCGGGGTTATGGCGACCATCGAGGCGATCCAGGCGGCGGTACGCGAGGCGGGTGTAGATGGCTGGCTGCTCTACGACTTTCGCCGCTCGAACCAGATCGCGCATCGCGTGTTGGGCCTGCCGGAGGGCGCGTTTTTCTCACGGCGCTGGGTCTACTACATCCCCGCGACCGGCGAGCCAAGCGCGCTGGTGAGCGCAGTGGAATCGCACGTGCTGGCGGGACTGCCCGGGCGGCAGCGCGTCTTCCGCACCTGGCAGGAGCTGCGCGCGGGCATCGCCGAGATGGTGCGCGGCGCGCGGCGTGTCGCGATGGAGTACTCGCCTGAGAACGCCAACCCGTATGTCGCCAAGGTGGACGCCGGCACCGTCGAGTTAGTGCGCTCCTTTGGCCCTGAGGTCGTCTCCTCCGGCGACTTCGCGCAGCAGTTCGAGGCGGTGCTCACCCCCGCGCAGCTGGAATCGCATCGCGCGGCCGGGCGGGCGCTGTTGGGGGCGCGAGACGGCATCTTCGCCTGGCTACGCACACAACTCCAGGCGGACGCGGCGCTGAGCGAGCGTGACGTGCAGGCGGAGTTCGCGCGGCTGATGCGCGCCGAGGGGCTGGAGGTGCCGGCACACGACGAGCCGCTGTGCGCCGTGAACGGCAACGCCGGAGTACCACACTACAGCCCGACCGACGAGCGCCACTCGCCGGTGCGGCGCGGCGATGTGCTGTTGCTGGACTTCAGCGCCGCGCTGGTGGGGCCAGGCAACGTCATTGCGGACTACACGTGGATGACGTATCTGGGCGAGCGCGTGCCGGAGCGCGTCGCCGAGCTCTTCGCAATCGTGCGCGACGCGCGCGACCTGGGGATCGCGTTCCTGCGCGAGCGCTTCGAGGCAGGCCAGCGTGTGGAGGGCTACGAGGTGGACGACGCGGTGCGCGCTTTCATCACCGATGCCGGCTACGGCGATGCCTTCATCCACCGCACGGGGCACAACATCGGCACGGCGGTGCATGGCAACGGCGCACACCTGGACAACTTCGAGACGCACGACACGCGCCCGCTGCTGGCCAACACCTGCACGAGCATGGAGCCAGGCATCTACCTGCCCGAGCAGGGCCTGGGCCTGCGCAGCGAAGTGGACGTGCTACTGCTGCCCGGCGGCATCGAAGTGACGGGCGTGCCGGCGCAGACGGAGGTCATCCCGCTGCTGGCGTAATAGTTCGTGTCACGAACAGATGAATGAGGTGGGAGAAACCAGCGACGGGCGAGAGGCGGCGCTGTCACTCATCAAAACTAGCAAGTGCGACGGTAATTCTCCCCTGCATTTGGGTCATGTAGAGGAGCATCGCAAACGTTGCGTCAGTGCGTCTGCAGCCAATCGGGGGCGATATGACTGAAGCAGGTTTCCTTGAACGAGCGAAGCAGGATCGATTCGCTCCGTTTACTCGCCATGCTCGCAAGGCACTTTTGCTCGGGCAAGAAGAGGCGCAGCGCTTCGGCCACGATAGCGTCACCCCAGAGCACCTGCTGCTGGGCCTCATCAAGCAAGGCGATAGCACGGCCGCGAGCATCGTGCGCTCGTTGCAGATCGAACTCGTCCAGTTACGGCAGGAGATCGAGCGTCAGCTGCAACGAATTGATAGGCAGGTGCCACTTGCGCTCAGGCTAGCGCCTCGAACGAGACGAGTGCTCGAGCTTGCGGCAGAAGAGGCGCAGCAAATGCACTCTCCGTCTGTTGGCACGGAGCATGTACTCCTCGGAACCTTGCGCGAGGGCGGGGACAGCGCAACAGTGTTGGAAAGCCTGGGCGTGAGCATTGTGGCGGTGCGGTAATCAGCTATTCAATCGTTGAGCCGCATGGAGGAACGGCCTTCTCCTGGTGCTCAGCCGACAGGAGCAGATGGACCTGAGACGAGCATGTTCACGTTGCCGCTCGACGACCAAACGCTCGATCTGCTCGATCTCCTTGTCGAGGCAGGCGTCCAGCCGACACGCAGCGAAGTGGTGACCTGGCTCTTCCATAGCGGCATCGGGGCAAAATCAACGCTCATCGCTCAAGTGCACACGATGGCAAGCGAGATACGCGCACTGCGGGACACCTTCTAGCCGGCAGCGCCATAGCACTATCCCTTGATGCTCCGGCGCTTCCCCCTACGCGGATGGATCACGCGCTCTCCCAAGCTTCGGCGAGCGTGTCGCGGTTGCGGTCCAGCCAGAGCCAGAAGCTATCGGCCCAGAGCAGACGGGCGAGCGCGTCTGTCTCATTCGGTGGGCCGTCGTAGTCTTCGGTGAAGATCAGGTCTTCGGCGACGCCATTGGCGAAGACCACTGGGAAGTGCAGCGCCAGCGCATCGGCAAGCAGCCGCGCCTCGCCCTCGGCCGGCGGCGCTTCGTCGCCGTACGCGCGCAGGAACCGCTGCACACGCGGCACATCCAGCCCGTCGTCCACCAGTGGCGGCGTCACCGTCGGCTGTTCGTCCCAGCGCACGCCCGTGAAATAGAGCAGGCTGTACGCCAGCTCGGCGATGCGCGCATCCCAGCGCGCGGCGTCTAGATCGTAGATGGCGGAGACGCCGCCGGGACCGAAGGCGAGGTTGTGCGCGTGGTAGTCGCCGTGGATGTGCAACTGGGGCGGGCCAGGCATGCCGTCGAGCGCGTCCACCGCGAGATCCAGCCGCACGCGTGCTGCCTCCGCCACGCGCACCAGGCCATTGCCAACGCGCTCCGGCAGCTTGCCGGACTGCCCGCGCTCGCGTATCAGCTCGCAGTACGCCTGCGCGATGGCAGCATCGCTGCGCTCCTCCGGCCAGAGGTGCGGCTTCCACTGGAATTCCGCGGCGGCCTGATGCAGCCGGCCTAGGGTGGCCGCCGCTTCCTCCAGCCGTGTATCCGCCGCGGGCCCGTCGGTGACGTACGGCTGGCCGTCACGCCAGGCTTGAAGCTCATAGATGCCCTCGGTTGTGACGGCGTACGTGTGGCCGGACGGCTGCGCCAGCAGCTCTGGTACGGGCAGGCCGTGACCGGTGAGGTGGCGCATGAAGGCGTGGCGGAACAGCGTGTCGTTCTCCGTCAGATCGTCTGGCTGACGGCGCAGCACATAGCGCGCGTCGGCAATCTGCATGATTGGCCGCGAGACGCCCTCCAGGCCGCTGGTGACAAAGCCCACGACGCGCCAGCTCTCGGGCTTGAGGCCCCAATACGACATCGCTTCCGTCGCGTACTCGTTCAGCAGAACGACTCCACTCTCCGGCATCGTTTCCACTCCTTGCGTACTAGCCGCTCCGTGCTCCCGTGTGGATTGTAGCGCGTGGTGGGTAGCGCGTGGGGCGCTACCAATCGCGAGTGGACGCTAGGCCATGCCGCTCCGCTGGCCGCGGGCACGGGAGAGCGCCAGAATCGAAGCCATAATAGCCAGCAGCCAGACAGGTGTGAAGAACATGCCAATGCTCAGAATCGCCAGGAAGATGCCCAAGGTGAGGAGCACGGTGGCGGTCCAGAGCAGCACTTTCGCGGGCAGCTCGTCGCGCAGGCCGTCCCATAACGCGCCGGCAAAGAGTGCCACGAAAAGCAGCACGCCGACGACGATGACGGGAACAAGACTCGCCACTCCCTGGTTCTCGGCTATCGTCGTGTTCGGCAACGTATAGTCGACACAATGGCCGGTGGAATCGCAGGTCGAACCCGAGCCCGCGTACGCCGGCAGGAAGAACAGCACGTAGACCAGGGTCGCCAGCCCCAGGCCGCCCGCCACAATCCCACAGATAGCTTCGAGTCCGCGCCGCATGCTCATGGCCATCTCCTTGATGCCTGCTTTCAATCGTAGTGCGCGGACGAAACGCAGACAACGCAGACAATGGGCTATCCAGCGGTGTACAGTGTGCGCGAGGGGCAGCGGCGCGGGCGCGGGAATGCGCGCCGGCTGAGCGAGTAACGATGGGAGTGAGGGCGTCGTGACGACAGCAGGACGGGTGGGCCGCATCTACCAGATCAACACATCGCGTGGCGGCGTGCCGAAGACCCCCGTGCCCGGCGGCGCGGTCAGCACCCTCGGCATCCAGGGTGACTATCACAACGACACACGGAACCACGGCGGGCCGCGCGCTGCGCTCTGCCTGTTTACCTTGGAAGAGATCTTTCGCTTGCAGGCCGAGGGGCATCCCATCTACCCCGGCTCGGTGGGCGAGAATATCACGCTGGAGGGCGTGGACCTCGCGCTGCTGGTGCCCGGCGCGCGGCTGACGCTGGGCGACGAGGTGCTGATCGAGATCACGTCGTACACCACGCCCTGCAAGACCATCACTGCCTCCTTCGCGGACGGCGACTTTACCCGCATCTCACACAAGCTGCACCCCGGCGAGAGCCGCGTCTACGCCAGCGTGCTGCGCCCAGGGACGATCCGGCAGGGGCAGCGGGTGGCGCTGGTGGAGGGCGTCGAGGCGCCCGCCAGTGGCGAGGGCGCATGACGCCGCTTCGCCTGCACGCATGTGTTACAATCGGCGCGAGTAGCCTGCACGCAGCATGACTGTTTCGTGCCAAACCAGGAGGGACGTGTGACCCCGGCGAGCATCCTTGACGAGCGCCCCGCGCTGACGGAGCTGCACGCGCACGTTGGCGGCGCGGTGGACCCAGCCATCATGTGGAGCATCGCGCATCAGCAGGGTATTCGCCTGCCGAGCAAAGACTACTGGCAATTCGTCGACCTCATCAGCGTCAGCCATCCCGATAAGGTAAACAACCTCGCCGAATACGACCTTATCTTCCGCTGGACTGAGCTGATCCAGTCCAGCCCGCTGGCAATCGAGCGCTCCGTCTACGAGATCATCGGCGGCGCCTACCGCAAGACCAACATCACCACGCTCGAGCTGCGCTTCAATCCCATGAAGCGCAATCGCGAGGGCGAGCAGGACCTCGACCACATCATCACCGCCGCCATCCGCGGGCAGGATCGCGCCCTGCTCGAATATCCGCAGGTGCGCTCCGGCCTGATCCTAATGATGGACCGCACCTTCCCGCTGGAGCTGAACGCCATCGTCGTCGAGAAGGCGCTGCGCTACCGCGACCGCGGCATCATCGGCATCGACATCGCGGGGCCGCCCAATCCCGTCTTCTCGTATCGCGAGCATGCTGGCCTGGTGGAGCGCGCGCGTGACGGCGGCCTCGGCATCACCATCCACACCGGCGAAGAGGGCAAGATCGAAGACATGTGGGAGGTGGTGGAGTATCTGCGGCCAGAGCGCGTCGGCCACGGCATCCTGGCCGCCTACGACGACCGCCTGATGGAGCATGTGGCGCGCGCGGGCATCGTGCTCGAAGTCTGCCCGACTTCCAACTTGCGCACGCGAGCCATCCGCGACCTGGCTGAGCTGCGGCACATTCTCAGTACGCTGAAGGCGCGCGGCGTGGCAGTCACCATCAATACCGACGGGCCGCAAATGCTCAAGACCTCGGTCGTTACGGAGCTGCGCATGCTCGTGGAGCAGGGCATCTTCAGCGATGCCGACGTGCGCCAGGCCATCGAGACGGCATACAACGCCAGCTTCCTGACGCGCAGCTGCGATCTGTAAACGCTACGCCGGCCCGCCGTTGGCCGTGAAATGGATCCACCCGCGCACGATCCGATCGGGCAGCCCACTGCGGTCGGTGACGGCGTAGCCGCTCGCGACGGTCGCCATCGGCAGCGCCAGGAAATACTGCGTCTCGTTGTAGTTCTCCTGTGCCACGTACACGTGCGACGCATCCACGGCGGTGATGACGGCAACGTGTCCTGGCGAGCCGGTCAGCCCAGACGTCCAGCCCACGCGTGGATCGCGCACGTCCTGGAAGATCAACAGGTCGCCTGGTCGCGGTCGAAAGGCGCTGCGGCCCTGGCTCGCGTCGTCCGCAAGCTGATAGCTGCCGGCAGGGAGGTCGCGCACGACGCCGGGAAAGCGCTTGCCGTCCTGCGCGTAATCGAAGTAGCGCGCCGCAGTGCCGGGAAGGTGCGGCAGCGCCCACTGCTCGTAGAGATAGCGGTTGGCAAGCTCCGTACACTGAAAGAGATAGCGGTCGGGCGAGCCCTCGTTGCTGCAGACCGACGCGCCCTGTGGCAGCGTGCCCCAGCCACGGGCGGGCGCCGCGGCTGCCGGTGTCCCCAGCTGCCGTCCCCAGCCGGTCGCGCCCGCGTAGCCGAGCTGCGCCAGCATGTCTGCGCAGGTCTGTGGCGCGGGCGCCTGGAGCGCGGACGGCGCGTATCCCGGCGTTTGGGGCTGGTAGGTCGCCAGCAGCGCCTCGAATTCAGCCGTGTGGCTGGCAGCGTCCATCGCGCACCAATCGGCCACAACGTAGTCCGTGCCGGCAAGGAAGATGCGCACGAGGCAGGGCGCCCGCGCGACGCTCGGCCCGCGATCGTCGCTGAACGCCGGATAGGAGCCGATATGCCCCGGCGGCGTGCCGCGCGCGGCGAAGGCGGCCGCCATCCCTGGGCCGCGCTGCACGCCCACGACCACCAGCTCGTGCTGGCTCTGCTCGTCCGGGCCGACCAGCGTCAGCGCGGCGTTTCCGCTCGCTCCATGCAGGCTCGGCTCGCCGAGCGCCTGCCAGCCAGGAGGAAGCGCGAGGCTGAAGCCGAACTTGGCGTCCACATACAGATTGGCCGGCGAGGAGGTGGCCGTCGCGTTGGGCGGGGGAGAAGCGCCCGGCACGGCGGTGCCCACCGCCTGCCCGGTGCACGCCGCCAGCACGAGCACGCCGAGCAGCGGAAGGCTCACCAGCGCGGGCTTGCACCAGTGTGGCGTTGCCATCGGACGGCTCCTCTCCGGGATCTGGCTGGACGCTCCCATCACTCGTGCCGACACGTGGCGCCAGCGCTACTCTCGCCACACCCGCACCATCGTCGCCCTTGCTGGAACATCGCAGTGGCGGCTCTATTCTGCCGTGAGCACTAGCCGGCCATCCTTCAGGAACAGCGTGCCGTCCACATAGACCTCGCCGCCGGCCGGCGCGCGCAGGTCGCAGATCATGTCCCAGTGCAGCGCCGAGACGTTCTTGCCGCCGCATTCAGCGTAGCTGTTGCCCAGCGCCATGTGGATGGTGCCGCCGATCTTCTCGTCAAAGAGGATGTTCTGGATGCCGCGCTGGATGCCGAAGTTGTTGCCGAAGGCGAACTCGCCGACCAGCCGCGCGCCATCGTCCAGCCCCAGCGACTGGTCGAGGTAGTCTTGCCCCTGCGCCGCCGTCGCCTCCACCACTCGACCCCGCTCGAAGCGCAGGCGGATATCGCGCACGGCATGCCCGCTGACGACGCTGGGGATCGTGAAACGGATCGTGCCCTCGGCGCTATCCTCCAGGGGGCTGGTGAAGAATTCGCCGCTGGGGAAGTTGCGCTTGCCGTCGCTATTGCGGAAGCTGCGGCCCGCGATGCCGACCCGCAGGTCGGTCTCTGGTCCGACGACGTGGACCTCGCGTTTGTCGCGCAGCCAATCCACGTAGAACTGCTGGCGGCGGCCGAGCTCGCGCCAGCGCTCCGCCGGGTCCTCACTGTTGAGGAAGCATGCCTCGCAGACGAACTCCGTAAAGTCGCTGAGAGACATCCCGGCGTCCTGGGCGTAGGCCTCGGTGGGGAAGAGCGTCAGGCACCAGCGCAGATCGCCACTGGCGCCGCGCTGACTGCGAATGCGCTGCAGCTCATGGGCAGCACGGCGGGCGACGGCCTGGCGCTCGGGGTCGGCGCTGGCGAGGCTGCGCGTGTTGGTCTCGCTGCCGATGGCGAGTGTGGCGTCGGCCTGGGAGATGAGCACGCGGTCGGCGGGGCTGATCCACGTCAGCTGCTCCTCATTGGCCTCGCGCAGCTTGATCGGCATGAGGCTGGGCAGCGAGATTTGCGGGATGGGATGCCCCCCAGCGCGCAGCGTTTCACGGTAGACCTCCGCCACCAGCGGCTCAGCGGCCGGGGTGGCGTTGATGATGAGGCTCTGCCCCGGCTGCACTTCGAGGCAATAACCCACGAGCGTCTTGGCCCAGCGGGAGATACGCGGATCCATTGCTACTCCGTTCCACTTGCTTCCCAGGTTTCGCCGTACACCGTCGACTCTACATCAGAGAACGTCACGCGGCAACTCGCGGGTACGGGACGTAGCCTGTGCTACACTCTCCAGTGCGTCGCGGTGGTCTTCTCGCGGCGTCTCCTTGTGCCATACCACTCTGCGATGTGAGGATTTTCACTATGTCGAGCAGCTACGAGGCCCAGGTCGGCGCGCTGGCGGGCGGGCCGGTGATCGATCTGCGCAGCGACACCGTCACCCAACCCAGCCCCGCCATGCGCGAGGCGATGTACCGCGCGGAGGTCGGGGACGATGTCTACGGCGAGGATCCAACGGTGAACCGGCTGGAGGCGCTCGCCGCCGAGCGGATGGGCAAGGAGGCTGCGCTCTTCGTCGCGTCCGGCACGATGGGCAATGCCGTCGCGATCCTGACCCATTGCCGCCGTGGCGATGAGATCATCATGGGCGACCGCTCGCATACCTATCTCTACGAGGTCGGTGGGCCAGCGCGCCTCAACGGCTCGCCGATTCGCCCCATGCGCACGCTGGCGGACGGCACACTGGACCGCGTGCAGCTGGCCCGCTCCTTCCTGGGCGACGACGTCCACGAGGCGCGCACGGGCCTGCTCTGCATCGAAGACACCCACAATATGATCGGCGGCCGTGTGCTGCCACCCGCCACCCTGCGCGAGCTGGCGGCTCCCGCCCACCAGCGCGGCATCCCGGTGCACATGGATGGCGCGCGTGTCTTCAACGCCGCCATCGCGCTCGGGGTGCCCGTCAGCGACCTTGCCGCCGAGGTGGACAGCGTGCAATTCTGCCTATCGAAGGGGCTTGCCGCGCCGGTCGGCTCGCTCGTCGCCGGCTCGCGCGCATTCATCGCCGAGGCGCGGCGCATGCGCAAGCTGCTGGGTGGCGGCATGCGCCAGGCGGGCATCATCGCCGCCGCGGGCGTCGTTGCACTTGAGGAGATGGTGGAGCGGCTGGCGGAGGACCACGCCCACGCGCGTCAACTGGCCGACGGGCTGGCGAACATCCCTGGCATCACCATCGCGCCTGCGACGGTCGAGACCAACATCCTCTTCTTCGGCATGAGTGGGCCGGACGGTCAGCCAGCAGACGTCGCGCCACTGGTGGAGGCGGCGGCGCGCGCGGGTGTACTCTTCTCCGGCGGGGACGATGGCCGTATCCGCGCCGTCACTCACTACGGCATCACGGCGGACGACATCGGGCGCGCGCTCGCGGCGGTCGAGCAGGCGATGGCGGCTACGAAGACCTCTCCAGAGAGAATACGAAGCGCGCAGGGCGTCTAGCACGGGCTTCGAGCGCGGGAGAAGCAGGGATGGATGCGGTGTTCTTCACAGCTGCAGCGGCGTGGCGCGAGTGGCTGGCGGCGCATCACGACACGGCCGCGGAACTGCAGGTCGGCTTTTACAAGCGAGACACGGACCGGCCGAGCATCACCTATCAGGAGGCGCTGGACGAAGCGTTGTGCTATGGCTGGATTGACGGCGTGCGCAAGGGGCGGGACGAAGTCAGCTACACGATCCGCTTCACGCCGCGCAAGCCGCGCAGCAACTGGAGCGCCGTGAACATCCGGCGTGTGGAGGAGCTGTTGCGCCTTGGCCGGATGCAGCCACCGGGCATCCAGGCATATGAGGCGCGCGATGCCGAGCGCTCGCGCATTTACTCGTACGAGCAAGAGCGACACACGCTCACGGAGGCGTTCCAGCAGCAGTTTCGAGCGAACGGCGCGGCATGGAGCTTTTTCCAGGCGCAGCCGCCGTCGTATCGCAAGGTCGCCAGCTATTGGGTGATGAGCGCTACGCAGGAAGTGACACGGCTGCGGCGGCTTGCGGCGCTCATCGCGGACTCTGCCGAGGGGCGGCGGCTCACCATGTTGACACGCTGGCAGAAGCGCCGGTAGGCCGCTCGAGAGTGCGACCAAGCTCGGAAATCTGCGTGGACGGTGGGACAGCCTGTATGGTATGCTCTAGAACACAAGTCCTACGCGCGCGACGACCACGGCGACCATCCAGTTATCCCCTTCTCATGTCTCACCTGTATCGTACGGGTGCACAGAGGTGCGCCACACAAGGAGATGAGGCACATGACTGAAGAAAACTTCACGCTCACGAGATTCTACGCGTCGTGGAAGGAGTATCAGGATCACATCAAAGATGCGGTCGCGCCGCTGACCGCCAAGCAGCTCGCGCTGCGCGCCGCGCCAGGCCTGCGCTCCATCGGCGAGAACGCCGCGCATATCATCGGCTGCCGTGTCGGCTGGTTCACCTACACTCTGGGCGAGGACGCCGGCGCGGACCTGAAGGCGGTGCGCTGGGATGAGCCGGGCGGACCTGCCCGATCGGCCACGGAGCTCGTGCAGGGCCTCGACCGCACCTGGCAAATGATGGCCGATCGTCTGGCGCGCTGGAGTCCCGCCGAGATGCAAGAGACCTTCCCCGATGACTGGGATGGCACCATCGTCCATTTGTCGCGCGCCTGGATCGTCTGGCACCTGATCGAGCACGACCTGCACCACGGCGGCGAAATCTCGCTCACGCTCGGCATGCACGGGATCCCGGCGCAATTCCCAGGCTGAGGCTCTGTGGGTACTCGCGCACCCACGTATCAGCAGTTGAAGTGGTTTGTACCATGCGCCAGTGCTGCCCCCTCTCTGAGCCCCGGCGCATGGGCGGTGCGCGAGTCGAGTAGTCGAGGGACCTGCCATGACGAGCACGCAGCGGTAAGGAGGGAAGACATGGATACGGTAGCGCTGATCCTGTATCTCGCGTTGATCCTCTTCATCGGGGCGGGCGCTTTGTGGTGCTCGCGGTGCGCAGGCTTGCCCGTGTGCTCGCGGGCTGGACGCGCAGATGTGCGCAAATAATCCTCCGTGCGGTCATCCCAGAACCGCCGCGGCCCAATTACCTCTCTATCGCGCTTCTGGAGCTGGAACTGGGACTCACAGAGCGCGGCATGACGTGCTGGCGCTGTGGGCGTGTCAGCGCCATCGATGCCGAGACGCCGTGTGGGTTCTGCGGCGCCGGAATGGCGCGCTTGTACGTGCCCTCGGTAGCTGAGGTGTTCGAGGTGGCAGAGACGACGCCCGCCAGCGAATCAAGGCACAGGTGAGTGATGAGATTGGCGCGCATGGTCGAACGTCTCAGTGGCCTTGCCGGTGGCATCGGGGGCCTGTCCACCCTGGCTTTTCTCTTGTTTGGCCCTGCCAGCCAGTACATCAAGAGCGTCACTACATGCACCGGCGGCACCAATAGCGTCTCGTGCACTTCGACCGGCTTGGATCACATCACCACCGGCGCGATCCAGATCGACCTCTTCCCCCTCTCGATCTTCCTCCTGAGCGTGCTGGCGCTGCTCTTCGCAGTGATCGCCCTGAGCGCCGTGCTGCACAGTCGCTCCGGCAACACGCTCTGGCAGGCATGCCTCTGGGCCTCGACTGGCACTGCGGTGATCTTGGTGCTGCTCACACTGCCGATTTTCGGGCTGGCTCTCGCGCCCGCCATGATGCTCGCAGCGGTGGCATCGGGCGCCGCGTGGATCGCTGCCCGGCAGCAGACAGCGCAAGACCACCTGCGGCGCAGCGTTGCGCAGTCGATGGAAGAGATTTGCGGTGTGGCCTCGGCCCTGGTCGGGTTGGCTGTCAGCGCCTACCTGCTCATCGCTCCCAACCAAGGGACAGGCCAGAGCACCACGTGCGATGCGCAGGGCATCTGTCACACGGTGACCACTAGTTCACCCAGCCCGCTGGCGGCTGATCCGGTGGGCACACTCATCCTCGCCGTGCTCGCGCTGGCGTTCTTTGGGCTGCTGGCGCTCAGCGCCGTACGACACAGCCGCACCGGAGTGCCAGTCTGGCGTGCCTGGTTGTGGGGCATCGGCCTGCTGCTGCTCCTCTTGTCGTTCCTGGGCGGGTTCAGCATCGGCCTGTTCTTCTTGCCCAGCGCAATACTGGCAGTATTTGCCGCCGTCAGCTCCCTCGGCCCTACAGGCACAGCCAGAACTCTCTGGCAAGCGTTCTAGTTCAAACAGCCCGACTCGTGGCAGCGGCAGCGCTCCTTCGCCATTGCTTCTGCCAGAGTCAGGCGAGTTGGCACACCGATAGTGACGCCCGTGCCCTGAGGAACGCGCCGATGCGCTCGACCTCCGCTTCGAGCTGCCCCGTTTGCTGCGGTGTCAGCTGCACGAATGGCTCGACCCGCACCTCGACGCCCCCTCCGCGCTGGCGCCGCTCCCACATGCCCGCCACCATACTGTCGACGAGCAGCAGCGGCAGGCCGGTCGCCCCCTCGAACCGCCCGTTCTTGAAAGCCGCCACACGATCGCGCCCGGCGGCGGCGATGCGCTCCCGGCCAAAACGACAGCCGAGGATGTAGCAATCGTATTGCGGCACGAGCCGCAACGTCCCAACGGGCGGCTCCCAGTCTGCCGCGGCGTCGCTCGCCAGCATCCAGGCGCGCCGCCCTTCGACGGAGACCTCCACGAGCTCGCCGGCGAGCGCATCCAGCACGCCCTGTAATCCCTCGGGCTGGAGCCACCGCCCGGCAAACCAGCAGGCAAAGTCGCGAGGAGTCGCCGGGCCGAATGTGGTGAGGTAGCGACGGAACACCTCCGCCAGCGCCTGATCAGGGTCGGGCAGCGTCCAGGCGCCAAGCCACTGGTCGGTGCGGACGAAGGTCACCTTGTTCCCCTGACTCGGCCCAAAGCAGACGAGTCCGGCGCCAAAGCCTAGCCCAATGAGGTCGGCCCAGACGCCGAGGCGTTGGCGTGCCCAGCCGCCGACGCGGGCGGCAACCCCATCTGCAAGGGCCTCGCGGAGCAGACACTGGCCGTCGAGCACCTCAGATAGCGCCGCTAGAACGGCCTCTGCCTGCGCTGGCTCCAGTCTGTACGAGGTGGCCCACTGGCCCGCGCGCCAATCTGGCAGCGCCTGCCGCGCCGCGGTCCACAACGGCAGCTCGTCGGACGGGTGAAGGTGGAGCGTGCCGCGCAAGCTGTAGGTCTTGTAGAGACGCCGGCGCTCCCAGAGCTCCGTGCGCACGTCCTGCTGCGTCGCCTGCGCGACTCGTGCCCCAAGAGCGAGCTCGGCGGCGATAGCGACCTGCGCCTGGACGCCACAGACGGCACGCGCCGCCGCGACAAGCCCACCGGCCGGCGCAGGCACGGCAAGGAGCGTGCGCGCCAACCGCCGGGCGCAAACCTGATCCCATGTCAGCTCGCGCATCGCACGCTGCTCCTTGTCCTATGTGCATACAACGCATGAGCGGCATGCCTGCGTTGACGGCCCGGCGCTACGACCATCATACATGCTGGCTCACCGCTCACCTGTGAGGCATGGCGCTCTCATGCCGTGCGTCCAGTGTACCTCGCAACCTGGCGATGTGAGGGTGGGACACTTCGCGCTGGCTGGTACAATGCTGAGCGAGCCATTATCCTCATCCATTCCACCGCCGAAAGGACCGGAATAGCGCCATGGCCTCACCATCGCTCTCAACTCCCACCCGCATCTTCGCCGCCGAGCAGACGCTCGTCAATGGGCGCTTCACGCCGGAGATCGCCGTCGTCTCTGAGAACGGGCGCATCAGCCGCGTCTGCCCGCTGGCAGAGCTCGGCGCCGAGGCCACCATCGAGCGCTTCCCGCGGCGGCTGCTGGCGCCGGGCACGCTCAACGCCCACAACCACTCCTTCCAGAGCATGCTGCGTGGCATCGCCGACGACTGCGACTTTTTTACCTGGCGCGACAAAGCCCTCTATGCCTACACGCCGCGCATGAACGAGGAGACCGTCTACGCCGGAGCGCTCTTCGCCTTCGCCGAGATGATCCGCGCCGGTGTCACCACAGTTTGCGACTTCTTCTATATCCACCGTGACGGCAACGCCAACGATCACGCAGTGATCCGCGCCGCCCAGGATCTCGGCCTGCGCATCGTCCTCGCGCGCACGATGTACGACTGGGAAGGCGCGCCCGTCGAGTATCGCGAGACGATCGCGGACGCCTCGGCGCGCACGCGCGAGCTCTGGCAGGCGTATCGCGGCCGCGACGACGTGCACGTCTGCCCCGCGCCGCACTCCCCGCACGCCGCCAGCCCGGCGATGATTCAGGCAGGCTCGCAGCTCGCCGAGGAGCTGGATACGCGCTTCCACATCCACGTCGCCGAAGGCCAGTACGAGCGCGACACCATCGCCGCCACCTACGGCAAGACGCCGATGCGCTGGCTCGAGTCGCTGGGCCTGGCAATGCAGCGCGTGACCGCCATCCATTGCGTGTGGCTGGCGGACGACGACATACAGCTAATGGGCGAGCGCGACGTGCGGCTGGTCTACAATCCCGCCAGCAATATGTTCCTGGGCGACGGCGTGACGCGCATCCCAGATATGCTGCGGGCCGGCGTCAAGATTGGCCTGGGCAGTGATGGCGGCTGCTCGAACAATCGCGTCTCCGTTTTCGATGAGATGCGCACGTGCGCGCTGCTGCAGAAGGTGACGCACTTGAGCTCAGAGGTGGTGCCGGCGGAGACCGCCTTCGCGATGGGCACCAGCGGCAGCGCCGAGGCGCTGGGCCTGCCCGCTGGCAGCATCGAGGCGGGACGCTACGCCGATTTCGTGCTGCTGGACATGGACGATCCCTCGCTGCAGCCGCCGTGGAGCTACGAGAAGAATGTGGTCTACGCGATGACGCCGCAGGCCATCCGCGAGGTGATCGTCGGCGGGCGCAGCATCTTCCGCGACGACACGCTCTTGACAGTGAGCTGGCGTGACGTTCTCGCTCGGCTGCGCGACGTAACGAAGGACTGGCCGCGCTAGCGCTTGACGCCTGATTCGTGACGCTTGGCCCTGGCGCGCCGGAGACGGACGACGACGTTGCCGCTGCGCTCGCAGCAGTCAGGAAGGCGACACGCCATGCGGATCAAGATGAGCCTGAGGCTCGCGGGCCTGCTCGGCCTGCTCCTGCTCGCCATGGCCGGCTGTGGCCGGGCCAGCACGGCCACCAACACGACAAAGTCTGTCCAACTGCCCCGCGGCGAGACGCTCTACGTGCTCGACGGCTATGCCGGCACGGCGGCGACGCAGCGCATCCTCGCCTTTCAGCCTGGCAAAGGCACCAGCGCCCTGCTGACGTTGCCGGTCGGCGTCACCTCGTACGACCACACGACGCTATACGCGGCGAGCGCCGCGGCCGGCCACACCACCATCGCCGTTATCAACACGCGCACCGGCGGCACCCTGCGCAGCATCACGCTCGCCGGCAGCTACGAGACGACCGGCCCGGGCTACGGCGCCTCCACCATCTCGCCGGACGGGAAGTGGCTGGCGCTGCGGCAGAGCGGCACGACCGGCGGCACGACGACCATCGCGCTGCTCGACACGCAGGCGGGCCGGCTGGCCAATACGGTCTCGCTTCTCGGCGATTTCGAGCTTGATGCAATCTCCCCGGATGGCCAGGTGCTCTATCTGATCGAGAACCTGCACGACGTCGCGCATCACTACTATGTGAAGGCGTACGACGTGGCCAGCGCCACGCTGGGAGACTGGGTCATCGTGGACAAGACGGAGATCGAGAATCCTAAGATGCAGGGCACGCCGCTCACGCGGCAGATGGCGCCGGATGGCAGCGTCGCGTACACGCTCTACATCAATGCCGCGCAGAACAGCGCCTTCATCCACGTGCTACCGCTGGTGGGCAGCGCCAACGACGCCCGCTTTGCCCGCTGCGTGGATCTGCCGGTCGGTAGCGCGGGCAGCCTGTTGAAGTACTACACGCTGGCGCTGGCGCCTGACGGCAGCCACCTCTATGCAACCAACGCGGCGCTCGGCGTCTCGAACGTGGTGGATCTGCACGGTCCGGATGTGCTCAGCGATAACCTGACGTCCACCGCTCACTTCACCGCGGCGGGCGACACAGCCCTCGCGTGGGACTTCTACGGAGGCGCGGCGCTCGCCGCCGGCTCAGGCATGCTCTACGTTGCCGGCGCGCATGGGATCGTCGCGCTACATACGCCGGATATGCAGATGAAGGATGTCTATCTCGCCGGGGGGACGTTCACCGGCCTGGCGCTGAGCGGCGACGGCCGCACGCTCTACGCCGTGGACCCCGCCAACGGCATCGTCCCGCTGAATCTCGCCACGGGCAAGGCCGGTGCGGCGCTGCGTGGCCCAGCAGCGACACCATGGGGCGTGGCCTGGGTGGCGGAGTAGACCCTCACCTGGCCCGTGACCCCCAGAGATACTACCCCTCCACGCCTCTCGCCCGCCCGCTTGGTGGGTGGGCGAGGGGCCGAGCGTGTGGCGCACGGGGCAGCTTGCATACCAGCGCGCCCACTGCTCGGTCAGCGGATACTCGTCGCAGCAGCCCTCGTGTTGCTGTCTTGACCTCTCCCCCTGCCTAAAGGCAGGGGATTCCTGGGCTGAACACCGCGGACCAGGCAGGCTCGCCCGAAGGCAAAACGCTGTGACCGGCTGACACGTTCAGTGGGGCCTTGGTGGTC
>Ga0070707_100001980_pt1 | contig 19600 bp, 22 predicted proteins | sample KBSK5502metaG_FD_65468 | JGI IMG/M metagenome (GOLD analysis project Ga0070707, IMG submission 65468) | Corn, switchgrass and miscanthus rhizosphere microbial communities from Kellogg Biological Station, Michigan, USA - KBS K5-50-2 metaG | ecosystem: Host-associated > Plants > Roots >... | reverse complement strand
TCGGCGAAGGAGCGGGGCTAGGTTAGCGGCGTTAAGTGAACGCTGATAAGTCGTAAGGGGGGTCGGCCATGCTCGGTCGATTGGGCAGCTTCACCGTCAGACGCCGTCGCGCCGTCTTGATCTCCGCGGTCGTCGGGCTGATCATCGCCGGCGTGCTCGGCGGCACGGTCGTGAAGAAGCTTTCGACGGGTGGATTCACCGATCCGAACAGCGAGTCGGCGCGTGCCGAACGCACGCTGCTGCAGACGTTCCACTTCGGAAACCCGAACCTCGTGCTGCTCGTAACGGCGAAGAAGGGCTCGGTCGACGCGCCCGCCGTTCGCGCCCGAGGCCTCGCGCTGACGGCTGCTCTGTCCAAGGAGAAGGACGTCGCGCGCGCGCTTTCCTATTGGTCGGTCGGTTCCCCCCCACCCCTGCGGAGCAAGAACGCGTCGCAAGCGCTCGTCTTGGCGTACGTCTCTGGGACGGACGATCACGTTCGCGATCGTGCCGGCGAGATCTCCGCGAAGTTCACGCGATCCGACACCGTGATGTCGGTTGCCGTCGGCGGTCAAGCGGCCGTGTTCAAGCAGGTCGGCGACCGCGTTGAGAAGGACCTGCGGAAGGCGGAAGCGATCACGTTCCCGATCGTCCTCGTGCTGTTGATCCTTGTGTTCGGCAGCGCTGTCGCCGCCGCACTGCCGCTGATCGTCGCGATCCTGGCGGTCATCGGGACGTTGCTCGTGTTGCGGATCATCGCCGCGGTGACGGACGTGTCGATCTTCTCCTTGAACATCACGACCGGTCTTGGGATCGGGCTAGGGATCGACTATGCGCTGTTCATCGTCTCGCGATATCGAGAGGAGATCCGTGCGGGACGCTCGATCGAGGGGGCCGTCGTCCGGACCGTTGAAACCGCGGGGCGGACGGTGTTGTTCAGCGCGGTAACGGTCGCCGTTTCGCTGTCGGCACTCCTCGTGTTCCCCTTGTTCTTCCTCCGTTCGTTCGCTTACGCGGGTATCGCGGTCGTTGCGATCGCTGCGGTCGGCGCGGTCATCGTCCTTCCCGCCGTGCTTGCGGCGCTCGGCCCGCGCGTCGAGCGGTTCGTTCTCTGGCACCACACACCCAAGCCCGTCGGTGAAGGCGTCTGGCACCGCATCGCCGTTTACGTTATGCGCCGCCCGTGGCGAGTGGGCGTCGCGGTCGTTGCGTTGCTCATCTTGCTCGGCGCGCCGTTCCTCGGCGTGAAGTTCGGTCTTCCGGACGACCGCGTCCTGCCGCCGGGATCGCCGGCCCGGGCGATCCAGGATGAGATCCGACACAACTTCTCGTCGGAAGAAGCATCGGCGCTTTCCGTCGTTGCCGAGCAAGCCGGTCCGCCGACCCGCGCCCGCAACACGCGCATCGACGCGTACGCGCGCACCTTGTCGCGCATGAGCAGCGTTTCGCGGGTCGACGCCTTGACCGGCAGCTACATAGCCGGCAACAAGGTGCTCGGACCCTCGCCACTCTCTGCGCGGTTCCAGGGGCGCTCCGCGACGTGGTTCTCCGTCGTCCCATCGGTCGAGCCGTACTCGCCGCAGGGGGAGACGCTCGTGCACAACATCCGCGACACGCGCGCACCCTTCACGATCCTGGTGTCGGGTCCGTCGGCCACGCTCGTGGACTCGAAGGCCGGGATCTCGGGCCGCTTGCCGATCGCCGGGATCATCATCGCGCTCGTCACTATCATCGTGCTGTTCTTGATGACGGGGAGCGTGCTGATCCCGCTCAAGGCGCTGGTGTTGAACATCCTCAGCCTTTCGGCGACGTTCGGCGCGATGGTGTGGGTGTTCCAAGAAGGGCACCTTTCGAAGGCGCTCGGCTTCACCGCGACCGGGACGCTCGACAGCAGCAATCCGATCTTGATGTTCTGCATCGCGTTCGGGCTGTCGATGGACTACGAGGTGTTCCTGCTCTCGCGGATCAAGGAAGAGCACGACAAGACCCACGACAACGTCGGTTCGGTTGCGGCTGGCTTGGAGCGCACGGGCCGCATCGTGACGGCTGCGGCGGCGCTGCTCGCGATCGTGTTCCTCGCGTTCGTCACGTCGGGGATCACGTTCATCAAGATGTTCGGGCTAGGGATGGCGCTCGCCGTCGTCATGGATGCGACGTTGATCCGCGGCGCGTTGGTCCCGGCTTTCATGCGCCTGGCCGGCGATGCGAACTGGTGGGCGCCGGGGCCGCTTCGCCGGTTCCACGAGCGTTATGGTCTGCGTGAGGCCGGAGACGACGGCTTCGTGCCCGAGCGGGTGCTGGAGCACACCGCGTGAAGGAGGAACGCTGAAGACCGCCAAGGTGGTGAAGGCGGCTCCGCGCAAGCGCGCGCGCCGAGGTGAAGGTGAGCGGCTGCGCGCGCAGATCATCGAGGCCGCCGAGAAGCTGCTCATCAAAACCGGCGACGAAGAAGCGGTATCGATCCGCGCGGTCGCGGACGCGGTGGGCGTAACGCCGCCGTCGATCTATCTCCACTTCCGCGACAAGGACGAGCTGATCTTCTCGATATGCGAACGCCACTTCACGCGGCTGGACGACTTCATCGAGAGGGCCGGCGCGAAGTCGTCCGACCCGGTCGAGTCGCTGATCCTCCGTGGGAAGGCCTACGTCCGCTTCGGGATAGAAAACCCCGAGCAGTACCGCATCCTGTTCATGTCGAGGGGCGCGCGCAGCGAAGAGAATATGCAACCGGAGGATCTCCGGCAGAGCGCGTCGTTCGACCACCTCGTGCGAGCGGTGCAGCGAGGCATCGACGCCCGCGCCTTCAGGGGCGATCCGCTGCTGATCTCGATGGGGCTCTGGTCGGTCGTGCACGGGATCACGTCGATCCTGATCTCGCACCCGCACTTCCCGTGGCCGGACAACGAGAAGCTGATCGATCATGTGCTACGCCTGCAGTGCGCCGGCCTTACCGCGAGCGCCTGACCAATCCCCAGACGGTGGGCCCGTTCGGAACCGTGTCTTCCGCGATCTGCTCGAAGCCGAAGCGCGCGTAGAAGCCGACGTTGCCCTGCGCGCCGGTCTCAAGGAAGACCGGCAACGATTCACCGTCCGCGCGCGCAAGCATCGGTTCGAGCAGCCCTCGCGCGACGCCCGTACGTTGCTTCTCCGGCCGCGTGCCCAGCAGGCCGAGGTACCAGTGTGGCTCTGCGGGCGTCATCGCGTCGAGCACCTTCTTGAACGACTCGTAGCGCGCGAGCTCGTGTGCGTCGAGGGCCGGCACGACGTGCTGCTGCCAATCGGCTTCGACCGCGTCGGGGCCCAGCCGGTTGCCGCCCGGTGGGCTCCACAGCGCAGCGCCGCCGTCGGCCATGAAGATCTCGCCGCCTTCGAGCCGCACGTCGAAGTAATGGCCGAAGAACGCGGCTGCGCGCGCCGGGTACGTCTCGTCGTTCTGGAACTGGAACCGGATGATCGGGTCGCGCGCGAATGAAAGCGTGAGCGTCTCGATCATCTCGTCGCGGTCGGCTGCGCGCGCTCTGCGGATCACGGCGAGAGTCTGCCACGAACAGCTAGGCTCCGGCCGTCGAATATCGAGGAGATGGATTGATCGATCTCGAGAAGCACGGAGATATCACGGTGATGCGGCTTGACGCGCCGCCGGTCAACGCGCTCGATCGCGAGGTCCTGCTGGCCATCACCGGTACGTTGCACGAGATCGAAGGATCGGATGCGCGCGCCGTCGTCCTCACCGGAGCCGGCGATGCATTCTCGGCCGGCGCCGACCTCTTCCGTGTCTTGAACGAGGGCGACGACTACCTCCGCTCGTCGCTCGCTGCACTGTCCGAGGCCTTCGCCACACTGTTCCAGTTTCCGCGTCCCGTCGTCGCCGCGGTGAACGGGCACGCGATCGCCGGCGGTGCGGTGCTCGTCTGCGCGAGCGATCATCGGATCGCTGCGTCGGGTGATCACAAGATCGGTTTCGCCGAGCTGCGCGTCGGTGTGCCGTTCCCAACGTGGGCTCTCGAGATCGCCCGCTGGGGAACACGCCCGGCGAACCTTCAAGAGGTGATCTATTTCGGCCGCTCGTACGATCCCGACGGAGCGTTGGCGCGCGGCTTGATCGACGAGATCGTTGAGCCCGATCAGCTCATGGCGCGCGCCCTGTCCACCGCCGAGCGCCTTGCCTCGATCCCCTCTGTCAGCTTCCGCCTTATGAAGGAGGCGTTGCGCCGGCCGGTGGTCGAGCGCGTGGTGGCGTCCGATGCGGCCGATCAGGCCGCGCGCGCGGCATGGGGGTCGGCCGAGGTGCGGGCGGCGATCAGCGCGTTCTTGAAGAAGACGTTCGGGACCGACACGCGCTAAGCGGCTTTGCCCCTGGCGCGCGCGCGCTTTGGGTTGCTACGTTCGCCGGATTCGGCCTTGACCGCCCGCAAAGGACGCGTCTGCGCGCGGAGGACTTCCATCCAGTCGTCCGCCGCGAGCCGGTTTCTGAACCAGGTGATCGCCTCTCGGCGTAGGGCCTCGCGGTCCATCCGACTCCTCCTTGGATACAGTGACGTATGTAATATACATCCCTGTATCTAGATGTCAAGACTGAATTTTCGAGGCATGATGTGCAGATGGCGGTCCAGCGTCTCACCCCAGAGCGACGCCGCGAGCTCACCCGAACCGCGCTGGTGGAGGCGGCCGCCGAGGTCTTCGCTCGACGGGGCTTCGACGGGGCCTCCCTCGAGGAGATCGCCGAGGCCGCAGGGTTCACACGAGGGGCGATCTACTCGAATTTCGGTAACAAGGAGGATCTGCTGCTGGCCGTGGTCGACCGCTACAACAAGACCCTCTTCGACGCGTTCTCGGATCGGCTCGACGAGGCGCAGACGATCGAAGAGAAGACGGTCTCAGGAGCGACTCTGTGGCGCGATCTCATCCATCGCGATCCCAACCTCTCGGCTCTCAATCTCGAATTCCGTTTGCGGGCGCTCCGAGATGAAACGTTTCGCGAGCGGCTGCTCACATTGCAGAAAGAGCACGTGCACCGGATCGCCCAGCTGATCCATCGGGGTACGGAAGGGCTCGGAATCAAGCTGACGATAGCGCCGCAGGATCTCGCCGAGATCTTGAATGCGGCGACGGTCGGCCTGAGCGAGCTAGCAGGGATCGATCGTGAGCACGCCGCGCGCTACGACCAGCTCGTCGAGATGTTCTTCCGTCTCATAAGCGCGTCTATCTACGAGGCGCCTCAGACGTAGCCGCGCAGGTGCGCCGCGCGCGCGACGCGCTGTACCGCTATTGCGAACGCTGCTTCGCGTAGCGACAGTGACTTACCCTCCGCGTACTCCGCGACATGGTGGTACCCGTTGCGCATGACCTTCTCGAGCTCGCGGTTGACCTGCTCTTCCTCCCAGCGGAACTGCTGGATGTTCTGTGTCCACTCGAAGTAGCTGACGGTCACACCGCCGGCGTTCGCGAGGATGTCGGGGATGATCGTTACTCCTGCGTCGCTCAGCGCCGCGTCCGCAACGGGCGTCACCGGATGGTTCGCGGCCTCGACGATCACTTTCGCCTTGATCTTCGACGCGTTGCGCGAATCGATCACGCCTCCGAGCGCGGCGGGGATCAGCCAGTCGACGTCGAGCAGCAGTAGCTCGTCGTTCGACACCTTGTCGCAGCCTTCGAGGTCCACGATCGAGCCGGTCAAGGTCTGTTGCGTCCATGCGGCTTCGACGTCGATGCCCCTGTCGTTGTAGATGCCGCCGCGGATATCCGAGAGCGCCACGACGCGCGCGCCGGTCTCCGTGATGAGACGCGCCGTCCACGAGCCCACGTTGCCGAAGCCTTGGATCGCGATGCGCGCGCCTTCGAGCGACACTCCGGAGCGCTTCGCGTGCTCGATCGCGGTGAAGACGACACCACGGCCGGTCGCGGCTTCGCGACCGAGCGAGCCGCCGAGCTCGACGGGCTTGCCGGTCACGCATGCGGGGTTGTGTCCGTAGCGCTTGCCGAACTCGTCCATCATCCACGCCATCGTCTGTGCGTTCGTGTTCATGTCCGGCGCGGGGATGTCCCTGTTAACGCCGAGGATGTACGCGATCATCCCGGTGAAGCGGCGCGTCAGCCGTTGCTTCTCGGATTCGCTCATCAAATAGGTCTCGCACTGCACGCCGCCCTTCGCCCCGCCGAACGGGAGGTCGGCGATCGCGGTCTTCCACGTCATCAAAGCCGCGAGCGCGCGCACCTCGTCGATGTCGGCCTCGGGGTGGTAGCGGATCCCGCCCTTGTATGGGCCGCGCGCTCCGTTGTGCTGGACGCGGTACCCGTTGAAGACCATCAGCCGCCCGTCATCCATGCGCACGGGAACCTGGACCGACAGCTCGCGGTAGCTGCCGCGCAGGACATCGCGCATCTCGTCGTCGAGGTCGATGCAGTCGGCCGCTCGATCGAAGAAATACGTGACGGACTGGTGAGGAGTGAGCGAATCGGAAAGCTGGACGGTCATCGTCAACCTCCGCGTCCGTTTAGCCGGTCGGGGGACGACAACCGGGGACCGGGTACGGTCCGAAGCTGCCGAGCACCTTCACCGGGTCGTTGCCGTGGAGAACGATACGCGTTACCGCCATCTCCATGCCGGGCGCGGATTCGGCCAGAAGACAGGTCGGGTTCGCGATCGAAACGACGTCGTACGCCCCGTCGGGCACGCCGGTGATGTCGATGAACTGCCCGGGGAGATCCCACGTGTAGACGTCGCCCCAGCCGCGCGAGATGCCCATCTCCTCGAACGGTGCGTCGGCGGATGTCGGCGCGCCCGGCGGAACGTTGCACGTCGGGAACGAGTAGGTGCGAGGCCAGAAGGTTCCCGGCTGGGCGATGTTCGCGAACAGGTCGACGTCGATCAGGCAGTAGCCGAGCTTGATGCCGCGCGCGACCGGCGCCGCGCTTATGTTCGGAGGCGTCGTCGCATTCGCGGCCGGCGCGCGGTACATCGTGTACGAGGAGAGACCCAGGTAGTGGAAGTGCGCGTGCTGTGGGTGGAACATGCACTTCCCCGCGTCGCGGGTTCGCACGATGCCATTCGTCGCGCGCAAAACCTGTTGCATCTCGCACGTGCCGCCGAGCGCGGCACTCATCGGGATCCTCAGGACCAATGAGCCGGGCCCGACGTTGCGGATGTCGTTCGTGAAGCGCAGGCAGCGGCGTGGTGCGTTCGCGAGGCCGCTCGACGGGTTGTCGAGGATCGGCTGCAGTGTCTCTTCGAGGTAGCACGAGTTCGTATACGCGCCGCCCCATCGCCAGCCGGTCGGGTTCGACGGCAGCGGAGGAACGTCGGTGCAGCCTCCGCCGGTTTCGCTCGTACTCGGATCGGGCGATGCACACTGGATGTGGAAGTCGCGCGGCGCCGCCGTCCAGAGGCGAGGGAGCAAAGTGGTTGCGTGCGTGTGACGTTGCGTGTCGTCGAGGAGGACGCGCGCTTCGCCGCGGTACGACATCGTCGACTCTTGGTAGAAGGGAACGGCGACGATGCTGTACGTGCCGTTCGCCGGATGATTTAGGAGCACGCCTTGCGCGTTCGAATCGAGATCGAAACCGCTCGCGACAAGGTTGCCTGACGGATCGAATACGAACAGGTTCCACTGATCGAAGTCGGTGGACCAGCGGATATCGATGAAGACGCCGTCACCCGGCTTGGTGAATGTGTCGGCCGGCAGGTTGAGCGTCAGCGAGTGGATGTCGCACAAGCCTGTAGCTTGTGCGGCGGCGCACAACTGCGGCGTGTAGGCCGGCGGGGCGTATCCGGCCGGACTCCCGCCGTGGCCCGACCACTGGACCACCGTGCGCGCGCTGCTGAGCGTGCTTGCCGTCTGCTGGGCCGCCCCCGCCGGCGCAACCATCGAGATGGCGAGGGCGAGGAGGACGAGCGCACGCCCGAGCGGCCGTTGGTAGCGAGATCCCCCCACGCCGTCACCTTCGACGCCGGATGCCTCTCTCCCTTCGCCGCCGGCCCAGGTCTTAGACTTCAGTTGTGCCGTATCGGGCCGTAATCCAGGGGTGGCATGACTTCTACATCGTCGCGGCCACCGTCGCGGCGACCCTCGTTGGACTCCTGTTCGTCGGCCTCTCCTTGCACCTCCGGGTGGTCCTCTCCAGAAGCGAAGTGCGAAGCCTCGCGCGCGTAACGCTGGCGAACCTCGGCCTGGTGCTGATCGTCTCGATGTTCATGGTTGTGCCACAAGGCCGTTCAACCACGCGAACCGAGTTGCTCTTCTCCGGCATCGTCACGCTGTGCCTCATCGCACCCAGCCTCCTGTCGGCCAGTCGGAGCGACACGCGAACGCTGCGGGGCTATCGCCTCATGATTAGGATCGCGTTCAGTGCGCTCGCGTACGCCGGCGTCGTCGTCTCGAGCAGCTTCTACACGCAGCGTTCCTATGCCAGCGCGCTGAGTGGGCTCGTCGCGGTGGTGATAGCGCTTGTCGTGATCTCGTTGCGCAACAGCTGGGACCTGCTGGTTTCGGTCGGCGAAGTCACGCTCGAGAACCAGAGCACTAACGCCAAGCCGAGTGGTGGGGAGAAGGAACCGTCCGGCTGACGTGCAGGTTGCCACGTTTTGTTCCCTGCCTTGTTGTTTAGGCATGTGGTTCTCGCGTGCTGCGGCCTTCAAAGCACGCGTGTAAGTCTCTCGAAGGGAGACGCGATGTACCTTCGGCCGTGTCCTCCAGCGGCTGAGAGTGCAAAACTTCGTGAGTTGGGGTCCACATTTCTATGAGGGGTTGGGATATGCGCCGATCGCGGTTGCCGGCCATCATCAATAGCAAGGGCCGGCTCGCGGTTGCAGCTCTCCTCGTCGCGGCATTGGTGGCAAGCCTCGTCGGGATCGCCTTGCGATCACCCTCGAAGGGACCTTCAGCTAGACCACCAAGTGCGTCTGTCGGTTCTTATCCTTCCCTGAACGCTTCATCGCCCTCAGCAACTCCCACTGCCGCTGCATCGGCGAATCCGTCGTCGAGCCCGAGTGCGCAACCCATTCTGTTCCGCTCGAACAACTCCCGCGACAACTACGAGAACGACGATCCATCGATGTCTTTCGATGGACGTCGCATCGCATTCACTTCGGTCGCGTCCAACCTTGTCCCCGGCGATCGCATTCAGTGTCCCGGAATGGGCGGCCCGATCAGGTCGTGTGACGACGTATTCGTTCGTGATGTCTATACGGGCCTCACTCAGATGGTCTCTTTGTCGTCATCCGGAAGACAAGCAAATGCGGACTCTCAGAATCCGTCGATCTCCGGTGACGGGACGAAGGTTGCTTTCGAATCTTCTGCAACGAACCTGGATCCTCGCCGTCGCACCAAGCCGTGCGTCTACGTGCGTGACCTCGTCGGACACACCACGAAGTTTGTCCATGACGCAGCCGACTCTCCGTCCTTGTCCTATGACGGCCGCTACGTTGCCTTCACGTCCAGAGACGGCGGCCACCCCGAGATCTACGTACAAGACGTCCGGACCGGTCAGACGAGCCTGGTTTCCGTCTCGAATACCGGTCAGAAGGCGAACGGTACGAACTCGTATCCGCCGAAGATCTCGTCGAACGGGCGATTCGTCGTTTTCACGTCCGACGCGACCGACCTCGTCTCGGGGGATACGAACAGACATGCCGATGTGTTCGTGCGCGACCTACTGAAGCGAACCACCGAACTGGTCTCGATCGGTCCACCAGATGCAAATCTAAAGCCAGAGACGTTTTCCTCCGTCGACGCGCGCGGCTCCGACTCGATATCGGGAGATGGGAACCTCGTATCCTTCGTCGCAACCGCTACCGCCGACCCTGCCGAGGCGTACTACATCCGAGACCGGGCCAAGGGAAAGACGACGTTCATCGCCTATTGGTTGCGCGATCAGATCGGGAGTGAAGTGGACGCGCCGGGGCCCTTCGATGAGCTGTCCCCAGATGGCGAGCGGCTGAGCTTCTTGTCTCAGTATTCGCTCGACAACAAGCCCGTTTACTCGATGGCGGCCTGGGTCTACACGGTCGCCCTCGGAACTGCTAGTGACGGAAGCTACCGGCGCGCTTCAGGCGACTTCTTGGTTGCGAACTGGCCGGGATTGAGTGGAACGGGAGGCCGCGTGGTTTTCGCGGCCGTGCCTCCCAATTGCACGCCCAAGTACGGCGAGTGCTGGAGCATCTACTTCTACAGCATAGCGAGCGGCAAGACGACGCCCGTCGTTGTCATCGGTTAACCGAACGCACGCCTGAGATCCGGATCGGCGTGCGAGCGTCGGGTGGCTCCAGGTGGACGGTACGTATAGATCCCAACGAGTTGTCTTGCTACAAGCCGAGGATCTGCAGCCAGAACTTCTGATCCTTCGACGGGACCTGGTCTACGTGGATGTACTTCGTTTGCTGGTACTCGCGGAGCCCCCACGTGCCGAGCTCGCGCCCGACCCCCGACTGCTTGTACCCGCCGAACGGCGCGTACGCGTTCAGCAGGTGGTAGTCGTTGATCCACACCGTTCCCGTGCGGATGCGCTTCGCGACGTTGAGCGCGCGCGGGATATCCCGCGACCACACGCCGCCGCCCAGCCCGTAGATCGAGTCGTTTGCCATCGCGATCGCGTCTTCGACCGTCTCGTACTTGATGACCGACAGCACCGGTCCGAAGATCTCTTCCTGCGCGATCTTCATCTTGTTGTTGACGTCGGTGAAGATCGTCGGCTTGTAGAAGTAGCCGCCGTCGCAGCCGGGGACGAGGGCGCGCTCACCGCCCGTCACGAGCTTCGCGCCTTCTTCCAAACCGCTCTGCACGTATCGCTCGACCGTTTCGTACTGCGATCGGTGCACCAGCGGTCCCATGTCGGTTTCGAAGTCCATCGCCGAGCCGATCTTCAAGCCTTCAGCCGTCTCGACGAGGCGCGCGATCACCTCGTCGTGCAGCGACGCCGGCACGAACAAGCGCGTGCCCGAGTGGCAGATCTGGCCGGAGTGCAGGAACGTCGCCCACAGCGAGCCGGGGATCGCGATGTCGAGGTCCGCGTCGTCGAGCAAGATGTTGGCGCTCTTGCCACCGAGCTCGAGCGTGACTTTCTTCACGGTGGCAGACGCGAGCTGCATGATGCGGCGTCCGACTTCCGTCGATCCCGTGAACGCGACCTTGTCGACCATCGGGTTCGACGCGAGCTCTTCACCGGCGGCGGCGCCCGCGCCGGGAACGACGTTGATCACGCCGGGCGGGAACAGATCGGTCTCCTGCAGGATGCGCGCGAACTCCAGTGTCGACAGCGGTGTGTACGTCGCAGGCTTGATCACGATCGAGTTGCCGGTCGCCAGCGCCGGCGCCGCCTTCCACATCATGAGGATGAACGGGAAGTTCCACGGTGTGATCGCGGCGGTGACGCCGTACGGCTCACGGCGAACGATCCCCCATTGCACGGCAGGGAAGTCGTTCCACGGCACCGGCTCGTACTCGCTGATCGTCGACGAGAGCTGCGCGAGGACCCGCCAGTGCTCGACCCCGAGCGCGATCGAGAAGAGGTTCGCCATGCGCAAGGTATGCCCGGCGTCTTCCGCTTCGATCTGCGACAGCGTCGGAAGCGCAGCGGTCAATGCTTCCCACGCCTTCAACATCCTGCGCGACCGCTCTTCTTGCGGCATGTCGGCCCACACGCCCGAATCGAATGACTTCCGAGCAGCCTCGATCCCGCGCCGCATATCGTCTTTGCCCGCGCGCGAAACCCGGCCGACGACCGACCCATCCGACGGGTTCGTCGTTTCGAACGTCTCGCCCGACGCCGCGTCCGTCCACTGTCCGTCGATGTACAGCTTGTAGTCGCGCACCTCGGCCATGGCTCCTCCTGAGACGCTCAGTGCTTATGGTCGTGTTCTTCGCCGGAGCCGTCCGAACCGGACGGCGGATACATCCGTCAACAGCCGGGTTCGCCGTAGTTGCCGCAGCAATCCTTCAGCGTCCGGACTTTGATGAACTGGTTCTTCACGACCTGCCCAGCCTTCGTCAAGAACGGGTCCTTGGACGCACGCCAGATCCTGAAGAAGTTTCCGGCACTTGCGCGATGTTCGTTCGCCACGGGTCACCCCCTGCCGGCGGATTCTATGTCCGGAGGCGCGCGCGACGCCCTCCGGGCCCGAACTCGCGCGCGCCCAGAGCCGCTCCTATCATTTGCCGCCGATGCCCCGCTGGATCCGCTATTCGCTCTTCCCCGCCGCCGTCGCGTTCGCGGCCTTGTTTATCGTGCTGCCCCAAACCGGCGCCGACTCGACGATCAAGATCGTGAACAGGAGCGGCGCGCCGACCTATACGCCCAGCGTTCTTTCGGTGAAGGCGGGCGCCAGGGTCGCCTTTGAGAACGACACCCGCCAAACCCAAACCGCCACGTGCCTTAATTGCTCCTCCAAAGCCAACTGGGACAGCGGCGACATCCAGCCAGGCCAGACGGTCTTCGTCACGCTCCCAGCAGGCGCTACGGCGTTCGTCTACGCGAGCCGCTACGACGAAGCGCTGCAGGGCAGGCTGCTCGCAGGGGTAACGGAAGAAGCATCGCCGTCACCGTCGCCGTCCGCGTCCTGAGGGACTGTCACACCCTGCACGTAGGTTCTTCGTGTGTTCCGGGACGGAACGACCGACGGCGCGTCGCCTCTTTCATCGCGAGCAGCCCGAACCGGGAAACGAGGGTGGAGTGCCCTCATCCCCACTGGTATGCTTGCGCGGTTCCGGCGGCCCGGTAGCTGCCGAAACGTAAGGCTCACCCCCTGCTCCTCCACCGTGGAGGGGCCGCTTGAGACCACAGGAGGTGGGGATGGCGGACCGGCGCCGATACGAAGTGATGTTCATCATCGACCCCAGGCTGGACGACGCAGCGATCCAGCAAGCGGTCGACCGATACGTAGGGATCGTCACCAGCAGAGGCGGCGAGGCCACGAAAGTCGACCATTGGGGACGGCGGAAGTTCTCCTACGAGATCAACCATCTCAATGAGGGCTACTACGTCGTCGCCGACCTGCAGGCCGAGCCGGCTGCCATCGCGGAGCTCGACCGGGTTCTGCGGCTGGCCGATGAGTTGGTGCGTCATAAGGTTGTTCGTCCCGGCAAAGACTGATCACTGGTCCTTCCCCGGGAGGTGGGTGGAATGAGCGAGAACTCGGTCACATTGGTGGGGAACCTCACCGACGACCCCGAGCTGCGTTTCACGGCGCAGGGAGCAGCGGTTGCGAATTTCCGCATCGCGGTTTCCAAGCGCATCCGTGACCCGCAGACGAACGAGTGGAAGGACGGCGACACGTCGTTCTTCCGGGTCAACGTGTGGCGGCAGCTCGCAGAGAACGTTGCCGAATCGCTCGCGCGCGGCACGCGCGTGATCGTTACCGGCACGCTCAAGATGCGGCAGTGGGAGACCCAGGAGGGCGAGAAGCGCTCCGTGGTCGAGATCGAAGCGACAGAGGTCGGCCCGTCCTTGAAGTGGGCGACGGCCAAGATGGAGAAGACCTCGCGGCAGAGCGGAGGCCAGGCGGCCTCAGGCGGCGGCGGCGACTGGGACTCGCCCACGCCGGTTCCGGAAGAGGTTCCGTTCTAATAACGTTGATGGAGGCGTATGCCAAGGGATCCAAAAGGTCGCGATAACAAGAACTCGAAGCGAGGTGCACGCGGCGCCGACAAAAAGGCGTGGATGCGGAAGCCTCGGACGAAGATCTGCCCATTCTGCAAGGAGAAGGCCGAGTGGGTGGACTACAAGGACACGCAGCTCCTGCGGAAGTTCTTGTCGGACCGCGGGAAGATCCGCGCGCGCCGCGTGACCGGCGCGTGCACGCAGCACCAGCGCGATATCGCGCAAGCGATCAAGAACGCGCGGGAGATGGCGCTCCTGCCGTACATGAGCAAATGAAGATCATCCTCACGCAAGAGGTGCGGAACATCGGTGCCCCCGGCGACGTCGTCGACGTCGCCGACGGGTACGCGCGCAACTTCCTGATCCCGCGAGGCGTTGCCCTGCGCGCGACCAAGGGCACGCTCAAGCAGGTCGATACGATCCGCCGAACGCGAGAGGTCCGCGAGATCCGCAACCTCGAGCAGGCGCAACAGATCGCGCAGCAGCTGGGCGCGTTGAAGGTTCGTATCCAGGCCAAAGCCGGTGAGGGTGGCCGCTTGTTCGGGCAGGTGACGCCGGCGCAGATCGCCGAGGCGATCGCGAAGGCCGGAGGCCCGAAGATCGACAAGAAGCGGCTGCACCTCGAGGAACCGGTGAAGAGCCTCGGCGCGCACCGCGCGCACCTGCGGCTGCACCCCGAGGTCGAAGCGGAGATCGAGATCGAAGTTCAGCGCGCCTGATATTCGGCGGCATCGATGGAAGAGATCGATGTTGCAGTCGTCGGGGCAGGGGTCGTTGGGCTCTCCGCCGCGTGGCGTCTTGCCCTGACCGGACGTCGCGTCGTCGTCTTCGAGCGTTTCCCACTCGGCCATGACCGCGGCTCGTCGCACGGGCCGACCCGTATCTTCCGTTTCGCGTACGAGGATCCCGTCTATGTACGGCTCGCGCAGCGCGCGCTCCCTCTGTGGCGTGAGCTCGAAGACGTCGCAGGCGAGCAGCTTCTCTCGATCACCGGTGGCCTCGACGTAGGTGACCTGGGCTATCTCGAGAGGTGTGAGGCTACGCTTCGAACCTGCGGCGCGAAGGTCGAGACCCTGACGCCGGCGGCGCGTCGCGAGCGCTTCCCATGGTTCGAGGGGGAGGACGACCCCGCCCTGTACTCACCGGACACCGGCGTCATATCGGCCGACGCAGCCGTGCGCGCGCTCGCGAGCGCCGCGCACGGCACGGGCGCGGAGATCATCGACGGCACACCGATCGAGACACTCGAGATAACAGGCGACCGCGTGCGTTTGATGGCAGCGACCGGCGAGATCGTGGCGAGACGGTGTGTGGTCTCCGCCGGTGCTTGGGTGCAAGATCTTCTCTCATCGGTCGGCATCAACATTCCGGTTCGCGTCACGCGTGAGCAGGTCTTCTATTTCCGAGCAGCCGCACCCATCGTGCCGTTCATCCATCGAGCTGAGATCGCGCGCTACGGCGTCCCCGCGTTCGGTGCCGCGCGCGGTGTGAAGATCGCAGAGCACATGACGGGCTCGCCCGCATCAGCGGATGCGCGCGCCTTCGATCAAGATCCCGAAGGAGCGAAGCGTGTCGCGGATTACGTGCGTGCGACGTTGCCGTCCTTGGATCCAGACCCGGTTGCGTTCGAGTCTTGTTTGTACACAACGACGCCGGACGAAGGGTTCATCCTCGACCAGACTGGCCCGCTCGTCGTCGCTTCGGCGTGCAGCGGCCACGGCTTCAAATTCGGACCGATAACCGGCGAGATCGTCGCTTCGATGGTCGTCGGCGGCGAGCCGCCCTTATCGCTCGAACCATTCTCGATCACTCGTTTCGCGTAACCGTCAGAAGTTTTTTTCCTAGCACCGACGAGCCACGTGGTTTGCGTGTGTTGGCAGGTTTGTCTCGTTGACTATTCAGACATCTGCGAGCGTATGAAACACGTGTATCAGCGCCAGATCGGGTCGGGACGACGCTGACAGTTGCGCCTTCTAAAGGCGGGTCCGTGCCCTTACGAAGACAACCGCACGACGTTCATCGAAACGGTGCGGCCGATGCGAATCAAACACGCTCTCATCCTTATCCTGGCTCCTTTGCTCATCGCGGCAAAGCCTGTGTCGACCATCTCCGGATTCCATTTCTCAACGCAGAGCGCTGAGATCCAGCAGCCGGTCGAGCAACAAACTCCGGGCTGGCTGTTGCCCTGTCCCTTAGACCTTCCGTTGTGCAGATCCGTTCAATCCTTGTGGGTCACGAACCCAACGGGGATGCCGTGGGATGTCGACGATCACATCGACAGAATGGGCGCCGGCCCGCTTGACTCGGGCGCGTCTCTGACCGACTCGCTTTCCTACACGGCCGACTGCGATGGAAGTCAATGTGGCCCGTACCGATTCGTGGTTGTGCGCGCGAGCGTCGCGTCGTCTTCTCTGCAGCTGTCCGTCGATATCACGCCCGGCCAGAACGGCGGGGTGGATAGCTATACAGCGGGATCACCAACATGGAACGCGTCGACAAGGAAATGGGAGTACTTCTTGTGCCAGAAGGCGCCCAGCTATCCGTACGGGGATCTCCGGCTCCAACTGATCCCCGGCTCCAACGGCGGCATGGGCGTGCCCACATCGGTCACGCTGACCGTTGTGAACGGCAGCAAGGCGTTGAAGAGCGCAGCGGTTTCCTGGGGCCTGGACTCGATCCCCTCCGGAGTCTGTCCCGCGAGCTGAGCGGAGCGGAACCGCCCGAGGGCTAGGATGCGCGACATGGAGCGCGCGCCGGGCGACGGCCAGATCCGATACGCGAAGAGCGGCGACGTCAACATCGCCTACATGGTGATCGGAGACGCCGAGCTCGACGTCGTGCAAGTTCCCGGCTTCGTCAGCCATCTGGAGATCGGCGGCGAGCTGCCTCGGGTCCGACACATCGGCCAGCGCCTCGCCTCATTCGCTCGCCTGACGCTCTTCGACAAACGCGGAACCGGTCTCTCCGATCCCGTGACCACCGTGCCGACGCTCGAAGAGCGGATGGACGATATCCGCGCCGTGATGGACGCTTCGGGTGTCGAGCGGGGTTCGCTGGTCGGCTTCTCCGAAGGCGTTCCGCTGTCCATCTTGTTTGCGGCGACGTATCCCGAGCGTGTCAACACGTTGGTCTTGTACGGAGGCATGGCGCGTACCACGTATTCGGACGATCATCCCTGGGCGCCAGAGAAAGAGGCGTTGTACGAGGCGAACGAGCTCCTCTTGCCCTACTGGGGGCAGGGGATCATGCCGGAGATGTTCGCACCGAACTACGCCGACGATCCTGAGATCAAGAAGTGGTCGGCACGCCTCGAGCGGTATGCCGCGAGCCCCGCGATGGTCGGGAAGATGTTCGAGATGTTCTACGACACGGACGTTCGCGCCTTCCTGCCGATGGTCAAAGTGCCGACGTTGATCCTGCATCGCACGGGCGACCGAGTCGTGAACATCCGAGCGGGTCGGTATCTTGCCGAGCACATCCCCGGCGCGCGCCTGGTCGAGCTCCCCGGGACGGATCACGCAGGTTGGGCAGGGGACACGGACACCTTGATCGATGAGGTCCAGGAGTTCCTCACCGGTGTTCGCGGAGAGCCCGAGATCGACCGCGTCCTGGCGACCGTGATGTTCACCGACATCGTCGGCTCGACGGAGCGCGCGGCAGAGCTCGGCGACCGTCGCTGGCACGAGATCCTCGACGAGCACGACAAGATCGTCGCCCGCCACGTCGAGCAGTTCCGAGGCCGCTACATCAAGCACACCGGCGACGGCGCCCTCGCGACGTTCGACGGGCCGGGGCGGGCGATCCAGTGCGCGCGCGCCCTCGCTGTGGCGATCGGAAAGCTCGGGATCCAGATCCGCACGGGTTTGCACGCCGGCGAGGTGGAGCTCCGGGGTGAAGACGTCGGCGGGATCGCCGTGCATATCGCGGCCCGCGTCTGCTCTCTGGCGGGCGCGCGCGAGGTTCTCGTTTCGAGCACCGTGAAGGATCTCGTCGTCGGGTCGCGCGTGCTCTTCGACGATCGAGGCAGGCACGAGCTCAAGGGCGTCCCGGACGACTGGCACCTGTACGCGGTCGCCGGCTGAAGCCGGAGAATCATGCGCTCGCTGCTCATCGCCATCGCTATCGCCGCAGCTGTCTGGATGCTCGCGATCTTCGCGCTCGTTGTCGCGGGACGCCGTACCCACGCGAAGGAACTCGCGATGCTGCTGCCGAACCTCCTCTCGCTGCTCCGTGGGTTGATCCGCGATCCGCGTGTTGGTCGTTTCGATAAGTTCCTGTTGATCGTTGCGGTAGCGTGGGTCGCCTCACCGATCGATCTGATCCCAGAATTCATCCCGGTATTCGGGCCGCTCGACGATGTCGTCGTCGTCGCATTGATCCTGCGGCGGCTCGTGAAGCGGGCGGGGCCCGAAGTCGTCTCCGATCACTGGCGGGGTGACCCCGAGATCATGCAGAAGATATTGAAGCTGGTGCGCGCGGTCTAGCCTTCTTTCGTCGTGAACTTCAGCCGTACGTCGTCCTCGAAGTCCATCAGCGCGTCGCGGCCCTCGGCCTCGTAGAGCTCTTTCATCTTCTCGTAGCCGCCGGCGCGAACCTCGGCCCACTCGCGCGCGAACGCACCGGAGTTGATCTCGTCGACGGCCATGCGCATCGGCGCCGTTAGGTCGAGGCCGGCGTAGCGCTGCGCGCGCGACATCGTCCCGTACTGGCTCGTCTGCGAGTGGAGCTTCCACTGGCGCGTCGGCCCGATCTCACGCATCGCGCGATACGTGCGCTCGATCTCTCCCGAGAGGTAGAACTCGGCCAAGACGGCTTCGAGCGGGATGCCCGCTTCCAAGAGCACCATCGCGGCGTCGCTCCACAGCTTCCGCAGGCCCGGCGCGATGGCCTGCTCGACGAAGAGATCGATGAGCGCTTCCTGACGGAACGTCATCTCAACGCTGCCGCGGTGCAATGCGCCGAGCGCGCGCGCGACACCTAACGCAGTCGTCCACGCTTCACCAGTGGCGTCGCGCTCGACACCGACGAATGCGATGAAGCCTGAGTCGTCCACGTACGAGTCGCGTACACCGACGCCGATCATCCGAGGCGCGACGAGCACGACGTCGTTCGCGTCGGGCAGCTTGACCTCGTCGAAGGCGACGGCGTACCCGCTCGCGAAGCACACGGCGGCGCCCGGCTTCAACGACGGCGCGACCGACGATGCCACCGCGTCGCCCATCACCTCGTCGGGGATCAGCAGACACACGACGTCTGCGTTGGAGACGGCCTCGCGGACCTCGTGTGCGGTGAACGCATCGGTTTGCGCTTCCGCGCGCGACGAGTCGGCGACGGTGCCGACGACGACATCGACGCCGGAGTCGCGGAGGTTCTGCGCCCACGCCCTGCCCTGGTTGCCGTATCCGATCACCGCGACGCGCTTGCCGGCCAGCGCGCCGTGCGGCGCGTCCTCGTCGTGAAAGATGCGTGCCATGCTCTCCTCCTGAGAAGCAGCGCTGCTAATGACCGAGGCTTATATCAGGACATGCGCGTTCCTCCCATTTCTCTCTCTTGACCGTGTCGGCGCGCTCCTTATAATCGCGCCTGTTGTTCCGAGCAGCCGTTCCTTCCGTATCGAGCCGCCCGACCGGGCGGCTCGAAGTGTTTAACAGTGCCTGTGCACAACCCGGGGGACGATGTGGGGACGGCGCGCGCGCAACTGGGGAAAGAGGCGTCGAGCCGGTGCAAAACATGTGGAAGACGTTCTTGTCACCCCCGGCGGTTACGGTCGTCGGCTGATGGCCCAGATCGGTTCGCTCCGCGAGGCTCCTTCGGCGGGCCGTGTGCCGCCGCACAACCTCGAAGCCGAGGAATCTGTCCTCGGATCGATGCTCATCTCGAAGTCTGCGGTCGGAGAAGCGCTCGAGATCCTCCGCCCCGAGGATTTCTATCGCGACGCGCACCAGAAGATCTGTGAAGCGATCGAGGCGTTGTTCCAGCAGGGTGAGCCGTCCGACGCGATCACCGTTGCCGACGAGCTCGCGCGCCGGGG
>Ga0070707_100001978_pt1 | contig 19611 bp, 14 predicted proteins | sample KBSK5502metaG_FD_65468 | JGI IMG/M metagenome (GOLD analysis project Ga0070707, IMG submission 65468) | Corn, switchgrass and miscanthus rhizosphere microbial communities from Kellogg Biological Station, Michigan, USA - KBS K5-50-2 metaG | ecosystem: Host-associated > Plants > Roots >... | reverse complement strand
ACGAGCAGCGCGGTGAGAGTGGTGGCGGCATTTCCCGGGGAGGGCGCGAAGGTCCGCTCCAGCAGCTTGTAGGAGATGTACGCCCCGAAAGTACCACCGAGAATCTGCGCCGCCATGTAGGGCAGGACCTCACCGGCAGGGAGCTTCCCGCGCAGAAACACGGCGAACGTCACCGCGGGATTGTAGTGCGCCCCGGAGACGTGTCCTCCCATGTACACCAGGACCATGAGCGCAGAGCCGATCATCAGCGGCGCGAGCGCCTGGCGGCCCGGGGTCACGATCAGCCCGATGATGAGGACGAAAAGGAGAGTGCCTGTGAATTCCGTCAGGTACTTGCGCATGCGGGCTCCGGAGGCTGGATGCTGGTTGCTGGTTGCTGGATGCTGGGCAGTTCCCCGCTCACCTCTCACCTCTCACCTCTCACCTTTCCAGCTCCCTCACCCAGATATTCCTGAATCTGACCGGATGGGCATGGTCCTGAAGCGAAATCGGGAGTCGGTCGGGGTGCGAAGTATAGGCCGGTCGCGATTGATGCGCGGTGGGACCGGTGAGTGTCACCCCGTCCTGGATGAGTACGCCGTTGTGAAACACCGTGAGCACGGCCGGACTGACCAGCGCACCGCCGGCGCCGAAGCGGGGCCGGTGAAAGACGATGTCGTAGGTCTGCCAGACCCCCGGCGGTCTGCTCGCATTGACCAGGGGAGGATACTGTCCGTAGACCGCTCCCGCCTGGCCGTCGGGGTAGGTGACGTTCCCGTAGGAATCGAGCACCTGGACTTCGTATCGCCCCATCAGGAATACGCCGCTGTTCCCGCGGTCCTGGTCTGCGCCCTTGGGTGGATTGGGTGAGGCCCATTCGACGTGGAGCTGCACGTCGCCGAATTGGCGCACCGTCGCGATACCACCGGTGCCGGCAGCGACCTCCATGTAACCCGAGCGCACCAGCCAGCGGGCCGGGCTGCCATCGCTGCTCCGCCATTCCGAGAGCGATTTGCCATCGAACAACACCACCGCGTCCGAGGGAGGGGGCACCGGTACCCCCGCGGAACCGGCATCGATGACCGGTGGCGCGGGGCAGGTCCGAGCATGCTGGGCGCAGGGTGGGGTGGATTGCGCGCTCGTGGACGCGGCAGCCGCCGTCGCGGCGGTCAGGGCCACCAACCATTCCCGTCGTGAGATCGCGTTCATTCTCCATTCCTCGGTGCCAGGACCCGCTCGATACGGCGGTCCGGAATGAGCCAGATGAGGGCGACGAATGCGTAGATCGCCCCGGACAGGGACTCCTCGACGAAGGCGAGTGGAATCGCGATCAGGTAGAGGAAGGGCGACAGCTTGCCCTTGAGGTCGGTTCCGACGGCCGTCGCCAGGAGCGAGCCCGGGCCTTCCGAGGTCAGTATCGCGCGCTGGAGGATGTAGTAGGCGATCGCCGCCAGGAGGAGCACCACGCCGTAGAGTGCGGTCGGAGCGGGCGCAAAATGATTTTCCCCCATCCAGCCGGTGACGAAGGGGACGAGCGACAGCCAGAAGAGGAGGTGCAGATTCGCCCAGAGGATCGAGCCGCTCACCCGCCGTGTCGCATGCAGCATGTGGTGATGGTTGTTCCAGTAGATCCCGAGATAGACGAAGCTCATGACGTAGCTCAGAAAGATGTAGAAGAGGGGCTGGAGGGCGGACGGCTCGGCGCCGAGCGGCGGTTTCATCTCCAGCACCATGATGGTGATGATGATGGCGATGACCCCGTCGCTGAAGGCCTCCAGGCGGTTCTTGCTCATTACGGCTCCCGCCGAAGCTTCATTTCCATGATCTGCGTCCAGGTCGTGCCGTCGCGGGAAAACTCCCCGACCTCGTGCCACTCTCCATTGCCGATCTTTGCGGTGTTGCGGACCCGGCCGCCCGGGACCTCGCGCGACCAGCTCACTCCGCCTTCGATCGGTGTGAGGGCAAAGTCACCCCAGAGCCCGCTCGCCACATAGGAGCGCATCACGTAGCCGCCGCTCTGGGCATCGAAGGACACGACCGCCAGGGCGTTGTGGACCACGCGCCCGGGCGCGGTTCCTTCGCCCGGAATCGCGCCGGTGCCTTCGACCAGGAGCACCACGCCGCCGAGCTTCCGCTCGATGGTCTCGGTCATCGTGGTCTGGACCCGCTCCGCTCCGCGAAGCATCCATGCCTCCCCCTTCCAGTGCCCCACCATGAAATCCAGCCGCTGGATGGCCGCCCGGTTCGCCGAGCCATCGGGGCCCGGCCCCTGGGCCCGGACCGGGGCGCCCGCGAGAAAGACGACCGCGGCCGCCGCCGCGGCAAGGACGTTCTGCATCTGAAAGTCTCCAAGGGGATGTCGGGACAATCCTAGTCTAGAACCGGGGAAGAGGAGAAGAGGGGAAGGGGGGGAAGGGGGGAAGGAGGGAAGGGGGGAGGAGAGAAGGGCTGTTCCCCTCTTCCCCTCTTCCCCTCTTCCCTCCTTCCCCTCTTCCCCGGCCATGCAACCTTTTCATGACATAGTCCGTCTATCCCATAGAGAGACTATGTTAATCCCATGACTCCTTCATCCCGGCGGGACCTGCTTCCCGGCACGCTCGACTTGCTCATTCTCAAGACCCTGCTCGCCCAGCCGATGCACGGCTACGGGATCGCCCAGCACCTCCAGCGGCTCTCGGACGACGTGATCCGGGTGGAGGAAGGGTCGCTCTACCCTGCCCTCCAGCGGATGCGGCAGAAGGGATGGATCAAGGCGGAGTGGCGGCAGACCCCCAACAATCAGCGGGCCCGCTATTACACCGTGACCCGCTCGGGCCGGAAGCATCTGGGCCAGCAGGAAACCGGCTTTCTCGAGCTCCTGGCGGCCATCGGGCGGATCATGCGCCCCGCCTGACCCAGCACCCAGCACCCAGCACCCGGCACCCAGAGGCCCCCATGCGCGAATGGCTGAGACGACTCCGAGACTGGCTCCGGCGGGACACGCTCGATCGCGAGCTCCAGGAGGAGCTGCGCTTTCACCGGGAGCAGCTGGAGCGCGATGCCCGCGGAGCAGGCGTCCCGGCGGACGAGGCACGCTACGCGGCGCGCCGGCGGCTGGGAAACGTCACGCGGGTTAGGGAAGAAGCCCGCGACCGCTGGTCGTGGCCCTGGCTGGACCACTTTCAGAAGGATCTCCGGTACGCCATTCGCGGCCTCCGCCGCGCTCCGGGATTCTCCGCGACGGTGATCCTGACGCTCGGCCTCGGCATCGGGGCCAATGCCGCGATGTTCGGCGTGATCGACCGCCTGATGTTCCGTCCGTTTCCCTACCTTCGCGACCCCGGCTCGGTACACCGGGTGTACCTGACCTGGCACGACCGGGAACGAAGCCGCACCACTTCGGCTTTCGAGTACACCCGCTATCTGGATCTCACGAAGTTCACGACCTCCTTCTCCCAGTTCGCCGGCTTCGCGACTCGCGGTATGGCGGTCGGCCTGGGTGACGCTTCGCGGGAGCGTTTGGTCGCCGTCGTCAACGCGTCCTTTTTCGATTTCTTCGACATGCGCCCCGCGCTGGGCCGCTTTTTCGCCGCCGCCGAGGATGTGACGCCCAAGGGCGCCAGCGTCGTGGTGCTGGAATACGGATTCTGGCAGCGCGAGTTCGGCGGGCGGAACGTGCTGGGCGAGACGCTGCACGTCCGCAACATTCCCTGTGTGATCATCGGCGTGGCGCCCAGGGGTTTCGTCGGCGTCGCGGAGGAGGAGCCGCCGGCGGTCTTCATTCCGATCACCACCTCTGCCGGCAACGAGCCGAACGAGCGGATGGCGACCAACTACTACAAGACGTACAACTGGGGCTGGATGAGCGTGATGCTTCGGCGCAAACCGGGCGTATCGGTGGCGGCGGCGTCGCAGGACCTGAGCCAGGCGCACGTCCGAAGCTGGGATGCGGAGCTTGCGCTCGAGCCCCGGGGGACGCCGGCTGCGGTCGCTCGGCCCGCGGCGATCGCGGGCCCGCTCAAAACGCCCGCGGGTCCCGATGCGGGGCTCGAGTCGAAGACCCTGCTCTGGGTGACCGGCGTGGCGGTGATCGTGATGCTGATCGCCTGCGCCAATGTCGCGAATCTCATGCTGGCCCGGGTGCTCCGCCGGCGCCGGGAAATCGCGGTGCGCCTGGCCCTCGGCGTGAGCCGGTCGCGGCTGCTCGCGCAATCTCTGACCGAGAGCATGCTGCTCGCCGGCCTCGGCTGCATCGCGGGAGTGGCGATCGCGCAGTGGGGAGGTGCCGCGCTCCGTCACCTGCTGGTCGGAAACATCTCGAGACTCGACGTGGTGACCGACTGGCGGACCCTGATCGTCGCAGCGGGCTTCGCCTTCGCAGCCGGGGTGCTCACCGGGCTCGGCCCCGCGTTCTTCGCCGGGAAGGGCGACCTCGCCGGAGCCCTCAAGGCGGGCGCGCGCGAGGGAGGCTATCACCGATCGCGCATGCGCTCGGGGCTCCTGGTAGTGCAGGGCGCCCTGTCGGTGATTCTCCTGGTGGGCGCGGGGCTCTTCGTCAAGAGCCTCGAGCACGTTCGCGACTTGCCGATGGGGTTCGATGCGGAGCCAGTGCTGTACGCCACTGCCAACATGCGCGGCATGCGCACCACCGAGGCGGAGCAGGAGGCGCTGGGCCAGGCGCTCCTCAGGGCAGGGCAGGCCATCCCCGGGGTCGAGTCGGCGGCATGGGTGAGTGCCGCGCCGTTCCAGAGCAGCTCCGCCACGGGACTCTACGTCGAGGGGATCGACTCGGTGCGAAAACTGGGGAGGTTCACCTATCAGAGCACCACGCCGGATTTCTTCAAGACCATGAACACCCGCGTCCTGCGGGGCCGGGCGTTTACCGCGCAGGACCGGAAGGGAACTCCGCTGGTCGGCCTGGTGAGCGAGGCGATGGGCAAGGCGCTCTGGCCGGGGAAGGACGCGCTCGGCCAGTGCCTGCGAGTGGGGAGCGACACGATGCCGTGCACGACGGTGATCGGCATCGCCGAGAACGCGGTGGAGCGGAGCTTTACGGGAGAGAAGGGATTCATGTATTACCTGCCGATCGCCCAGTACGAGCCCGGGTCCGGCTACGCGCTGATGCTGCGGATGCGCGGCGACCCGCGGCCCCACCAGGAAACGGTGCGGAAGGTGCTGCAGGCGCTTATGCCCGGCCAGAGCTACATCCGGGTGCAGCCCTTCAACGAGATCATCGACAGCGAGCGGCGATCGTGGAAGGTTGGCGCGACGATGTTCGTTGCGTTCGGGGTGCTGGCGCTGCTGGTGGCCGCGGTCGGGCTGTACGGGGTGATCACCTACAACGTCGCGCAACGCATGCACGAGCTGGGCGTCCGCATCGCGCTCGGTGCCCAGTCGGGCGACGTGATACGGCTGGTCGTGGGCCAGGCCATCCGGTTCGCGGTGATCGGCTTGCTGCTGGGACTCGCGCTGTCGCTCTTCGCGGCCAAATGGATCGAGCCGCTGCTCTTCCAGCAATCGGCGCGCGATCCGGTCACCTACGGCATGGTTGCGCTGCTGCTCCTGACGGTGGCGCTGGTGGCGAGCCTCCTGCCGGCTCGCCGTGCCACGCACGCCGATCCCAACGCCGCCCTTCGGGGAGAATAAGGCTTGCTGGAACCACAGATGGCACAGATAAAAAGACCAAAAAGAAACCGCTTTGGTGGCTATTGAAGGCAGGATAGTTGCGAAGGCAGGATCTCTCCGCGTTCATCCGCCTCCTCCGCGTAATCCGCGTCTGCTGTTGGTTACTGGCGGCCCATCCTTTTCTAATCGGTGACATCTGTGGTCCCCGTGGCCGAGGAGCAGGAGCCTCAGCCCACGGGCGCCTCAGGGGACCGGTTTCGGCGGCACGACCTCCTTGCTCGCGTCCCGCCGGAAATCCTTCTCGAGGTAGGGCACCCCTTCGGTCAGCCACCGCGGGGCGGGGGCGCCGCGCAGATAGTGGTCGAAGAACTGGAAGTACCGGATCGTCAGATCGCGCCGGTTGGCCAGCCCGCGCAGTCCATGCCCCTCGCCGGGATAGGCCAGCAGCGTCGCGTTCTTGCCGTTGAAGCGCAGGGCGTTGTAGAAGCCGAGCCCTTCCTGGAACGACACGGTTCCATCCGCGGTGCCGTGCATCATCAGGAACGGGGCGGTGACCTCCCGGACGTGCGTCATCGCCGACTCGAAACGATAGAGCTCGGGATTGTCCCACGGCGTCGTGCCCTGGCGGCCCTGGCTGTAGAGGTAGTAGTCGTACCCGTTCGACCCGCCCGCGCCGGGGACCTGGTAGGACCAGCCCCAGTTGTGATTGAAGTCCGACGTCAGGTCCGTCACGCCGGCGCCCATCCCGACCGCGGCAAAGAGGCGCGAGCGCGTGCCGATGAAGGCCACGCCCTGCCCGCCGTAGCTGTGACCATGCACGCCGATGTGCCTGGGATCGGCGTACCCCATTTCGATCACCTTGCGGGTGGCCGCCTCGACGCACTCGAGCATGTCGCTGTGCGAGGTGCCGGTGTTGAAGTGCACGTCCGGCAGCATGGTGATGTATCCCTTGCTCACCGCTTCGATCGGAATCGACCCCATGCTGCGCAGGAAGGCCGGTGCGGGATAGCGATGCAGATTCTGGGAGTTCTTCTCGTAGAAGGTGACGATCATCGGCCGGCGCTCGCCCGGCTTGTAGTCGTCGGGGAGTGCCAGGATCCCCTGCAGACGCACGCCCTTCTTGTTGGTAAAGTCGAACAGCACCCGCCGGCCCCAGGCGAACTCCGCCTGCTGCGGATTGGCATCGGTGATCTTCTTCGCGTCCGCGAAGGCCGGCCCCGAAACGCGGAGATCGGGAAACTCTCTGAAGGTCTCCCGGGTGAACAGGAACTTCTCGGCGTTCGCCGCCTTGCTCAGCGATTCGAACATCGCGTCCTCGTACACCAGCTCCTTCAGCTTGCCGTCGCGGAGCTCGTAGTAGCCCGACTTCTTGGTCCACTGGCCATACGCCGAGAGGAGCACCGGCTTCGACGGATCGAATGCGAGAGTGCGGGCCCGCTCCAGCGGACCCATCCCGGCGAGCGACCGGGTGTTGATGGTGCGGAACCGGATGTCGTTCTTCGCGCCGACTCCGCCGGTCAGGTTGGTCGGCGTGCTCCCGTCCAGCGGCACCATCCACAGGTCGTAGCGCTGCTCCAGGACGACGGCCTTTCCGTCGCTGGTCCAGGAGGAGAGCCCGAACGGCGGCTTCGGACCCGGGTTGTCGAACTCCGTGTCCACGAAGCTCGGCCCGCCGGCCCTGGTGATCGTCGTCGAGCGCGCGTCGTCGAGGTCGTAGACCTGGAACTGCCCATCGCGCCAGTAGAGGAAGTGACGGCCATCGGGTGACGTCCCGAACACGTGATCCCCGGTCGAGGTGTACGTCATCTGGCCGCGCAGGAGTGGCGTTCGCTCGCCGGTCGAGGTGTTGACCCGGTAGATGTCGGCCGCGGTCCGCTTGTAGTCGGAGATGTAAGCCCGCTCGTCACGTCCGATGCCCCAGCGGCCGTCGAGGGTGAGCTCGACCTCGCGCATGGTGGAATCGGCCAACGCGATGAAGCGCCGGCCCTCCACCGCGAACGCCGCGACATAGGTGAAACTGCGATCGTCGTCGGCGCGCGACATCTGCACCGACTGGATGCGCGGGTCCCTGGTGTTCCAGACGTCCACATCGGCCAGCTCGTCGGTGGACTTCTTCTTTTCCGTCGTGTCGGGGGCCGCGTGCTGCTCGCGGGTGCCAAGGAACACCAGCTTCCCATCGGCGCTCCACACCAGGTCGCGCTTTTCGCTCACGACCTGTCCCTTCGGGAATCCCGCCACCGTCGAGTCGAGCACGACGGGAGCCGCTTCGGCCGGATACGCCAGCAGGCCGTACACGTCGGGAAAGGCGACCAGCACATTCTCCCGCTCGGACTTCTTGTCGACCTCGAGCCCCTTGATCACCGCGAGCGCACGGCCCGACTCGCTCCAGGCGAGCCGGCTGTAATTCTTCGCGTCGCCGTCGAGCGGCTGCACCCGGTTGCTGCGGAGATCCACGACGTAGAAGCCGTTGGCATCCTTCTCCGCGGCGTCGACCGTGTAGGCCAGCAGCTCCGACTTCTGATTGAACGCGGCCTCGTTCACGCTCCCCAGGAACTGATCGAATCCGGTCTTGAGGTCGTGGACCACGACGTCCACACCCTTGTGCTTGGCCTTCTCGTCCGGTTGACGCCGGCGGAGCAGCAGGTGTCCCGAGCCGCGCGCAAAGCTGAACGACTGCATGTCCTCCCAGGTCTCCTTCGTTCCCGTTGCCAGGTCCATCAGCTGGGCCTTGCGGGGGACCGGCTTCTTCGCGTCGCGCAGCTTCTTGGCCTCGGCATAGGGGAGCTCGACGAAATAGGCGACCCAGCGGGAATCGTCACTGAACGCCGCCTGTGTCCCGTTGGGGATCTCCTGGTCCTTGTCGGTCTCGAGTCTCCTGATGTGCAGCACCGGCTGTTGATCGAGCGCGTTGGTATGCCGGAATCCGTAGATCACCCAGTGGCCGTCGCCGGAGATGCGCGCATTCTCGATGCTCGTCCATCGGGCGTAGTCGTCGATGGTGAGAATCTTCCGGGCCGCGGGAGCCTGGGCCGGCAGACTGACCGGCAATACCATGAGTGATGCGGCCAGGAAGCCGAGGCGGTGGCGGCGGGGCCTGCCGATGGCGAGAGGCACGGCGATTTCTCCAGGTGACTGACCGGAAACAGCGACGGCCGGCAGCATGTTGCGGGGTGTCCGGCTCTGCAATTAGATGCCCAGCCGGGCCGGCTGGTTGGCTGCATAGTACGGTCCTGAAGGGAGGCAGTCAAAGCGGGCGGCTCAGGGCCGCTCATCCGCCGTCGGGCCGTAGATGGAGGGGAGTGGAATGTCCACCAGCCGGAGGTAGACGGTGAGCTGGCCGCGATGATGGATGAGATGGTTGATGTGGGTCCGGATGACCACGCCGCGCGGCGCGCTGAACACCACCATCTCCCCGCGCCTGAGAGACCAGAGCGCTCCGAAGTCGACGGTCTCCGACGCCTCGAGCGCTTCCCGGGCGTCGCGCACATTCGTGTCGAACCCGGCGAGGAGGGTCGCCGTCTTTTCGTAGCTGTAGCCCGGCGCGGCAAGGAGGTCGAGGGAGGACTCCCGCGTGGTATTCGCGATCCAGGCCGGCATCCACGACACCAGCTGGGCCAGGTGTCCCAGCGAAAACGATTTCGGATGAGGTTTCCACTCGCCCTTCTCGTCCGGCACCCTCTCGAGCAACCGGCGAGTCGTGGCCATTTCCAGATCGAACTCGGGGAGGAGCGAGGTGCCGAGGCTCATGGATTGCTCCGCTGCTTCGCGAGATCGCGTTTGTCCTGGACCAGGATGGTGAGGAGAAGGACGATCCCGGATCCGGCCGCGACCAGGAAACAGAGTATTGCGAAGCCGGGATAGCCGAAGATCCGAAACGTCGTCTGTACCTGCATCAACATCGCCGCGCCCACGATGAGCGCCGCCAGCACGAGTCCCATGGTAATTCGGTTGGCGATTTTCTGAAATCCTGTCATGAGCTGCGGGGCGTCGATCCCGGTATCGATCCTGAGCCCGAGCCGGTTTGACGCGGCGGCGTCGAGAATGCGGTTGAGGCGGCCCGGGAGGCGATCGGCAAAGTCACGCAGCTCGAGCGCGCTGGTGAAGAGATTCCCCGGCGCCAGGCCCTTGATCATCCGCTGGCGCAGGAGCCGCGATGAATTCCTGCGGATGGAATCGGTGGGATCGAAGTCGGGAGCGAGCGCCCGGGCCACCGCTTCCAGATTGTAGAGCGCCTTCCCGATCATCGCGGTCTCCGGAGGCATGCGCACCCCGGCTTCGGCCGAGACGCGCACGATGTCGAGGAAGACTTTTCCGATCGGAAGCGCCGCGAGGCCGCGCCCGGCGTATTCCGACACCATGCTTGCGACCCGCGCGCGGAACTCACTCTCGTTGACATCGCCCCGGCGCTCCGCCATCGCGAGAGCGTGGTCGGCGGTTTCCTCACCGCGGCCGTCGCCGATCGCGAGCACCATCTGGAGCAGGGAGTCCTGCAGCCGGGGAGAGAGCCGTGCGACCATCCCGAGGTCGAGCAGTGCGATCCGGCCGTCGGTGGTCAGGAAGACATTGCCCGGGTGCGGATCGGCGTGGAAGAAACCATCGATCAGGATCTGTTGCAGATACGCCCGGAAGAGGTCTTCCACCAGCGCTTCGGTATCGACCTCCAGCAGCGAGAGCGGGCCGACCTTGGTGATCTTTTCGCCCGCGATGTACTCCATCGTGAGAACGCGGGCGGAGGTGTAGTCCGGCACCGGCCGGGGCACGACGAGGCGTTCGTACTCAGCGAGGTTTTCGCGGAGCCGCTCGAGGTTGCCGGCTTCCTTCCGGTAGTCGAGCTCCTCGAAAATCGTCTTCCGGAATTCCTCCAGCACGGCGCGCAGGTCCATCCGCTCGCCCAGATCGGTGTGCTTTTCAAGCACCTTTGCGATCTCGTCGAACGCCTCGAGGTCTTCGGTAATCCGCTGCCGGATATGGGGTCGCTGAACCTTGACCACGACTTCACGGCCATCGCGCAGCCGGGCCCGGTGCACCTGACCGAGGGACGCGCTGGCGACCGGCTCGGCGTCGAACGATTCGAATCCCTTGGAGATGCGGACACCGAGCTCGTCGGTGACGATCCGCTCCACCTCCTCGAACGGGAACGGCTCGACCGAGTCCTGCAGGCGCTCCAGCGCCTCGGCGTACGCCGGCGGAATGAGGGCACCGCGGCTGGAGAGAAGCTGGCCCAGCTTGATGAAGGTGGGCCCCAGAGCTTCGAGATCCTTGGCCAGCTCCTCCCCGCGCGCGCGATCCTCCGGATCGGCGGGGAGGCTGGCGTCACCGGCCTCGATCAGGGCCGTTTTGGCCGGCCCGGACCCTCCGTACTTGTAGAGCAGTCGCGCGACGTTGCCGTAGCGCTTGAGGTTGGCAGGCTTGAGGTCCATTCGGTTTCCGTCTCAGTCGGCGACAATCCTGTTGACGACGAGACGGTCCCCGAGGACACAGGCCGGGGGCTCAGGTCGATGCTTGATCGAGTGAGGCGTTGAGCGCCACCGCGAGCGCCGCTTCGCCGCCGATGAGATCCTTCCAGGCGAGCTCCTGCCCCTTTCGATAGCCCTTCTTGACCAGCTTGAGACCGGTCGGCGAAATCGTCACCACGTACGCTTCGTCGCCGATGGCGATTTCCCGCTTCAGTTCCTTCTCGAGTTTCGTCACCGTCAATCCTCCAATGGGGAATAGGATGCTACTGTACCTGCACGCTTGCCGTTCCGCAGTACCGTGGCGGCGATGGGGCGCATGCCGCAACCACCACGAGTCCCGGCCGCCGGCCGGTCAGGGTACCGGTAGGGGAAATCGTCGCCGTCAGCTGGTCCATCGAGCTCCAGGCCCAGGACGGCTCGGCAAAGTTTACCGCCATCGCCGTGAACTCGACACTCTGGCCGACCCCGATGTGCGTCGTGGCCGGCAGGACCGAGACAGCGGGGGCTCCGCCCGGTGGCGCCGCCTCGATGGTGAGATCGGCGACTCCGCAGACGCTCGGGGCATTCGTCGCGCAGGCCTGGATCCTGACGGCCCCGGGTTGCAGCCCGAAGACTGAGCCACCCGGCGTGATCGAGGCGCGGGCGGTGTTGTTCAGCGACCAATCCCAGCCAGCCACCGTGCTGGTCGATACCGCCTGGTACTGAAGCGAGGCGCCTACCGCGATCGTCGCATCTTCGGGCCCCATCGAGACCGAAATGGACGGGGGTGGTGGAGGCGGAGGAATCTCGCCGACCGGGCTGGTTTCGATCCCGCCAAAGCAGCCCGCGACAGCCAGCAGAGCAAGAACAACCACGCGCGACACTGTCGAAGACTCCGTTTGGACCCACCTCAAACTAATCCCGTGGGCGCGGAAGATCACGGAACCGGCTTTTCCGGATTACTTTTTTGAAACTCACACTCTGACACCGAGGGCGTCGTGTCCACCAGCCGCCGGGAATTCCTGAAGCGCACTTCCGCCGCCGCCGCGGCGGGAATGGTACTGGCCGCGACCGGGGAGGCCGCTCACGCCGAACGTGCCGCCGGCCTCCTCGGTCCAGCCTCTCAGGGCGAGTCTGCCTTCTCCGAGCTGCTGCTGCGGGCGATCGACGCGGCGAAGTCCGCCGGCGCCGATTACGCCGACGCCCGGGTGAGTCTCAACCGCACCCAGACCATCAACACCCGCGAGCGCCGAGTCGGCGGCCTCTCCGACAACGAAACCCTCGGGATCGGGGTGCGCGTGCTGGTGCAGGGATCGTGGGGATTTGCCGCCACCAGCGCCCTCACCGGCGACGGTGTGGTGCGGGTGGCACGACAAGCCGTGCTGCAGGCGCGGGCCAACCGGACGCCGGGACGAAAGCCGGTGACGCTGGCCCCGGCCCCCGGCAATCAGCGGGGCACCTGGCGGAGCGAGGCGAAAATCGACCCCTTCACGATTCCGGTCGAAGAAAAGGTGGCGCTGCTCCTCGCCGCGAACGAAGCAGCCATGAAGAATCCGCAGGCGCGCTTCGTCAACTCCAGCATGTTCTTCCTCAAGGAAGAGAAGTCCTACGCCAATACCGAAGGCGCACTGGTCACGCAGACGATTTTTCGCACCCAGCCGAGCATGACGGTGACCGCGGTGGCCTCGGGTGACTTCCAGTCGCGCCAGAGCAACGACATCGCCCCGATGGGCCGGGGCTACGAGCACGTGACCGAAGCGCGGCTGGTGGACAATGCCCCGCGATGGGCCGAGGAGGCGGTGGCCAAGCTCGGCGCCAAGCCGGTGGAGGCAGGGCGTTACGATCTGATCCTGCACCCGAGTCATCTCTGGCTCACCATTCACGAATCGGTGGCGCATCCGACCGAGCTCGACCGTGCGATGGGATACGAAGCGAACTACGCCGGTACGAGCTTCGTCTTCCCTCCGGACAAAGTGCTGGGATCCCTCAAGTTCGGATCGCCGCTCATGAACATCCGAGGCGACCGGTCGCAGCCGGGATCACTCGCCGCCTGCGGATGGGACGACGACGGGGTGCAGCCCGAATCGTTCGACATCGTGAAGAACGGCATCTTCGTGGACTACCAGACCACCCGCGAACAGGCGCTCTGGCTCGAGTGGTATTACAAGAAGAACGGCAAACCGACCCGCTCGCACGGCTGTTCCTACGCCCAGTCGTGGGCCGACGTCCAGTTTCAGCGGATGCCCAACGTGTCGCTGCTGCCGGGCGAACGCGACCTGGTCTGGGAGGATTTGATCTCCGCCACCGACCGGGGGATCGCGATCGTGGGCGACGGTTCCTTCTCGATCGACCAGCAGCGCTACAACGCGCAGTTCGGCGGCCAGCTCTACTACGAGATCCGGGGCGGCAAGATCGTCGGCATGCTGAAAGATGTCGCCTATCAGATGCGGACGCCGGAATTCTGGGGTGCGCTGGACATGCTGGGCGGAGCGCGCAGCTACTTCCTCGGCGGCGCCTTCGGCGATGCCAAAGGGCAGCCCGCGCAATCCAATGCGGTGACCCACGGGTGCGTCCCCACCCGGCACCGCCAGATCAACGTCATCAACACCGGGAGATCGGCATGAGCCGCGCGGCGCAGGACCAGGGCGCATCATCGTTGTCGCGCGCCGATGCCGAAGCGCTGGCGCGGCGGGTCCTCGGCATGAGCATCGCGACCGAGGCGCGGGTGAGTGTCAACAGCGGCGCCCGGGGCAACACCCGGTTTGCGGAGAATCAGATCTCGACCGCGGGCGATAACACCAATACCAGCGTGGTGGTGCGGAGCGTGGTCGGGAAAAAAGTCGGCCAGGCCGCCACCAACCGCCTCGACGATGCCGGTCTGAAGGCGGTGGTGGAGATGTCGGAGCGGCTGGCCCGGCTCAGTCCCGACGATTCGGAGCTGGTGCCGGAGCTCGAGCCGCAGCAGTACCAGGAGGGGAAGGGATGGAGCGAGAGTACGGCGCGGCTCGATCCCGCGCTCCGCGCCACGGCGGTCACCAGCATCACCGGCCCGGCCCGCGCGGCGGGGTTGGTGAGCACCGGGTATCTGGAAACCCGCGCCACCGCGTCGGCGGTGGCAAACAGCAAAGGGCTCTTCGCGTACGACCGCGATACCGACGTGGTGCTCACCACGACGGTGCGGACCGCCGATGGCGCGGGGTCAGGCTGGGCCGGCGGTGCGTCCAACGCCTTCTCCTCCCTCGATCCGGCGGCGCTCGGCGCGCGCGCGGTGGACAAGGCGAAAAAGTCGGTCGGCGCAGCCGCGATCGAGCCGGGCCGTTACACCGTCCTGCTCGAGCCCACCGCTGTCGGCAATCTCCTCCAGCTCATGACCGGCGCGATGAACGCCCGGGGCGCCGACGAGGGACGGAGCTTCTTCTCCAAGCCGGGCGGAGGCAACAAGCTGGGTGACAAGGTCGTGGATGAGCGGGTGACCATCGTGAGCGATCCCTTCGATCCCGAGACCTACGGCACGCCTTTCACCGGCGAGGGGCTGCCGACCCGCCCGGTAACCTGGATCGAGAACGGCGTCGTCAGGAATCTCAATTACGATCGCTACTGGGCCGCCAGGCAGGGCAAGGAGCCCACCGGCTCGGCAGGCGGGATCAAGATGTCGGGTGGGAACGAAACGATCGAGAGTCTGATCGCGGCGTGCGAGCGCGGCGTGCTGGTGACCCGGTTCTGGTACATTCGCGGGGTGGACCCGAGGAGCATTCTCTACACCGGCCTCACCCGCGACGGCACCTTCCTGATCGAGAAGGGGAAGATCGTTCGCCCGGTCAAGAATTTCCGGTTCAACGAATCGCCGGTGGTGATGCTCAACAACATTCTGGGGATGGGGAAGCCGGTTCGGGTGTCGGCGAGCGAGAGCGGGAATGCCGGGGCGCCGGTAGTGGTACCGCCGCTCCTGGTACGGGATTTCAATTTCACGTCGCTGTCGGATGCGGTGTGACGGGACGGCGCAACGGCGCAAAGGCGCAACGAACCACTAACCACTCAGTCGGTGCTCTACGCGAGTTGCGGTAACAACAGCAACAGCAAACGCGGAGTGAGCGGAGGAAGCGGAGGAACGCGGAGAGATTGTTTTGCGCTTTTCTGTGAAATCTGTGGTTGACCGGTTCTGACCCGACGTCAATCGCCTGCGCGGCACCTCTCACCTCTCACCCCACACCTCTTACCTCTTGCTTCTGGCATCGAGGTAGTCCTGCCAGAGAATCCGCGCGGCGACGGACCGCCAGGGTGCCCACTGCTCGGCCAGCCGGGTGAGGGCCGCGTGATCGGGGCGTTTGCGCAGCCGCTTGATCCGGTGGACCGCGTCGGCGAGCGCCAGATCTCCATGGGGCCAGACATCCGGTCTCCGTAACGCCATCAGGAAGTAGATGTCCACGCTCCAGGGCCCTAACCCGCGGACCTGGAGCAGCATGCGGCGGCCGGTCTCGACCTCGGCCGACGCCACCGCGCCCAGGTCGAGCGCACCGGAACGGACCGACGTCGCGAGACCGACGCAATACGACGCCTTCTGCCCGGTGAACCCGAGCCCGCGGAGACCCTGCACGCCGAGTGCGATCAGCGCATCGGGCGTGACAGGGCTGGCGCTCCGGGCCAGTCGCTGATACATCGTCCGCGCCGCCGCCAGAGAGACCTGCTGCTCGAGGATGATCCGAACCAGCGTCGGAAACCCGGGACGCCGGCCCCAGAATGGCGGAACGCCCAGGCGCCGAACGATCGCGGCGAGATCGGGATCCTTCGCCGCGAGCGCCATCGCCCCGACCTGTACTCCCTCCCTTGTGATCTGCTTCATTCGCCTCGTGGCTCCTGTGACCGGAAACGCACCATACGCCCGCTCCCGTTGGGGCTGCATCGGCAGTCGGCGGTGGGGATATTTTTCTCTCGGCCGTCTCCCGGACAAGGCAAACGAATGAAAAGACCCGGTCCCAGGCAGCAAACCCTTCGTACCGTCGCGCCACCCGGTGCGGAGGGCAAGGCCCCTCGGCTGTCCGCCACCGAGCAGGAGCTGAGTGGCGCGAAGGCCGAGCTCGGGCGCAAGACCCGGGAGCTCGACGAATTCTTCGACAACGCGCCGATCGGCATGCATTGGGTCGGACCGGACGGCACCATCCTCCGCGCCAACCGGGCCGAGCTCGAATTGCTGGGATACAGCGGGGAGGAATACCTCGGCAAGAATATCGACGAATTCTTTCTGGATCCGGGGACCGTCGGCGAGATGATGGCCCGGCTTCACGCGGGGGAGGAGCTGCGTGACTTCGAAACCCGCATCAGGTGCCGTGACGGCTCGATGAAGCATGTGAGCATCAACTCGAATGCGCTGTGGGAGGACGGCAAGCTCCTCAAAGTGCGGGCGTTCACCCGGGATATCACCGATCGGAAGCAGGTCGAAGAGGCTCGAAGCCGCGTCGCGGCGATCGTCGAATCGTCCCACGACGCGATCATCAGCAAGACCCTCGACGGCCGAATCGTCTCCTGGAATCGGGAGGCGGAACGGCTCTTCGGTTACACCGCGGCGGAAGCAATCGGGCAGCACATCACCATGCTGCTGCCCCCCGACCGTCTCGCGGAAGAGGGACGAATCCTGGCCCGGCTGCAACGGGGTGAGCGGATCGAGGAATTCGAGACGATTCGACTTTCCAAGGGGGGCGAGCGCCTCGAGGTATCGCTGAGCGTATCCCCCGTGCGGGACGGCTCGGGGAAGGTCATCGGTGCCTCCAAAACCGCGCGGGACATCTCGGCCCGGCGGCGCGCCGAGCTCGCGGACCAGCGGGCCCGGGAGACGAGCCGGTTCCTGGCCGACGCCGGTGCGGCGCTCGCCGACCTCATCGATTACGAAAGCGCGCTGCGGCAAGTCGCGACCCTCGCCGTGCCGGCATTCGCCGACTGGTGCGTCATCGATGTCCAGGAGCCCGACGGGACGCTTCGTCGCCTCTCCACCGAGCATGCCGAGCCGGAGAAGCTCATCCTCCTCGACGAGATCTTCCGGCGATATCCCCCGAACGGCCCCGAGTCCAGGATTGTGAAGGCGCTGGCCACCGGCAAAACCGACTTCAACCCCGCCGTGTCCGACGAACTGCTGGTGCGCATCGCGCGGAGCGACGAGCACCTCGACTTGATCCGCCGGCTCGGCGTCAAATCATACATCTGCACCCCGATCCGGTCCGCGAGCGTACGGGCGGTCATCACCTTTGCCACCACGGTTTCGGGGCGCCAATACGGTCCGACCGATCTGGCCGCGGCGGAAGACCTGGCCCACCGCGCGGCGATCGCCATCGAGAACGCCAGCCTGCTCCGCGCGCTCCAGGATGCCGACCGGCGAAAGAACGAGTTTCTGGCGATCCTCGCCCACGAGCTGCGTAACCCGCTCGCCCCGATCCGGAACGCGGCGCAGATTCTGCGCGTGAAGGCGCCTCCGATCCCCGAGCTGCAATGGGCGCGTGAAGTCATCGAACGGCAGGTGCTCCAGATGACTCGGCTGGTGGACGACCTGCTCGATGTGTCGCGAATCACCAAGGGGAAGATCGAGCTGCGAAAGGAACGGCTGTCGCTCGCGACGCTGGTGAGCAGTGCCGTCGAAGCGAGCCGGCCGCTCATCAAGAAGTGGGGCCATCAGCTGACGATTTCGATTCCCGCCGACCCGATCTACCTCGACGTCGATCCGACCCGGATGGCCCAGGTCCTTCTGAACCTGCTGAACAATGCGGCGAAGTACACCGAGCAGGGAGGGCGCATCGCGCTGACCGGTGAGCTGGAGGGCGATGACGTCGTGATCCGCGTGAGCGACAACGGTGTCGGAATCCCGGCCGAGATGCTTCCCTGCATCTTCGACATGTTCACCCAGGTGGACCGATCACTCGAGCGGGCCCAGGGCGGGCTCGGCATCGGCCTGACTCTGGTCCAGCTGCTGACCGAGATGCACGGCGGCACGGCGATGGCCCGAAGCGCCGGTACGGGTCTCGGGAGCGAATTCGTGCTCCGGTTGCCTGCCGCGCCGCAGCGCGTGGCCGGGCGGGAGAATGTCGCGGTACCGCACGAAGGCCCGCTGGCGATCGATCCCGCACTCCGTGTGCTCGTCGTGGACGACAATCAGGATTCGGCGGAGAGTCTCGGGATACTTCTGCGCCACGCGGGATGCGAGGTGCGCACCGCGCATGACGGGCTCGAGGCGGTGGGAGCGGCGTCGGTCTTCCGGCCCGATGCGGCCATTCTCGACATCGGCCTGCCGGGTCTCAACGGATACGATGCCGCTCGTCAGATCCGGAAGGAGCTCGGTGCCGGCATCATCCTGATCGCGGTGACCGGATGGGGCCAGGACGAAGATCGCCGCCGATCGAAGGAGGCGGGGTTCGATCATCATCTGACCAAACCCGTCGAGCTGAATGCGCTGCATGAGCTCCTGGCGCTGGTCCACCGTCCCAGGCCGGCGGGAGAAGCATCCCCATCGCCATGAGCGCTAGGGCGCTCCCGGGTGATACTCCCGCTCGGTGTGGCCTTTGAGCTGGGCGCGGTAGAAGTAGACCTCGCGGAGGTCGCCCTTGCTGTAGCGCACCGCCTGGTCATTGAAGTGCGGAGAGGCGGGGTCGCCGCTCTCGCCTCCAGCGGTGACCGCTCTGGCCCGGACGCTGTCGCCGAACTCCACCACCGCCACGAAGCTGTTCCCGCTGGTGCCGTACCACTTCTTCGTTCCTTTGTAGGCCCGGGCGCCGAAAGAGGCCAGCGAGCCCCACCTGGCGGACGGGAATGCCACCGGGATGCTGGGCCCCGAATCGTTGAACGGCTGAACAATGTCGCCGGTCAGACGCTGGAATCGGTTGATGTCTCCCCACGGCGTCTTCCAGCTCCCGAAATCGCGCTCCAGCTTGTCGGAGGCCGCCGCCAGCGCCGCGAGCCGCTGCTCCGCCGTCGCCCGGGTGATCGCATACTCCTGCGAGGACATCCCCGCCCTCGTGGCAGCCGAGGCCACCGTCCGCTCCAGCGTGTCCGCCCAGAAGATCGCGAGCGACGTCGGGATCGAGCTCTCCGACCAGCGCAGGTCCCACTCCCGGAGGAGAGCGATCTGCTCGGCGACCCGCTTCTTCTGGGGATTGCCGGCGGATGTCCGGTCATACGACTCGAGCAGCGGAGGGAGCAGCTCCGCGAAGGCAGGCAGGTAGCTGTCGAATGCCGCGGTGATGAGCGACGCCGCGGTGAAATCCTTCTGGTCCGAGAGCACCCGTATCGCGTGGATCCCGCGGGCGTTTTCTCTGCCCCGGTCCATGTAGGCGGGGTAATCGGCCTTTTTGGGGCTGGCGGCGCCGGCCGCGGAGTACGGCCAGTTGTTCGTGTTGTACAGCCAACCCGAGGCCGGGTTGAGCAGGTGCGGACTCTCTTCCACTCCGAAGACACTCTGCCATTCGGTTTTCGGATTGCTGCCATCGACCGGCTTGCTCCAGTCGAATGCGGTGTCGCGCCGGGGGACGAAGTTGGCATGGAAGTAGGCGATGTTGCCGTCGGCATCGGCGAAGATCGTATTGTTGGACGAATTCGTGTGCAGCTCCATCGTCTC